>FWPV01000883.1_pt1 | contig 89146 bp, 65 predicted proteins | sample 2228371 | NCBI WGS metagenome assembly FWPV01 (sample SAMEA103939776, study PRJEB20133) | metagenome
AGCGGCCGAGCGCAGGGGTCGCGACTGGGACGAAGTCGTAACAAGGTATCCGTAGCGGAAGCTGCGGATGGATCACCTCCTTTCTAGGGAGCCAGCCCCCTTCGAGGGGCGGCAGCGCGGGCACGAACCCCCGCGTGACCACACTCGTCTGTGAAGGCGCCTTGCCCGAGTGGCAAGAATTGTTCCTGGGAGGGCTACGCCCTCCTACATCTTTTCCGCCGGCGGGTTGTTTCCCGAGAGCGCTGCGCCCTCCCAGATCCTCTCTGCAGGTAGGGGGAAGGGGAAACGGGGTTTCCCCTTTTCACATAAACGAAGGGGTAGGGAGAAACCTGGTTTCTCCCTACCCCTTCGTTTGTAAGCGGCTGTCTCAAATCATCGTTTGGAGACCTGGCGGCGGGGAGGGTTCAGAGCGTTCCGCCCCCTCGTCTCGCTGCGCGCGGTCGATGTGGCCTACGAACGCATCTGCTGCTGGAGCATGCGGTTGGCCGCCAGGACCAGCGCCTCCACCCGCTCGACTTCGACGCCCTCGAGCTTGAGCATGCGGTTGTACAACTGGATGGCCTGGGCGTATTCCTGGCGGCGCATCAGCATGTCGCCAAGCATGTAGTAGGCATCCAGATCCTTCTGGTCGAGGCCGATGATCTGGTGCAGTTCGGCGATGGCGTTTTCGTAGTCGCGCTGCTGGGCGAAGATGCGGGCGATCTGTTTTTTCTCGCGAATGGCCTCATCGCGGCGCGAAGCCAGGGTGTACATCAGCGCAAGCCACTGGCGCGCATCCACGTCGTTGGGCGCGATCTGCACGATGCGGTCGTACATCTGGCGGGCTTTTTCGTGGTCGTTGAGCATCCAGTAGACGTGGGCAGCCTCCTGGAGCGAGGAGACCGCGTCTTTGAGTTGCCCGGCTTTGCGTTGCAGTTCGGCGGTGCGCACCAGGCCCTCCAACCCTTTGTCGAGGTAGCCGCGGCGCAGTTGCATGCGGGCCAGACGGCTGCTCACTGCGATGTGGTTGGGCGCAAGCTTCAGGGCGTACTCGAGCATCTCGATGGCCCGGTCAAGTTGCTGCCGCTGCTCATAATGGGTGGCCAGTTCGTCGAGCTGGGCCAGCGCCTCGGCGAGGTTGCCCTGACGAAAGTAAATGTCGGCGAGTTTGGTGTAGATCGCCCGATCGTAAGGCAAGAGTTGTTTCGCTTCGAGCAAAGCCCGTTCGGCGCCTTCCAGATCGTCACTGGCGGCGTAAGCCTCGGCCATGCGCCGCACCAGGTCGCCCCGGCTCAACGGCGCCGCGAAGGGGTGCTTCGAGGTGACACTGGACGTGCCCGGCCCCGCCGCGGCCTGGGCGCGCCGCAGGTGCTCCAGGGCCTCCTCGGCCTGGCCCAGAACGATGCAACTATCGGCGGCCGCCTGGTGCACCAGCACCGGCGAGAGGAGCGGATCCACACTGTCGCTCAGCATGGCCGCGGCCTGCTCCAGCTCGAGCAGGGCCGCGGTGTGCTGGCTCGCGTGCTGCTGGATGATCGCCAGCAGGTAGTGCAGGATCGGCGCATCCACCAGGAGCATCACGCTGCGATACTCGGCCTGCACCGGACTGTGCTCCTGAGGCTGCTGCTTGAGCAGATCCAGCAGCGTGGCCAGCGAGTCCCACACCGCATCGGGCTGGTCTCCCATCAGCGCCAGGGTGAGATTGAGGCGCGCTACGGCCACCGGGTCGTTGGGCCGCCCGAGTTCAAGCGCTTTGCGGAACTCCGTCAGCGCTGCCTCGTAGCGTTCGAGTTTGAGCAGGGTGAGGCCATACTGGGTGTGCACCTGGGGGTCGCGCGGGGCAAGCTGGATGAGGCGGCGATACTCCTCGAGGGCCTTGTTGGTCTGCCCCAGACGCACGTAGGTGTTTGCCAGGAGGATCGACTGCGCTACTGCTTCGTCGATCCGTCCCGCGCTGCGCAGCAACTCGGCGAGACGGGCGCGCGCGTTGATCGTGTCGGGCGAGAGTTCGATGAAGCGGAAGTAGACATCAATCGCCTTTTCCGGCTCACCCCGGACGCGGAAGGTGTCGATCAACAACTGGTACTTGGCCAGAGCCTCTTCGGGTCGCCTCTCGCGCTCGTAGATCTCGCCCATACGCAGGTGAACGGGCAGATAGTCAATATCGAGGCGAATCACTTCCATACAGGCGTCCAGGGCGGCGTCGAGCAACCCCTGATCGAGATACTTGCCGCTCAGCTCAACCCAGCCTTTGGCTTCATCCGAGAGGCCGGTGGTGTCCAGAGGTGTGGCCGGGGCAAAGCTCGGCGCCACCTCGGGCAGGCTCTCCAGCAACAACAGGGGTTCGGGGCGAGGTTCCGGGGCAGGAGCGGCCTGATCCTCCGTGGTTACGGAGTGATGATCGCGGAGAAAATCGGTAATGGGGCGAATCTTGCCCCAACTCTCCGCCAGGGGCGGCTCTGCAGCCGCGGGCGCCTCAGGCTCGGCGGGTGAGGTGAGCACACCGGTGCCCATCTCGCGGAGCTTGGCGAACATATTGCGATCGGCCAGTTCCTTGGAGCGCTGCTTGAACTCTACGGCTCGCTCGCGCCCCCAGCGCTTGCTCTCCAGGAAACCAGCGAGGGCGCCGTAGAGGGACGCGGCGCGGGCGATGTCGCCGATCTCCTCGAAGGTTGTCGCCGCGTACTCGTACATCTGGATGAGATCCTCGGCCTCGGCCTTGCCGATCGACTCCAGATCCACCAGACTGATGGTTTGCTCGAATTCCTGGGCGGCCTGGGGCAACTGGCCCAGTTCGCGGTAACTCAGGCCCAGGGCGAAGTGGGCCGACAGCGCATATTCGGCATCGGTGGCGGCGCGGGCAAGCACATTCACCGCGGCGCGGTGGTCGCCGCGCTCCTGGTAAATCAGGCCCAGCGAGTAGAGCACGTCGGCCCGTTGCAGCCCGGCTTCCAGGGCCTGCTCGTAGAGCGCCGCAGCGCCGTCAATGTCGCCGGCCTCCTGGGCCTTCTGCCCCTGCTCGACCAGTTTCTCTACCTGGAACTGCTGCGAGCGCAAGGCGCCGGTGACACCACGCTGGCCAGGACGGGGGCTGGCGGGCGCCGGCGCGGCAGGAGCGCTGGCGCTCTCCAGGCCGGCCTCGCGAGCCATGGCCTCGCGCACGGTGATAAGCAGATCCCGGGCCTCCCGACTGTTCGGATCGAGGCGAAGGGCTTCCTCAACGGACTCGGCGGCCTGGTCGAACTGGTGGTCCGCAAGGCTCTGCTGGGCCAGGACCAGATGCTCGCGCGCCGCCTCCTGGCGCGCCTGCATCTGTTCGTAGAGCCGCGCCAGGCGCAGCCGTTGCTCGCGATCCTCGGGACGCAGTTTGAGCAATTCGCGCAGGGCCTCAACCGCCTGTGCGGGCCGGCGCTGGGTCAGGTGCAGATCGGCCAGGCCGCGATAGCTCTCGACCGCCGCGGCGACATTGCCCTGACGCTGATGCACCTGGGCGATGTAGCTCAGGAAGAAGGGGTTCTGCCGGTCGGCGGCGCGCAGTTCCTCGAACAATTGCAGCGCGCGGTCGAGCTTGCCGGTATGGAAGAGGGCCACGGCTGCCGCCGTGCGCGCGTCGGCATCCTGGGGAAACTCCTGAAGAGCGCGAACCGTCGCGCGCAGCGCGTCGTCCCACTGGCCCTGGCGGGCTGCCTCGCGGCTCTGCTCCATCGCTCGGTCGAAGATTGCGCGATTACCTGGCATGGCTCTGTTCTTTGCGCTCGGAACGTGATCTTCGCAATCTACCCGAAACCATCTGCGTCCGGGTGATGCTCACGTGAACGTCGGGGAAACCGGATTTCCCCATACCCTCCCCGACGGAGAGGATTTAGAGCGTTCTGCCCCCTCCCGGTCTCCCCTACCGGGAGGAGGCGCCCGGTTCCCTTCTCCGGTGGGGGGAGTGTGGGAGGGCTGCACCCTCCCAAACCTGTGTTCATCCTGGCAGAGTGTCCGACAGGTTTATTATCAGATGCACGACTCAGGCCACCACTACACTCCCAACAATGACAGAATCAACGCCTTCTGCACATGCAGACGGTTCTCTGCCTGTTCGAAGACCACCGACTGGGAGCCGTCAATGACTTCGGCGGTCACCTCCTCGCCGCGATGGGCGGGGAGGCAGTGCATAAACACCGCCCGGGGGGCGGCCTGCGCCATCAAGGCCGGGTTCACCTGGTATGGGGCAAAGACCGGACGGCGGCGGGCGGTTTCGTGCTCCTGGCCCATCGAGGTCCAGACATCGGTATAGACCGCATCGGCGCCGCTGACGGCCTCAGCCGGGGCAGCGCTGATAACGATGCGGGTGCCGCTGGCGCCCGCAAGGCGCTCGGCGCGTTCGAGGATCTCCGGGTCGGGCCGATAATCGGGGGGGCATGCCACGGCCAGATCGAGACCCAGAGTTGCGCCCAGCAGCAACAACGAATGACAGACATTGTTGCCATCACCCACGTAGGCCAGGCGCAGGCCCTGCAACGCACCGAAGCGTTCGCGCAGAGTGAGCATATCAGCGAGGGCCTGGCAGGGATGCTCGCGGTCCGAGAGAGCGTTAATCACCGGCACGGAGGCGTAGCGCGCCAGAGTCTCGACCGTCGTATGCTTGAAAACGCGCGCGGCGATGGCCTGCACCCAGCGGCTGAGGTTGCGCGCCACATCAGGCACGCTCTCGCGTCCGCCCATATCAATGTCGTTAGCCGAGAGGTACGAGCCGTGGCCGCCGAGCTGGGTCATGCCGGCCTCAAAGGCCACGCGGGTACGCAGCGACGGCTTTTCGAACACCAGGGCCAGGGTCTTCCCCTGGAGGGGCAACCCGGCGTGGGCCCCTCCGCCATTGGCGCGAAACTCGGCCTTGAGGCTGGCGGCCCGATCCAGCAGGGCCTCAACCTCGGACCGGCCCAGGTCGCCCGCCGACAGATAATGCTGCAACATCACTCTCGCTCTCCGTCACAGGGGTGCTCAGGGCGCACCGTCTATGCAAGAATGTATCATACCAGAGGAGCATTACGGAAACCCTGGCGATTTGGGAGAGCTGCGCCCTCCCAGACCCTCCCCACAGGCAGGGGCATGGGGAAACCGAGTTTCCCCGTATGTTCGCGTTAGGCCCCATGCGCGGGGCGTACAACGCCCGAATGAAAATATTATTGTTCTTGGGAGGGCGCAGCCCTCCCAAACCCTCCCGCGGGCGAACTATTTTCACCTCAGCCATTACCATCGCGGCGGCCCATGCGCTGCAAGTGGTGTTGCTTTTTCTGCTCAAAGCGCTGCGCGGCGGGGGTGCGGCGGTAGTCATCGGCGTCAATAATAATAATTTCATCGCACAGGTCGCGATCGGTCATACGCGAGAGGATGCGCGGCTCAATATCCTTAGGCTCGCGGTTACTGGTAATCACCGTAGGCAGGCGATAGTTATAGCGGTGATTAAAGATCTGGAACAGCTTCTCGCGGGCCCAGGGCGTGGCGTTCTCGGTGCCCAGATCATCGAGGATGAGCACCCCGGCGCTGCGCACCTGTTCGAAGCGCTCATCGTAGCCCACCTCGCTGTGGGGGCCGAAGGTAGAGCGCAGGTGATCGAGCAGGTCAGGCACAACGGTGAAGAGCACCTCGTTGTGATTGGCGAGGAGGCGGTTGGCGATAGCCGCAGCCAGGTGTGTCTTGCCGCAGCCATAGCCCCCAAAGAGAATGAGCCACCCCACAGGATGCTCGGCGAACTTGATCGCCCGGGCATAGGCCCGCGCCACACCGCGCACCCCGGCGTCGAAATTCTCGAAGGTCTTATTGAGGAACGGCCCGAGGTTGCTCATAGCCCGCAGCATTTCGCCGCGCCGCCGCAGGCGCTCGGCTGTGCGGCAGCTACAGGGCCAGAGCCGGCCAAAATCGGGGTGGCCGTAGGGCACATCGGCGACCAGATACCCGGCGCCCTTACAGCGCGGGCAGGGCGCATCAGAGATCGGTGTCGTCGCTGCCGCGTCGGAAGAGATCTCCGAAGGCTCCGCCGGTGTATTTTTCCACATCGATAGGTCGTTCGGCGTGATGCGTCGCATCCTGTCGTCCATGGACCGCCCACCTCTCAAGGACCTTGCGAATATAGCGCCAGGAACGGGCATTGGCGCGCACGGCCTCGCGCATGGCCTCTTCGATCCATTCGCGAGGGTAGCGTTCTTCGGCCTCGCGCAGTTCATCAACCAGCATCGGGGTGATCAGGCCGATGTTCTGCTCGTAGAGGCCGAGGAGCGATGGCCGCTGCGGCGGCGCCTCGGCAGCCGGGGTGAGGGCGACCTGCGCCCGGGCCAGGCGCTCGACCCAGGCCCGGTTGGCGGCGGTGTGCACCAGGTACCAGTTGGCTACACGCCCGTCGGCCGGCAGAGCCAGGTGCAGCAGCGTGCCCCGCCGGACCGCCGCCTCCAACCCTTCGGCCAGCAGATCTTCAAACGGGCGCAGCTTCGAGACGGAGCGCAGCGAGCGGCGTAGCGTGTGGTCGGCCAGCAACTCCTCCCAGCTCAAGCGGCGTGGCGTAGCCCGCTGCCGGCTCAGGCGGTAGAAGATGTGCAGGGTCACCTTTAACTCGCTGGGGAGGGTGATGGCCGGAATAACCTCGCTGAACAGCTCCGGTGGCAGGCCCACAAGGGTATCGGTTGAGAAGCCGGTAAACACCACGGGCCTCCTGCGCGCCGGTCGAATCCTGCTCGCTATGTTACCACATCCCCGGGCCAAAAGCAGCCTGTCGGCAACACTTGTCAGCCGCCCACAGGGCTGCGCCGCACAACGAGAGGATGAAAATAACTATTCCTGGGAGGGCTACGCCCTCCCAAACCCTCCCCGCTGGCGGGTTGTTTCCTGGGAGGGCTGCGCCCTCCCAAACCCTCCCCGCAGGGAAGGGGGTGGGGAAACCCGGTTTCCCCTTGAGTAACGACGTTGCTCTGCAAAACTTGTGCAAAGGGTTGACAAGGGACGTTCATCGTGGTATCCTTCACAGGGAAACATTCCTGAGGGCAAAGTACCGGGAGATGACCTTGAAAGCTCATCGCACATCGCTGCTGTTTATTTTTCTTACCGTCTTCATCGATCTGCTGGGTGTTGGCATTGTGCTGCCCCTGCTCCCGTTTTATGTCAAATTGATTGAGGAGACGGGCACACCCTGGCTGGCGGCCAATCACGCGCTGATCGTTGGCGCGCTTACGGCCTCCTACTCGTTGTTTCAATTCCTGTTCGCCCCGGTTCTCGGCGGCCTGTCGGATCGCTTCGGGCGCCGGCCGGTGCTCTTGCTGAGTCTGCTCGGCGCGGCCTTCTCGTATGTGCTGTTCGGCCTGGCCGATAGTCTGCGCGGCTTTGGCGCCGAGGCGGTGCTGGTGGTGCTGTTCGTCTCGCGGATCATTGCCGGGATCACCGGCGGAAGCATCAGCGCCGCGCAGGCCTACATCGCCGATATTACGCCCCCGGAGGAGCGCGCCCGCGGTATGGGCCTGATCGGCGCAGCTTTCGGCCTGGGCTTCATGCTTGGCCCGGCTATGGGCGGTCTGCTCAGCCTGGTCAGCCTGAGCGCCCCGGCTTTCGTCGCGGCGGGTCTGGTCTTCGCCAGTGTTGTCTTCGGCTACTTCCGACTGCCCGAATCGCTGCCCGCTGAGCGACGCGCGCAGCGGTTGAACAGCATCAATCCTTTCAAGCGCCTGCAAGCAGTGATCGGTCTGGAGGCGATCCGCCCGCTGCTGCTGGGTACGGTGATGCTCAACTTCGCCTTCGCCGGTTTGCAGAGCAATTTCGCCGTGTTCGCCAATACGCGCTTTGGCTTCGGTCCGACCGATATCGCTTTCATCTTCGCCTTTATTGGTCTGGTATCGGTTGTGATGCAGGGCCTCCTCATTCGCAAACTGGTCTCACGGTTTGGCGAGCCGCGTCTGGCCGTCAGCGGTTTGACGCTCATGGCCCTGTCGTTCGCGTTGATCGCCTTCATCCCCGCAGGATGGATGCTCTACCCGGTCACCGCCATCCTGGCCATCGGTACTGGTATGGCCACACCCAGCCTGACCAGTCTGATTTCGCGGCGGGTCTCGCCGCAGGCCCAGGGGTCGGCACTTGGCGGTGTGCAGTCGCTTAACAGCCTGATGATGGTGATCGGCCCACTCTTCGCTGGCGTGATGTTCGACGCCTTTGGAGCGACGGCGCCGTACCTGTCGGGGCTGTTCGTGGTGACGGGCGCGGTCGGCGTGCTGGCGCTGGCCCTGCGGCCGGAACTGGGCCGGAGCGTGCCGGTGGAGCAGGGCGCTTCGGTCGAGGCCGAGCGCATAGCGGCGGGCCAGGCCAGAGGCTAGCGCTCCGTCCAGGCTAACCCGGCGGGTTCGGGTGCGGTTCGGAGAGGGCCTGATCCTTCAACGGGTTTCACCTGCGCTGGGATGGGCTTCTTGATGCGAGGGGGGGGAAATACGCCAACGAAGAGGAAACAAATAAACGAATGCGAACGGTGCGCCTGACTCTTCCAGGGAGGGGCGCCAACCCATCAGGCGTGCAAGCGCGAGCGCCATAATCCTCGCATGCTGCGAACGCGATGGTCGCGTGATACCCTTGGAGGGCCCTGATCCTCTCAGACGCAGCGCAAGGGTGTGAAGGGGGCGATGGAGAAATCTGACACTTCTCCATCGTCCCTTATCTTTTGCGCCCGGCGAACGCCGAAACGCCACCGGGTCCGAGGCGACATTTAGAGCCTATCCGAATAACGCAGGATACCGAAAAACCGCCCCTTCGATACGCGCTGCCCCCGTACGGGGGCGCTACGCGCTACTCAGGATGCGGTTTTTCGGATAGGCGCTTAATACCATTTTAGATTTTGGATTGCAGATGATCGCGCAGGGCGTTCTGATGCGCTTTGACGGAGCACCGCTTGCGGAGTATTCAAGTGAAATTGGTATAAGGGACGGGCGCAAGCGGCAAAAGGGCGGACCAGATAGCCCGCGCAAACCCTGTCGTTGGGCTAAGATCCGCACCTCACCGCCGGACGCGGACGTTGCTCAAGCTATGTAAGGGCCGCGCTCCGGGTTGCGCGCACGGGCAGACCAGTGTATGATGCTGAATCGTGTACCCGGCACAGCAGAAACCGAGGAGTTGACCCGATGACCGCACCGATCCCCCCGGCAGAGCTTGAGCGCTACGCGGATGTGATTGTTCAGGTGGGGTTGAACATTCAACCCGGTCAGCGACTGATCATCCGCGCCGATCTGACGACGGCCGATCTGGTGCGGGCAGTGGCGCGCCGGGCCTACCAGGCGGGTGCACGCCTGGTTGATGTGACCTGGAGCGATGAGCAGCTCGCCTTGATCCGCGTCCAGACGGCGCCGCGCGATTCGCTGAGTGAGGCGGCAGCGTGGATTCCCCAGGTCTCGGTCGAGTACATGCGCGCAGGCGATGTCCGCCTGGCTATTACTTCGGAAACGCCTGCCCTTATGGTTGACCAGGATCCGGAGGCGGTGAGCGCGATGAAGCGAGCCGAGGCTCAGGCAGCGCAAGAGTTGTTCGCCCTGCTGCAACGCAATGCCTCCGTCTGGACGGTGGTGGCTTACCCTTCGCCGGGATGGGCGGCACACGTGTTCCCCGGCTTGCCGGCGGAGGAGCAGGTGAGCGGGCTGTGGCGCGCCATTGCCACTATTTGCCGTCTCCACGCTGCCGACCCCGTGGCGACCTGGTGGGCGCACATCGCCGATCTGGAGGCCCGAAGCGCCTACCTCACCGAACGCGCCTACAGCGCGCTGCACTTCCGCGGGCCCGGTACCGACCTGCGCGTGGGCCTGGCGCCGGGCCACTCCTGGGCAGGCGGCGGCTCGATCAGTGGGCGCGGCCAGCGCTTTGTACCTAACCTGCCGACGGAGGAGGTCTTCACGCTGCCACATCGCGAGCGCGTTGAGGGGACGGTACGCTCCAGCCGGCCCCTGGTCTACGCTGGTAATGTGATTGACGAGTTTACTCTGACCTTCGAGGGCGGGCGCGTGGTGCAGGCGACGGCGGCGCAGGGGGAGGAAGTGCTGCGCCGCCTGCTCGCCACCGACGAGGGCGCCGCGCGCCTGGGCGAAGTGGCCCTGGCCCCGGGCAGTTCGCCCGTGGGGCAAACCGGGTTGCTGTTCGCCAATACGCTCTACGATGAGAATGCTGCCAGTCACCTCGCGCTTGGTGGCGGCTACCGTTTTTGCCTCGCGGGCGGCAACTCGATGTCGGTAGAGGGGTTTCTGGCGGCGGGGGGCAATGTCAGCGCGATTCACGAGGATTTTATGATCGGCTCGCCGGCGATGGACGTTGACGGCCTCAGCGCCACAGGCAGCGCTGAGCCGGTCATGCGCGGGGGCGAGTGGGCCTTCAGGGTGTAGTGGCCGCGGCGCGCGGAGGCAGGGTGTACCTGTCGGCGGGTTGAGACGCGACTATTTCAGATTGTAGATTGCAGATTGTAGATTGTCGCGCACGGCGTCGAGGTGTACTCTGGCGCAACGCTGCGCGCGGAGTGTTCAGGCGACATTGGCAGCATCGCGCGGCGGGCGGCGGCGGTACAACAGAGGAGATGTACCTGCCTCGAGGACGCCGATGTCGCCTTCTCTTCCACCCCTCCGCGCCGGTCAACGCCTGAACGAGTTTGTGCTGCTCGCGCCCCTCGCCAGCAGCGGTGCGAGCGCGCTGTACCTGGCGCAACCGGCGGACCACGGGCGCCTGCGCGAGCAGGCCAGCGTGCTGCTGGCGCGCCTGGGTGTCTGGCGTGGTCGCTTCGACCGGTTGGCCGCGCTTAAGATTGCCTACCCCGACTACCAGGCCAATCTGCACGACGAACACGGCTACCTGTCTCGCGCCGATCTCCGTCACCCGCACCTGGTTGAGCTCTACAGCCGCCGCTGCCAGCGCGCAAAGGGGCAGCTCCCCCGCGACCTGGGTCTGGCGCGGTTGCCCGGCGAGGGGCGCAGCGAAGGGCGTTCCATTGTCTACCTGGCGCTGGCCTTTGAGCCGGGGCCAACCCTGGCGCGCCTGCTCCGCTGGCGACGCGCCCGACCACTCGACCCGACGCTGGCAGTGCACATCGCCCATCAGACGGCGCAGGCCCTGCGCCACCTGCACGACCACGAGCTGGTGCACCACGATGTTAAGCCCGGGAACATCATCCTGCGCCCGACGCGGGGTATCGCCGACGTGGCCCTGATCGATCTGGGAGCGGCAGAGTCGTTGCGCGCGCCACGGCAGCGCAGCATCTACGGCACGTGGCGCTACCTGCCGCCCGAACGGCTGACCGGCAGCAGCCCGCAAACGCTTACCCCGCAGATTGACGTGTACGGGCTGGGGCGCACACTGGAAGAAATGCTCATCGGGTCTCTAGACGAGGATGAGAGCGCCGCCGCGGGCAATGCGCCCGGCAGGGTCGCCGCGGCGCGGGTGGAGCGTCCGCGTATCTCTGCCGAACTGGACCACCTGGTGCGCGACGCGACCGCGCGCTGCCTCGAGCAACGTCGGCGTCGCTTACCTTCGATGCGCGCCTTCATCGAGCACCTGGAAGCGACCCCGGAGTTCCAGCGGGCGCCAGCGCCCACGCGGGTGTGATGGCGTCGGTACGGTCTTCGGGACGCGCGGCATCGCTGCGGGGCGCGGTCGCGCCGGCAAGGGTCAGGCCGAAGCGTTCGCGGGTGCGGCCAATCTGCCAGTGGCGGCGGGGGCGCGAATGCTTCGGCCCTGCGGTGGCGCGGTGGGTCGCGTTGTTTGCCCTGGCGATCGGTGGTATACTAATTGCACGGTCGTTCAACTCCAGCGCCGCCGCAATGCCAGGCGGCGCTTTCGTCTGCGCAGCAGGGGTGGAACAGCCTATGGCGAAGGACAGGATCGTCATCAAGGGCGCGCGTGAACACAACCTGAAGGGGATTGATGTCGAGATCCCCCGCGACCGGTTGGTGGTGCTCACCGGTGTCAGCGGTTCAGGCAAGAGTTCGCTGGCCTTCGACACGCTCTACGCCGAAGGGCAACGGCGCTACGTCGAGAGCCTCTCGGCCTACGCGCGGCAGTTCCTTGGCCAGATGGAGAAGCCCCGCGTTGATATGATTGAGGGGTTGTCCCCGGCCATCGCCATCGAGCAGAAGAGCGCCAGCAAGAACCCCCGCTCGACCGTGGGCACGGTTACCGAGATCTACGACTACCTGCGCCTGCTCTTTGCCCGTACCGGCACCCAGCACTGCCACCAGTGCGGGCGCCCGGTGGCCTCGCAGACAGCCGAGCAGATGGTCCAGCGCGTCCTGACCCTGCCGCCGGGGACGCGCTTCATGATCCTCGCGCCCCTGGTCTCGCAGCGGAAGGGCGAGTACCGCGACATCTTCGCCGAAGCGAAGGCGGAGGGCTTTGTGCGCGTGCGGGTGGACGGTGAGATCCGCGGGCTTGACGAGGAGATCAAGCTCAACAAGAAGGTTAAGCACACCATTGAGGTGGTCGTTGATCGCCTGGTGATGCCGGCGCGCGACACGGCCCCGGAAGACGCGCCTGCGGCGAACCAGGGCGTAGCGGCGGCAGGGGCGGGCAGCGCCTACGACGGCTTCGTGACCCGGCTCACCGACAGTATCGAGCAGGCTCTGCGCGTGGGCGAGGGCAGCGTTATCATCAGCGTCCAGCCGCAGCCGGGCGCGACGCCGCCCGGCGAGGGGAGCGCCGCGCCCGCCCCCGAGGAGTGGCTGATGAGCGAGAGCAATACCTGCCTGAGTTGCGGTATCTCCTTCCCCGAGTTGACCCCGCAGATGTTCTCGTTCAACTCGCCCCAGGGCGCCTGTCCCCAGTGTACCGGCCTGGGCACGCGCCTGGAAGTGGACCCGGACCTGCTCGTGCCCAACGGCGACCTGTCGATCCACGAGGGCGCAGTCACATACTGGGGCGAGATGCGCAAGAAGAGCGACTCGTGGGCATACAAGGCCCTCGTCGCGATTGCCGGGCACTATGGCTTCAGCCTGGATACGCCCTGGAACCAGTTGACGCCACAGCAACGCCAGGCCATCATCTACGGCAGCGGAGGCGAGCGTATCCGCTTCCTCTGGTCGAACGAGCACGGTGGCTTCGGCGAATTCTACCGACCCTGGGAGGGCCTGGCGGCAGAGATCCGCCGCCGCTTTATGCAGACGGGCAGCGAAAGCGCCCGCGAGTACTACCTGCAGTTTATGAGCGAGCAGCCCTGCCCGGGATGCGGGGGCGCGCGTCTGCGTCCCGAAAGCCTCGCGGTGCGTGTAGCGGGGGCTACCATTCACGAGGTCTGCGAGCGAAACATCAGTGAGATCCTCGCCTGGGTGCTCAACCTGAGCACAGGGCCGCTCAGCGCAACCCGGTTGCAGATCGTGGCCGATGTGCTCAAAGAGATCCGCGAGCGCCTGGGCTTCCTCAACAACGTGGGCCTGCACTACCTGACCCTGGCCCGCCCGGCGCCAACCCTCTCCGGAGGCGAGGCCCAGCGCATCCGTCTGGCCTCGCAGATCGGCTCGGGCCTGGTGGGCGTGACCTACATTCTTGACGAGCCGAGCATCGGCCTGCACCAGCGCGACAATCGCAAATTGCTCGACTCGCTGCTGCGCCTGCGCGACCTGGGCAATACGCTGGTGGTGGTCGAACACGACCTGGAAACGATGCAGGCCGCTGACTGGATCGTGGATTTTGGCCCCGGCGCGGGGGTGAAGGGCGGCGAGGTGGTGGCGGCCGGGCCGCCGGAGGCCATCGCGGCCCACCCGACTTCGCTGACCGGCCAGTATCTGAGCGGGCGTTTGGAGATCCCCGTGCCTGCGCGACGACGCCGGCCCCTGCTGGTATCGGCGATTGCCGAGCGGACAGCGGCGCCCATGCTGCGGCGCACGCGGAGCGCGTCACCCGCCAGCGCGCCGCCGGCGCCCGATCAGGAAGCCTGGCTGGAGATCGAGGGCGCGACCCTCAACAATCTGCGCGATGTCAACGCGCGCTTCCCCCTGGGTTGCTTCGTGGCCGTCACCGGCGTGTCGGGGTCGGGTAAATCGTCGCTGATCACCGAAACGCTCTACCCGGCCCTGGCCAATCGCCTCAACAAGGCCCAGTTGAAGCCGGGCCCCTATCGCGCCCTGCGGGGGATCGAGCACCTCGACAAAGTGATTGATATTGACCAGCAGCCGATCGGGCGCACGCCGCGCTCCAATCCTGCCACCTATGTCAAGCTGTTCGACCTGCTGCGCGACCTGTTTGCTGCCACGCCCGAGGCGCGCCTGCGCGGCTACTCGCCGGGTCGCTTCTCCTTCAACGTCAGAGGCGGTCGCTGCGAGACCTGCGAGGGCAATGGCGAGATCAAGATTGATATGCAGTTCCTGGCTGATGTTTGGGTGCGCTGCGACGAGTGCAAGGGCAAACGCTACAACCGCGAGACGTTGCAGGTCAAATACAAGGGCAAGTCCATCGCCGATGTGCTCGATATGGACGTGCAGACAGCCCTGGAGTTCTTCGACAACGTGCCGCGGGTGCGGCGTATCTTGCAGACGCTGCACGATGTGGGCCTGGACTACATCAAGCTTGGCCAGCCGGCCACGACGCTCTCCGGGGGCGAGGCGCAGCGGGTGAAACTGGCCAGAGAACTGGCGCGGGTTGCCACGGGGCGCACGATCTATATCCTTGACGAGCCGACCACCGGCCTGCACTTCGCCGATGTGCAGAACTTGCTGCGGGTGCTCCATCGCCTGGTTGACGCCGGCAACACCGTCATTGTGATCGAGCATAACCTGGACGTGATCAAGACTGCCGACTGGGTGATCGATCTGGGGCCGGAGGGCGGTGATGGGGGCGGCTACATCGTGGCGGCGGGCGCGCCCGAGGCGGTAGCCCTGGTTGAATCCTCGCACACCGGACGCTTCCTGCGCGAGATCCTGCATGCCGAGTCCCGGCGCGCCGCGGCAGACTGAGGTGAAAATAGGGGAAACCGGGTTTCCCCACGCCCCTCCCTGAGGGGAGGGTTGGGGAGGGTTGCGCCCTCGGGGGAACAAAATCCGTCGTTCATCTGCGGCGCGTACAGGTGCAGTACTTGTGAACACCGGCATGTCTGAGATCATCGAAGTTCCCGTAAGCGGCATGGACTGCGCCGAGTGCGCGGCGCACGTGGAGCGGGCTATCGCCGGCCTGCCCGGGGTCGAGGCGGTGACGGTGCTGCTGGCGGCGGAGAAGGCCATCATCCGCGGCGACCCGTCCCGGCTCACGCCCGCGGTGGTACGAGCGGCAGTTGAGGCCGCGGGGTACCAGGCGCCGGCCACCGCTCCCGCGCCAGCGGGCCACGGCGAAGCGGGGGCCGCCCTGGCGCGGCGCGCGCTGACCCTCTTCGGCCTGATCTTCGGAGCGGTCCTGTTTGTCGTAGTTGTGGGCGAATGGTTGGGCCTGCTCGCGACGATCACAGACAGGGCGCCGTTCTGGATCGGAGTCGGGCTGGTGTTCCTGGCCGGCTGGCCGGTCTTCGCTGGCGTGATCCGCGCGGCCCTGCGCCGGCAGGTGACCGCGCACACGCTCATGAGCCTGGGGGTGCTGGCAGCACTGGCCGTCGGCGAATGGGCGACGGCAGCAGTGGTGGTGTTCTTCATGCGCGTCGGCGATTGGGTCGAACGGTTCACCGCCGAGCAAGCGCGGCAGGCAGTGCGCCGACTCGACGCCCTGGCTCCACGGATGGCGCGTGTCGAGCGCGAGGGCGTCGAGGTCGAAGTGCCGATTGCCGCCGTGCGCCCCGGCGATGTGGTGGTGGTGCGTCCCGGCGAACAGATCCCCGTGGATGGAGAGGTCATCGCCGGCCAGGCGACGATCAACCAGGCGGCGATCACCGGCGAGCCGATGCCGGTAGAAGCCGGGCCGGGGGTGAACGTGTTTGCCGCCACAATCGCTCAGTTCGGGAGCCTGCGGGTGCGCGCGACACGGGTGGGCGAGGCGAGCACCTTCGGCAGAGTCGTGCGCCTGGTCGAGCAGGCCGAGGCTCAACGGGCCGGCGTGCAGCGTCTGGCCGACCGCTTTGCTGCCTGGCTGCTGCCGGTGGTGGTGACCCTGGCCGTGCTGACCCTGCTTCTGCGACGCGACCCGCTGGCGACAGCGGCCGTGCTGGTGGTGGCCTGTTCGTGTTCATTCGCCCTGGCTACGCCGGTGGCGGTGCTGGCGGCCATCGGCGGCGCTGCTCGCCGGGGCCTGTTGATCAAAGGCGGGCGCTACCTTGAGGCGCTGGCCCGCGCCGATGTGCTGCTGGTGGACAAGACCGGCACCCTGACCCTGGGCCGGCCACGCATTACCGAGGTGATCGCCCTGGGCGAACACGACGAGGCCAGGGTGCTGGCGCTGGCCGCCGCCGCCGAGCGTTACTCCGAACACCCCCTGGCCGAAGCGGTGCGCCTGGCGGCCGTTGAGCGCGGCCTGAGCTTCCCGGCGCCGCAGCAGTTCACCGCCCTCCCCGGCCAGGGCGTGCGCGCCAACGTCAACGGCCTGGAGGTGGCCGTTGGCAATGCCCGGCTGCTGCCACCCGGTTTCAGCGTGCCGCCTGCGGCGGAGGAACTGGTGGCCGCCGGGCGGACGCTGTTCTTTGTGACGCTTGACGGCGCGCCAGCGGCGGTGCTGGGCGCCGCCGACGGCGAGCGACCCGAAGTTGCCCGCGCCCTGGCTGCGGTTCGGCAGGCGGGCATCGGCGAGATCATCATTCTGACCGGCGATAGCGCACCTGCCGCCGCGGCGCTGGCCGAACGCCTCGGCGTCGCTTACCGGGCCGAGCTGCTGCCGGAGGACAAGATTGCCATTGTGCGCGATTACCAGGCCCGGGGCCACCGGGTGGTCATGGTTGGCGATGGGGTCAACGATGCCCCGGCGCTGGCGCAGGCCGATGTGGGCGTGGCCATGGGAGTGGCCGGCAGCGACATTGCGCTCGAGGCCGCCCACGTGGCGCTCATGCGCGACGACTGGATGCTCCTGCCCGAGGTGCTGCGCCTGGCGCAGCGCACGATGCGGGTGGTGCGCTTCAACCTGGGGTTTACCGTGGCCTACAACCTGATCGGGTTGAGCCTGGCCGCCGCGGGCCTCCTGCCGCCGGTGCTGGCCGCTGCCGCCCAATCGCTGCCCGATCTGGGCATTCTGGCCAACTCGGCGCGGCTCCTCCGCCTGAGGAATATGCCCGGTCAACCGATATGAACCGCATCCCCCGCGGCGTCCCCGCATGCCCGCTGGCCCACCGTGGCCGCGCCCGCCCGGGACACCCCACGGCGCGAACGTCGTTACGGGCGCCCGGGTGGCGCCCGACCGTTGCCGGCAGGGTCGCGGTCGCGCGGGTTGCGTGCAAAACATAACGTCACACCCCATCACACCCTTTGCATCTTTGCCAATATGCGGTACAATGATGCAAGTGTGATTATGAGGAGTCACCAGAGGTATTCTGGGCGACGCTGACGCGTGCGCCCGCATTGGCATTTATCCCCCCTTGCGCGGCGGGAACACCACGAGAGAGCCATGCCAAAAACGGATTTACTGGTCGCCCAGCCACGGGTCCACCTGGTCGCGGCGGGCACAAACTACGGACGGTTTGCCATCGAGCCGCTGCAGGTCGGGCACGCCGGTCCTCTCGGAAACGCCCTGCGTCGCGTGTTGTTGTCATCCATTCCCGGCGCGGCCATTACCCGCATCAAGATCGGCGGGGTGATTCACGAGTTCTCCACCATCCCCGGGGTGCTTGAAGACGGCACGCAACTGGTGTTGAACATTAAGGGGATTCGCTTGCGCTCCTACTCCGAGCGCGCTGTGACGATGCAGTTGATCAAGCGCGGCCCCGGTCCGGTGTATGCCCGGGATATTGATGCCCCCAGTACGGTCGAGATCGTCAATCTCGACCACTATCTCTGCACGATTGACGACGACTCGGTGCTGGAAATGCAGCTCACGGCGGAGCGGGGGCGCGGCACAAGTCTGGCTGATAACAATAGCGGCTTGAACATCGGGGAGATCGCTGTAGACGCGCTCTTCAATCCTGTGCCTCAGGTGAACTTTCTCGTCGAACGTATCGGAGGTGAGGAGCACCAGGCCCTGGAACGCCTGGTGATCGAGATCTGGACCGATGGGACGATTAAACCCGGCGATGCGCTGGGTCATGCTGCCCAGGTGTTGAACCAGCACTTCGGGCGCATCGCTGCCTTTGATCAGCCCGAGCCGATTGCCGAAGCGCCCACGCCCACCGGTCGCGCCATTCCTCCCGATGTCTACAACCGCACGATTGACGAACTGGGCCTCAGCACGCGAACGTACAATAGCCTGCGCCGCGCTGATATTACGACCATCGGGCGGTTGCTCGAACTCGACGAGCGCGCGTTGCAGGGCATTCGCAACCTTGGCCCCAAGGGGGTAGAGGAGATCCGCACGCACCTCGCCAGGGCCGGCTACCTTGAGGGCGCCGAACAGCCCGCCCTGCCCGAGGGTGATGACTCCGCCACCGACGAGCTGCTGCCCGACAGCACCGAGTCTGCGATGGCCTGAGTCTGGCCTCGCACTCCTCTAACGTTCACCTCTGAACGTTTCCCTGTTTCGCACTGGCGCAGGCGGCCCCGGTGTCGCCTTGCGCCCTGAACGCACCCTGGCACGTACCACGCGGCCGTTCCCTCAGGGTCGAGCAGGCGTATATGGTTGACTGCTGCGCGCCGCCCCCGGCGCGCCGTAGTCGGCTAACAGCGCCCTTGCCCGCCGGGGTGGCACGCCCTCCGCACCGGGAGGGTCTGGGAGGGCCGCGCCCTCCCGAAACCGCCTCGCTTCACCTCGTCGTTGTGCGGCGCAGCCGCATTTGACGTCTTATTGTAGTATCCAGTTCACTGTATCTCCTGGGAGTATAACAAATCTATGGCACGTACATCAAAGAAGAGCGCCACCACCGAAGGCGCCGCAACCCAGAATGGCGCCCCAACCCAGAACGGCGCCGCGGTTGAAAATGTCCAACCCCCGGAAAGCGCCGCCACGGCAATTGGCAGCGGCATTCTTGAGATAGGCTCAGAAGGCTTCGGGTTCCTGCGCGGGCCACGCCTGCTGCCCGGTCCCGACGATGTCTATGTGGCCCAATCGCAGATCCGCCGCTTCGGCCTCCGCACTGGCGACCACATCACCGGGCGCGTACGCCCGCCGCGCGAAGGCGAACGCTACCCCTCGCTCCTCTGGGTCGAGAAGGTCAACGACGTTCCCACCGAAGAGGCCCAGAAACGCCCCGTCTTCGAACGGCTGACCCCGGTCCATCCCTTTCAACAACTGGTGCTGGCTACCGAGCCAAACATCCTCTCCACGCGCCTGGTTGATCTGATCGCCCCCATCGGGCGCGGGCAGCGCGGGCTGATCGTCGCGCCGCCCAAGGCCGGTAAGACGATGCTGCTCAAGGCGATTGCCAATGGCATCACCACGAACAACCCCGATGTGCAGTTGATCGTCTTGCTGATTGGTGAACGTCCTGAGGAAGTCACCGATATGCGCCGCTCGGTCAAGGGTGAGGTAATTGCCGCAACCTTCGATGAGCCGGTTGAGGATCACATTAAGGTGGCGGAACTGACCCTCGAACGCGCCCGCCGCCAGGTGGAGCACGGTCGCCATGTGGCGATCCTGATGGACTCGATCACCCGCCTCGCTCGCGCCTACAATATTGCTATGCCCTCCTCGGGACGCACGCTCTCCGGCGGGATTGACCCCGCTGCGCTCTATCCGCCCAAGCGCTTCTTCGGCTCGGCGCGGGCCATCGAAGAGGGTGGCTCGTTGACGATCATCGCCACCTGTCTCATTGATACCGGCAGCAAAATGGACGATGTTATTTTCGAGGAGTTCAAGGGCACCGGTAACATGGAGCTCAACCTCGACCGCAAACTGGCCGAGAAGCGCATCTTCCCCGCTATTGACATCCAGCGCTCCAGCACGCGCCGCGAGGAGTTGCTCCTCGATCCAACCACGCTGCGCCAGACCTATGCGCTGCGGCGCATGGTAAGCATGGTCGGCGACAACGAGGGCACCGAACTGATGCTCGCGCGTATGGCCAAGACCAGGAACAATGCCGAGTTCCTCGCCACTCTGGGGAAGTGATCGTCTCCGAGGGTTCCGCTCCGCGCCCACAGCCAGGCATGGGTGGAGAACGGCCTGCTCCCGTTCCACCCTGACAAGCGGGTGGTGCTACGCCGCTGCCCGGCAGTCCCTTGCTACGGCTCCGACAGGTGAACACGCAAGCATCATCATCAGCGGGCGTAGCGGGGAGCGCCTTGCAGGCAGCAAAAGAGAGCGTGGAAGGACACAGCCCTTCCCGCAACATCCGTCACAGCCGGCCTGTCGGGGCGCTAGAAAATGATCTGGTCAACATTCGCCTGGTCGAGGCTGGACCAGGGGGAGCGCACCACCCCGCTGCGGATCTGGCGCCCGAGACGCAAGACGGCGAGCAGCAGCACCGACAGCGCCAGCAGGCTCATCGAGGTGGCGTAGACCGCCGTGTAGCCCAGGGCCACATCCCCGGTGGCCCGTTGCACCAGGTCGCGCATCAGGCCGCCGCCGATGGTGCCGAAGCCCTGAGCCAGGGCCTGTGTGATACCCCAGAGCCCGATGAAGAGACCGGCGTGGTTCTTATCCACCAGGCTCATCACCAGGGCCAGGGCGCCCACGATGAACACGCCTCGCCCCGCGCCGATCAACGTGGCGCCGGTGCGGAAGGGGTTCACCAGCGCCTCACTGCTGGAGAGCGTCACCACCAGAAAGCCCATCAAACCCACCAGGCAGCCACCGGCAATGAGCGGCACCGGCGAGCGCCCGCGCCAGAGGAGCACCGCCGAGAGAACGATGCCCAGCAGCATGCCCCCACCCCACAACGCGGTGAGCTGGGTAGTCTGCGCCACGCTCATCCTGAGCACCTGACCGCCGTACGGCTCCAGCAGCACATCGTGGGTCGCGAAGCCCAGTGTCGCCAGAAAGAGGACGAAAAACAGGTTACGCAGCGGGCGCTGGGCCGCCAGCAAACGCACCGACTCGAGCAACGTCTGGCGCACCCGGATAGGCTCGCCGACATCTTCCAGCTTCCCATTGGGCTTGAGGCGCTCCTGGTTGTACATCGCCACGAATGTCAGGGCGACAAACACCACCGCCGAGCCCTGCATCACCTGAATTAAACGGATGTGGTCATAGCGAACCAGCAACTGGCCCATCACGATCGAACTGAAGATCGTGCCCAGCACCAGCATGATCCACAGCACCCCGAGGACCCGACCACGCTCGCGGGAAGGGGTAATATCGCTCACCGTCGCCAGATAGATCGTCTCGACCGCATTCACGCCGATGCCGTAGGCCAGAAAGATCAGCGTGCAGACGATCATGGCGACGGGGAAGGTCAAGGCCCCATCGCCGCTCAGGAGGATGAGCGAGAAGGGCGCGGTTGCCAGGCCACCGTAGGTAAGCATGGCGCCAAAGACCAGGTAGGGGGTGCGCCAGTTACCTGCGGCCCGGTCAACATCGGAGCGAAAGCCGATCATCGCGCGCGCCGGCGACACGAAGTAGTGAATGGCCAGCAGGAAGCCCACCGCCACAGCGGGGATGCGCAACTCGTCAATCAGCACACGGTTGAGCGTGCCGGTGAGGGGCGCCAGCGAAACGCCCATACCGAACTGAAACAGACCGAGCCTGAGGACGCCGAGCCAGCGCGCCACAGCCGGGTTCCGATCGAGCCAGCGCCGCGCGCTCTCCACCGGGCGCATCAGCATTCTGCCTGCTGCCATCGTCACACTCCTCGCCAGACACTCCTGCGCTGCGCGTCCCCTCCCCGATGCAACGCCGCTTTCGGCGGCAGGGCAAAGGGCCTCCCTGTGTTCCCCACGCGATTCTGGCGGAGTCCAGGCGGGTCGCGCCCACCCTGCTGCCGCCATCCGGTAGATGCTTTGTCATATTATAGCACGCAGCGCAAAAAAGCGATATAAGAAGCATCGATGTGCGCAGGGCTGATGCACATGCGCCTCCAGCAGTGGGGTATGGGCAGGGGCAAGGTGAAAACAGGTTTTTCCTGGGAGGGCTGCGCCCTCCCAGACCCTCCCCGCTAGGGGCAGGAACCTCAGCGCGCCCCGGCCAGGTGTGGTATGATAGCCTTTACTAAGCCCTGGCGCGTCCATCTCCACACAGTCACTATGAGCCGTATTGCTACAACCTTCGCCCGCCTGCGAGCCGAGGGCCGCATCGCGCTAATGCCCTTCCTCACCGTTGGTTTCCCGGAACGGGACAGCGCCCTTGACCTGGTGCCCGCGATGGAGGCCGCCGGGGCGAGCATCTTTGAACTGGGCGTTCCGTTCTCCGATCCGCTCGCCGACGGGGCCACGATACAACGTGCCGCGCAGCGCGCTCTGGCGAACGGCATCACCCTGGCAGATTGCCTGCAGACTGTGGCCGCGCTCCGCGAACGGGGCACACAGGCGCCGCTGCTGTTGATGGGCTACTACAATCCCCTGCTGCGCTACGGGATCGAACGCGCCTCCCGCGACCTGGCCGCCGCAGGCGGCGATGGCTGGATCGTGCCCGATGCGCCCCCCGAAGAGTCGGCCGAACTACGCGCCGCCGCCCGCTCCTACGGGCTTGATACCATCATGTTCGTGGCCCCGACGACACCGGAAGAGCGTATCGCAACGATTGGCGCCCGGGCCAGCGGCTTCATCTACGTGGTCTCCCTCACCGGGGTGACTGGCGCGCGCCAGAGTCTTGCCGCTAACCTCGGCGAGGTTATCGCCCGGGTGCGCCGTCATAGCGACCTGCCGCTGGTCGTCGGCTTCGGCATCAGCAATGCCAGCCACGTGGCCGAAGTGGCTCGTCTGGCTGATGGCGCAATCGTCGGCAGCGCGTTGCTGGCCCACCTGGAGCGCCTGCCGCCCGGCCAACTGGTCAGCGGAGCAGCAGCGTTTGTGCGCGATTTGCTCACGCCGCCCGGGTAGCTGACGGCGGTGATGGCGCGTAGGGACGCTCCTGCGTGAGGGCCGCCAGCGCTGTCGCAAGCGCAGCCTGCAAGCAGTCAGGCGCCACTCCGCAACGAGGAGGAACCATGCTATGGAAGCGAAGGCGTATGTGTTGATCGAAGCCGAATCCGGGCGCGTTGCCGAGGTGCTGACCGCTTTGCGCGCAATCGAGGGGGTGAGCGTCGCCGATGCGGTGACCGGCCCCTACGATATCATCGCCACGGTGCAGACGCCCGATCCGCGCAACATTGGCCGTCTGGTGATGAACCAGATCCAGGGCGTCGAGGGTATCAAACGCACGGTTACCTGTATTGTGATCGGATAGGCGCGGCTCTGCCCGGCTCTCCGTTCAACCAGCGCCGGCGAGCGCAGTGGCTCGACCAGGCCCGGTTGCCCGCGCCACCACGCGGAGGAGCGCCGCGCCCGCCACGCTCCCCGTGAACGGTTACCTCAGGGCCGCGTAGCCCAACCATGCCGCACCACGCCCCACACGCGGCTTCCCGACAGCTACGAGCAGCAGGAGAGAGCGCTATGACGTCGTCGAGTCGAGGGTTGGAAGGAGTCATCGCCGCGCAGACCGGGATCAGCTTCATCGATGGGATCAACGGGCGCCTGTTTTACCGCGGCATTGACATCAACGAACTGGTCGAGCATTCGACCTTTGAAGAGACGACCGCCCTCCTCTGGTACGGAGATCTGCCCACTGCCAGACAACTTGACAGCTTCAAGCGCAAGATGGCCGAGAACCGCCTCGTCCCCAACGAGATCATCGCCCTCTTGCTGCTGTTGCCCAGGAAAACCTCGCCCATGGGCGTGCTGCGGACCGCGGTCTCGGCGCTGGCGCCGTTTGACCCGGAAACCGGCGACAACTCGCTGGAAGCCAATGTTCACAAGTCCATCCGGCTTACCGCTGCGCTGCCAACCATTGTCGCCGCCTGGGAGCGCATTCGCAACGGGCTGTGGCCGGTCACTCCCAGCGAGCATCTCAGCCACGCCGCCAACTTCCTGTACATGCTCACCGGCGTCGAACCCGACCCGGAGACGGCGCGCGTGCTCGACCAGTGCCTCATTCTGCACGCCGATCATGGCCTGAACGCCAGCACCTTCGCTGCGCGCATTACCGCCTCGACGCTCTCGAACCTGCACAGCGCCATCGTATCGGCCATCGGCACGCTCAAGGGGCCACTCCACGGCGGGGCCAACGAGCAGGTGATGCGTATGTTGCTCGAAATCGGCAACCCTGAGCGCGTCGATCAGTACATGCGCGGGGCCCTGGCAGCCCGAAAGAAGATCATGGGCTTCGGGCATCGCGTGTACAAGGCTGACGACCCCCGGGCGCTCTGGCTGCAACGCCTGGCCGCTCGCCTGGCCGACGCTACTGGCAATCGGCGCTGGTTCGAGATGAGCGAGCGCATTCGCGCCATTGTGCAGGCCGAAAAGGCCCTCCCGGTCAATGTTGATTTCTATTCTGCCTCGGTCTACTACACCCTGGGCGTGCCCATCGACCTGTTCACGCCGATCTTTGCCATCAGTCGCGTGGCCGGCTGGACGGCCCATGTCTACGAGCAGTACTCTGACAACCGTCTCATTCGCCCGGAAGCGGAGTACATTGGCCCGCTGGACGTACCCTACGCGCCCATCGAGCAGCGTCATTAGGGCCACAGCCGTCCATGCGACTGCGCCGCACACTACAAGAAAGCGATTCTCCCGGGAGGGCTGCGCCCTCCCAAACCCTCCCCGCAGGGAGGGGCGTGGGGAAACACGGTGCGTAACCCTGGCTGAGGATGCGTATGGCTTCCGAGTCGCGCCTCGATCCAACGCTGCGCCGGCGCCTGCGCTGGGCCTTCCGCGGCGCCCTGGCTCTGGCCAGCTTTGCCATCCTGATCGGCACGCTGTTCAACATTGTGGTAGGCTATGCCCTCGGAGACATTCCGGCGGAGGCCGGAGTGGCCTTCTGGGCCTGGTTCCTCCTGCGCTCCGCGCTGGCCTGGGGCGGCGGCGGGCTGTTCTTCGGGGCGGTGCTGGGCACCTTCGCCTCGATGATCTGGCGCGACAGTTGAGTTGACGCAAGCGCCACGAAGCGCTATAATCCAACACGATACGGGGCGTAGCGCAGACCGGTAGCGCACCTGAATGGGGTTCAGGAGGTCGCTGGTTCAAATCCAGTCGCCCCGACCAGCACCATCCATCAAGCGCGGCACACTAATGTGCCGCGCTTCGTGTGCGGCGCCGGTAATGTTCTCGTCATGCCGGCCAGTTATTCTTGTTGGAGTGTTTATCCAGGAAGGCCACGCCTTCTTGCACCCGCCCCGCCGGGAGGGTGCGGGGAAGCCGGGTTTCCTCACCGCCTCCAGCGGGAGATAGAGAACCGGGCGCCTCCCCCCGGCGGGGGGAGGCTGGGAGGGGAGCGGAACACCCCGAACCCTCCCGCCGGACCAGGGCATGGGGAAACAAGGACTAAACAAGGACTTCGCCCTCCCACTGACAAACGTACCGGAAAGCGCGGGGTCGCTTCGTCAGTGGTTGCGACAAGTAATGCTGGCGTGCTACAATAGCGCGCGAGTAAATGATTTTGCATTGTTTTTAAGCGCCTGCGCGCAGAAAAGACCCGCTCTTCGCCTTGACACCGGTTCCAGAGTGGCCGTATACTTGACACATTATGCTGGTGTACTCGCGAACACCTGCGATAACACACCCCTGCGTTTGGAGAGGCGCGGGAGGACAACCTCCCCGTACCCGGTTGTTCGGCCTGCCCCTGCGCCAGGACGGGCGAAACAAAAGGACCGCGGAGCGTATGGCCCTCCACCCCTTCCCCGAACAGATAGCGAAATGGCCGCGCAGCAAAACCAATGCCTAAGGGACAACAGGAGGCGTTAGCATGGCGACGATGAGCCTGCAAGCCGCATACGATCAGGCCCGCAGCTACCTTGAGGCCAATAAGGTTGAGCAGGCGATCGGTGTGGCTCAACATATCCTGGAGCATTTCCCGGAGAGTCTCGAGGCTCACCGCATTCTCGGCGAGGCGTATCTTGCCGGGCGACAGTTCGAGCAGGCCGAGGCCGCGTTTGCGCGCGTGCTGCGGGCTGACCCGGAGGATATCCCCGCCCATGTTGGCCTGGGCATTACCTATGAGCGCCAGGGCAAACTGGATAACGCGGTCGCCGAGTTTGAACAGGCGCTCGAAGTGCGCCCGGATATGCCCGAGCTGCGCAGCCAGCTCCTGCGCCTCTACACGGATATCTGGGGCAGTGAGGGGGCAACCCTGCGCCTGAGCCGGCCGGGATTGGCGCGCCTCTACGCCAAGGGGCATATGTTGCCGCAGGCCATCCAGGAGTACCGCGGGGTGATCGAGGAAATGCCCGAGCGCTTCGATGCCCGTGTCGGCCTTGCCGAGGCCCTCTGGCGCAACCAGCAGGAGGAGCAAGCTGCTGAGGTGTGCAGCGAGATCCTCGCCCTGCGCCCCGAAGTGCTGAAAGCCAATCTGCTGCTCGGCTACATCAAGCTGGCCTCTGGCGACCCGGAGGGTGAAGTCTTCTGGCACCAGGCGCAACAACTCGACCCCTATCAGCAGACTGCGCGGAGCCTGTTCGAAACGCTTCCCGAGCTGCCCGCCCCCGATGTGCAGATCCCCGCCTGGGACGAGGCGGCCTGGGCCGAGCGTCGCGCCCGAGAAGAGGCCGAGCGCCGCGCTCGAGAAGAGGCCGAGCGCCGCGCTGCTCAGGCTGCGGTCGCCGCTGCCGCGGTGGCGGCCCCCGAGCAAGAAGCGGAGCGGCTGGTGCCCGCCTGGGGGGCTGCCGAAGCCTCCGCCGCCGGGCACGCTGCCTTCGATGATGATGATCTGCTCGCCAGCCTGCTGGCGATGGAACCGCCGGTACCGACGGAACGGGGGGTGGATCTCGATACTTCGAGCGGCATCGTTCCGTTTTCGCTGGAAGATCTTGACAGCGCCGCTCCGCAACGTTCCGCGGCGTCTGAAGAACCCGAACTGGAGCCGTTCTCGCTTGCCGATCTCGGCTTGAGCGAGGAGGAGATCGCTCAACTGCGCGCCGAACCCGAGCCGCTCTCGTCGCCGCCGGCGGTGGCCCTGCCCGCAACTCTCGCCGAGGAGCCGGTCGAAGATCTGGAGACTCCCACCCAGCCGCCGGTCGCCTCCGAAACTGCCGGGCCGGAGCTGGAGCCCTTCTCCCTCGAAGAACTCGGCCTCTCCCCCGAGGAGATCGCCCGGCTCGAAGCCGCCTCCAGCGAAGCCGCCGCCACCCCCGCCGAGCCGGAGCTGGCCCCCTTCTCCCTCGAAGAACTTGGCCTCTCCCCCGAGGAGATCGCCCGGCTCGAAGCCGCCTCCAGCGAAGCCGCCGCCACCCCCGCCGAGCCGGAGCTGGAGCCCTTCTCCCTCGAAGAACTCGGCCTCTCCCCCGAGGAGATCGCCCGGCTCGAAGCCGCCTCCAGCGAAGCCGCCGCCACTCCCGCCGAGCCTGGGTCGGCGCCCTTCTCCTCCAGGGAAGCGGGGTTTGTGTCCGGGGAGATCGGCAGATCCAGCGGCGCCACCGAGGCTCAGGCGCCGGAAGAGCTTGAACTGGCTGATGTCACGCCCTTCTCGCTGGACGAGTTTGATCTGAATGCCCCGAGCTTCGAAGCGGCTGCGGACGAATTGCCGCCTTCGCTGCGGGCCTTTTCCATTGACGAACCCTCCGCGGCAACGCCGCCCGCCCCGGCTGAGGAAGTGGAGCCAGAAGGGGCCTATAGCTGGCAGCAACCCTCGGCTAAAGCGCAGCCGGGCTTCGCCAGCCAACAGGAAGAGGAGGCGCCGGGTCAGGGGAGCATCTTCGATCGGCTGAAGGCACGGGCGTCCGCCCTGCCGCCTCAGGAACCCGAACCACTTCGTCCGATTGCCGACGAGGAGCTCGAGCAGAGTGACTATTTCTCGCACGACGATGTTTCACTGCGCGAGGAGGATGCCGACGCGCAGAACCGCTTCGCGGGCGGGTTCCGCCTTCCCAGAGAAGAAGCGGCGATCGCTGGCATCGCTGCGGCGGCGGCGGCGGCAGGGCGCGCCGGGGAGCAGGCGCCTGCCGAACCCGCTGCTGAACAGGCGCCTGCCGAACCTGAGCTGACCCCCTTCTCCCTCGAAGAACTCGGCCTCTCCCCCGAGGAGATCGCCCAGCTCGAAGCCGCCCAGACCGCCCAGGCCGCCCCGGCCCCCGAACCCGAGCTGACCCCCTTCTCCCTCGAAGAACTCGGCCTCTCCCCCGAGGAGATCGCCCAGCTCGAAGCCGCCCAGACCGCCCAGGCCGCCGCCCCGGCCCCCGAACCTGAGCTGACCCCCTTCTCCCTCGAAGAACTCGGCCTCTCCCCCGAGGAGATCGCCCAGCTCGAAGCTGCCTCTCGGGGTGAGTTACCTGCGCCGGCCACCGGCGAGACGATTGTGCCCGGCTGGTCAAAGGGCGAGGAACCCGAACTGACCCCCTTTGGCTCTGACGAGCAGGGGGGGAATGCCACCGTGTCGGGAGTCGGGCTGGATCTCTCGGACGTCAGACCTTTCTCGCCGGATGATTTCGGCGCCCCGGTCAAGCCGTCTGCTCCGGAAGAAGTACTGCCAGAAGATGTTGAACCCTTCTCACTGGACGACCTGGACCTGGGTGACATGGGGAGCTTTGGTGGCCAGACTTCCGGGCAGGAGCTGGGGCTGAGCATCGAGGAACTGGAGGAACTCGATCTCGGCCAGTTCGAGACGATCCTTCCAGAGCAGCGTGGCGGGTCCACGGCGACATCCGAGCAGGGCGACCCGGCCCTCGAGCGGCTGATGCGCCTGGGGCAGCGCCAGGGCTACGTCGATCTGACCGACATCATAGCCGTTGTTTCCGACCCCGAGGCCGAAGCCGATCGGATCGAGGCGATTGGCTGGGCCTTGCACCGCACCGGGATTCAGATCCGCGATGGTGATGAGATCATTGACATGGAGGAAGGCGAGGCCGAGGCCATTGCTGCCTCTTCCGACGGCGCGGAGGCCGAATTGACTCCGTTCTCGCTGGAGGAGCTGGGGCTGTCGCCAGAGGAGATTGCAGCGCTTGGCCTGGCAGAAGCGACCCCGGCTGAGCCGGTGGCACAGCCTGCCGAACCCGAGTTGACCCCCTTCTCCCTTGAAGAACTCGGCCTCTCCCCCGAGGAGATCGCTCAGCTCGAAGCCGCTCAGGCCGCCGAGGCTGCCGCCACCCCGGCCTCCGAACCCGAGCTGACCCCCTTCTCCCTCGAAGAACTCGGCCTCTCCCCCGAGGAGATCGCCCAGCTCGAAGCCGCCCAGGCCGCCGAGGCTGCCGCCACCCCGGCCCCCGAACCCGAGTTGACCCCCTTCTCCCTCGAAGAACTCGGCCTCTCCCCCGAGGAGATCGCCCAGCTCGAAGCCGCCTCCAGCGAAGCCGCCGCCACCCCGGCCCCCGAACCCGAGCTGACCCCCTTCTCCCTCGAAGAACTTGGCCTCTCCCCCCAGGAGATCGCCCAGCTCGAAGCCGCCCGGGCCGCTACTGAAGCGCCCGCGACGGACGAAGGCGAGGACCTGTTCGACTTCGATCTGGCAGGGGCGCCGCCGGTTGAGAAGGTGACAAAGCGGGTCGCGCCGCGAGTGGAGGAGCCGCCGCCGCCGGTGGATGCTGCCGATGCGGCTTTCCAACCCGAACCGCTCGACAGCCTTGACGACATCTGGGAAACCCCACTCCCGCCGGCTCCAGCGCCGGCCGCCCGCGAAGAGCCGCCGGCAGAAGCGCCCCCCAGGCGCGAACGGCCCGCCGAGCCACCCGTCGGAGCCGTGCCGCCTCCCCGTAGTGGCACCGCCCCGGCTCCGCGGCGCGAGGGTGAGCGCCTCATCACGCGGGGGCGTGATGAAGAGCGCTTTGCCCGACGCGAAGCGGCCAGGGTGCGCGAACCGGGGGCCAGGCGAGGCAGCGTGACCGTCACCATGCGCCTCGGTGATCTGGTGCCCACAGGTGACGCTACCCTGGACGAGTACCTCCGCCAGCTCGAGGGCGATCCCGAAAACAGCGGGTTGGCGCTGGCAATTGGCCGCCTCTGTGCCCAGACCGGCCGGGCCGATGTCATGACTATGGCCTACAAGGGCCTGATCCGCACCGGGCAGGACCTCGATCTGCTCACCGAGGAACTGGAGGGGTTGATTGATGTGATTAGCGATGGCGATGTGCAGCGGCAACTCTTCCGTCTGCTCGGCGATGCCTATGCCAAGCAGGGCCGTTCCCGCGATGCTGTCGCTGCGTATGGGCAAGCCTTTAGCCGCTAGTGGTCTGTCAGGCAAGATCCGTGGCAGATGCACCTTTCACACACCCCGCTGAGGGGAGGTCCCGGCTCCCTATCCCGCCGGGGGCCGGTCAGGGTTCAGGGGCGGACAGAGCCTATGAGCGCCGACGGGCGTCATGGCGTGGGGACGCGCTGGTTGGTCCTAACCCCCGGCTCCCTTCGACAGGCTCAGGGCGGGCCTCTCCAGCTTCGCTGGAGAGCCTGCGCTGAGCCTGTCGAAGCGGGGAGACCAGAGCCGCGCCGGGGCGTTCCAAGGCGGTACACGCCACGTTGGCTCGGACATTGTGTCCGCCCTTAAAGCCGGTCAGGGGGGGGCGAGTCGGCAGGAGACGGTAACCTGAAGCATAGCCCTTTTGAAACCATGTCTCAGCAAGAAGCTGCGCCTTCTCCAACCCGTCGCCTGCAGGGCCGCGCAGCGCAACCATGCCTTGAGCATACCTGAGTCTCTCAGAATCCTGGTTGAATAAGGAACGCGAGGGTAGCATATGCGTCGTATCGTCGAAGACCTGATCCGGGTTGAGGGGGTGATCGGCAGTCTTCTCGTCGGTAAAGACGGGCTTGTTGTCGCCAGCACGCTCCTTGACGAGGAGGATGCGGAGATCCTCGGAGCGATGTCGGCAGCCGTCTTCGGCGAGATTGACAAAGCCACCAAGCGCATCGGTGTGGGCACGCTGGTTGACGCAATCATTGACGCGAAGGATGGCTCCATCCTGCTTCTGGAGGCCCGGGAGTTGATCCTGGTGGTGATCACCCAGCGTGTCGTCAACCTGGGCCTGATCAAAATGGAGATGCGCCGCGCGGCCAAGCGTATCGGCGAGGCTGTGCCGATCTGATCTTTCACCTCGACATTGAGAACCGCCTGGCGCCAGGGATTGCCTTCCTGGCGCCACTTTGTGTTCAATACCGGCCGCCCTGCCAGCGGTACAAGCCACGTTGGCCCGGATGTTCTGTCCGCCCTTAAACCCTGGCAGGGGAGGGAGTAGGGGAGTGGGATATGCGGAACCCGGGGGTGCGCCCGCAAAAACTCTCCACTTGAGAGGAGGGGGCCAGGGGGGTGAGGTGGAGAGGCCGTGGCGCAAAAAATCTACCCGTGAAAGCCACAAAGGCAGAGGTATGGTATAGTAATGCAGGCATCGTTACAGTCACACGAGGGGCTATGGAGCGCGCACTGATCATCATTAAGCCCGACGCCGTTCAGCGCGGTCTGATCGGGCCAATCCTCACCCGCCTGGAGCAGCGGGGCCTGAAGTTCGTCGGTCTGAAACTGATACAGGTAGATGAGGCGCTGGCCCGGAGGCACTACGCTGAGCACGAAGGGAAGGCCTTCTTCGAGAGCCTGGTGAGCTACATCACCTCGGCGCCGGTGGTGGTGGCCGTGGTGGCGGGCAAGCCGGGCACCGTCGAGATGATCCGCACCCTCGTCGGCGCGACCAACCCGGCCAAGGCCGCCCCTGGCACGATCCGGGGCGATTTCGGTATTGACATCGGGCGAAACCTGATCCACGCCTCCGACTCTCCCGAAAGCGGTGAGCGCGAAACGGCCATTTTCTTCAAGCCTGAAGAGCTGATCGCCGACTGGAGCCGCGCGGTTGACCCCTGGGTGCAGGAGTAGCCGCAACGTCCGGGTTGCTCATAGCCGGCAGCCAGACGCCGGCTCTGGTCAGGTTGGCTTATGCTTGTTGTGATGGACGCCCACGCCACGGCGGAGCAGATCGAGGCAGTCTGCGCCGAAATCCGGGCGATGGGCTATATGCCGCATCCCATGCCGGGCCCAACCCGCACGGCGATCGGCATTACCGGTAATCGCGGCCCGATTGAGCAGGCAGCGCGGTTGCTGCGCCTGCCTGGCGTTGCCGATCTCATTCGCGTTACGGCGCCATACAAACTGGTCAGCCGGGAGTTTCGCGAGGCCGATACGGTAGTGCGCGTTGGCGGGGTGCCGATCGGAGGCCCTGGCGTCACCGTCGTGGCTGGCCCGTGTACAGTTGAGAGCCTGGAGCAGACGCTCAACGTGGCGCGGGCCGTCAGGGCCGCCGGGGCCACCATTCTGCGTGGGGGCGCCTTCAAGCCGCGTACCTCGCCGTATGCCTTTCAGGGTCTTGGCGAGGCAGGGCTGAAGATACTGGCCGAGGCCCGCGCCGTCACCGGCCTGCCCGTGGTCACCGAGGTGATGGAGGTAGAAACCCTCCCCCTGGTGCTGGAGTACGCTGATATGCTCCAAATCGGGGCGCGCAATATGCAGAACTATCCGCTGCTGCGGGCAGCAGGGCGGGTGCGACGTCCGGTGTTGCTCAAGCGCGGCTTCGCCGCCACGCTCCAGGATCTGCTACTTGCCGCCGAGTACATCCTCAACGAGGGCAATCCCGACGTGGTGCTCTGTGAGCGGGGGATTCGCACCTTTGATGACTCGCGCCGCTTTACGCTCGATCTTGGCGCCGTACCGCTGATCAAGCAACTTTCGCACCTGCCAGTGATCGTTGATCCGTCACACGCGAGTGGGCGCTGGGATCAGGTGCAGCCAATGGCCCGCGCGGCTGTGGCTGCCGGCGCCGATGGCCTGATCGTTGAGGTTCACGATAATCCGGCCTTCGCGGTGTGCGACGGCCACCAGTCCCTGGTGCCGGAGCGGTTTGCCGCGATGATGGACCAGGTGCGCCGTATCGCGGCTGCACTGGACCGGCCCCTCACCACCTGATCGCCGATGGAGTCACGTCGCTGGCGCGAGTACAACTGGCCCCTCCTCGTCTGCGTCCTGGTGCTGCTGGTGATTGGCGCCCTGGCCGTATACAGCGCCACCCTGACGGCAGTTACCTTTAATGGGACGCCGCTGAGCATCCTGTTTCCGCGCCAACTGCTCTACATCGGCATTGGCCTGGTGGGAATGTTCCTGGCAACGATTCTCGACTACCGGCTGCTCTCCAGTCTGGCCAGGCCGATCTACGTGGTAACGATCGTCGTCCTGAGCATCGTGCACCTGGTTGGCCGGGTCAGTGGTGGCGCACAGAGCTGGATCGCCATCGGGGAGCGCACGGTTCAGCCTGCCGAGCCGGCAAAGCTGGCGCTTGTGCTGGCCCTGGCGGCGTACTTTCAACATTTCGAGGCTCGACGCGAGAGCTGGCCAGTGCAACTGGGGGCGCTGGCGCTGGCGTTGCTGCCCACGCTGCTGGTGCTGCTACAGCCCGACCTCGGCACGGCCCTGGTGATGCTGGGTATCTGGCTGGTGATGGCCTGGGGGAGCGGCATGCGCGGGCGGCACCTGGCTGCGCTGGCACTCCTGGCCGTGCCGATCCTCTATGTCACCTGGAGGACCGATCTGCTGCTGGACGAGTATCAGCGGCGCCGGTTGCTGACCTTTTTCTACCTGCTCACCGACCCGGCGCGGGTGAATCGCGACGACGCCTACAACGTCGTGCAGGCGCTCAACGCGATCGGTCAGGGGGGCTGGTTTGGTTCAGGGCTTACCCACGGCATCTTCAGCCAGGGCAACTACGTGCCGGTCCAGCACACCGATTTTATCTTTGCGGTGATTGCCGAAGAGATGGGCTTCATCGGGGCGCTGGTGCTGATCGTCTTTCAGGCGCTGTTGCTCTGGCAGGCGCTGAGCATCGCGGGGCAGGCGCGCGACCTCTTCGGGCGGCTGATCGCGCTGGGTATGTTTACGATGCTGTTCATCCACGTGCTGATCAACATCGGGATGAACCTGAGCCTGCTGCCGGTTACCGGCCTGCCCCTGCCGCTGATCTCCCACGGCGGGAGTTTTATGATTACGGTGCTGGTCGGGATCGGGATGTTGCAGAGTGTGGCACTGCGGCGGCGACGGATCGTGTTTTGAGGGCTGCGCCCTGCCGGTGCGGAGGGTTTGCCATACCTGGAGGCAGGGGGACGGGGGCACCTGGTGCCCCAGCAGGCAGCGGCGTGGGGAACCCCGGGTTCCCCATATGTTCACCTCAGGAGTTGCTCGATATCGCCGAGGGAGGGAAGGTTTCCCCGTCCGCCTAACCCCTTGCAACTCAGGGCAGCGGCGGCGCTGGCGAAGCGCGCCGCGCGCCGAACGTCGTCGCCAGCGAGCAGGGCGTAGAGGAAGGCGCCGTGAAAGACATCGCCCGCGCCGGTGGTGTCAACCGGCTCAACCTCGAAGGCGGGAGTGTGGAACAGATCGCCCTCGTGGGCGCACCAGCTTCCCCTGGCGCCAGCCGTAACCAGGGCCAGACGCCCGTAGCGGCTGTGGAGGGCGCGGGCGGCGTCCCAGGGGTGTTCCATACCGGTGGCCTCGCGCCCGAAACGCTCGGAGACCACCAGCAGGTCGCAGAGGGGCAACAACTCCAGGGTTTGCTCGCGCACGCGCTCGGCATCGAGCATCACCAGGCCGCCGGCGGCGCGCATCCAGCGGGCGGCTTGCAGCGCCGTGTCGGTGAGATGAGTATCGAGGGCCAGCGCCCGCGCCGAGGTGATCAGGCTGCGGTCAAGGGGAATGCCGGTGAGAACGGCCGGGTCGTGGTGGAAAAAGATCGTGCGCCGGTCGCGCCCGGGTTCGGCCAGGACAAAGGCGATGTGCGACGTGCCGGGACGCACGTGCATACCCACAGGATCGACGCCCCAGGCGCGCAGGTCGTGGAGAATGCGTTCGCCATAACCATCGTTGCCCACAGCGCCGGCCATGGCTACGCGGGCGCCGAGGCGGGCCATGGTTGCCAGCGCCGTCGCGACGGGACCACCGCCCATCTCGATCCAGCCTGAGAGGGGTTGCTTTGCGCCGAATTGTGGCTCAGCAGCGCTCACGCCAATGAAATCGAGCGAGGCAACACCGACGCCGACAACATCGTACTTCATAGGCACCTCTTGCCAGTCCATACCATTCGAGAGTGACCGGATCTTATACCATTTTAGATTTTAGATTTTAGATTTTAGTACTACAACGAGATTTCGGATATCCGACACAGGCGCGTATTCAGACGTATCGCGCCCGTGGCGTTTGCGCGTCCGCGGCGCGGCGTCTTGTGACGCTTGCGAAAGCGTCTCGCCGCCGATGCGTGATCGCAGGGGCTTTCCCCGATGGCGAACCGTCACCCGCACAGGCGCAACGGGCGCGAAAACGTGAGACTCGGAAGCGTGGCCTTTGTGGACGTCGTGTCTTTGTGGTGCGATCATCACGCGATGTCTCGTTGGAGTATTAGATTGCAGATTATCGCGCAGGGCGTTCTGATGCGCTTTGACGGAACTCCGCTTGCGGAGCATTCAAGTGAAGTCTGCAATCCAGAATCTAAAATCTAAAATGGTATAACAACCAGATTGTAATCGAACCACTGGAGCGCGTATGCAGGTCGATCCTGAAACCACCGCTGCCCGGGTGCTGGGAACATCCACCCGGGGCCTGCTGATCGGCGGAGCCTGGCAACTCGCGGCCAGGACCTTCCCCGTGACCAATCCTGCCACCGGCGCGCAGCTTGCCGAGGTTGCCGATGGAGGCGGCGAGGAAACCCGCGCGGCAATCGCGGCGGCGGCGGATGCTTTCCCGGCGTGGGCAGCCACGCCGGCCCCGGCCCGGGCTGCGGTACTGCGTCGGGCCGCCACGCTCATGCTGGAGCAGCAGGAGCGCCTGGCGACGATCATGACCCTTGAGCAAGGCAAACCGCTGACCGAGGCCCGCGGCGAGATCGCCTACGCTGCCAGTTTCCTGTCGTGGTTTGCCGGCGAGGCCGAGCGCATCTACGGCATGACCATCCCCGCCAGCACACCCGCCAGGCGCCTCCTGGTGTTGCGGCAACCGGTGGGCATCGCCGCGCTGATTACCCCCTGGAACTTCCCCAGCGCGATGATCACCCGCAAGCTTGGCCCCGCGCTGGCAGCAGGCTGCACCGCGATCGTCAAACCCGCCGAACAGACGCCCCTCTCGGCGCTCGAACTCGGGCAGATCTTCCTCGATGCCGGGCTTCCCGCCGGGGCGCTGAACATTATCACCTGTCAGGACCCGGTTCCGTTCGCGGAGGCGATCTTCGCCGACGAGCGCGTGCGCAAGGTGAGCTTCACCGGCTCCACCGAAGTTGGCAAGCTGCTGATCCGTCAGTCGGCGGACACAGTGAAACGCCTCTCGCTCGAACTGGGCGGCAATGCACCGTTCATCGTCTTTGCCGACGCCGACCTGGAGAGTGCGGTGCGCGGGGCGATTGCCTCCAAGTTTCGCAACGCCGGGCAGACCTGTGTGTGCGCCAACCGGATCTTCGTCGAGCGCCCGATCTACGAGCGCTTCGCCGCCACCTTCGCCGAGCAGGTAGCCGCATTGCGGGTAGGCAATGGGCTGGACCCGGCCACGGTGATCGGGCCGCTGATTGACGCGCAGGCCCGCGCCAAAGTAGAACGCCACGTTGCCGATGCCCTGGCCGGCGGCGCCGCCCTGCTCACCGGTGGCGGCCCCTACGCCGAAGGGCACGCGGACAACTTCTGGGCGCCCACGGTTCTCGCCAATGTGAGCGCCGAGATGCTGGTGGCCCGCGAGGAGACCTTCGGGCCGGTGGCCCCGCTGATCCCCTTCGACAGCGAGGAGGAGGCCCTCCGTCAGGCCAACGCCACACCGTTCGGCCTGGCAGCGTATTGCTTCACCCGCGACCTGGGGCGGGCCTGGCGCATGGCCGAGGGCCTGGAGTATGGCATCGTGGGCATCAATGACCCCATCCCCTCGACGGCTCAGGCGCCCTTCGGCGGTTACAAGCAGAGCGGCCTGGGGCGCGAAGGCGGCCCGACAGGGATTCTTGAGTACCTGGAGGAGAAGTACGTCTCGATGGCGATCTGATCGGGAGGGCGCAGCCCTCCCAGGAAACAGCCCGCCAGCCGGGAGGGTTAGGGAGGGCTACGCCCTCCCAGGAAACAGTCCGCCAGCCGGGAGGGTTGGGGAGGGCGTAGCCCTCCCAGGAAACAGCCCGCTAGCCGGGAGGGTTGGGGAGGGCGCAGCCCTCCCAGGAGAATCTCTCCTATGAACATGGGGAAACCGGGTTTCCTCACGTCCCTGCCGGCGGTTCAGGGACGGACAGAACATATGAGCGCCGACGGACGTTATGGCGTTGGGATGCGCTGGTTGGTCCTCACCCCCGGCCTCTCTCCTGAGAGCGGCGAGGGTCGGGGCGTAGAGACGCAGCGGTGCTGCGCTTGAGGCGCAGCACCGCTGCGCTTGAGGCGCAGCACCGCTGCGCCTCTACTCGTATCGCAGCGCCTCGATTGGCTGGAGCATCGCAGCGCGGCGGGCCGGGTAGAAGCCGAAACCTATACCGATCAGCGAGGCAAAGGCCAGCGCGATAGCCACGGCGCTCCAGGAGATCTGCGCGCCGATGCCTGCGGCTGCGCCAATTAGCAGCACGATGCCAATCGCGCCGGCGATGCCGATCAGGCTGCCGACCAGGCTGAGGGCCAGGGCCTCGAGCACAAACTGGCCCAGCACGTCGCCATCCGAGGCGCCGAGCGCCTTGCGAACGCCAATCTCGCGCGTGCGCTCGGTTACCGCCACAAGCATGATGTTCATAATGCCGATGCCGCCTACGACCAGGCTGATACCGGCCACGATGGCGATGAACCCGGTGATGGCTCCGTTGATGCCCCGCAGCACGTTGAGGGCCTGGGTTGGCGTGCGCACCTCGAAATCGTTGATGGCACCCTCGGGTACGCCACGGGTGGCGCGCAGCGTAGCCACAATCGCCTCCTCGGCAGGATCAACCACCTTCTCACTGGTAATGCCCAGCAGCACACTGCTCATCCGCAACCCGCGCCCCGGCAGGTCCAGATCGCCCACCAGGCGCAGCCGCACCGTGCTCACCGGGGCAAACACCCGCCCGTCGGTGGAGAAGGGGCCGCCATTCTCGTCAATCACGCCGACAATAGCTAGCGGCTGGCCGTTGATCTCCACCGTGCGGCCCACGGCGGCCCGCAGGGCCTCGGGATCGGCGCCGAACAGATCGCGCGCCACCAGGTAGCCCAGCACCCCCACCCGGGCGCCGCCGGCCTCGTCGGCAGCGGTGAGAAAGCGCCCGGCCAGCATCGGCACCGTCTGGACCTGCGGGTACGCCTCGGTGGTGCCCACCAGTAATGTCTGGACGGCCACGGCTCCGGCGCGCACCTGGGTATTGACGGTTACCTCAGGCACGACTGCGCGGAAGAGGTCGGGCCGTGATGCGGCCAGATCCGTCAGCGCCCGGTAGTCTTGAACCGAGAGCAGGCCGTAGCCGGGCACATCGCGAGCGCCCTTGGCTCGGGGATCGCCCGGCTCTACGGCAATGCGCCGGGTGCCCAGGTCCACGAATTGCTCGAAGACGCTGCTCTGCAAGGCATTGCCCAGCGAGAGCACGGCCACCAGGGTGCCGGCGCCGATGATGATGCCAAGCATGGTGAGCAGCGAGCGAAACTTGTTGGCTCTGAGGCTATCAAGAGCCATACCGATCTGTTCTTTGATCATCTCTCGAATCTACTCCTCACCGGCATCGCGGCGACGCACGGGCACGGGCACCGGCTCCAGGCCGTGCTCGCGCTCGACGCGCTCGAACACTTCGACACCGTAGTATTCGCTCAGAATATTCTCAGCCAGGCGCCCGTCGCGCAGACCGATCACGCGGTCCATGTGCCGTCCGATCTCCGGGTCGTGGGTCACGATGATGATGGTCCGGCCCTGTTCACGGTTTAACTCGCGGAAGAGGGCCATAATCTCGGCGCCGGTGCGGGTGTCGAGGGCGCCGGTGGGTTCGTCGGCCAGGATGATCGCCGGGTTGTGAACCAGGGCGCGGGCGATGGCAACGCGCTGCTTCTGGCCGCCCGAAAGCGTGTTGGGCAGATTATCGAGCTTCGACCCCAGGCCCACCGCTTCCAGCGCCGTGCGGGCCAGCTCGCGGCGGCGCCGCCCGTCCACGCGCCCGTAGACCAGAGGCAGTTCGACGTTTTGCAGCGCGGTGAGGCGGGGCAGCAGGTTGAAGTTCTGGAAGACGAAGCCGAGCTTACGGTTCCGCACGCGGGCCTGTTCCAGCCGGGAGAGGCCGCCGACATCCTCACCATCGAGCACGTAGTGGCCGCTGGTGGGCGTGTCGAGCAACCCGATCAGGGTCATGAGCGTACTCTTGCCCGAGCCCGAAGGCCCCATAATGGCGACCATCTCGCCCTGGTCCACCTGCAGCGAAACCCCGTCGAGGGCGCGGAACACGCCGTCGCCGGTGGGAAACTCCTTGACCATGTTCTCGATCTGGACGATCGGTCTGGTTCTATAGTCGGTGTACATACGTACGGTACTCCGTAAGATCTAGTGTAAACACTGGACACCCATGCGGCTGTGCCGCAAACGCCAGGATGAACAGAGGTTTTCTCGGGAGGGCTGCGCCCTCCCGAACCCTCCCGCGCACGGGCTATATGCCTGAGCCGGAGCCGGTGCCAGCGCCCCCGAACCCTCCCGCGCACGGGCTGTGTTCACATCGGTTAGCGGATAACGACCTGCTCGCCTTCGGCGAGGCCGTTGCGGATCTCGATGCGATCACCGGTGCGCAGACCGGTCTCCACAACGCGCTCTTCGAGGCGGCGCCCGTTGCCTTCGCCGACGACCACACTGACCACGCTCTTGCCATCAACGCTGCGCACAGCGGCCAGGGGCACGCTGAGAGCGTCATCGCGGCGCTCGGCCACGATAGTGGCGCTGGCGGTCATACCGGGCTTGAGCGCGGCGCCGGCCGGGTCGATCTCGACCGTAACCTGATAGGCGGTCACGCCACTATCGTTGCGCGGCAACGGCTCCAGGCGCAGCACAGTACCCGGCAGCGTCTGACCCAGGGCGTCTACCAGCACCTCCACGGGCTGGCCCGGCTGCACACGGGCAATATCTACCTCATCAACCGTTACCTTGACCAGGAAGCGGCTTATGTCAATCAGCACGAGTGGGGTGGTCGCCCCCACGCTCTCGCCGGGGGCGACGTTCACGCTGGCCACCACGCCGTCGAAGGGGGCGCGCAGGGTCAGGTCGTCGAGGGCCACCTGGGCCTGGTCGAGCTGAGCCTGAGCCTGAGCAACGCGGGCCTCGGCACGCGCCAGGTCGCTGGTGGTAGGATCGGCGGTCAATTGTTCCAGGCGGGCGCGAGCCGCCTCGAGATTGGCCTGCTGGGCGGCGAGGGCGCCGGCACGCTGGGCACCGGTCAGACGGGCAAGCTCGGCCTGGGCGCGGGCAAGCTGGGCGCGGGCCGCGGCCAGCTCGTCGGCTTCGGCGCCGGCGATCAGCGTATCCAGGTCAGTCTGGGCGGCGCGCACGCGGGCCTCGGCAGTCTGAAGGCCGCTGATCTCGTTCTGGACGGCCGTCTCATAGGCGGTCCGGGCCTGTTGCAGGGCAGCCTCGGCATCGGCAAGGGCGCGGGCAGCCTGATCAAAGGCGGCCTGGAAATCTTGCTTCTGGAAATCGTTGAGCGAGCGGCCGGTGCGCGGGTCGGTTCCGTTGCGACGCACATGCTCGAGATCCCAGTAGGCTGCGCTGTAGGAACTCTGCGCGTTGCGCACCGTGTTGGCGGCGGCCTCGACGTTCAGGCGGGCCTGCTCCTTGGCGGCGGCCAGGGCCGCGCGCTGGCGGTCAAGCTCGGCGCGGGCCTCGGCGAGGGTCGTCTCGGCGCGGGTGCGAGCATCGGTCTTCGCCCCCGCCTCCAATTCGGCCAGGCGTGCGCGGGCCTCTTCCACACTGGCGCGGGCGGCGGCGATATCGGCATCGGTGACGCTGCCCCGGGTCTGCGCCAGGTTGCCCTGGGCGGCGCGCACCTGGGCGCGGGCCTCGGCGATCTGCTCGGGAGTGGCGCCCTCACGCAGGGCCTGCAGGTCGGCCTGGGCAGCGGCAAGATTGGCCGCGGCGGCGTCGCGGGCGGCGACTTGCTGGCGACTGTCGAGCACGATTAGCGCATCGCCGGCCTTGACCGCATCGCCTTCGACGACCAGCACCTCGGCAACGCGACCCGAAGCGGCCGGGAAGGACAACTCGGCCTGGACCCGCGGCTCAACGCGCCCGGTGGCGCTCACGCCCAGCACCAGGTCACCCCGGTTCACAGGGACGAGCGTGGCGTCGGCGAGGGGGTTGGCCCGCGCCCCGCTGAAGGCGCGGAAGGCGAAGGTGCCGGCAACGGCCAGCAACAGGACAAGAGCGATTATGACGGCGAAAGTTGGGCGGCGCAGGCCGCCCGGTCGAGACTGTGGAACTGTGGTCATGGATGAGTAATCCTCTCAATACCTGTCAGACGACCGTGCGGCTGCGCCGCACAGTGACGAGATGAATATGAGTATCTTCCTGCGAGGGCTGCGCCCTCTCAAGCCCTCTCCGCCGGGAAGGGCGTGGGGAGCTTGTGGAGGTGAACGTAGGTGTATGTTTCACGTGTAACACTTCCACGCCTCTACAGCTCCAGTCCTCCACAGAGAGAACCCGTTTTCCCCCACTTTCATAGCAGGTGGGGCGTAGCGCTGTCGCGCGCCACAGGGATACCAAAGGGCTATGCTGTCTGCGCGCCTTCGTGGCGCGCATTTAGCGTGGGCTGGTACCGTACAAAAACAGATCGACCATCTCTTCAGGAGAGATCGGGCTGATCTGCGCCGGGATACCACTCTCGGCAGCCCAGGCCGCCATCCGGCTATCGCCAGCAAAATCCTGGCAGGCCTCCGACACGCTCAAGAACAGATTGGTAAGGGTCACGGGCGGAAAGTGCCCCAGCGTCCCATTCGCCACACCCTCCTCCATCACGCCGAGGATAGGCATGAAGAGGTGCGTGAAAAAGGCCCGCGCCAGGCGATTGCGATTAGCTGGCCCCAGATGTTCGGCCATCTCGTGGCGCATCATACGCATATCCCGGTCGCGGTCGTCCATGAGCACGGCGGCCAGGGCGCGTAGCCGGGCAATTGTCCCGCCGGGAGCGCTGGCGGCAGCGGTGAGGCGGGCGCCCATCTCCTGGAGCACCCGCAGCCCCATCTGGACGAACAGTTCCTCCTTGTCGGCGAAGTAGTAGTACAGGGTTGGCTTGGTCACATCCGCGGCGCGGATGATATCGTTGATCGAAACGGCCTTATAGCCCCGTTGCAGAAAGAGGTGGCTGGCGGCGTCAACGATCTTCACCGCCGTGGGGCTGCTGATAGGTTCGAGATCCGGCATTGCAAATCCTGTCTGACCGGTCAGTAAATAAAAGAAGCCAAAATATTCCGTAACTTTACCGACCGGTCAGGAAGAGTATACACCCCTTGTGCAGGCTTGTCAAGTCTTTGCACAGACTCGGGTGGCGTAATACCATTTTGGATTTTAGATTTTGGATTGAGGATTGCCGCGCTGGGCAGCACAACGCCTGAAATCGCTTCAGGCAATGCGGCATCATCAACGGTAATTGGTATAACGTCTTGCAAGCACCGGCACGCCCGCGGAGGCTCCGCCGCGCCGTCCCCCAGCGCGGGCAGGCCGACCCCGGCACCCCGGGCCGCCGCGGTGCCCCGGGCCGCCGCGCCGTCCCCCGGCGCGGGCAGGCCGAAGCATGCGCCTTATACCAGTTCTGCTTGATGGCATCGCATTGGACCAGCTCCACAGCCCCACAACCCTACAGCTCCGCAAAGCCTTCTGTGGAGGTGTGGAGCTGTGGAGCTGATCCGGAGAATGCGGTGGCTTCAGTTCCATCTGGTATTACAGGGGCGCCCGTGCCCGCCACCTGCTGACGGCGCATGCTTCGGCCCTACATGCCGTATGCCCCGGGTCGCTCCCGCGTACCGGGCTACCGCACGTTGCCTCGGCAACACCGTCCGCGGTCGGTTCGCTTTTGAACACTCCGCACGCAGCGTTGCGTCCAGGCGCGCCCGCACACCTTGCGCGACCATCTGCAATCCAAAATCTACAATCTGAAATGGTATGACATGATCCTGTCATCCTGGGCAGCGCCGAATGCCCCCGACAGGCACGTTGATTCTGATAACTGTGCCGTGTATCGCACAGGTTGCTGCTGGCGCGTTGCCGCCACCACCGGCTCTGCGCCGCCGCAACACACCTTCGTGGGGAGGAGGGCAGCGGGGTGGGCGCCGTCCGCCCCGCGCCCGCATCCCCCACCACGCCTGTGGGTGTGTATCAAGCTGGATGAAGGCTATGCTCTCTCGCCGACACCTCTTGCACCTGTTGGGCGCCACACTCGCAATGGTCGTTGGCGCGCGCCCTGTCCGCGCGCAGGAACCCTCGTTCCGGATCTACCTGCCGCTCGTCAGCGGGGCCGAGCCGTCGTCCGATCCGATTCCAGAGCCATCGCCCGCACCTGCCCCCGAGCCATCGCCCGTACCTGCCCCCGAGCCATCGCCCGCGCCCGCGCCTGGCCCCGATCCGGGTGTATGGCCCAACGACAGTGGCTACCTGCTCGCTCCGCCCTCGGGAACACCCGAGCAGGCCATCGCCTGGTTCGCTGCTCGCTCGACGCTCTACACCCCCTACGACATTACGTCAATTGTCCGGGCCTATGCCCGTATCGGAGTCGCAGCCGGAGTGGACTGGTTCCTGGCCCTGGCGCAGTGTGCCCACGAAACCGGTAGCCTCACCTCGTGGTGGTGCGCCCGGCCCCGCCGTAACCCGGCCGGTATCGCCGTGACCGGCGCAACATTGCCTGGCTCACCCGAGTACCCACCCGGTCGCAACTGGGCCTGGGACGGCCTGGTCTGGCGCGAGGGGGCCAGCTTCGCCGCGTGGGACAGCGACTCGGTGCGGGCGCACCTGGGGCGTTTGCTGGCCTATGCGCTGCCTGCCGGTCTGGGTACACCTTACCAGCAAGAGTTGATCGCCTATGCTCTGGAGGTACGCGGCCTTTCTGCGGCATACCGCGGCGTGGCGTCAACGATTATTGACCTGAATGGACGCTGGGCCGTACCCGGCACTGAGTACGGCCAGCGTATTCTGAGCCTGGCTGCGCGGATGCGCGCCGGGTGAGTCCACCGCGGCTTGTGAAATCTTCACTCTTGCCGCGGGGTGCGCCAGGCGCGCTGCAGCCCATTGTGGCGCGCTAAAACGCCTCTTGACGCCAGCGCATACTTTTCCTTGACTTACCCCCCTGGCAGTTCTATAATAGGCCTATGTTAAGCACCCCTTAACCTCTGGTTCAGGAGGCGCCGGTATGGGGGCAAAAACACACATCACAAAGAGCACTTCCCTCAGGGGCGCGTAGGCATACGCCTGCGGCGCCCCTGATGTTTTTCTCGTTGCTGAGCGGAGCGTCCTGAACACGGTAGTTCAGACATAACAGGAGGTAAGCGATGCATTCCGATCTGATTGGCAAGATCGAAAAGGCCCGCCGCTACGCCGAGGAGCCAGAGCGGATCAAGTTTAACGAGTTCAAGGTCACCTTCCACGGCGGAAACAGCAATCACACCATCTCTTTCGACAACGGTCACTGGCACTGCGATTGCTCGTTTTTCCAGGTCTGGAACACCTGTGCCCACGTGATGGCGCTACAGCGTATTTTGCAGCCGATGCTGACCGCGGAGGCCTTGCACGTCGATCTGCCGATCCCGGAGCACAATCTGACTGAGGAGAGCGTCGCCGCATAACGCGCAGAACGGTGACCCCGGGCTCCCCACGCCCCGCGGGATGGGAGGGTCCGGGAGGGCTATGCCCTCCCGCGGAGGTTTTGTTCATCCCCGTGGTGCGCGCCGGAGCCGCAAGGGTGGCCAGGGTGAAAATAACGTCTGCACGGAAGGGTTTGGGAGGGCTATGCCCTCCCTTTTTGTGTTCCGCGTAGTAGCGGAGCGAGCCGCCTATGCCACTGATCATTGCCCACCGGGGCGCCTCGGCCTACACCCCCGAGAATACCATAGCCGCCTTCGAACTGGCTCGCCAGCAGGGCGCTGATATGATCGAACTCGACGTGCGGCGCACTGTTGATGGGCAGCTCGTGGTGTTCCACGATGAGACGACTGAACGCTGGAACGGCCAGGCTCTCCCTGTTGCTCGCTGCACGCTGGCGGAGCTTCAGGCCCTGGACATCGGCGGCGAACGCGTACCGGCCCTGGAGGAGGCGCTGGAGTTCGCCCGCGCAACGGGTATGCGGCTCAACATCGAGCTGAAGACTGCCGACACGGTCGCCCGTTGCGCCGAACTGCTGTACGCCTTCGGCCTGGTTGGGCGCGTGATCGTCTCGTCGTTCAGCGAGGCGGCCCTGCGCGATCTGCGCGCCATCGCGCCGGCAGTGCCCCGCGCTTACCTGATGGGGAGCCGCACGTTTCATCCCTCCGTGCGCGCCCGTGAACTCTGGCCCTTCTTCGCCCTCCGCGCCGTCGAGGCCAGCGCATGGCACCCTTACTACGACCTGCCCATGCTCGACCGGCTCATTCCCCTGGTTTGTCGCGCCGGCTACCAGGTCAATGTCTGGACGGTGGACGATCCGGAGCGTATGCGCGCCCTTGCCGCCCTTGGCGTAAGCGGCATCATCACCAATCGGCCTGACCTGGCCCGCCAGGTGTTGCGGGAGTAGAACCGGGCCGGCGGCTTGGCGCCCCACTCCCCGGTTACGCTGCCCGGCGCGACCCTTCGATGTAGCTCAGCGACTGGTGCCGGAAGTAGGTGTTGTAGAGTTCGGCGTAGTGCCCACCGCGCGCCAGCAGGTCGTCGTGGGCGCCCTCTTCGATCATTGTGCCCTTTTGCAGGACGATGATGCGGTCAGCGTGGCGCACTGTCGAGAGACGATGCGCAATCACCAGCGAGGTGCGCCCCGCCAGCACCGCGTCCAGCCCCTCCTGAATGAGGGCTTCGGTCAGCGGGTCAATGCTGGCCGTGGCCTCGTCGAGGATGCAGATGGCCGGATCTTGCAGCAGCACCCGCGCCAGGGCCACCAGTTGGCGCTGGCCCATCGAGAGGCTGGCGCCCCGTTCACCCACCTGGGTGTCGAGGCCCCTGGGCAGACTATCGAGCCAGTCGCCCCCGCCGACGTGCCGGGCCGCAGCCAGGACCTCGGCGTCGCTGGCCTCGGGGCGCCCGTAGCGGATGTTCTCGCGCACCGTGCCGTCGAAGAGGAAGGGCGTCTGGGTGACGATGCCCAGCCGCGCCCGGTAGGCCGCCAGGTCGAGGTCGCGAATGTCCACGCCGTCAATCGTGATCCGGCCCGCCTGGAACTCGTAGAAGCGCGCTACCAGTTTAGCGATACTGCTCTTGCCCGAGCCGGTGTGGCCCACCAGGGCCACCGTCTCTCCAGGTCGGATGTGCAGATTGAATCCGCTGAGCACCGGCTCGCCCTCACGATAGGCAAAGTCTACCTGCTCGAAGCTGATCGCGCCTTTGAAGGCCGGCAGCCTGCGGTTGTCCTTCTGTACCACTCGCGGCTCGCTGTCGATCAGCGCGAAGACGCGCTCGCCCGCAGCCAGGCCAAGCTGGAACTGGCTCCAGAAGGAGGCGATGCTGGTCAGGGGGAACCAGAAACTCTGCAATCCCTGAATGAACAGGAACCACAGGCCCGCCGTAAGCATGCCGCTGCGCACCTCCAGGCCGCCAAGATAGACCAGCGCAGCCGTGCCGAGCGCTGCCATCAGGTTGAGTATCGGGAAGATGCCGCTGAAGACGAAGCGCATGTGGCGATTGACGCGCCGCGAGCGCTGGTTCACCTCCAGAAACTCGGCATAGACGGCTGGCTCCTGGCGGAAGGTCTTGGCGACGCCAATACCGTTGACGGTCTCGGCAATATGCGCGCTGACCTCGGCATTCATCCGTCGCGAAGCGGTGATGGTGCGGCGGGCAATGGCGCGGAACGCCAGCGCCGTGCCGATGATGAACGGGGTCAACACCAGCAGCACCATGGTCAGCTTGAGACTGATAGTCGCCAGGTAGCCGACGATGAAGATCACCAGCAGCAGCCGGCTCATCAGGTCCATCGTCAGGGTCATGACCTGGGCGAAGGCCGCCGTGTCGGAGTTGACACGGCTAACGATCTTGCCGGTGGGGAACTGGTCGTAGAACGACATATCGCGGCGCAGCACTGCCTCGACGGCATCTTCACGCATGGCCAGCACTACGTCACCCACCGCCCGGGCCGAGTAGGTCTGCCGCACCAGGTTGAAGAGCCAGGACGCCGAGCCCAGGAGCGCCAGCCCGGCGGCCAGCCCGCCGATGAGCCAGGGATCGGGGCTGGCGCTGATCCAATCGAGGCTGCGGGCGATGAAGATCGGCACACCGGCATCGAGCGCCGCCGTAGCGGCGATCATCAGCGCAGCAACGACCATCTTGCCCGCCTGGGGCCGAAAATAGCCGAGAATGCGGCGCACCAGCGCACCGTCGCTGTAGGTGCGATCGTAGGCTTCGGCGTCGAGTCCATCGAGAATGAAACCCATACTTGCTCCATGGTCTACTGAGGTGAAAATAGCCCGCCAGCGGGAGGGTCTGGGAGGGCTGCGCCCTCCCAGAAACGAGCCCCCTGCGGGGAGGGTGTGGGAGGGCTGCGCCCTCCCAGGAACCAACCCGCCAGCGGGGAGGGTGTGGGAGGGCTGCGCCCTCCCAGGAACACATATTTTCATTCCGGCGTTGTGCGGCGCAGCCGCATGGACGGCTGAGGTGAACATAGGGAACCCGGGGTTCCCCACCCCCCTGCCTGCTGGAGCGCCAGGCGCCCCCGACCGCGGTTGGGGGATGGGGAAACCGGGTTTCCCCGTTCCCCTGCCTGTGGGGACGGCAAGCCCTCCCCACGGGGAGAGTGTGGGGCATCCCGCCCCCCTCCTGGCCTCCCCCCCGCCGGGGCGCCCAACGATCCCTCCCGATGCGCTTGCCGGGGTGGTGGCATACCCCTCACCTCAGGCCGCTCGCCGGGCAGCGCCGGTTTCGTCCTCCAGGGTCGGCAGATCCACCTCGTAGCGGGCGAAGATGCGCCGGTAGTGCGGCGAGCGGCGCAGCAGTTCGTCGTGGGTGCCGGCGGCCGCCAGACGCCCTTTGTCGAGGACCAGGATCATGTCGGCCCAGCGGATCTGCGAGAGCCGGTGAGTAATGAGCAGGACGGTGCGACCCTCCTGGGCCTTGCGAATAGCCTGCTGGATCTGATCCTCGGTCGCGCTGTCAATCGCGCTGGTTGAGTCGTCGAGGATCAGGATGCGCGGGTTGCTCAAAAAGGCGCGGGCCAGGGCGATGCGCTGCCGCTGCCCACCCGAGAGGGTCACGCCACGCTCGCCCACCACGGTGTCGTAGCCCTCGGGGAAGGTAGTGATGAAGGCATGGGCCTGCGCTGCCCGAGCGGCCTCCTCGATCTGCGCGCGCGTGGCCCCTGGCGCGCCGAAGGCGATGTTCTCGGCGATGCTGCGCGTGAACAGGAAGATATCCTGCTCGATCTTGCCGATCTGGGCGCGCAGCGCATCCAGGCTCCACTCGCGAACGTCCACGCCGTCAATCAGCACACGCCCGGCGGTGGCATCATACGTGCGGTTGACAAGTTGCGTCAGGGCGCTCTTGCCGCTACCGGTCTGTCCAACGATGGCCACGGTTGTGCCAGCCGGGATGTGGAAGGAGATGTCTTCGAGTACGCCGGTGCGCTCTGCCGGGGCGCCGTCGTCGCCTGCCTCGCTCTGGTAGTGTAAGGAGACGCCCTCAAAGGTGATCTCACCGCGCAGGTCGGCGCGATAGCCGTCGCTGTTTTCGTCGAGATCGCTCTCGGCTTTGATGATGCGCAGGATGCGCCGGGCGCTGGCCATGCCGGCCTGAATGACCGAGAAGGCAAAGATCGAGATGAAGGTCGGAAAGCGCAGCACGTTGACCAGCCCCATCACGCTCACCACCTGGCCGATACTGATGGTTCCCTGCGCGTAGAGCCACATCGCGTGGAGGAAGGCGCCACCGACGGCGACGCCGTAGATCAGCAGCGGCAGGTAACGCGCCTCGATGTAGCCCTGCTGCACATAAAAATCGCGAAACAGCCGGGCATTGCGGCGGTACTTCTCGCGCTCGAATGGCTCGCGGGCCGATGCCTTGACTACCTCGATGCCCGAGAGCGTCTCTTCCAGACCGGCGTTCATTGTTCCGTACTGTTCGCGCTGGGCGTCAATCACCGGCTGAATCCGGCGCAGGTACCGCCGCGCAGTAATGATGTAGAGCACCACAAAGGCGACCGGCGCCAGGAGCAATTCGACGCGGGTCATAGCGATGAAGCTCAGCGGCACCGCGAGGCCCAGCACCGTCTCGGTGGCCAGCAACCCGCCCGGGACGATCAGGTCGGCCAGGGCGCGGGTATCATCGGTCGCGCGGGCCATAATATCGCCGGCTCGTTGCCGGTCGTGAAAAGCTTTGCTCTTACCCAGCAGGCTTTCGTACAACTCCTGGCGCGCATCGGCCTCGACGTGCGAGGCCAGGCTCTCGGCGGCTAGCAGGCCGATCAGCGCGCTGACGGCATCACCCAGCAGCACCGCGAGCACCGCCAGGGCGGCGATCAGCAGGCCGTTGGGCATGCTCGGATTCAGGATCTCGTCGGCGGCGCGGCCAATTAAGACCTGGGCGAACGAATAGCAGGACCAGGCGCTCAAAAAGAAGATGAAAAAGCCCAGGGCAAAGTACCAGTACCGCCGGATGTGTGATACGATCCAGCGCCAGGCATTGCGCGTGTCATACTGGTGGGCATTCGCAATGTTGAACTCGCTGCGGAGAGCCACGGCAATACTCCTCACTGGCGTTGATGCTTCCGGGAGGGCTGCGCCCTCCCCACCCCGCCCCTCAGGAGGGGTGGGGGGAAAACCCGGTTTCCCCATGCCCCCCACACGGGAGGGCGCAGCCCTTCCGCACCCTCCCGCCAGGCAGGGAGGTGGGGAAAGCCGGTTTCCCCATGGTCATATCAGCAGAAAATCGGGTTCACTGACCCCTCACGCGCGGAGCGCAGACACACAAAGGCCACGGCGTTCCCTTTTCCAGGAGGTCCGCCGCGGCCATCAAGGGGATGATCGGCTCCGGGCGCGGCGATCAAGGTGCGGGCGTACCGCTTGCGCGGACGCGGGTGGAGACCCGTGGCTGATCGCTGCTCATAGAACACCCTTGCAACAAACCTGTTCGGGTACTCGGGGTGGTACGTGACGTTGTGGGCGAGCTTCGCCCTCGTAGATCCTCCCGAAAGAGATTGTCCGGGACGCCTGCTGCCGGCGCCTGATCGCCGGTATGCCGCGCTGGCGCAGCTTGTCTGTGGAAGGGCGGCGTCTGGTCCCCGGACGCAACACTCGCTGTAGCGTAGCATGGTTGGGCGACCGCAGGCATCAGCCCAAAGGCGGAGCCGCAGCCGGTTCGCGCGCCCGGCATGCAAGATTATGAACCCGGGACCCGGGGTTTCCCACTCCCTGCCCGGCGTTCAGGGGCGGCAGAACGTATGGGCGCCGATGGGCGGTATGGCGTCGGGATGCGCTTTGTCGTTGCGCGGCGCAACCGCATGGACGGCTGAAATGGTAGCACCCAGAGCGTCAGCGCTCTGTGCTATTATACGCCGCAATGGCGCCGGTAACGGTCTCCGGTGAAACGTACCACAGCATGCACCGACGCAATGGCAATCTTCAGGCGGAAGGTGGCGGTCATCGGCGGGGGGATTGCTGGCCTGGCAGCGGCACGGCGCCTGCGCCTGGCCGGGGCAGAGGTTACGGTGCTGGAGCGAGGATCGGCGCCGGGGGGGCGCGTGCAAACGCTGCAGGTTGAGGGCTGTCGCATCGAGCTTGGGGCTGAGTTTCTGGCCGATTTTTACACCCGCACGCTGGAACTGGTACGCGAGTTGGGTCTCGCCGGCGAGTTACGTCGCATTCCACGCAGCGCGGCCACGCTTCGCGCTGGCCGCCTCTACCCGCTCTGGCCGAATGTCACCGCCGCCCTCACGCCCCTGGTCGGCCCGCGGCACAAAGTCGCGCTATCATACCTGGTCGGGGCGCTGGCGCGCCACCGCGCCCGGCTCGACACCCACGCCTTTCACAAGGCGTATGCTCTGGACGACGTCTCCGTGGCCGAGTATGCCCGCGCTCATCTCTCCGAGGAGGTGCTGGAGTATGTGCTCCAACCACCGCTGTCGGGAATCTTTTACTGGGCGCCCGAGCGCACCTCGCGAGCCTTGCTGTTCCTGGCGCTGTGGGCCGGCCTCAGCCGCCCCGCAGGGATGCGCCTCTACACGCTGCGTGCGGGCCTCGGGCAACTGGCGTCGGCCCTTGCGGCCGGCCAGAATCTGCGCCTCGGCGCTGAAGTCGAGGCGGTCATGCCCGGCCCGGGCAAGGGCTACACCATCCACGGACGCGCCGGGGAGGCTGCGTTCACCCTCGTCGCCGATGCGGTTGTCGTTGCCACGACGGCCAGCGCCGTGCCGCGCCTGCTCCCCTGGCTCGACGAGCGCCGGCGAGGGTTCTTCTCCGCGGTCACGTATTCAATGACCACCCTGCTCGTCGTGGGTGTTCGCGGACGCTTTCCGCGCCTCACCTATGGCATGTTCTTTCCGCGCCGCGAAACGCCCTTCCTCGCCGCCGCCACGCTCCCGACGGTTAAGGAGCCGGGGTTTGCTCCTCCCGACCGCGACGTGATCTGCCTGCGCCTGAGCGGCCTCGCCGCCGCCGCGCTACGCGAGTGCGCTGACGACACCCTGGCGTGCCTGATGCTCGCCGAGTTGCGACGTCTGGCGCCGGGCTTTGACCCCACGCCCCGACGTGTGTTTCAGCGCCTCTACCGTTGCGCCGAGGCCCTGCCCGAGTTCGACGTGGGGCACTTTCACCGCTTACAAACCTTCGCCTCCGGCGCGATTGAAGCGCCCTCCCTCGCCTTCGCTGGCGATTATCTTGGCGGGCCTTTCATCGAAGGCGCTATCGTCAGTGGCGAGGGCGCCGCCGAACGGCTGCTGGGCCATCTCCGCAGTGACTGAGCCAGGGTAACGCCAAAGAAAGCGGCTTTCTTGCCGCCCTCGTCGTCAGGACATCAGGGGCCTCAATACCGACAGAGAGGTGAGACGCCCACACGGCTGCGCCGCACAACCCCGGAATGAAAATATTCCTGGGAGGGCGCAGCCCTCCCAAACCCTCCCCCCCGGCGGGTTGCCATTAGTCGGTCTTCGCCCCCTTCACCGCCTCTTTCAGCGTGCTGCTCGCGCTGAAGCCAGGCGTCCTGGTAGCGGGGATCTGGATCTTGTCCCGCGTCTGCGGATTGACGCCCTCCCGCGCCTGCCGCGAGCGCACCTCGAACGTGCCGAAACCGGTCAGGGTAACCTTCTCGCCCCTGGCAAGCGCCTCGGTAATCACGTCGAGCGCCGAATCAACCACCAGCTTGGTCTCTTTCTGAGATACGCCGGCTCGTTCCGCCACGGCCTTGATAAAGTCGGTCTTCTGCATCGGTGCAGACCTCCTCCGAGCAAGGATCAGCATATGCACTATATGCCTTTGTGAAGCAGTATACCGCGCTTGTCAATACCTTTGACGCATTGGAACGCGGTATTTGCCGCTTCAGACTTTCCAACTCGGTTTTAGCGCATCAGAAAGCCATGAAAAATAGAAACACTTGTGTTTATTGTCCGCAAACTTCGACGGAGGCCGCGGAAGGCCAGTCCCTTCCCAGCCCTCCCGCGCATGGCCTGCGCTGGCAGCGCGCGCATCACCACCCCCCGGCGGTCCGGTCATCGCGCAGGCGCGCCAGATCAGCCGCGAGGCCGGTGTAGCTCTCCGGTCGCAGCGCCAGCAGTTCCGCCCTGACCTCGTCGCGCACGTCCAGGGTCTCCACGAACTGCCGGAGATGCTCCAGGGTCAGATCGCGCCCGCGGGTCAGGCCCTTGAGCGTCTCATAGGCTTCAGGGTAGCCCTCGCGCCGCAGGATGGTCTGGATCGCCTCAGCCAGCACTTCGGGATGCGCGTCCAGATCGGCGCGCAGCCGCTCGCGACGCACCCCCACTTTGTCCAGCCCGCGGAGCGCCCGCTGGTACCCCAGCAGGCTGTAGCCGAAGGCTGTGCCCAGATTGCGCAGCACAGTGCTGTCCGACAGGTCACGCTGCAAGCGCGAGATGGGCAGCTTGCGGCTCATATGCTCGAGCAGGGCGATTGCCAGCCCCAGGTTGCCCTCGGCGTTCTCAAAATCAATCGGGTTGACTTTGTGCGGCATGGTTGAAGAGCCGACTTCGCCGGGAGCAGGCCGCTGGACCAGGTAGCCGTCGCTGATGTAGCGCCAGAGGTCCTGGCACAGGTCCACGAGGATCACATTGACCCGTTTGAGCGCGTCGCAGAGTGTCGCCAGGCTGTCGTGCGGCTCGATCTGCGTGGTGAGCAGCACCGGCTCCAGCTCCAGCGCGCGGACGAAGGCGCGCGAGAAGGCCATCCAGTCCACCCTGGGCAGGGCCACGCTGTGGGCAGCGAAGGTGCCGGTGGCGCCATTGAGCTTGCCGGTGAGGCGCGTGTCGCGAACCGCTTCAACGGCGCGGCGCAGGCGCATAAAGAAGACGTTCATCTCTTTGCCAAAGGTCGTTGGCGTGGCCGCCTGGCCGTGGGTGCGCGCCAGCATTGGCGTGGCCGCCTCGGTGTCGGCCAGCTCGCGCAGGCGCTCGAGCAGCCGGCTCAGGGGGGGCAGGATGACCGCATCGCGGGCCTCGCGTACCAGCAGGCCATAGGCCAGGTTGTTCACGTCCTCGGAGGTCAGCGCAAAGTGTGCCGCCTCCTTCCAGCGCTCCAGGCCCAGCCGGTCGAGTTGTTCGCGCAGCCAGTATTCGACCGCCTTCACATCGTGGTTGACCCGGCGATCCCAGGCGGCGATAGCCAGGGCGTCGGCGTCGCTGAACTGGCGGTACAACTGCCGTAGCCGGGCCTGCTGCTGCGCGTCGAGGGGCGGCACGAACCCCACGCTGGGTGCGCGTGAGAGGACGATCAAATACTCAACCTCCACGCGCACGCGGTAACGGAACAGCGCCGCTTCACTGAAGTAGGCCGCCAGATGGCCCACGTCGCCGCGGTACCGCCCATCCAGGGGCGAGAGGGCGGCAAGCCGGTGTATCTCATCGGTCATGGTACTCTCCACTCAGGTTCATCGGGAATTTCGTCGCCACACGCAACCGGGGAAAGCGTCGGGGCGCCCGTGAGCTTGCGATAGTTTCACGATCCACCGGTAGCACCTTTGCTTATGATACGCCCATTTGGGGGCAGTGTGCATCTGCCGCTCACAACAACCAGGGCTGATGCGACACAGACGCGTTCGGCCTGTCACCACGACAGGACAAAAACGGTAGCGGCGCAGCAGTGCTGCGCCGCTACCCGGGAGGTCTGCGCCCGCTCACACCCGCCCCGCCGGCAGGGTGTGAGGAAACCCGGCTTCCCCTGCGTTGACGTCAGGCCAGTGCGCCCGCGCCTGACGTGTGCCTCAAGGTGAGCACCGTGGCCTCGGGGGGGCAGCCGAAGCGCAACGGCAGACCGCCGATGCCCCGGCTGACGTAGAGTTGGAGCGCGCCGATGCTCCGGTACCCGATGGGATAGCGCCAGCCGTGGCGCGGCAGGCAGAAGGAGCCCAGGAGCGGCAGGCACACATGGCCCCCGTGGGTGTGCCCGGAAAGTTGCACATGCACGCCACGGGCGGCGGCTTCATCGGCCAGATCGGGGCAATGCGACAGGAGTATGGTGAAGACCCCTTCGGGCGCGCCCTCGAGGGTCGCCGCCAGGTCGTGAGCGCCGTCCCACATATCGTCAACGCCGGCCAGCACCAGTTCGGCGTCCCCATCGCGCAGGCGCCGGTGGTGGTTGAGCAGAAACTCGACCCCCAGTGGCGCAAGCGTCTGCTGGATGGCCGGGAAGCCTTCCCAGTAGTCGTGATTGCCTGGCACGGCGAAGATGCCCAGCCGGGGGCGCCAGGACTGCAATGGCGCAAGGACCTCGGGCAACTCGGGGATGGCGTGCTCGTAACTCACGAAGTCACCGGTCATCACCAGGAGGTCAGGCTGCTCGGCCACCAGACGCTCAACGGCCCAGCGGGCGTTTTCGGTGGTGTACGGCAGGCCCAGGTGTAGATCGCTCAACTGGCCGATGCGTAGACCGTCGAGGGCGGGCGGGAGTTGCGGGAGCCACAGCGTCACCTGCTCCAGCCGCGGGCGGCGCGGCTCGTGCCAGAGGGCATAGGCCGCCCCGGTCGCTCCGATCAGGCTCAGCGCCGCCGCAGCCGGCGCGCCCCCAGCCACGAGCGCCAGCGTGGCCAGTACACCGCCACTGACTGCCGCGCCGATCCAGCGCTCGGAATAACGCACCTGCCCCGGGCTCGGGTCGAAGCGCCGCCCTTCACGCTGTGGTCGAAACTGCTGTGTTGTTACTGCCATGGCTGGATCTGCTCCCCAGTGTCTGTGTGTTGGTGTCGCACGATGACCGTGGGCCTCTCGGAACCGTGTGCGCTGATCGGCCTGCGTACCAACGCGGCGCCGGCATCCGGGTCCGGGGCGCCGCGCTGCGAGGGACAGTATAAGCGATAAAGATGAAGAACCGATGAAATGGCGCTGCCGGAAACCTCACAACGGGCCGGTCCCGATGTGAAGACAAGCCGCGCGCGGGAGAGTTTGGGAGGGAGGAGTCTGGTTCCCTGCCCCGGCGAGGAGGGTTTGGGAAGGCTGCGCCCTCCCGGAAAAAATCAATTGTCATCTTGTCGTTGGGCAGTGAAGGCGCCGGCGCGCACTTTGACGCCTCTCAGCCCTGGGGGTACAATGCGGTAATCGCGGCGTCTCTCTGGTCAGGGCAAGGGAAAACCGGGTTTCCCCTTCTCCCTCCCTGAGCGGAGGGTTTGGATTGAACTATGCCCGATTTTTCATACACTGCGATCCGTGACCCGGCAGCCTTCGAGGAGCGACTGAAGCGCGTGCCCGATGCTCCCGGGGTGTATCTGTGGAAGGATGCGGCGGGCGCCTTGCTCTACGTGGGCAAGAGCAAGCGCCTGCGCGATCGCATGCGCTCGTACTTCGGCTCGCCGCGCGGCCTCAACGCCAAAACGCGCCGCCTCGTCAGCCATATCGCCGATTTTGATATCGTTGTCACCCAGAGCGAGCTGGAGGCCCTGCTGCTGGAGATGAACCTGATCAAGCAGCATCGGCCCCGCTACAACATCTTGCTCAAGGACGACAAAAGCTATCCGTACATCAAGGTAACCCTCCAGGAGGACTGGCCGCGCATCTTTCCCACCCGCACGGTGATCGAGGATGGGGCGCGCTACTTTGGCCCCTACGCCAGCGCCGGTTCGGTCTACAAGACCCTCGATCTGCTCAACCGGCTCTTCGCCTTTCGCCCGCCCTACGAGTGCAAGGACGACAAGTTCAATCGCCACCGCAAGCTGGGCAAGCCCTGCCTCTACTACCAGATGCGGCGCTGCCTCGGCCCCTGTGTGCCCGGCCTGGTCTCGCAGGAGGAGTACCGGGCCACCATCGCGGCCGTCTGCCGTTTCCTCGAAGGGCGCACCGAACAGGTGGTGCGCGATATTCGTCGCGACATGGAGGCGGCTGCCGAGGCGCTGAACTTTGAACGGGCGGCCTTCCTTCGCGACCGGATTACGGCCATCGAGCGCATCTCCGAGCGCCAGCAGGTGCTGCGTACGGTTGATGAAGATCAGGACGTGATCGCCTTTGCCCGCGAGGATGGCTCCGCGGTGGTGCAGGTGCTGTTTATCCGCGGCGGCAAGCTGGTCAACGCTGAGCCGTTCACGCTCCAGGGCGCCGAGGATGAGAGTGACGCCGCGTTGCTGGGTTCGTTCATCACCCAGTTCTACGACCGCGCCCCCACCGTGCCGCCCACGCTCCTGCTGGCCGATCATATCGAAGAGCCGATGATCATCGCCTCCTGGCTCGCTCAGAAGTCCGGCCATAGGGTCGAAATTGCCGTGCCCCGGCGCGGCGAGAAGAAAGAACTGGTCGAACTGGCCGCCACCAATGCCCGCCAGAAGCTCGCCGAGTTGCGCCAGCAGTGGCGCAACTCCGAACAGCGGGCCGTCGCCGGCCTCAGCGCCCTGCGCGACCTGCTGGGTCTGCCCGCGCTCCCGCAGCGCATCGAGTGCTACGATGTCTCGACCATCCAGGGCCAGCACACGGTCGCGAGCATGGTTGTGTTCGAGCACGGCGAGCCGAAGTCCTCGGCCTACCGCCGCTTCCGGATCAAGACGGTCGAGGGCGCCAACGACGTGGCCGCGCTGCGCGAGGTGCTCGGCCGGCGCTTCCGTCGCGCCGCCGCAACCCGGGGCGCGCAAGGCGAGGAGGTGTTGGAGGCTCCGCCCCCCGCTGCTGGAGCGACCCGCGCCGCAGCGCAGGGCGAAGAGGAACCGTCGCTACCGGCGGCCCCGATCCTCGATGCCGGTGTGCCGGATGCCGAGCAGGCGCCTCCGCCTTCCGCCTGGGCCGAGTTGCCCGACCTGGTGCTGATTGACGGCGGGCGCGCCCAGGTGAACGTCGCGCTGGCGGCGCTCCGCGAGGCGGGCTTCGACCAGATCCCGGTCGTTGGCGTCGCCAAAGGCCCCGACCGCGACCGTTTCGACCTGGTGCGCCCCGATCGGCCCGAGGCGCTCGCGCTGGAGCGGACAAGCCCGGCGCTGCACCTGGTGCGGCGCATTGACGAAGAAGCCCATCGCTTCGCCATCGCCTACCACCGCAAGCTGCGCGGTAAGGCCGCTCTGACCTCGACTCTGGAGGAGATTCCCGGCATTGGCCCCCGACGCAAGAAGGCCCTCCTGCAAGCCTTCGGCTCGCTGGAGGGCATCCGCCGGGCCAGCGTGGAGGAACTGGCCGCCGTGCCGGGAATGAACCGTAAGGCCGCCGAGACCCTCAAGGGGCTGTTAGCGTAACCCGGGGGACGCGGGGTTCTCCCTCCCGGCCTGTCAGACGCCTGTGCGGCTGCGCCGCACCCTCGCCACAGGCAGGGGGGATGGGGAAATCCGGTTTCCCGATTAATACCAATGACCGTTGATGATGCCGCGTTGCGTGAAGCGATTTCAGGCGTTGTGCTGCCCGGCGTGGCAATCCAAAATCTAAAATGGTGTAAGGGATGCGGCGGGGAGGCTGCGCCTGCCCGCATCTCCACCCGCTACCGCAGATGTGAACCTTTTCTCAGCAGCAGGGTCCCGTATGTCAGTGATCCATTCGCACATCAACCCGCAGAGCGAGGAGTTCAAAGCCAACGCCGCCCACCACCGCGCCCTCGCCGACGAATTGCGTGGCCGGATGCTCGCCGCCTCGCACGGCGGCAGCCCCGACGCGCGCCAGAAGCACACCGCCCGCGGCAAGTTGCTCGTGCGCGAGCGCATCGATCTGCTGCTCGATGAAGGCACCGCCTTTCTGGAACTGAGCCCCCTGGCGGCATACCACGTCTACGAGGATGATGTGCCCGGCGCGGGGATCGTGACCGGCATCGGGCGGGTGAGCGGCCGCGAGTGCGTCATTGTCGCCAACGATGCCACGGTCAAGGGCGGCACCTACTACCCGCTCACCGTCAAGAAGCACCTGCGCGCCCAGGAGATTGCCCAGGAGAACCACCTGCCCTGCATTTACCTGGTAGATAGCGGCGGCGCCTTCCTCCCGCTCCAGGCCGAGGTGTTCCCCGATCGCGACCACTTCGGGCGCATCTTCTACAACCAGGCCCAGATGTCGGCCCGGGGCATCCCCCAGATCGCCGCGGTGATGGGGTCGTGTACCGCGGGCGGGGCCTACGTGCCGGCAATGAGCGATGAGGTGGTGATTGTCAAGGGCACCGGCACGATCTTCCTTGGCGGGCCGCCACTGGTCAAGGCCGCCACCGGCGAAGAGGTCAGCGCCGAGGAACTGGGCGGCGCCGACGTGCACACGCGCCTCTCCGGCGTGGCCGACCATTTCGCCGAAAATGACCACGAGGCCCTGGGTATCGTGCGCGATATCGTCGCCAATCTCGGCCCCCGTCGCCTCCCGCCCTGGGAGTTGCAGGAGCCCGAACCGCCACGCTACGATCCCGAGGAGTTGTACGGCATCATTCCTCGTGATACGCGCAAGAGCTACGACATTCGCGAGGTCATTGCCCGCCTGGTGGACGGTAGCCGGCTCCACGAGTTCAAGACGCGCTACGGCGCCACTCTGGTCTGTGGATTCGCGCACATCGAGGGCGTTCCCGTCGGTATTCTGGCCAACAATGGCATCCTCTTCAGCGAAAGCGCGCTGAAGGGCGCGCATTTCATCGAACTCTGCGCGGCGCGTGGCATCCCGCTCCTTTTCCTGCAAAACATCACCGGCTTTATGGTCGGCAAGCAGTACGAGAACAGCGGCATCGCCAAAGATGGCGCCAAGCTGGTCACCGCGGTGAGTTGCGCCGCCGTGCCGAAGTTCACCGTGGTCGTGGGTGGTTCGTTTGGCGCCGGAAACTACGGGATGTGCGGACGCGCCTACCAGCCCCGCCTGCTGTGGATGTGGCCCAACGCCCGCATCAGCGTGATGGGCGGGCAGCAGGCCGCCAATGTGCTGCTCACCGTGCGACGCGATAACCTGCTCGCCCAGGGCCGCGATCTGACGCCTGAGGAGCAGGAGGACTTCAAGGCGCCCATTCTCGAAAAGTATGAACGCGAGGGCAGCCCCTACTATTCCACCGCGCGTCTGTGGGACGATGGCATCCTCGTTCCGACCGATACGCGCAAGGCTCTGGCCCTGGGCCTGGCCGCCGCGGGGAACGCCCCGGCCCAGGAAACCAGGTTTGGCGTGTTTCGTATGTAAGGCGTAGTTCAAACGGGCGTGATGGCGTTGGGATGCGCTGGTTGCCTGCGCTGAGCCTGTCGAAGCGGGGAGACCAGAGCCGCGCGCGGGGGCGTTCCAGTGCGGTACACGCCACGCTGGCTCGGATGTTCTGTCCGCCCTTAAAGGCGAGTGGTTGGGAGGGGGGGCCAAACGCCCCAAACCCCGCCGGCGGGCAAGGGGCGCGGGGAAACCCGGTTTCCCCGATGTGCATACGATACTCCCGGGAGGGCTTGCGCCCTCCCAAACTCTCCCCTCAGGGAGGGGGTTTAGGAGCGGCTGACGCCCCCCACAGGCAGGGGGACGGGGAAACCCGGTTTCCCCGTATGTTCACCTCATTCGTCTATGCGGCTGCGCCGCACAACGATACGATGACCATGGGCTTTTCCTGGGAGGGCGTAGAGACGCAGCGGCGCCGCGCCCCTACGCCCAAACCCTCCTCGCTGGCGGGTTGTTTCCCGGGAGGGCGAAGCCCTCCCAAACCCTCCCGCGCGCGGCCTGTGTTCACCTCAGGAGCATCGCTATGCTTCGTCTCTCCGAAGAAGTAGCCACCGCCGTTGATGAGGGCCAGCCGGTTGTGGCCTTGGAAAGCACGCTGATCAGCCACGGCCTGCCATACCCGCGGAATCTGGAGGTTGCCCGGGCGCTGGAAGCCGAGGTCCGCGCCGCTGGCGCAGTTCCGGCGACCATTGGCGTGGTCGGCGGGACACCGACCGTCGGCATGGCAGCCGCCGATCTGGAGCGTTTTGCCACCCGGAGCGCCGCGGTGCGTAAACTCTCGCGCCGCGACCTGGCCGTGTGCATCGCCCAGGGCGCCGATGGCGCCACCACCGTCGCCGCGACCATGGCCCTGGCCGCCGCCGCAGGCATCGCCGTCTTCGCCACCGGCGGCATCGGCGGTGTGCATCGCGACGCCGCCCACACCCGGGACGTTTCGGCCGATCTGACCGAACTGGCCCGCACGCCGGTGCTGGTGGTCTGTGCCGGGGCCAAGGCCATTCTCGACCTGCCGGCGACGCTGGAGTACCTGGAGACCCTGGGCGTTCCGGTGGTGGGTTACGGTACAGCCGAGTTTCCAGCCTTCTACAGTCAACGTAGCGGGCTACCTCTGCCGGTGCGCGCCGACAGCGCCGAGGAAGTCGCCAGCCTCTGGGCCGCCCAACGATTGCATTCAGCCATAGCCGCCCCTGGAGGGATGCTGCTGTGCGTGCCCCCTCCCGCCGAGGTTGCCCTGCCTGCCGCCACCGTTGAGGCCGCCATCAGCCGCGCGCTGGCCCGTGCCGGGGCTGCCGGCGTGCGCGGCCCCGCAGTGACCCCGTTTCTGCTCGCCGCCGTGGCCGAGGAGACCGGGGGCGAGAGCATCGTCGTCAATAGCGCGCTGTTGCGCCAGAATGCCCGCGTCGCCGCCCGGGTCGCCAGCGCCCTGGCTCACCGGCCCTGGTAGCCCCACGCGGCACGCTCCTGTGCTTCATCGCAAGCCCTCCTCCCCGCCTGAGGCTCAGCCAGGTGGCCGAATGCGCCACAATATTCCACATCCTGGTAAAAAAACCCTTGACAAGTTGAGGTATCGCAACTATACTTGGCATCGCAGCTATCAGAATGATGGCCGCTGGAACGCACCCTCAACACAACCCGCGCGCGCTTGACCCCGATACGTTAAGTGCAAGTTAAGAATGGCTGTGGAGGTGCCACTCCTGCCCGCGAGGGAGGAGTTGTCCTGTGTCTTTTTTAATCCTAGGCGAGGAGCACGGATCGATGCTCAAACGGACAACACCCATCTGGGAACTGACTGATGCACAGGCTCTGGCGCAGGATCCCGAGATAGAACATATCATCGAAGAACTGGAGGACCTGACCCACGACAGCCCCGAGCAGTCCCGTGGCACTGAGCCGGCCCTCGACCCTGTGCAGCACTATTTGCAGGAAATCGGTCGCGTCGCACTTCTGACGGCAAGCGAAGAGGTGGAACTGGCCGAGCGGATCGAGCGCGGCAATCTTGCCGAAGAACGGCTGAACGACCCGGATCTGTCGCCGGCGCTGCGGCGCGCCCTGGAGCAGGACGTGCAGCTTGGCCAGGACGCGCGGCGTCACCTGATCCAGGCCAATTTGCGCCTGGTGGTCAGCATCGCCAAGAAGTACGTCGGGCGTGGTCTGTCGCTGCTGGATCTCATCCAGGAGGGCAACATCGGCCTGATGCGCGCGGTGGAGAAGTTCGATTACCGCAAGGGCAATCGCTTCAGCACCTACGCGACCTGGTGGATCCGCCAGGCTGTGACGCGCTCGATTGCCGAGCACGGTCGGACCATCCGGCTGCCGGTGCATATGAGTGAGTCGGTTGGGCAGGTGAAGCGCGCCTCCGAGCGGCTGGCGCAGTCGCTGGAGCGGCAGCCCACTGCAGAGGAGATCGCCATTGCCCTGGGGCAACCGGTTGAGCGCATCCAGCGCGTGCTGGAGGCCGCGCGCCGGCCCGTCTCACTGGAGACGCCGGTCGGTGACGAAGGCGAGCACACCCTGGGCGATTTCCTTACTGATGAGGAGATCCCCTCGCCAACCGAGTTCGCCTCGAACCAGTTGCTCCGCCGCGATCTGGCCAACGCGCTGGATCACCTGAGCGAGCGGGAGCGCCGGATCATCGACCTGCGCTACGGCCTGGTGGATGGACGCCGACGCACGCTGGAGGAAGTTGGGCGCGCCCTGGGTATGACCCGCGAGCGCGCCCGGCAGATCGAGGCCGAAGCCCTGCGTCGGCTGCGCAGTCCCGATGTGGGCCAGCATCTGCGGGATTATCTGGAGTGATCGGACGGTAGGAGCGGGGGGCGTGGCAATGCCGCGCCCCCCGCTTGTTGTTTATGCGTCTCTTTACCGTGAACATGCGGGAAACCGGGTTTCCCCACGCCCCTCCCTGAAGGGAGGGGTTGGGAGGGCGTAGCCCTCCCGGGAACAAGTATGTTCATGCTGGCGGTGCAAAAAGAGGCGCAGTGACCTGCGCCTCTCCCTCGCACCCCCTCTCGCGCATGGACGCGTTAGAGGCTTACAAGCGTACTCCGCGGTCGCTGCTCCGCATCGCATCGAAGCAGGTACTGCAATACACCGGCTTGGTGCCCCTGGGCACAAAGGGCACGGTCGTCTCCTGACCGCAGTTGGCGCAGGTGGTCTTGTAGGTCACCCGCTCCCGAGCGCCGCCAGCAGGCGTTGCCGGCCGCAGGGGGCGCTCCTCGCGCACGCTGCCGTTGTTCATCGCAGCCTTCCGCGCCTGGCGGCACGACGGACAACGCGTCGGCTCGTTGACGAACCCCTTGGAGGCGTAGAATTCCTGCTCTCCTGCCGTGAACACGAAGTCCATCCCGCAGTCCCGACACGTAATGGTCTTGTCCGCGAAGCTCATCGCTCGCTGCTCCTTGCCGAAGGTCCTTTGCCGAGATTGGTCCGTGCCAGGGTAGCGAGCAGGTTCGCCCTTGAGCCCAAGGGTGTCGGGGTGGCTATGCCCATCGCGTTCGCCTAAGCCGTCCCATTGCCCACATATTATAAACACTTTTCAGGGTGACGCAAGACCCTTGTCGCCGTGATGTGGCTTTCTGACGCCAAATCGAGAAGTTTTTCACCAACGCGGATGGAAAGTTCTCCCAGCCGGGCCTGGGAGGGCCTGGACCCGCGCCGACACCACCCGGTTGCCTGGCGCCGGCCCGTGGCGCAGCACAAAGGGTCGCCGAAGGCGGGCAGATTACGCCGCCGGGGTGGATCTGGGAGGGCTGCGCCCTCCCAGTGCATCCTGAGCGTGTGGGGCGAAAGCGCGAGGGCGCCTTACGAGAGTTCCATCGGCGCCCAGGCCGCGATGGCCGGCGACGCGTTAGCGTCCACCAGGCGCAGTTGCTGCGGCTCACTGGCTCGCTGAGTGCGCGCCGCCGCAGCGATGAACTCGCGGAACAGGGGATGGGGCTGGTTGGGTCGCGACAGAAACTCCGGGTGGAACTGGCTGGCAACAAACCAGGGGTGTTCACGAAGTTCGATAATCTCGACCAGCCGCTGATCGGGCGAAAGACCGCTGATCACCAGGCCCGCCTCTTCCAGCACCTCGCGGTAGCGGTTGTTGAACTCGAAGCGATGGCGGTGGCGCTCGTGGATCAGGTCCTGGCCGTAAGCGGCGTGGGCACGGGTGCCGGGGACGAGGCGGCAGGGATAGGCGCCCAGGCGCATGGTGCCGCCCTTGTTGGTGACACCGCGCTGGTCGGGCATCAAGTCAATCACAGGATGGGCGCAATGCGGAGCGAACTCGGTGCTGTTCACGTCCTGCGTGCCGAGCACGTGGCGAGCGAAGGCAATCGTGGCGCACTGCATCCCCAGACACAGCCCCAGGTAGGGAATGCCGGTGCGCCGGGCGTAGTCGGCGCTGAGGATCTTGCCCTCAATGCCACGGTCACCGAAGCCACCCGGCACGACAATGCCGTACACCTTGCCCAGCAGTCGGTCGGGGCCCTGGCGCTCCACCTGTTCCGCGGGCACCCAGTGCACGTCAATGTCGAGTTCCTGGTGTAGTCCGGCGTGCCGCAGGGCCTCGACCACGCTGATGTAAGCATCTCTGAGTTCGACGTACTTACCCACCAGGGCAACCGGGAGCACGCGCTTGGGCTGGCGGATCATGCGCACCAGTTCCTGCCAGGCGCTGAGATCGGGCGGCGGCGTGTTCAGACCCAGGTGGTCGCAGAGATAATCACCCAGACCGGCCGCTTCCAGCACCAGGGGTACATCGTAGATCGAGTCGACGGTCTGGAGAGGAATAACGGCGCGCGAGTCGACATCGGTAAAGAAAGCGACCTTGTCGCGTATCTCGTCGGAGATGGCAAAATCGGCGCGACAGATGATCACATCGGCGGTGATGCCGACATTGCGCAGGGCCATGACCGAGTGCTGAGTAGGCTTGGTCTTCAATTCGCCGGTGGAGCCAATATGCGGCAGGAGGGTCACGTGGATGTAGAGCACGTTGTCACGCCCCACGTCCTTGCGCATCTGCCGGATGGCCTCCAGAAAGGGCAGGCTTTCAATGTCGCCTACTGTGCCGCCGATCTCCACAATCACCACGTCGGCATTACTCTGCTGGCCCACGGCGATGATACGGGCCTTAATCTCCTCGGTGATGTGAGGGATCACCTGGATCGTGCCACCCAGATAGTCACCCCGGCGCTCCTTGGCAATCACCGCCGAATAGATCTGGCCAGTGGTGACATTGCTCAACCGGGTCAGGTTCTCGTCAATAAAGCGTTCGTAGTGACCCAGATCGAGGTCCGTCTCGGCGCCATCTTCGGTAACGAAGACCTCGCCGTGCTGATAGGGCGACATCGTCCCGGGATCGACGTTCAGGTAGGGGTCGAGTTTCAGCACCGAGACACGCAGGCCACGGCTTTTGAGCAAGCGGCCAATTGAGGCGACGCTGATCCCCTTGCCCACCGAAGAAACCACACCACCAGTAACAAAGATGTACTTAACCATCCTTATGAAATGCTCCTTGTCTTGACAATCCTCATGGATCTCCGGGTTGTTGCTAGCGCGCGGTGCTGCAGGGGTGTCATGCTCAAAGAGCCTTGCGCCTGCCATCGCTGCAAACGACGTCCATCAGCAATCATGACGTAAAAATGAGTGGGTCGGTCAACTGGAGGGTTGTACCGACCCACTACAAGCGCTCGCATCCGATGTGACCCAGGGTTCCATAGGGTTGCGCCGCTCAGCATGCCGATGCCGGTGAAACCAGAGGTTGGAAGCGCCTCACTATTCTGAGTGCGAGTCCTGGGATAGGGTTGCATCAACGACACATCCGGCGAGCTGAGGTCGCGAACGACCAGGGACGAATCTCACTAGGTATGAACGCGCTTTGCCGGAGCTTTTACAGACATTTCACTCATTGATCGCGCGGAGCACGATGACGCGGGTCTCTTCGCCTTCTGCCGGCAGATTGGCCGCCGTGACGGTCAGTTTCTCTTCGGGCGCGACGTCCTTCAGGCCCATCTCGTGGATGAAGCGTTCAAGGGGCGCCAGGTCGTACTCGAAGGAGAGTTGAGGGGTGGCGAAATGGATGGGCACCACGATTCGCGGCTCGAGCTGGGCGATCACGCTGCAAGCCTCGGCAGGGGTGATCGTCTCGCCGCCCCCCACGGGAATGAACAGCACATCCACGCTGCCGATCTCCTCGATCTGCGCCTGGCTCAGTTCGTGGCCCAGATCGCCGAGGTGGCAGAAGGCCACATCGTCGAGGTGGATCGAATACACCGTGTTCAGCCCGCGCTCGGCGCCTTTGACCTTGTCGTGGTAGGTGCGCACGCCGGTGATCAAGACCCCGCCCACTTCGTATTCGCCGGGACCATTGATCACAAACAGGCGCTCGCGCATCGGCCTGACACCCGCAACGTTGTTATGGTCGGGGTGATCGTGGCTCACGGTCACGATATGGGCCGTCGGGCGGCCGGGGTCGAGGCCAATCGCGCGGCTGTAGGGATCACAGACAATGATACCATCGCGGCCGCGGATGCGCACGCAGGCGTGGCCAAGGAATTGAACATCGGGCATAGTTCTTCACTTTCGAGGCGCCCGTCGTGGACGTTCTGGCGCGGCGGAGCAACGGGCGTCGGATGTTATGACTCATCGGGTGGCGCATTGTGTTCGTACCACAGTATAGCAAGGATCGGGCGAATCGTGGCGAGGCTAAAGCCGCGGCGTTGGAGCAACCCGCCGAGACGGCGGTTAAAGGTGGCGCGATCGGAGGCGCTGGCGTAGCGGGGCAGGGCGGCGCGGGCCACGGCGAGGGCGCGGGTCTGTTCCGCATCTGCATCGCCACCCGAGGCAGCCATAGCCGTCTCGATGGTCTCGCGGTCCACCCCTTTCTGGCGCAGTTCTGCGCGCAGGGCGCGGGCGCCGCGCGGGCGGAACGTCTGGCGGTTCTCGATCAGGTAGCGGCTGAAGGCGGCGTCATCGAGCAACCCGGTAGCAAGCAGGCGTTCGAGGGCCTGGGCGACCGCGGCGGCGCCGAAGCCCTTGCGGCGCAGCCGTTGCCGCACTTCGGCGCTGGAGCGCGGGCGCACGGCAAGCAGGCGCAGCGCGGCGCTCAGGGCGCGTTCGGTTTCGGCTATGGCCTCCAGGCGCGCCCGGGTGTCTGCATCGAGCTGCTGCCCCACATACAGTCCCTCGCGGGCGAGCGTATCCAGGCCGAGGCCGAAGGCGAACTGCCCATCAACGAAGACATTGACGCGCTGACTGTCGTGGGTCTGGGCGCTGATGGCCGTGATCGTTCCACCTGGCATTGGCAGTACACAAGCAGGACGCTGGGTGATGGACTCGCCCTTATTCTTTCAACCCGAGGGGCCGGGTCACGGGGGAGCCGGGTTCGTTAAGCCTTCCAGCGGGCGGGAACACCGGGGAACGTGAAAGGCTACTCGTCAAGGAAATCGGCTGCATCGTCATCGGGGGCGCTGAGGGGCAGGGCGGCTGCGCTGGTCTGCGTGCGTTCCCGGATCAGTTGCTCGATCTCGTTGGAAAGCTCTTTGTTCTCCTTGAGGAACTCGCGCACATTTTCGCGGCCCTGGCCAAGGCGATCCTCGCCAAGGTAGAACCAGGCGCCGCTCTTGCGGATAATGCCCAGTTCCACCGCCATATCGAGGATGTTGCCCTCGCGGGAGATGCCCTCGTTGGCAAGAATATCAAACTCGGCCTGGCGGAAGGGGGGCGCCACCTTGTTCTTGATCACCTTGACCCGGGCGCGGGCGCCGATGGCTTCCTGGCCGGATTTAAGCGTCTCGATACGGCGGATGTCGAGGCGCACCGAGGCGTAGAACTTGAGGGCCTGGCCACCGGTGGTGGTTTCGGGTGAACCGAACATGACCCCGATCTTCATGCGTAACTGGTTGAGAAAGATCACGCACGTGCGGCTCTTGTTAATCGCCCCGGAGAGTTTGCGCAGGGCCTGGCTCATCAAACGGGCCTGGAGCCCGGGCAGCGAGTCGCCCATATCGCCCTCGATCTCAGCGCGTGGCACCAGCGCCGCCACCGAGTCGATGACGACCACATCGACCGCGTTGGAGCGGACCAGCGTCTCGCAGATCTCCAGCGCCTGCTCGCCGGTGTCGGGCTGCGAAACGAGCAGATCGGCGATCCGGACGCCGCAGCGCTCGGCGTAGACCGGGTCAAAGGCGTGTTCGGCATCAATGAAGGCGCAGATGCCGCCCATCTTCTGGGCCTCGGCAATGACGTGCTGGGCCAGGGTGGTCTTGCCGCTGCTCTCGGGGCCAAAGATCTCGATCACGCGGCCTCGCGGCAACCCACCGACGCCGAGGGCGATGTCGAGGGCAATCGACCCGGTGGGGATGACCTCGATCGCCAGTCGGGAGCCTGCCTCGCCCATCTTCATGATCGAGCCTTTGCCGAACTTGCGGTCGATCTGGCTGATTGCCGCGGCCAGGGCCTTCTCCTTCTCCGGCGAGATGGCCATCGCGGGCGCTCCTCCGTTGCTTGTGCTCACGTGTGTGCTCCTACTCGTATTATAGCGGATAGCGCCCTCTCAGCGCAACAGATCTGGTACGTCTGTGCTATTGTAGCACATGTGTACGTGCCTGGCAAGGGCATTCACAGGGTGCGTGTTCACGTGTGGGGTAATACCAATTACCGTTGATGATGCCGCATTGCTTGAAGCGGTTTCAGGCGTTGCGCTGCCCGGCGTGGCAATCCACCATCTAAAATGGTATAAGGCGTCACCCCGGGAGCGCGGGCGCCCCGCCCGCAAGGGCCTGGATGCGGGCAAGATGCCCGCGCTCCCGGGAGAAGTGTGAACACATACTCGACAGGGCTTGCTGGGCGGTTGCAACAGCGTCGGGGCCTGCTCCGCACCCCACCGCCGGAGGCGGAACGCTGCGCGCGGAGCGTTCACATGAATTGGTATGCCTCGTAGCGTCGCTGTGAAGCGCAGCCGCACAGGCAGCCTTCGTCATGATACATACCGTTTCCGTGGGCCTCGAGTTGCGCCGGCACGCGGGCGGATATGACCCGATGCCGGGGGGTTTCGGAGGGCTGCGCCCCCGCGATCCGTCTGGCAAAGGAGAAGTCGGGGTTGTTTTCGGGTGCAGAAGAGACCATAGGCGTGGTATCCTGTGGTATAGTGAGCCAGTAACAATGACAGGAAGAAAGTTGCCAATGAGTCACCGCCTCCCCCCGGGTCCCGATCAAGAGTCAGTCTGGGACTACCCTCGCCCGCCGCGGGTCGAGCCGACCACGCGCCGCCTGCGGGTGGTCTTCGGCGGAGTGTTGATTGCCGATACGCGCCGTGGCTTTCGCGTGCTTGAAACCAGCCATCCACCTTCGTACTACATTCCGCCCGAAGATATTCAGATGGACTATCTGACTCCGACCGGGCGGCGGACGTTCTGTGAATTCAAGGGCCAGGCGTCCTACTATACGCTGACCGCCGGCGGGCGCCGCGCCGAACAGGCTGCCTGGTACTATCCCGATCCTGCTCCTGGCTACGAGGCCATTCGTAACGCCGTGGCGTTCTACCCGGCGCTGATGGACGCTTGCTACGTAGACGATGAACTGGTAACGCCCCAGCCAGGCGGGTTCTACGGAGGCTGGATCACGTCGGATATCGTTGGTCCGTTCAAAGGCGGCCCCGGCACCTGGGGCTGGTAGGCGTGTCGCGTCGCCCCCGGCGCAGACGTTGCTGTCTGCGCCTTGCCGCTGGATCCTTCCGCGTCGCTCGCTCTTCCTCCACGCCACCTTCCGCGAGCCGCTCCCTGCAAGCCCCCGAGGAGACCTCATGATGCCGATGCGCGATGTTGATGACCGGATCGTTCAGGCTGCGCGCCGTGACGTGTTTGCCGGCAGGCTCAGTCGCCGCGAGTTTATGCGGTTGATGAGCGCGCTGGGTCTCTCTGCCGGGGCGGCCGCCCTGGCCGCCTGTGGCGGCGCCGCGACCCCGGCGCCAACGAGCGCGCCGCCAGTGGAAGGGCCGGCCACTGCTGCGCCCACCGCGCCTGCGCCCACCGGCGCCACCGCCACCCTCCGCGTCGCCACCGAGATCCCTGTGCAACTCGATCCGGCCCTGGCTTCCTCCGATGCCGAGATCCTGATTCTCCACTCGATCTACGATTATCTGGTGGATATCAACGCTCGGAACGAGATCGTGCCGCGCCTGGCCCGCGAGTGGCAGGTGAGCGACGATGGTCTGACCTACACCCTGCGTCTGGTCGAGGGGGCAACGTTTCACGATGGCAGCCCGCTCACCGCTGCCGATGTGGTCTGGACCTTCAACCGCCTGCGCGATCCGGGGTTGCAGTTGCCGACCGCTGACCTCTACGCCGGTGTCGCTGCGGTGGAGGCTGACGGCGATGGGACGGTGGTGTTCACCCTGACGCAGCCCAACCCCTTCTTTCTGTACGATCTGAGCGATAATCGCGCCCTGGTGCTCAAGGCCGAAACCGCCGATGCGGCGACCAGTTTCAACGGCAGCGGCCCGTTCAAGGTCGTCGAGTACCGGCCCGAGAATCGCATCACGCTGGTCGCGAATGAGGCGTACTTTGTCCCCGACAAGCCCGGCGTGACCAACCTGGAACTGATCTTCTTCGCCGACCAGGCCGCCGCGGTTGACGCGCTGCGCGGCGGGCAGGTTGACATCGCCATGCGTATGCCGACGCCGCTCTTCGAGACCCTGCGGCGCGAGCCGGGCCTGACGGCAGTGCAGGTGCCGACCAATGGCTTCGACCTGGTGCGCCTGCGTTCGGATCGCGAGCCGGGCAACAAGCCCGAGGTGATCCAGGCGTTGAAGCTGGCAACTGACCGCCAGGCGATCTTCGAGACGGTGACCCTGGGCCTGGGCGCCGTGGGCCGCGATAGCCCGATCGGCCCGCTCTTCGCGGCCTACTACAGCGAGGAGACTCCTATCCCGCCCCGCGATCCGGCCCGCGCCCGCGAGCTGCTCACCCAGGCCGGCTATCCCGACGGGCTGAAGCTCGACCTGCACGTGCCCGATTCGGGCGACCGCCCCGACCTGGCCGTGGTGCTGAAGGAGCAGTGGGCCGAGGCGGGGATCGACGTGAACGTGATCGTCGAGCCGGAGAGTGTGTACTACGGTGAGAATGGCTGGCTGGAGGTCAATCTCGGGATTACCGGTTGGGCCTGGCGACCCGTGCCGCAATTCTATCTGGATGTGATGCTGGTAACCGGCGCAAAGTGGAACGAGAGCCGCTTCTCCGATGCAGAGTTTGACGAACTGGCAGCCACAGCCGGATCGACCTTCGACGAAGCGGAGCGCGTCGCGGCGTACCGGGAGATCCAGCGCATTCTGATCGAGCGGGGCCCGATCATTGTGCCCTACTTCTTTGCGGCCCTGGGCGCCATTCGTAACGGCTTCGAGGGCTTTGAGTTGCGACCGTTCCCTGGCCGCACCGACCTGGCGGCGATCCGCGCCGCGGGGTAGGATGCTTTCACGGGTAGATTGTTCTGGCCCCGGCCTCCACCTCACCCCCCGGCTCCCTCTCCCTGATTGGGAGTTCAGGGGCGGACAGGACGTACGGGCGCCGAGGGACGTTATGGCGCTGGGATGCGCCGGTTGGTCCTCACCCCGGCCCCGCTCCAGCTTCGCTGGAGAGCCTGCACTGAGCCTGTCGAAGCGGGGAGACCAGAGCCGCGCGCGGGGGCGTTCCAGGGCGGTACAAACCACGTTGGCTCGGAGATTCTGTCCGCCCTTAAGCGTGGAGGTGTTGTTAACGAGCCGGGGCTGGATTTTGCAGCTCCGCAGCTCAACAAACGAACCATGGCTCTTGACACGGTTGAACGGGGCATCGGCGATGGGGCAGTAACCGGCAGCGCGGTTGGCGCGTGGCGCGGGGTGCTGCGGGCGATCTGGGTGCGCCCGACGTCGGCGCTCGGGGCGGCAATCGTGCTGCTCTTCGTGACGCTGGCGCTCTTCGGTCCGCTGATCGCCCCGTACCGCGCCACGGACCAGTTACCCGGCGCGCGCTGGTTGCCCCCCTCGCGCGAGCACCTCTTCGGCACCGACCGGCTGGGCCGCGATGTCTTCAGCCGCGTGGTGCTGGGCACACGCGACATCTTCGCCCTGGCGGGCGCCGGCACGCTGGCGGCGGTGGCGCTGGGCGCCGGGGTCGGGCTGGTGACAGCCTATCGCGGCGGTTGGGTCGAGGAGGTTACCTTCCGCTCATTCGACGGGTTGCTGGCTATTCCGGCCTTGCTGCTGGCGCTGATGCTGCTGGGCACGGTTGGCCCCTCGCGTCAGAGTGTGTTGCTGGTTATCGTGCTGGTCTACACGCCGATCGTTGCGCGGGTGGTGCGGAGCGTGGTGCTGGCGGTCAAGCCGCGCGGCTTCGTCGAGGCGGCGCGGATGCGCGGCGAGACGCTGGGCTACATCCTCGGGCGGGAGATTCTGCCCGCGGTGCTGCCGGCGTTGACGGTGGAGGCGGCGCTGCGTTTCTCCTACGCGATCTTCCTGGTGGCGTCGCTGGGATTCCTGGGCGTCGGGGTGCAGCCGCCGGCCCCGGATTGGGGCCTGATGGTGCTGGAGGCGCGCAACGATGTGGCTCTGGCGCCCTGGTCGCTCTACTTTCCCGCCGGAGCAATCGCCCTGCTGGTCGTCGGCGTCAACCTGCTCGCCGATGGCCTGCGGCGGGCCTTGCAGCGCAGCGGAGGGTGAGTCTGGAGCATGCTCACCCTATCCCGGAGCAGGGGCGCTTTGGGGGCGGACAGAACCTGTGGGCGCCGACGGGCGTGATGGCGTGGGGATGCGCTGGAATGGGGAAACCCGGTTTCCCCATGTCCCAACCGCTGGTGGGAGCGGCTGGCGCCCCCACAGGCAGGGGGATGGGGAAACCCGGTTTCCCCGTATTTGCACATCAGGAGCACGCCAGTGCCAGACCTGCCCGTACTGGAGATTGACAATCTCACGGTCGGCTACCGCAGCGACGCCGGCTGGCACGATGCGGTGCGCGATGTGAACCTGCGGGTTGCCCCGGGCGAGCGCCTGGGTGTGGTAGGGGAGAGCGGCAGCGGCAAGAGCACCCTGGCGCTGGCGACGCTGCGCTTTCTGGGCGCCGACGGCGCGATCCGCGCGGGAACGGTGCGCCTCCGCGGCATCGATCTGGCCACGCTGTCGCCCGGCGCGCTGCGGGCAGTCTGGGCGCGTGAGGTGCGCCTGGTGCCGCAGAATCCCCTGGCAGCGCTCAACCCCTCGCTGCGGATCGGCGAGCAGGTGGCCGAGGCTATCCGCCAGGGCGCCGGAGGGCCGATTACGCCTGCCGAGGCCCGCCGTCAGGCCCTTGACCTGCTGCGCCTGGTGCGGCTGGCTGACCCCGAACGGGTCGCGCGGGGCTACCCCCACGAGTTGAGCGGCGGCATGCAACAGCGCGCGCTGATCGCTATGGCGCTGCACGGTGACCCGGCGCTGCTGATCCTCGACGAGCCGACAACCAGTCTGGATGTGACCACCGAGGCCGCCATTCTCAGCCTGCTGGCCGAGCTGACGAGCCGGCCAGGCGAACGGGCGACCCTGTTCATTTCGCACAACCTGGGGGTCGTTGCGCGGATGTGCGATCGGGTTGCCGTGCTCTACGCCGGCGAGCTGGTGGAGGAGGCGCCCACCGGGGCGCTCTTTGCGACGCCGCTCCACCCCTACACCGCCGGGCTGATCGGCAGCCTGCCCCGTCCGGGAATGCGCCATACGTTGCGCCCACTGCGCCCCATCCCCGGCGCCATCCCCCGCTTCGACGCCCTGCCCCGCGGGTGCGTGTTTCATCCCCGATGCCCGCTGGCGCTGGATCGCTGCCGCGCCGAGCGCCCGCCGCTGGAAGCGCCCGCGCCGGATCGCCAGGTGCGTTGCTTTCGCTGGCGCGAAGTCGAGGGTGGGGCCTTGTTCGAGGCTGAGGAAACTGGAGCGCCGTTGCCGTTCGAGGCGCCGCCCGCCGCCGCTCCGCCGATCCTCTCCCTGAGCGGGGTGGAGAAACTGTTCCCGCTGCGCCGGAGCCTGGCCGACCGGCTGGCGCGCCGCCCGCCGCGGGCAGTGCGGGCGGTGGACGGCATTGATCTCCAGTTGGGCCGTGGGCGCACGCTCGGCGTGGTCGGCGAGAGCGGGAGCGGCAAGACGACCCTGGCCCGATGTGTGGTGGGATTGGAAGAGCGCACCGGCGGTGAGATCAACCTGGTGGACGTGCCCCTGGCCCCGGGGTTGGAGCAGCGCGCTCCAGCGGTGCTGCGGCGGGTCCAGATGGTCTTTCAGAACCCGCAGGAGGCGCTGAACCCCTATCTGACGGTAGGCGAGGCATTGCGGCGCCCGTTGATGCGCCTGGGGCGCCTCAGCCGGGCCGAGGCCGACCAGCGCGTGGCGCGCCTGCTGGACGCAGTGAAGCTCGACCCCGGCTACGCTACGCGCTACCCGGCACAGTTGAGCGGCGGCGAACGGCAGCGCGTGGCGATTGCTCGCGCCTTTGCCGCCGAGCCGGACCTGGTGCTGCTGGACGAGTCGGTTTCGGCGCTCGACGTTTCGGTACAGGCGGCGGTGCTCAACCTGCTCAGCGAGTTGCGTCGCCGCAATGTCACCACCTATCTCTTCATCACCCACGACCTGGGGGTGGTAAGCTACCTGGCCGACGATGTGGCGGTGGTCTATCTGGGTCAGGTGGTGGAGACGGGGCCGGTCGAGGCGGTGCTCCAGCCGCCGCTGCACCCCTACACCGAAGCATTGCTCTCGGCATTGCCGAGTCTGCCTCCCGAGCCGCAGCGCACGCCGATTGCGCTGGAGGGTGAGATACCTGCCCCGACGGCCACACCCTCAGGGTGTCGGTTCCACACCCGCTGTCACCGCTCCCTCGGCTCGATCTGCGCGCAGGAAGAGCCACCCTGGCGCGACGCTGGCGGCGGCCACCGCATCCGCTGCCATATCCCGCTCGAGGACCTGATGAAGGTGCAGCAAGGGAACGAGGAGTGACGCCAGATGCGCGCCAACGGTTATGAAGGCTGGAGCGACATCGGCGCGCATTCCCGTTCTCCCCCTGGAGCGTTGCCCCTCTTGCCGTTTCGGGCCGCCCCTTCGCGCCCCGGGGCGACACCGCCTGCGTTCAGAGGGGCCCCGCCCGACCGCGATCAATACGCTGCAACGTGCCATCACACTACGCCGCACCCATCTCCAGGAGCAATTCCAGCACCACGGCGCGGCACTGGAGACACTCCAGTCGTTCCAGCAAGGCCCGCAGCCCGGCCGGGTCAAAACTGAGCACCTCGTGGGGCAGAGTCGGCGGCTGCGCGGGATCAAGCTCGGCGACGAGGCCAAAAAGGGTCTGGTTGGAGAAGGAGCTGTTGATGGCCCAGCCCTGCTGGTTCAGGGGGCGCAGGGAGATAATGGCCGCAGGAGAGACACCCAGCTCGCGGGCCAGGATGGCCCCGGCCACAACTGCTGGCGGCTGGCCTTCGGGGAGTCGGCCCCCCGGGAGGTCGAGCGTGGCGCGCCCGAGGCCGGGCCGGAACTGCGGGCGGGGGAGGAGCAACCGCCCCGCCTGGATCGGCGCCACGATCAGCGAGGGAACCCGCTCGACGCGCCAGTAGTCGAGGGAGCGTCCCTCGTCGTCGCGCCAGCGTTCGGCGATCATGCGCACCCAGGGCGAATCAATCGTCACGATGGTTTCGCCGCGCTCCCAGGCTGGCGTGCCGGAGACAGGGGGGTGATCGTTCATTGGCGCTCCTGAGGTCAATGGCGGACGTTTCTATGTTACCGTCGCTCCACACCTCCACAGTTCTACACCTCCACCCAACCGGCTTGTAGAGCTGTCGAGGTGTAGAGATGAAGGCCGGATTGTCAAGCGGATCTGAACCTTGCCTGAGGTGAAAATAGCCCGCCAGCGGGGAGGGTTTGGGCGTAGAGGCGCGGCGGCGCCGCGCCTCTACGCCCTCCCAAGACTAGTTATTTTCATTCCGGCGTTGTGCGCCATGCGCATGACCGTCTGAGGTAAAAATAGCCCGCCCGCGGGAGGGTTTGGGAGGGCTGCGCCCTCCCAAGAATAATAATATTTTCATTCCGGCGTTGTGCGCCATGCGCATGACCGTCTAACGTGAAAATTAGGTGGGGAAACCGGGTTTCCCCACGCCCCTGCCGAGGGGAAGGGTTGGGCGTAGAGACGCAGCGGCGCTGCGTCGCTCCACGTTTCATTCCGGCGTTGTGCGGCGCAGCCGCACGGACGAAATATGGGAAACCCGGTTTCCCAGCCTGCGGTGCGCCGGTCGAACCGCACCCCTGCCGCCGGGGGTGGCAAGCCCTCCGCACGGGGAGGGTTCGGGAGGGCTGTGCCCTCCCAGAAACACTATACCGGCGCACCCGTATCATACATGCCGCGCAAGGGCCTGGCGCAGCACCGACTCGGGCTGGGCGCCCACCAGGCGCTCAACGACCCGGCCACGCTTGAAGATATAGAGCGCCGGGATACCACTGATCCCGAAGCGCTGCGCGGTATAGGGATTCTCGTCAACATTGAGCTTAGCCACCACCGCGCGCCCGGCGAACTCACGGGCCAGGCGCTCGACCACCGGGGCGACCATGCGGCACGGCCCGCACCAGGGCGCCCAGAAGTCCACCAGTACCGGCAGGTCGCCAGCACCCACAATCTGATCAAACGTGCCATCGGTGAGCACTAGCGGAGCGGCGGCCTGCGCCGGACGGGAGCCAGGCGCCGGGCGCGCGCCGGGCGCCGGGGAGGGTGGCGGGGGCGCGGCACCCTCGAGCGGCACGCTCGGACCCTCGGGCAGGGGCGGGCGCGCGCCCCCGGCGGTCAGGTACTCGAACCAGGCGCGCAGGGCCGCCTCGGAGGCGGCGCCGCTGGAGCGGGCCACCGGCTGCCCCTGCCGGGCAAACACCAGACCCGGGAGGCGCGTCACCTCGAAGCGCCGGGCCAGGTCGGGGTACTCCTGAACGTCCACCTGAGCGATTAGAGCCTGCCCGGCGAAGTCGGCGGCGAGGCGATTCAGGGCCGGCCCGAGCTGCGCGCAGGTCTGGCAATCACGACGGATAAAGACGAGCAGGACCGGCACCCCGACGTTGAGCACGCGGTCAATGCTCTGGGGATTGGTGTGGATGGGGGTGGAGATACTCATAGGTGCTCCCGGGCCTGCGCCCGGCCACGCCCTCCGGCGCGGCGATACCGTTTCCTTACCAAACTCTTACGAAACACTCGTGCGGGCCTTACATTGGAGCGGTACCATTGCCCCAGAAATTCTTCGTTCGGTATTGCACAAGAAATCAGGAGTTGCCACTATGACCATCACCGAAGGGCAGACCGCCGTAGCCGCGTTTACTCCGGCTAAGCTGTACGCTCGCATGCTGCGCGACGAACCGCTGTTCATCCTCGACGTTCGCAACGAGGAGGAGTTCCGGCGAAGCCCGATCGAGGGCCGCGCGAACCTGACCACGGTTAATATACCCTACTTCGAGTTCATCGAGGACGAAGAGGCCGCCGCGGCCCGCGTCCCGACGGACCGCGAGATCTTCGTGGTGTGCGCCAGGGAAGGCTCCTCGCAGTACGTGGCCGGGGTGTTGCACGAGCGCGGCTACCAGGCCCGCTACCTGGAGGGCGGGTACATAAGCTGGGGGAATTTCTACGACGTGCGTGACGTGGTTGCGGCCGACTGGGGTCGCATCGTGCAGATCGCCCGTCCGGCGCGCGGCGACCTGAGCTTCGCCGTGATCAGCGGCGGCCAGGCCGCGCTGATTGACCCGCTGCGCCACACCGGGGTCTACCGCGATCTGGTCGCAGCGGCTGGCGCCACGCTGACCCACATCTTCGACACCCACGTACACGCCGACCACATCAGCGGCGGTCCGGCCCTGGCCGAGGAGACAGGGGCCACCTACTACGTGCATGCCTACGACGCCATTCATCCCATTGATATGCTGCCCGCCGTCATCGCCTACACCCACGTGCAGGAGGGTGACCGGTTCCAGATCGGCGCCGTGACCATCACCGCCCGCTGGTTCCCCGGCCACACCCTGGGCCAGGTCAACTACCGCCTCGACGCGCCCGACGGACGCAGCGCCCTGTTTACCGGCGATGGCATCTTCCTGCGTTCCTTCGGGCGCCCGGATCTGGGTGGCAAGGGCGAGGCCTGGACGCCAATCCTCTATCGCAGCATCACCGAGCGGCTGCCGCGCATGGCCGACGATGACACACTCATCCTGCCGGCCCATTTTAGCACTCTGGACGAAGGTAGCGCCAGAGGGATCTTCGCCGCCCCCTTCGCCGAGGTGCGCGCCACCAACGACGCCCTGCGTCCGCGAGACGAGGCCGAGTTTACCAGCTACGTGTTGAGCCACCTGCCGGTCTTCCCTCCGGAGTACGTTGAAATCAAGCGCGTTAACATCGGCCTGGTGACGCCCTGCGACGGCACGGCCAATGAATTGGAACTGGGCAAGAACATCTGCGCCTTGAGCGACGCCTGAACCGTGTGGGGCAGCAGCGTGGGGAGCTCATACCAATTTCACTTGAACACCCCGCAGGCAGCGTTGCGTCAAAGCGCGCCTGGACGCCTTGCGCGACAATCTGCAATCCAAAATCTACAATCTGAAATGGTATCACCACTCCCCACGCGCCGCCCCGCGGCGGCGAGGCACTGACTGCCGCGGCGGCTGGAATAACAGACAATTTCAATTATAATAGTCATAATTATCGCGGCCTGGAGCCGCTTGCCATGGAGGTACCCATGTCCATTGCATACGATCAGACCCTTGACGTGAAGGGCGCCAAGTGTCCGATGCCGCTGGTCAAGAGCCGCAAAGCGGTCAACGAACTCCCGGTGGGCCAGGTCCTGAAAGTGATCGCCACCGACCGCGGCTCCGTGGCCGACTTCCAGGGCTGGGCAAAGACGGCGAAGAACGTCGAACTGGTGGCCCAGGAGACCGTCAACGAGGGCGGCCAGGAACTCTTCGTCCATTACCTGAAGCGCACCGCATAGCGGTGAGGTCGCTTGCCGTCCCGCCGGGCAGGGGCCCGGGGAAACCCGGTTTCCCCGTTGTATATGTCAGACTCCATTCGCAGGGCACACAACGCCGTGATGAAACCTGTAGGGGCGCAGCGGCGCTGCGCCTCTCCCCCAACCCTCTGCCTGGCAGAAGGGTTGGAGGGCGCAGCGGCGCTGCGCCTCTCCCCCAACCCTCCAACCGCTGTGGCGGGCGCTTGCCACTCCCGTGGGAGGGTCCTGGCGAAACCCTTGCAGGATGCACCACAAAGTTCACCCTCATAGTATATGACGCGGTCGCAACTATGATCGACAAGGAAGCCAACCTATGACTATAGAAACCAGTGAGCAGAAAGATGCTCAACTCCTGCTGGACCGCATCGCCGCCCTGGAAGCCCGGGTCGCTGCTCTCGAGGCGCACCCCTCACAGGGGATCGAGGACCGCCTGGCGATGGTGGTCTTCTCCGGCGACCTGGACAAAGCCATCGCAGCCTTCATCATCGCCACGGGCGCGGCCTCGATGGGCCTGGAGGTGAGCATGTTCTTCACCTTCTGGGGGCTGGGCGCGGTGAAGAAGCAGAAGGTCTTCAGCGGCAAGAGCCTGATCGAACAGGGCTTCACGGCCATGCTGCCGGGCAAGCTGGGTGAACTGGGCCTCTCGCAGATGAACTTCTTCGGCGCGGGCGCGCAGATCATCCGCAGCCTGATGAAGCAGCACGATGTTTCCTCACCCGAAGAACTCTTCGCGCTGGCCCGCGAACTGGGCGTGCGCATGGTCGTCTGCGACATGTCGCGCGAGTTGCTGGGGATCAAAGACGAAGAACTGGTAGACGGGCTGGAGACCGGCGGCGTGGCGACGTTCCTCGGCGACGCGGCGCGGGCCAGGGTGACGCTATTTATCTAGAGGAGGACCTCCGACGTGACCAACGAACTCCCCTGTGGGGCGCTGCAGCAGCGCACCGTCAGCGCCGCGCTGCTGAGCTACGCCATCACGCCTGAGGTGCTGCTCGCGGCGCAGCCGCAGCCGGAAGACTGGGCAAAGCTGGTGGAAGCCGGTTATACCACGATCATTAATCTGCGGAGTGACCCCGAGCGCTCCGCTGTCGAGCAGCGCAACGCCGAGGCAGCGGGGCTGCGCTACTTCCACCGGCCCTGGCCGGCGTATGAACTGGAGCGCGAGCACATTGACGAACTGGCCGCTCTCCTCGAAGCTCCCGATGCCGGTCGGGTGGTCTTCCACTGCCGCAGCGCCACGCGTGTGGGACTGATGTGGCTGCTCTACCGCCAGCTCCACCACGGTTGGAGCCGCGAGCAGGCTGAGGCCGAGCTGCGCGCCGCAGGCTATGACGATGAGTCGCTCGAAACCTTTGGCTTCTGCGCCGATGACTATTTCGAGCGGACCGGGGAACATGTGATCTGAGGTGAACATAGCCCGCCCGCGGGAGGGTTTGGGAGGGCGAAGCCCTCCCAAAAACATGTCTGATGGTGTGCAGCGCCCTGCGCAGGCCAGCGCCACCCTGGCCCACGCAGGCACAAGGACTTCGCGATGGCAACCTCACAGCCCATACCTTCCTCGCCCCGAGCCAGGGAAACGGTTACCGGCTTAAGCCGCTACCTGCCGTTTACCCGCTGGTTGCTCCACTACCGCCGGGCGGATCTGCCGAGCGACCTGGTTGCCGGCCTGGTCACGGCGATCATGCTCATTCCCCAGAGCATGGCCTATGCTCAACTGGCAGGACTCCCGCCACAGGCGGGTCTCTACGCCTCGGTGGCGCCGCTGATCCTCTATGCCCTGCTGGGCACCTCCGGGCAACTCTCGGTTGGACCGGTGGCGATTACCTCATTGCTGGTGTTCAGCGGCGTGAGCGCCCTGGCCGAACCGGGCAGCGCGCGTTACATTCAACTGGTGTTGATCCTGGCCCTGATCGTCGGGGTGATCAAACTGTTGCTGGGCGTATTCCGGCTAGGAGTGATCCTCAACTTCATTTCGCACCCGGTGCTGGCTGCCTTTACCTCGGCCTCGGCGCTGATCATCGCCGCCGGGCAACTCAAGTACCTTCTGGGCTACAAGGTCACCGGTGACCGCTTCTACGAGGTGCTTTACCATGCGGCGCAGGGGTTGGGGCAGACCAATCTGATCACGTTGAGCATCGGGGTCAGCAGCATCGTGCTGCTGCTCTTTTTCCGCAAGGGCCTGCGACCTGTCCTGCAGCGGATGGGGCTGCGCCCGCTAGCGGTGACGCTGATCGTCAGCGGAGCGCCGCTGGTGACGGTGCTGCTCGGCACGCTGATCACCTGGCTGATGGGCCTGGATCAGCGCGCCGGGGTGGCGGTCGTCGGCGCCATTCCACCTGGCCTCTCGCCCCTGAGCTGGCCTGCGCCGACCATTGGCGATGTGCAGGCGCTGCTACCCGCGGCGGCGGCAATCGTCCTGGTCAGCGTGGTGGAATCAATAGCAGTGGCAAAGGCCCTGGCAAGCAAGCGTCGTCAGGCAATTGATCCCGACCAGGAACTGATCGCCCTGGGAGCGGCCAACATCGGGGCCGGATTGTTCAGCGGTTACCCGGTGACCGGCGGCTTTGCCCGTTCGGTGGTTAATTTCCAGGCGGGTGCGGTCACCGGCCTGGCCTCGCTGGTCACGGCTGCCGGTATCACCCTGATCCTGCTCTTTTTCACGCCGCTGTTCTACTACCTGCCCCAGGCGGTGCTGGCGGCAACGGTAATTGTGGCCGTGTTCGGCCTGGTCGATCTCAAAGAACCGCAACACATCTGGCAAGCCAATCGGAACGACGCCATCACCTGGGGCATCACGTTTGCCGCGGTGCTGCTGCTGGGGATCGAAATGGGGATTTTCATCGGTGTAGGGGCTTCGCTGCTGCTCTATCTCTGGCGCACCAGTCGCCCGCACATTGCGGTGGTCGGGCGTCTGGGGGAAAGCGAGGTATATCGCAACATCCTGCGCTACGAGGTGCAGACCTGGCCCCATGTCGTGGCGGTGCGGGTGGATGAGAGCCTGTACTTTGCCAACACGCGCTACCTGGAGAACGCCCTGCTGCGGATCGTGGCCGAGCATCCAGAGGTGAAGCACCTGGTGCTGATCGGCTCGGCGATCAACTTCATCGACTCCAGCGCGCTGCACACCCTGGAGGCGCTGATCCAGGAGTTGCGCGATGCGGGGGTGCAGCTCCACCTGGCGGAGATCAAAGGGCCGGTGATGGACGGGCTGAAGCGGGCCCATTTTGTGGAGAAGATCGGCGCAGAGCACATTCACCTGACGACCCACGCCGCGATGCGGAGCCTGGGGTGTGTGTAGTGCGATTTTTGATTTTAGATTTTTGATTTTAGATTATACGCCTGGGGTCACAAAGCCTGAAACCGCATGAGGGGCAGTCGCCCCGTGAATGTCCGGATTGCGCTACCAGGCTGACTGCAGGCGGGCGAGGATGCGCGCCTCCAGATCGGGAGGCAGGGGCGGGGGCGCTTCGTCCAGATGGTGGAGAATATGCACCGTCTGCCCGAGCGTATCGAGCACCACGCGACAATCCGGGCAATCGGCCAGGTGCTGTTCCAGCTCAGTGCAGAGATCGGCGGGCAGTTCCCCATCGAGGTAATCGTTGAGTTGCGCCACCAGCTCACGGCAGCGTTCCAGATCATGCGTATGGCCCGCGTGGCTCATGGATGGCCCTCCGATCGGGCGGCAAGGTAGCCGGCAAGCGCCTCGCGCAGGCGCAGGCGACCCCGGTGGAGGCGCACCTTGACCGCGCCGGGACTGATGCCGAGCTGCGTTGCCGTTTCCTCAGTACTCAACCCCTCAACGTCGCGCAACACCACAACCACGCGCAACTGCTCCGGCAGGGCGGCAATAGCCTGATCGATCTGGGCGCGCAGTTCGCCGTCGAGGGCGACGCGCTGCGGGTCGGGCGACCAGGCATGGAACTGGTGGGGCACCTCTTCAGGTTGAAGATTGTCGGCGACATCATCGAGGGCGATGTGCGGCTTGCGCCGCCGCAGCACCATCAGCCCCTCATTGGTGGCGATGCGGTAGATCCAGGTGCCCAGGCTGCTGGCCCCATCGAAGCTCGGCAGCGCATCGCAGACCTTGATAAACGTAGACTGCAACACGCTCTCGGCCTCATCGGGGTCGCCGGTGAGCCGCAGGGCGCGGGCATAGACCAGCGGCGCAAAACGCTTGACCAGGCAGGTACAGGCATCGGGATCGTGACGTCGAAGCGCGGCCAGCAAGGCGGCTTCGTCGGCGTAGATGGAAAGATCAATCGTCGGTCCGGGCATGCGTTATCCCTCCACAGGCGCTGTGTTTTCAGTATAACATGCCGCCTGTGGACGGCTGGCCGGTTCGCCCGGCGGGGGATGGAGGAGTCTGACGTTTCCATCCCCCGCCCGCCGGGTTGAAGCGACGCAGGGCAGTCCAACCTCCCGACACCTACGCTGCGACGGCCTCGCGCAGCTTCTGCAGCATCATCGACTCGGGAGCGGCGCCCTCGATGTGAACAATCTCCTCGATCACCGTCTTGGGCACACCCATCACGGCATAGCGATCGCCCAGCTCGGGGAACTCACTGACCTCAATGCCCTCGGCGCTGATGTGGGGACTGGCGATCGCCAGGCGGTAGGCCAGCACCACTGCACGGGGGCAGTAGGGGCAGGTCGGCGTCACAAAGACCTGGAGGCGCAGGGGAGCGGTGAGGCTCTCCAGGAACGCCGTGGTTGCCGGCATCAGCGCCGTGTCAACCGCGCCGCCCATCATGCGGATGGTTTCCACCAGGGTAGCGAATTCGTAGCCGCTGGGCAGGCCGGCGAAACGTACCCCGTGATCCACACGCTCGGCGCCAGCGAAAAACACCACGGTCGGGGCCTTATCCACGCCCAGGGCTGCGGCCCGCTCCGCGTCGGCCTCGATGTCGAGCACTTCGAGGCTGATCTGGTCGTGGAGGGCCGCAACCTCATCGAGCAGCTCGCGCGCCACCTCGCTGTACTCGCCGCTCTCCTCCGACGTTACCAACACCAGATGCACCGGCTGCACCAGACCCTCGAAGGCCTCCTGCACCGCGGCCCGGTCCTTGTCCTGTAGCAGACTCATACGTAACATCCTTCCGGCTTGTGGGGTATCCACTATCCGTTCGATGCCGCAGCCGCGAACGTGGTTACAGCTTACCACACTTGCGCGGCTGCGTGTTCACGAGTGTGTCGCCAGCGCGAACGGCGCCGGGCATGCAGGCGCCATCGGCGTCTGTGTGCCGTTCCGCCCCGCGCGCCGGAGGCGACCCCGCAGGCAGGGGTATGGGGAAACCCGGTTTCCCCGATTTTACATCAGTGTGCGGCGACACCGGATGGACGCCTGATGAGCTTGTACACCTCCATCACCACCAGGATGGCCGCGGCCAGCGCCGCCAGGATCAGGAATTGCTCCAGGGTGACCGGGGCGATACGCAGCAACGCTTGCATGAAGGGCACATGCATCACCAGAGCGTGCAACCCCAGAGCCGCGACCACGGCCACAAAGGCGAACGGGTTGTTGCGGAAGGGCATGCGGAACGCCGAGACATACTCCGAGCGACAGTTGAAGACGTGGTAGTTCTGGAACAGCACAATCAGCAGCAGGAGCAGATTGCGCGCCGCCTCTTCCTCCCAGCCTGCATTGAGCAGATAGGTCCAGACGCCAAAGCCGATCAGCCCGATCGTCAGGCCAGAGAGAACCACCTGCTCAACCATCCGCCGTTGAAAATACCCTCTTCGGGCCGCCTGGGAGGTCGGCGCATCAGGCCCTTTTCGCCCGCCTCGAACGAGAGAGCGATGTGCTGAATACCGTTGGTGACCAGGTTGAGCCAGAGGATCTGCACCGCGATGAGGGGCAGGGGGAAACCCAGAGCTACTGCCAGCAGGAAGAGCAGCACCTCCGCCGCGCCGGTGGACACCAGTAACAGGATGACCTTGCGCACGTTAGCGTAGGCATAGCGGCCCTCCTCGACACCGTGGACAATCGAGGCAAAATTGTCATCGGTGACGATAATATAATATCGGCGGTATCCTTGGCAATGTCGGCGCCTGAACCCATTGCCACCCCGATATTGGCGGCGCGCAGCGCGGGCGCATCATTGACGCCATCGCCGGTGACGGCTACGAAGTGCCCCTGCGCGCGCAAGGCCTCGACGATGTGCAACTTCTGAAGCGGCGTTACCCGCGCGAACACGTGGACACCGCGGGTACGCTCCAGAAAGGCCGGGTCGCTGCCGCTCTCCACATGAGGCAGATCGCGCCCCACCACCAGATCGTCCGGTTCGCTGGCAATGCCCAGGTCGCGGGCAATGGCCAGCGCTGTGGCAGGATGATCGCCCGTGACCATCGCCACCTGCACGCCAGCGGCGCGACATTCGGCAACCGCGGCGCTGGCCTCCGGTCGCAAGGGGTCAATCATGCCCACCAGACCGAGCAGGGTCAGGCCGCTCAGATGACGCTCATCAAGGGCGGCAGGGTCGCCCGCGTAGCGTCCCCGGGCTACGGCAATCACCCGGTAGCCGTGGGCAGCAAGATGGTCCGCAGTGGCATTGATGGTCTCCGCGGTAAGAGCCACCGGACCATCAGGTCCCTGCATGGTATCGCAGAAGGAGAGGACCCGCTCGGTTGCGCCTTTCACAGCCACCATGACCTGCCCGTGATGCTCAAAAGCTACGGCGGCGAACTGGCGCTCCGACTCGAATGGAATCGTGCCCAGGATTGCTGTTGTCCGCCGCAGCGCAGGCACGTCCAGGCCAGCCTTGTAGCCCAGGGCCAGAAAAGCCACATCCACTGCGTCGCCGGAGTGCTGCCAGGCATCATCAACCTGGTGCAGTTCGCCCTCGTTGCATAGCGTTCCTGCCAGAGCCAGGGATGCTGCCCGGGCGGCGAGCGGCGGCGGCGCAGGCTCGTCACCGACGCAGATGGCGCCCTGCCCGTTGTAGCCCTCACCCGAAACCGTCAGTTGCTCGCCGGTGGGTAGAACCAGCAACCGAATGGTTTGCATATTCACCGTCAGCGTACCGGTCTTGTCGCTGGCGATAATGGTGCAGCTCCCCAGGCCCTCGACGGCGGTCATTTTCCGCACGATCACCCAGCGCCGGGCCATACGCTGCACGGCCACCGACAGGGCCACTGTCAGCGCCACCGGCAACCCCTCGGGGATCGCCGAGACCGCCAGAGCCACGGCGAGGAAGAAAATCTCCGTGAAGGGCGTCCCCCGCGCCAGTGAGATCGCTACCAGCGCGCCCGACGCCACCAGCACCACTACGCTGATCCAGCGGCTGAAGTGTTCCATCCGGATCACCAGGGGCGGCTTTACCTCCTCGCCTCTGGCTGTGGCCTCGGCAATTTTGCCGATCTCGGTGCGAGTGCCAGTGGCAACCACGACCCCCACTGCACGACCAGTTACCACAGTCGAGCCGGCATAGGCCAGGTTCTCGCGGTCGGCCACAGGGGTTTCAGGCGCCAGGGGGACAGCAGCAATTTTGGTTGCCGCTTCGGACTCACCCGTCAGGAAGGCTTCGTCCACTGCGAGGTTGGTGGCCGTGAGCAGGTAGAGATCAGCGGGCACACGATCGCCGGACTCAATCAGCACCACATCGCCCGGCGCCAGGTCCTCGGCGCTGCGTTGCTGCACACGCCCATCGCGACGCACGCGAGTAGTGACGGTCAGCAGGGTGCGTAGCTCGGCGGCGCTCTGTTCGGCGCGGTTCTCTTGATAGGCGCCAAGGACGGCGTTGATCAGGATCACTCCGAAGATGAAAACGGCGTCTTTGAAATCGCCAATGAGCAATGAGACCACACTGGCGGCCAGCAGGACGTAGATCAACGGGCTAAGGAACTGGCGTAGGAAGATTTCCCAGAGGGGGGGCGCAGCGCGAGTGGGAAACTGGTTCGGGCCATAGTGGGCCAGACGACGCTCCGCCTCGCTGCCGGTGAGACCCTCGGGGTCACTGTGCAGCGTGTCGAGCACCGCGTCGGGGGGCAGCGCATGCCAGACAGCGCTATCGTTGGGAAGGGTGGCGTGCTGCACGTGCGGATCGGAGGTTTTCAGGGCCATGGGAGTACCTTCCGTCTACGGCAGACCAGACCGCGCGTGAGGAGGGGCAGCGGCTCGGTGGGGAACCGAGGGGGAGCATAGACGGGGTTTCCTCAGGCGTGGTCAGCGACTCCAAACCTTGCCTGCCCACAGTATAATATCAATCCTGTCCGGCGGCATCGCATTGGCGCCTGCCGGGAGGAATTTGGGGAACCCCGGTTTCGTCGTCCCCCTTCGACAGAGACGGGAGAGGGCGCAGCCCTCCCAAACCCTTCCCGTGGGGAGGGCCTGTCACCCCACAGGCAGGGCAACCGGGTTTCCCCTATTTTCACCTCAGGCAAGGTTCAAAAGCGGGCGTTTGAACGTTACCGTCTCGCTCCACATCTCCACAGCTCTCCACCTCCACCCAACCGGCCTGGAGCGCTGTCGAGGCGTGGAGATGAAGGCCGGATGGTCAAGCGGATCTGAGCCACGCCCTAGACGCCCATGCGGCTGCGCCGCCCCTGGGCAGAGGCGTGGGGAAGGCGCCTGTTCAGACTTCTCCCGGGATCGCGGACACAGACGTAGCGACGTTGCAATGCAACGTCGCTACAGGTGTCCGGACGAAATTCCTTTCCCCCAACTCTGAACAGGTACTGGGGAAACCCGGTTTCCCCATCCCCCAACCGCGGTTGGGGTCGCCTGACACACCTACAGGCAGGAGCGTCGGGAAACCGGGTTTCCCCTATTTTCACTCAGGATTTTCATATCACACACCAACGGGGCAGCCTGGTTGCCCCGTTGGTGTGTATTGCCGCTGTCTGTCAGGTGGCGTAAATGAGTCACCCCGGAGCGCGACGCCGGGGTGCCGGAAACCGCTGCGATGGGGAGTGGGAGGCACCGGGTTTTTCTACGCCCGGGCCATCCTGTGGTTGGCCAGAGCGGGACTACTCCTCGGCGAAGATTTCGCGGAGCCGGGCTTCCTGCTCGGTCGAGAGGTTGCTGGCGATCAAGTCGGCATCCAGAGCTCCCAGTTCCGTGCGGATGCGATCTACCACCTCATTGGCACTCATGAGGAACAGAGCCGAGGTGCCCGGAACAACCTTTTCGCGGACTTCTTTGATAAAGTTATCGTCAATGCCCACATCGGCGAAGGACCCGCTGATTGCGCCGGTGGCCGCGCCGATCATGGCGCCCAGGAAGGGCATCAGGAAGATCAGGCCGAAGAGCATACCCCAGAAAGCGCCGGTGAGGGCGCCGGCGCCGGCCAGGTTGTAGAGTTGCCGCGTCCTGGGCTTCTTCTTATCGGTGGGCCAGGTGACGATTGCTGCGTCGAGGATGGCAATCAGTTGCCGCTTCTGAAGATCCTGAAGCTTGCTCAGGGTTTGTTCTGCACCTTCGGGGGTCGAAAACTTGAATACGGTCAGAGTGGCCATAGTGTGCTCCTTCTACGGGTTCGATTCACGAGGGCAACAAACATCGCCAGCGGCAGCAGTTGTCCCCATTCACACAAGCCGTGCAGCGACACGACGCGAGGAGGTGCGCCTGGGAGGGCTACACCCTGCTGAACCTTCTCCGCCGGGAGAGGCGCGTTGCTTGCGAGCCGTGGCAGCGATGTTTCACCCAGGTCAGTGTAGCATACTGGTCACTTCTGGCGTCACTCAAAAAGGAGTATTTTTTCTACCTGGAGGGGGGGCTGCGCCCTCGCGCACAAACCTCTCTGGATCGCGGCGCTGCGCGGCGCAGCGACTGAGAAGTCTAGAGTGGTATAATGGTTACGTTTCTAAGGCAAGGTTCATCCACATCTCCACAGCTCTACGCCTCCACCCAACCGGCTTGCAGGGCTGTCGAGGTGTGGAGATGAAGGCCGGATTTTCAAGCGGATCTGAACCACGCCTGAGGTGAACATAGCCCGCCCGCGGGAGGGTTTGGACGTAGAGGCGCAGCGGCGCTGGGCCTCTACGCCCTCCCAGAAACAAGCCCCCGGCGGGGAGGGTTTGGGAGGGCGTAGCCCTAGCGGGAACAATAGGGGCTGAATGAGAACCACCATTTCCGCAGATCGTCTGATCATTCCGACAAAACTGGCGCCGCCTTCCTACCGCGAGACGTGGGTAGGTCGCCCGCATCTTCTGGAGCGGCTGGCTGCTCTTCCGGCCTGGCGCCTGGCATTGATCACGGCGCCGGCCGGCTTTGGCAAATCTACCCTGGCGGCCCGGTGGCTCTATGGCCCACTCCATCCTCAGAATGGCAGCGCGGTGACATCTCAGGCG
>FWPV01000884.1_pt1 | contig 89114 bp, 81 predicted proteins | sample 2228371 | NCBI WGS metagenome assembly FWPV01 (sample SAMEA103939776, study PRJEB20133) | metagenome
AGAGGGTCCTGTCACGGCGCGCCTCCTCCCGTCCTCGCTCCACCCATCCCCCCGTGGGGAACCCCTTCCGCTGCGGGCGGTTCGGAGACACGCCGTGCCACCCTCTCAAAACCCTTCTTCGCCGATTCTTTACTGACCCGGATAAGTAAGAGGGGCCTGCCAGCTTAGGCCCAGCTCCGGACATCTTAGCCTTGCCGTGTCTTTGGTGGCTGAAATCGTATGGAGGGTCCTGTCATGGTGCGTCGCCTGCCGTCCTCGCTCCACCGATCCTTCGTCAGAGAGCTTCTTCCTGCTTAATCCGGGGCGGAAAAAGGGCTGTGGCTGGCCACCGCGATGCCTTCCTTTGGGCCAATTAAGAAGAGAACCGCTTCAGAATTTAAAATCACCCCGGTTCCGGGGATTAATCAAAGCGAATTAAGGGCCTGGTTGAGGTCTTCTATGATGTCGTCCGGGTTTTCGGCTCCTACGCACAGCCTGATGAGCTGGGGCGGAATGTCGGCCATGCGCCGGGCTTCTTCGCCCTGCTGCTGGTGGGTGGAGATGGCCGGAATGGTGGCCACGCTTTTTATGCGGCCGAGGTCGGTCGCCCGAAAAATAATCTTAAAGCGGTCGAAAACCTTTCTGGCATTTTCCGGCGGGCCGTCTACCCGGAAACTCATCAGGTGCCCGTAGCGGTTGGCTTCCTGACCTCTGCCGTCGTCGGAGTCCACCAGCCTCATATATTTTTTAGCCAGGGAATGAAGTTTGTAGCTGGGCAGTCCCAGGTAATCCACCTGGTAGACTCGGGGATGCTTTTCTAAAAATTCAGCCACTTTCTGACAGTTCTGACTGACGATGTCCATTCTCATTCTGAGGGTGCGCAGGTCGTTCAGAGCCATCAGGGCATTGAAGGGAGAGGCGGCCGGGCCGTTGTCGCGGTAAGGCCAGAATTTAACGTATTCGGCGAAGCTGGCCTTAAAATTGGGGTCATCATTTTTAATTTTGGTGACTATCGGTTTCTTGCTGATCAGGGCTCCGCCGATGGCCAGTCCGCCGGTGGTTATCGATTTGGTGAGCGAGTGCACCACTATGTCGGCGCCGTAAGCAATCGGCCGCATCAGGGCCGGGGTGGCGCAGGTGGCGTCAAAGATCAACGGAATTTCCCAGGAATGGGCCAGGTCGGCTAAGGCTTTCACATCGCAGAAAGATTGCTGGGGATTGCTGGGAGCTTCCACATAAAGGAAACGGGTGTTCTCGTCGATTTTTTCTTTCCACTCGTCGATGTTTTCCGGGCGGAGAACCCAGCGGACCTCAATGTCTCTTTCTTTCATCTTCCGAACTGAAAAATGCTGAAAGGTTCCGCCGTAAAGCTGGATTGAGGAAACAAAATTAATCTTTTCCGGGCCTTCTTTCTGTTTTACCAGAAACGGGTCGACGGCCATCATTATGGCAGCCATACCGGAGGCGGTGACGACACAGGAAGTATCGTATCCGGTCTTATAACCTTCGAGCAGGGCCAGGACATATTCAAGGTAATAGGTAGTGGGATTAGCGATCCTGGTATAGCACCAGGTCGGAATGAGGTAAGCTAAAGCTGCTTCCAGCTCGTCGGAATCCCGGTAGCCCTGCGAGGTGGCTAAATACATGGGTTCGACTATGGCCCCCTGGTTCCGGTCGAGGGCTTCCTCCAGCGAGTATAGCCCGTGAACGGCGATGGTGTCGAACTTCATCCGCTGCATCCGGTCTTTGATTTCTTGTTGCTGGGCTAAAAAGAGCCGGGCTTGCTGAATGTACTTTTCTACTCCAGGAGAATATTTTTTGTCTTCGGACATGATGCCTCCCTTGATGTTAAAGGTTTATTATGGTTATTTTGCGATATGGTTCAGGCGGGAAAATAGCGGCCCGGGGCCGCATCAGGTATTCTAAGCTGGAACTCATGAAGAAATAAGCATATCACAGGGTCGGTATGGTCAGTCAAGCCCGATTTTATTTCGGGCTGAACACATTTTATCAGGCAGATAAACCGGGAGGCTCGAGGATTAATATGGGGCCCTTCTCGGCCCCCGGCCCCGGCTCCAGGAAGGGAAGCCGCGGCGGTCCCTCAGAGTGATGGTCTGGTTGTTGATTCTTACCTCCCGGGCTACCACCACCTTTTTCCCGTCTATCTGTTCCTCGGACAGCGAGCCTATAAGTCTTATTGTTTCGCCCTTATGGATGTCGGTTCTGAAAAACCAGGCCGGGGCGGTTTCTACTTCCAGCAGCTCCTGGCTGTTCTTATCCCTGACCACCAGAACCAGAAAATTCCCCCTGCCCTCATACCGGTTTTCAAATCTGAGGTCTTCAATCTGTCCTTCGACAGTGATTTCCCGGTCGACGTTATAATAACGCGGTTGGGCCTGTTCGGTTCCGCTCTTCGAGTCGGGGCCGGAACTGGCTCCGGATGCGGTCAGAGCCGTTAACAGGAAGAAAACGACCAAAATTCCGAACAGAGGTCCGGTCGAAGGTCGGCGCCGGTTTGATCTTCCGGCCGGATGTTTCTCATTTTTATTTTTTACATCATAGTCTAGCCCATTCATGGCTTTACTCCCTTATTTAGACGGAGAGACCCTGAGATTCCAGACCAGTCCCCCGCTGATAATGTTGCCGCTCCAGTCGAACCAGGGATCGGTGGAAGAATTTTTCAGATATGAATAGTTTATAAAAAAGGAAACCTGGCGCAGGTCAAGTTGAATTCGGGCGCTGAACTGATGCCTTTTATCCTGCCTGATCAGGCCCAGGCTGTTGCCTTCCAGGTCGAGGCTATCGATACCTGGAAATTTTCTGGAAAAATAGTCATACTGAAAGGCGGAGTTCAGATTTTCAGACAGCAGGGCCGTCAATTTAGCGGATAGTGAATAACCTTCCCAGCTGAATTGATCATAAGTCGGGTTTTCAACCATGAACAATTCGTCGCTGGAAGCGAAGGGATTTTCTCCCCTGAGGTTCCACTGCTTGAGGGCGCTCAGGCTCAGACCAAAGCGGTCGCCGAGCCCCTGAGCCAGGAGGCCGCTCAGGGAAGCGATCTGGAGGTTCTGACTGCCGGTATAATAGACAGTCTGGTAGGGGATGCCCCTGATGCTGTAACTCCCGCCCATCTCGTAATTCTGCCCGGGCCCTCCGTGGCCGCCGGGGCCACCCTGGAGGGCGGCCAGGGGCAGGATGATCGGTCGACGGTAGGCCAGGACTCCGAGGCCGGTTCCGGAAGCCGCTTCCGGAGCAACAGGCAGAGTCTCTTCCCCGACAGAGGAAATTATACCGGGGTGAAAATAAAGCTTGTAACCGTATCCGGCCTCTAATTTTAAGGTGGTTTTCGAAGGAAAGTAATGGTCAAGAGAAAGAGTCAGGTTTTCTGAAAAATAATCAAATATGGAATATTTATAGTCCCTTAACTGGCTGATAGCATCGAGCCGGAGAATGGTGGAGGCGTCAAGATAACTCTTAAAATTGGCTATGAACCGGATGGTGCCGTGATTGAAATAATCGTACAGGCTTCTGAACAGGACGCCCTCTCCCTCCAGGGCAAAATAAAAGGCGCTCCTGGAGCCGGCCGGGACTAAGTAGTCGGCCCCGAGCTTTCCGGAAAAAGAACTTAAGCCCGAGTATTTATAAAGGAAATTCAGGTTGAAATCTCCGTACAGGGATATTGATTCCGAATCGCCTCCGAAGGAAAACGAGGCATTGGTCAACTGGTCGGAAAGCGGCTGGTAGGATTGAAAGATGTTGCTGGTGGCGTTGTGGGCCAGGGAGAACTGGACGGTTGACCCGGCTGAATAGCCGGCCAGAAAAAGCAACAATAACCAGGTGGTCAGCCACAAGCCGCAGCGTTTTTCCTTAAACATATTACTGGTTGTATATCCTCTATTAATTATATGATTTTTTGACCTGATACTTAAATCTGCCATTGTCCCCTCCTGTATTATCTCAGGTATCAATTATTTCGTTCCTGTCCAGCGACTGGAAAGACGGACCATTTAAAACAGGAAAGAACCGGGCCTGACCTCCCGGCTCTCTCCCGTTTTCCGGCACCTGTTACCGGTTTCCTTTTCTGGACACAGCCCCTTTCGGGCCGGTGCCGTCACAGATTCTGGCCGCCAGGCTGGTCTGGGTTCTGAAGGCCTGTCTGGACATGGTCATATTCCTGTTCATGGACTTATTCATCACCTGACCGGAACCGCTGCCCTCAGGGGAACCTTTATATCCGGTGCCGTCCTTGGGGGCGGTCCAATCCGGATCCTGGCAGTTGGGAATTCCGTCGCCGTCATGGTCCCGGTAAAAGTCATTGATACCGTCACCGTCTTCGTCCACGAACGGTCCGCCTTTTTTCACTCTGTTTCTGGGCTGCTCTTTGACCTGGTTCTGAACTCTGTTTCTTTCTTCGTTGCGAATCTGGTTTTTGGTCTGGTTCTGTTCTTTCGCCTTAACCTGCAGATTATGCTCTATCACCGGCTTTCCTTCGCCTTCTTTATTAATGGAAATCTGATTTTCCACCGCCTGGTTCTGAACCTGATGCTGAATTTGCAGCTGATGTTGCATTTCAACCTGACCCTGTTCGTTTTCCTGTCTTTCTACCCGGTTCTGGATTTCGTTTCTAACCTGAGTCTGGGACCTGGAATTTTCGCTGGCCTGGTTCTCGATTGACTTCTGAACCTCGGCCCTGACCTGTTCCTGTTCTCTGTTTTGTTCTCTCTGCTGAGTCTGAGGCTGCTCTTGGCCTTTGTTCTGGACCTTGTTCTGGACCTGAGCCTGCTCCCGGTTCTTCACCTGTTCCTTCTGCTCGGTCTTCACCTTTTCTTTATTCTGCTCGGTGTTTTCCTGAGCGAAGGAATAGGAAGCAATCAGGGCGACCGCCAGTAACCCGATGGCCACCGCCATCAACATTTTTTTAATCCTCATTTTTAACCTCCTATCACGAGTTTCGCCCTGATTTAATGCAAATACTGTGCCAATCGTTAAGTTGATGAATATAAATAAAATATAATTGCAACTGGCTTCTCTGGCCTGACAATTTGGTTTGATGTCCGACAATTTTGTGGGATTCCCTGAGGAATGCTTAACCTGATTAATTGAAAAATAAGTCGCCAATTCTTGAAAGTTATGCATTCGAGCTGGCGAAGATATGAGAAATTCTGATTGGCGGCCTCTTTAATCTAATTCGGCCTGGAGAAACGCCCGCCGGTAAGAGTCGACATATTATTTCATTATGAAATGGTACCTGGCATTACAGTTGAATGATGAGAAGGAATGAGAGCAATCTTGGCTTATGCCCAAATTAGTAAGCTCAGCTGTCTTGGCCGGAAAGGGTGAAAATAATACATCGGTCGGAAGATGGTTCTGATGACGCCTTCCTGAGCGGTTATTGAGAAACGTCCGGAGCAGGCACCAGGAAAAAGTTCTGTTCTTCCGTTTCTCAAAAATTAATTTTGTCAGAAGCGTTTTTAGCGAACGGTCGCTATGTTCTATCTGGCAGCGCAGCGAGCGATGGCCAGCATATCGGAAAGGATCGAAAAGCCGGTTTCGATCCGCCCGGCGCCGGCTCCCTGTATCGTCACCTTGCCCATCAGGTCGGTCTCGAAAGTCAGAGCGTTCTGGGCTCCCATCACCCCGGCCAGGGGATCGGTCAGCGGCAGCTTTTCCGGAGCGACGCCGGCTTCTATTTTCTGACCGTCCTTTTTGACGCTGGCGATCAGTTTATATCTAAGGCCGGCTTCCCGGGCTTCCAGGATATCTTTCTTTCTAAGATGCGAAATGCCCTGACGCCTGACATCATCCGGTTTGATTTTTCCGCCCATCAGGGCGTTGGCCAGGATAACCACCTTGGCCACCGCATCAAACCCCTCCACATCGGCCGTAGGGTCGGCTTCGGCGTAGCCGAGCTGCTGGGCCAATTTCAAAGCTTCATCATATTCCATTCCGTCGAGCTCCATCTTGCTGAGGATGAAGTTGGTGGTTCCGTTCAGGATTCCCTTAACCTGCTTCAAATCGTTTCCGGCCAGACCGTTTTCAAAAAGATGAAAGACCGGAGTCCCGCTCATGACTGTGCCTTCAATTCGGAAATGACGGTGGTTGAGTCGGGCCAGTTCCTGCAACTCGGCGTAATGCAGAGCCGCCGGCCCCTTATTGGAAGTAACCACGTGCTTTCCGGTTCGCAGGGCTTTTTTGATATAGGAAGTGGCCGGTTCTCCGGTTTTAATGTCGGTATAGGTCATCTCGGCCATGATATCGGCTTCGACCTGTTCAATCAGGTCAAGCGGGTCAAGATAATCTTCAGTTTTTTCTTTGGGTCCCGGGTAATCGTTAAGTTTTTTGCCTTCTTTCAGAGTTTCCAGCAGGAGTTTAATTTGTAATCCTTCGGGCCAGATAACCGTTCCCTTTAGCTTATCGGTTATGGCCACAACTCTGGGTTCGAAGTCGTGACAATCCCGGAGAAATTCGGCTTTTTTCTGCAGAATTTCCAGAAGTCCCTGTCCGACTGTTCCGCAGCCGATCAGAATAATTTTATATTCCATGATGACCTCCCATCGTGCGGTCTATGTTAACATAAAATAAGCTTTACTGAAAGCCGGACGGCGAGCTGGCCGTTAACTGAACGGAAGGGTAATTAAGACCCAGGATAATAAAAAAACAGGAAAACAGATCAATTCATTTTGAAGACATAATAAAGGTGATGGTGATTGAATTGCCCGAAGAAAGCGTAATTATCTCAGGCGGATTCGCCCTCTCCGGGATAGTTGGCCGGAGAATAAGGATTTTTTAACCGGGCGCCTGTCACCTGTAAATCTTTATTTGCCGGGTGGTGTCCGGCGCAAAAACTTCTGTTAAGCGACGGCCAGGCCGCCAGAAAAAAAAGGGCTGCCCCGGAGGGCAGCCCCATGCTCGATTCAACTTGCAGCTTCTCAGGCTTTGGGAGCCTGCTGGGAAGCGATGAACTGCTCGACCCACTCGGTGGTAACGCTCTTGGGTCTCTCGATCGGCAGTCCCAGGGCTCTATCCCAGACCAACTGGGCCAGAACACCCATGGCTCTGGAGACGCCGAAGAACACGGTATAGAAATCATATTCGGTTACGCCGTAATGCCAGAGCAGACAGCCGGAATGAGCGTCCACATTGGGCCAGGGATTCTTGGCTTTGCCGTGCTGGGTCAGGATGTCGGGAGCCACTTCAAAAACCTTGCTGACCACCTTGAAGATCGGGTCATCGGGCAGGTGTTTGAGGGCGAATTCTCTCTGAGCGATGAACCGCGGGTCGGTCTTGCGCAGAACCGCGTGTCCGTAACCGGGAACGACCTTGCCGCCGTTCAGCGTGTCCCAGATGTACTGGCTGATCTGTTCCTTGGTCGGCTCCTGGCCGATCTTCTCCATCATTTCCATGATCCAGCGCAGGACTTCCTGATTAGCCAGACCGTGCAGAGGGCCGGCCAGTCCATCCATTGAGGCCGACAGGGAATAATAGGCGTCGGACAGGGCTGAACCAACCAGATGGCAGGTGTGAGCGGAGACATTGCCGCCTTCGTGGTCGCAGTGTAGCACCAGGTAGAGCCTCATCAGGTCTTTGAAAGCCGGGTCGTCGGTGACGCCGAGCATGTGGGCGAAGTTTCCGCCCCAGTCCAGTTTGGGGTCAGCCGGGATGTGCTTTCCGCCCTTGTAGCTCCGGCGGTAGATGTAAGCAGCGATGGCCGGGAGCTTGGCCAGGATGTTCATGACATCCTCGTACATCGGGTCCCAGTAATCCAGCTTGTGCATGCCCAGGCGGTATCTCTCGGCAAAAACTGATTCCTTCTGCAGCTGCAGAATTGCCAGGGCGAACTGGGTCATCGGATGGGTGTCGGCGGGCACGGTGTTCAGAACGTCGATCAGATACTTGGGCAGTTCGCTTCTCTTGCGCCACTCTTCGGTGATGGCCAGGCAATCTTCGTAAGTTGGGATATCGCCTGTCAGGAGCAGATAGAACATGCCTTCGGGCAGCGGTTCTTCAGTTCCCGGGGCCTTGGGAAGCTTTTCCCTGACTTCCGGAATGGTATAGCCGCGGAAGCGGATACCTTCGTTGGGGTCAAGGGCGGAACATTCCCACATCATGCACTTGACGCTGCGCATGCCACCATAACACTGGGCTATGGTCACATCTGAAATTTTCAGTTCCCCATGTTCTTTGAGAATCTTCTGGATTCTCTCCCTCATGGGCAGCATTTTGGAGACAAACTTTTCCTTTAATGTAGCCATTCAGAAACCTCCTTTAGGCTATTGATTGCGATTTTAGGTTCTTAAAAAAGAACAAATTGAGTAAAAAATATAACACGTTTGCGGAAAGCAAGTCAATTTATTTTTTAGGCGACGGGTCCTGCCGCCGGGCGCCAGGCGCCGGATATCATTGCTGCCAGTTACGACCACAGAGACAACTCCCGCGGAGTATCCGATAAAAGAACTTGATTTTTGGGGGCCGGGCTTATATTCTTAAAAGAAGCTCAATCCTGCGAGCAGGATTATAGGAAAGGAGAGAAAAATGGGAGCGCTCATAGTATTGCTGATAATCATAGGCCTGCTGGTGGTAATTGCCATTGGCATTTACAACAGCCTGGTGGTTCTCAGAAACCGCTGCGACAACGCCTGGGCGCAGGTGGATGTCCAGTTGCGTCGCCGTTATGACCTGATTCCCAATCTGGTGGAAACGGTCAAGGGTTATGCCAAACATGAGAGGGAAGTATTCGAGAAAGTAACCGAAGCCCGGGCCAAAGCCATCAACGCCCAAACGGTTAAAGAGCAGGGTCAAGCCGAGAACATGCTGACCGGAGCCCTGAAATCGCTGTTTGCGGTCGTGGAAAATTATCCGGAACTCAAAGCCAACCAGAACTTCCTGATGCTGCAGGAGGAGCTGGCCGGCACCGAGAGCAAAATCGCTTTTGCCAGGCAGTTCTACAACGACACGGTCATGAAATTCAACATGAAACAGCAGGTTTTTCCTTCCAACATAATTGCCAATATGTTCGGCTTTAAGGAAAGAGATTATTTTGAGATCGAAGAACCCGAAGCCAGGGGCCCGGTTAAGGTTTCATTTTAAGAAGCGACGAACTCTCTAAACTCGATTTTCAGTGAACACCGGTTATGTATGAACAGATAACCAGCAACAAGTTCAAGTCTTTCCTGCTGGTTTTGTTTTTTGTGGCCTTTGTTTTTCTGCTGGTCTGGGTTTTTGAGGAATTGACCGGCTGGGGGAAGGGCGGCTTTATCCTGGCTGTGGTCATAGCTTCGGTTATGACTGTCGGCAGCTATTATTACAGCGACCGGATTGTCCTGGCCATCAGCCGGGCCCGGCCTGTCAGCCGGGAAGAGTTCCCGTATCTTTATCACACAGTCGAGGGGCTGGCCATAGCCGCCGGCCTGCCGGCTCCCCGCTGTTATGTGATTGAGGACACGGCTCCCAACGCTTTTGCCACCGGCAGAAACCCGAAAAATTCGGTTATCTGCGTCACCACCGGATTGCTGCAGAAGATGAACCGCCTGGAACTCGAAGGCGTCATCGCCCACGAGATGTCCCACATCAAGAATTATGATGTGCTTCTGCAAACGGTGGCCGTGGTGATGGTCGGAACCGTGGCTCTGCTGAGCGACTGGCTGCTGCGCAGCTTCTGGTGGGGCGGCGGCCGCAGGAGAAGTCGCGAGCGGTCGGGCAATGCCGGAGCCGTTCTGCTTCTGGTGGGGATTGTCCTGGCCATTCTGTCGCCGCTGATAGCCCAGCTGATGCAACTGGCCATTTCCCGGCGGCGCGAATACCTGGCTGATGCCAGCGCGGCTATGCTGACCAGATATCCGGCCGGCCTGGCTTCGGCGCTGCGAAAAATAGCCGCCGACCCGGAACCGCTGGAAGCGGCCAATAAAGCCACCGCCCATCTATACATCGTCAATCCCTTGAAGAATGTGGGCGGAAAGGTTAATAAGCTTTTCAGCACCCATCCGCCCATTGAAGAACGCATCGCTGCCCTGGAGAAAATGTCGTTCGAAAGAACCTGAAGCCTGTTGTGCCTGAAGCTGCCGGCGATTTATGAACTTTCTGAATGGCCGAGCAGGTTCGGTCTCTTGCAACTTAAATAGTCTTTGTCTATAATTTAGCTACCCCGGGCGGGGTCGTAGTTCAGCTGGTTAGAACGCCGGCCTGTCACGCCGGAGGTCGCGAGTTCGAGTCTCGTCGGCCCCGCCATTTTTTGTTATTCCATCTTATTTTAAGCAGCCAGTTTTCTGCCGTCTCCGATGTCGTCGCGCACCGTCGAGCGGTTCTGTTGATCAGGGCGGTAACTGCCGGCAGGCTGAGGCCTCTAAAGTTCTTTAATTAAAGCCGATTGTATGGTATAAATTAAGCTAATATAATCAGGAGGAATTGATGTCCGAGCAAACCAGAGTCCTGGTAATAGACGATGACCCGGCCATCTGCGTCTCGGTGAAGGCCATACTGGAGGCCAGCGGTTATCAAACCTTTACCGCCCTGAGCGGCAAGGAAGGCCTGGAACTCTTCCGGAAGGTCAATCCCGACCTTGTCCTGTGTGACATGATGATGGAAGATATCGATGCCGGGGCCAAAGTGGCTAAGGTCATTAAAGAAGAACGTCCGGAACTGCCGGTTTTTTTGCTGAGCACCATCGGCGAAGCCACGGCCAGAACCATCGGCCTGGATGAACTGGGATTTAACGGGGTTTTTCAGAAACCGGTCAATTTTGACCTGCTGCTGAGCGTTCTCGATAAACACCGCAAAAAGAACTGAACCAAAACCCTGTCCGGATGCCCGCCAATGGAGAAATCTCTGGCTGAAATATTCCGCCTTCACCCGGACCTGGAGGCGTTTTTTCAGGAAGTGCTGCGGCTCGGGGGGCAGTTCAGTCTTAGCCGGGATGACATGGAAGCGCTGGGGCAGGCTTATTTTGAAAAATACCCGGAAAAATTCGTCCGGAGAAATCTGGAAGAGGTCAGGCTGGGTTATCGGCTGACCAGATTTTGCCTGCTGGAAAAAGCTCTGGCCGGAATGCCTGAGGAGACAAAAGAATTTTTCCGGATGGCTTTTGACCGGCCGGAAACAATTGCCGGCCAGATGACTCAGTCCCTCGCCCCGGAAGTTCTGCCGGAACTGGTTTACGGCTTCGAACAGCTTCAGACGGCCCTGACTGAACTGAAGGCGGCCGTCGACGAGCTGCCCAGGGGCATGATTAAAGAACGTTTTCTGGGCGGCCTGTCCACCCTGTTTAACGTTTCTTATCTCTTAAAGATTCTGCTGGCTAAAAGCGGTCAGAAGAGTTTACAAGAATAAATATTTCTGGTATTTTGCCATCTAAAAGCAGGGGAGCAAGAGCTTTAGACTCTCCAGAACCGGCCAGTTGAGGAGAGAGAAGTGTCTTATCATCGCGGCATCTGCAATTTCTGCGGAACCGGTTGCGGACATCTGTTGTTGGTGGAAAACAACCGGGCCCGTGGAGTCTATCCTCTTCCGGGACATCCCTTAAGCCGGGGACGGCTCTGTGTCAGGGGCTGGCATATACATGAACTTCTGCAGACGGAAGAACGGATTGTCCGGCCGATGGTCAGAGAGGGTGATACCTTCCGAACGGTTTCCTATCAGGAAGCCATCGATTATACCGCCCGGGAGCTTAAAAAGTTTTCCGGCCGGGAAGTGGCTTTTCTCGGGTCCCCCCGGGCTTCCAACGAAGAAAATTATTTATTCGGCAAGTTTGCCCGGGCAGTAATGAAGAGCAATAATATCAGCCTGTCTTCGGACGCCGGCCTGGAAGAGAGCGCCCGAGTGTTGCTGGAGGGCTGCGGCTGGCCGGCGATGACCGGCTCCCTTTCGGGTTTAAGGCAGGCCGATTTTATTCTGGTGCTCGGCGGGGACCTCACCAGACAGAATCCCATCATAGCCAGTGAAATTCATTTTGCCCGGCGAGCGGGCGCCTTCCTGGCCACCATCTCGCCCCGGAAAACACAGATGGCCAGGTTGAGTCGGGTTCATCTCAGACCCAAGCCCGGCACTTTATCCCTGTTGCTTCTGGCCATAGCCAGAGTGCTGGCGGATGAAGGCCTGATAGACCGAGAGTCTCTTGCCGGCCGGGTTGAAAACTGGCAGGCCTATTTCGAATACTTAGATTCGGTGGACAGAGAGGAAATCTTAAGGTTGACCGGGGTGGAGGAGAAAGAAGTAATTTCTCTGGCCGGAAAACTGGCCGAAGCAAAATCGGCCTTTGCCTTTTATCCGGTAGGAATTCAGAGCCTCGACCGGCAGTCTATGGCCGCTCTGTTCAATCTATTCCTGCTGGCTGGAAAGGTCGGAAGGCCGGGCTGCGGGATCTGTCCGGTAACCGGAATCAGCAATCTTCTCGGGGGTCTGGATATGGGGCTTTCCCCATCCTTTTTGCCCGGCTATTTCCCGACCGACCGCGAAGGCAGCTGTAAGAGGCTGGAAGAACTCTGGCGGGTTCAACTCGAACAGTGGCCGGGGAAAAACGCGGCCGCCTGTTTGCTGGAGGATAATCCGGTCAGGGCGCTTCTGGTCGTAGACCACGACGAAGAAATTATCCGCAACCTGAACAGAATAAAAGAGCTGGAGCTGGTGGTTTATTTCGGTGCTTACCAGAATGCTTTCTCCCGGCTGGCCAAAGTGATTTTCCCCAGAACCACATACATTGAGGGAGACGGCACTTACACGAATTCTGAAAGGCGGGTGCAGCTGAGTCAGAAAAAGGTTGACCCGCCGGAGGAAGTCCGTCCGCTCTGGGAAACCTTAAGCCGGCTGGCCGGGTCTTTCGGGCACGACTGGAATTATCGGTCGGCTGAAGATATTATGAGCGAAATAAGCCGGGTGGTGCCTCAATATGCCGGGCTCAGTCACCTGAAACTCAAAGACTGCCTGGGGATTAAATGGCCGGCCGACGAAAGACACCCTGAGGGAACAGATTGTCTCCTGGCCGAAGAAGCCGGGCAAAAATTCAGGTTTGTTCTGGATGGTCGGGAAGGTCCTGACCGGTGCCGGCAATCGAGCCCGAGCCAGGAATTTCCGCTCCAGCTGGTAATCGGAAGGAGCAATTATTTCTGGCACCAGAATTCCATCATGAAGAGAACCTTTATCCCCAGGAGAGAGTACAACGCTCTGCTGCTCCTGTATCCGAAAGGTTTTGTGGAAGTCTCGGAAGAAGATGCCCGGGCGCTGGGCCTGAGAGAAAAACAGATGGTGAAAATCATTTCAGAAAAAGCCGAGGTCAGGCTGGCCGTGCGGATCTCTCCCGACATTCTGCCCGGGATGCTTTACATCCCGTATTTTGTGGATGACATGATTCCAGAATTTCTCCACCGACAGGTGGCCGAACTGGAGAAATACGAAGAATTCTTCCTGCCGGTCCGGCTGGAAAAGGTGGCTTGAATTATGTACTGGCTGGAGAAAGATCAGGTTGTCAAACTGACAGAAAAACTGGCCCGGGATTATGCTCTCTTCGGCCCGAGGCGGGATGAGGTTTCGGGCCAGGTGATTTTTGACCGGCTGGATGAGCCGGCTCGGCTCGACCTCCAGGCCGCCATTCCTTACAACCCGCCGAAATTTGTTTTTTTTCCACATTATGAAGAAATCCTAAAATACCGCTACCAGGAGCAAACCAAAAAAGTAACCATCGAGAAAATTGATAAGCTCCAGCCGAAAGCCCTGGTCGGGCTGCGCTCCTGCGACCTGACCGGGATTCTCTGTCTGGACCGGTTTTTCCTCGGGCAGGAATTCGTCGATGAGGTCTATCTTGAGCACCGGAAAAAATTGTTCCTGATTTCCAGCACCTGTGTCCGGCCTTTTCCCCAGTGTTTCTGTGTCTGCACAGACAGCGGGCCGGCTGCCCGGGAAGGCTTCGACCTGGACCTGACCTTGACCGGACAGGGCTATCTGGTTCTGGTCGGTTCAAAAAAGGGACAGAAGCTGGTTGAAGAATTGAAACTGAAGGCGGCGGGTCCGGAAGCCGCGGCCCTGAGAAAAAAGATGGTCGATGAGTCCGTGTCTTCTTTTGATAATTTTGCTCTGGAGAACAAAGCCTGGATTTCCCGGGCCACCAACCGCTTGACCACCGGATTTGTAAAACCTGAAGTCTGGGAGTATATCGGCCATCAATGTTTCGAGTGCGGCGCCTGCTCTTTTGTCTGTCCGACCTGTTCCTGCTTTAACGTGGAAGATGTAAATAATAACAACGGCCATACCGACCGGGTTCGGACCTGGGATTCCTGCTCGTTCGAAGGGTACACCAGGATGGCCGGAGACCATAATCCCAGAAAACCGGTGGAAGACCGACGCAACAAAAGATTTTTCTGTAAGCTTTCCTATTCCCAGTCGAAAAAATATCTTCGGCCGGGCTGCGTCGGCTGCGGCCGCTGTGCCCGCGTCTGTCCGGGCGATATAGGACTGCCGAAGGTGGTGACCTATATTCGCAGGGAAGTTACCGGAGAGTAAGGAGAATGGAGAACAAATTGGTGCCCATAGTTACCGTGCCGGAAGCGGCCACGGTGACGGAAATCCGCGACGAAATCGATGAAGTCAAGACTTTCTTTTTTACCTTTGACCGGCCGGAAATCGAGAGTGCCTTCAGAATTCGTTCCGGCCAGTTCATCATGTGCACGGTTTTCGGGGCCGGGGAATTTGCCGTTTCCCTGCCGTTCAGCCCGGAATCAGACCGGAAACATATTTCTGTCAGAAGAGTCGGTAAGGTAACGGCTGCCCTCCATGAACTTCAACCCGGGGACAAAATCGGCATCCGCGGTCCTTTCGGCAACGGTTTTCCTTTCGAGGAAATAAAAGGAAAAAATGTGGTCTATGTGGCCGGGGGAATCGGGATTATTCCCCTCCGCTCTTCGATCGTTCATGTTCTTCAGCACCGCCGGGAATTCGGCCGGGTGATTCTGGTGTACGGCGCCAGAAGTTCCAGGGACCTGATGTATAAAGAATCGATTCGAGACTGGAAGGCCACCAGCGGTTTCGAGACTTATTTTACCATCGACCGGCCGGAACCAGGCTGGAACGGAGAGGTCGGTTTTGTCAATCAGCTGGTGGCCAGAATCAACCTGCCGGTCGAGAACACCGTGGCTTTCGTCTGCGGTCCGCCGGTGATGTTCAATTCGGTAATTAAAGAATTAAAGATAAAAGGAATAAAAGAACAGAATATTTATTCAACGCTCGAAAGGCACATGAAGTGCGGGCTCGGCAAATGCCAGCACTGCGCCATCGGGCGGACGCTGGTCTGCGTCGACGGGCCGGTTTATACCTATAAGCAGATCAAAACTCTGGGAGAGCAGATTTAAGATGGAATCGCTGGACCTGCTGCGGAAATTGCTGGCCGAGAAGATTTGCCTGGTCGGCATCGGCAATCATCTTCGCGGCGACGACGGCTTCGGTCCTTATTTTATAGAAAAAATCAGGGAGAAGTCGCTTCTGCCGGAAGAGAATCTTATGACGGTTGAAGATGTGCCCGAGAATTACGCTTTCCCGATTTCGCGCCGGGACGTGGGCAGCGTGGTTTTTGTCGATGCCGTAATTCTGGAGGCGCCTCCGGGGACGGTGGTGCTGGGCCCGCTGGAAGAACTGGAAGAGGTCGGGCAGATTGCTTCCACCCACAAGCTATCTCTGCGTCTGACGGCCAGGGTGATTGAAGAGACGGGCAAGAAGGTCTATCTGCTGGGAATGGTGCCCGAGACCATGGAGTTTGGCCGGGAGCTGTCGCCGAAAATCAGGCAAGCAACCGACGAACTCGTTGGCCTGCTGGAAGGAATGATAAAAGATCTGAATTGGCCCGGCGCCGGCGACCGGGGTCTGAAGCCGACAGGGAGAAAAAACCAATGACCGGGACTGAGGGTTTCTGGCTGAGTCTGATCAGCCTGGGCTTGTCTTTTCTGATGGCCATTGTTCTGAGAAAAAAGGCCGGGCTTCTGCGAACAACCGGGACCCTTCTGGTCTCTCTGAGCAGCCTGTTTCTGGCCTGGCAGGCGGTCATAATTCTCGGCGGCGGGCAGCCGGTTGAGCTGGAAATCAAGCCGGGAATCTTTCATCTTCCTGTTCTCATCGACGGCCTGTCGGCCCTTTTCCTGCTGCTGCTTTCGGTCTTAACCCTGGCTTCAACTCTGTTTGCTTATGGCTACTTTGAGAGACTGTCAGCCGAAAAAATCCGGAAAATTTACCTGGCTTTTCCGGTTTTTATTTTCGGCCTGATCGGGCTCCTGACCGTCGATGACCTGGGCCCGGGCTTTGCCCTGGCCTGGCAGCTGATGGCCGTTTCCTCCTATTTCCTGGTGAAATGGGGAAGGGCTGAAAAATTGTCAACCAGGCCGGCCCTGACTTACCTGGGGTTTATGGAACTGGCCTGGCTGCTGGTTGCCGGGTCGGCTTTTCTGGCCCCCGGGTATCATTTTGGCGATTCTCTGGCGGTAATAGGAGAAAAGTTAAACGGCAGCAGCCCCGCAGCCGCGGCGGTGTTCTTCGGGCTTCTGTTGCTGGGCTTTGGACTGAAGACCGGCATTTTCCCCCTCGGGCAGCTCTGGATACCTGGTGCCTACTCCACTGCCTCGCCACCGGTTTCGGCTCTTCTGGCCGGAATTCTGGAAAAAACCGGGGTGTTCGGACTGATTCGAGTCTTTTTCTTTGTAGCCAGAGAAGCAGGAAACGTTTTTGAGGCCCGGCTGTGGGGCCGAGCGCTGCTGGTCGCCGGAACCCTGACCCTGTTCATCGGCACGGTTCAGGCGATAAAACAGAGCGATTACTTAAAACTTCTGGCTTACAGCTCGATCGGACAGGTTGGTTATATCCTGTTCGCTCTCGGCAGCAGCCTGGCGGCCCTGGCTTCAGACTCAATGCCGGCTCGCTCGCTGGCCACGGTCATTTTTATCGGCGCTATTTACCACTCTCTCAACCACGGGGTTTTCAAAAGTCTGCTTTTCCTGACAGGAGGCAGCTTGCTCTATGCCACCGGGAGCCGCGACTTAAACCGGCTGGGCGGGCTCCTGGCCGTGATGCCGGTGACCGGGATCCTGGCGGCCCTGGCCTCCTATTCGATCGCCGGGATGCCGGCTTCCAGCGGCTTTATGAGCAAGTGGCTGATGATTTCCGGAAATTTCCTGGCCGGACGGAGCGATCTGCTGTTAATTTTCTCCGGCATCGTGGCTCTTTTTACGGCCGCTTTCACTCTCGCCTGTTACGTGAAATTTTTCGGGCTGGCTTTCACCTCAGCCGGAGCCGGCTGGAAATTGAAAAAAGAAATAAGAGAGGTCCCCTCCTCCCTGCTGGTGCCCGAGGCATTTCTGATGCTGATCTGTCTGAGCCAGGCTTTTTGGCCGCAGTTTTATGTGAAGGTCATTAACCGTTCGCTTCTTGCGGCCCATGACTTTCTGCTGGCCGGTTCTGCGGTTGAGGCCCTTCAGAGCGACCGGTCGGGGTTGAAAATCGTTGAAAATTCAGGGGTTCTGGCCGCAGCCTCTCCGTTCCTGATGCTGCTCCTGATTCTGGCTCTGGTTCTTCTGGCCCGCTGGTTGAGGCAGGCCGGCGGTTCGCGCCAGGTCCGGGTCCCGGCCTGGCTGTGCGGCTATCAGGAATTGAATCAGGACAATGTTTATGCCGACCGGAACATGTTTTCTGACCTGAAGAAATTTTTCAGCTGGACCGGAGCCAACGATAATCGGGTAGTTGAGGACGAGGAAAGTATTGACCGGACTTCTCCGGAGGAAAAAGAGGTAATTTCATGAGTCGGGCCGAAGAACTCAGCCGCCGCCTGAGAGAAGAACTGGGCAATCTGGTGCTGGACCTGGATACCGGCACTCCGGGCCGTCTTTTTATTGATGTCAATAGAGAGGCTTTGGGGAAAGTTTCTGCCAACTTGAAAAACCTGGGGGCCAGGTATCAGGCGGCCGTGGCTTACGATGCCAGAAAAACGGGTCAGGGGTTTGGACTGATCCATGCTTTTGCTATTGACGCGGATTCTCTGCTGGTGGCCGTCAGGGCTTTCGCTCCCGAGGACGACCCGGAGTTTGAATCGATAACGCCTTTAATTCCGGGCGCCGGCTGGTCAGAAAGAGAATACATCGACCTGCTGGGGCTGAAGTTTAAGAATCATCCCGAACCAAGGCGGCTGGTTCTCTCCGACGACTGGCCGGAAGGCATTCATCCTCTTCGCCGGGATGTGCCTCACGACCTGATGCCCCCCGCGGCTGAAGAGGTGGCCTTCAGGCTGGAGAAAGCGCCGCCCGGCACCTCGATCATTCCCTTCGGACCCTTCCACGCCAGCCTGCATGAACCGGCGCATTTTTCGGTCTATGTCGACGGCGAGGACATCAAAGGCTGCGAATACCGCGGTTTTATGACTCACCGGGGCATAGAGAAGCTGGCCCAGACCGAGCTGACTTATAATGACGTGCCCTTCGTGGCCGAAAGAATCTGCGGCATCTGCGGTTCGGTGCATTCAGTTAATTATGCCCAGGCCGTAGAAGCGGCGGCCGGTTTGAAGATCCCCCGCCGGGCGGAGTTCATAAGAACGGTGATGCTGGAAATAGAAAGGCTGCACTCTCACCTTCTCTGGCTGGGAGTGGCCGGTCATCTGATCGGCTTTGACACGGTTTTCATGCAGAGCTGGCGGATAAGAGAAAAAATCATGTGGCTGGCCGAGAAGATAACCGGAAACCGCAAAACCTACGGGATGGTGATCATCGGTGGAGTTCGCCGGGATATCGAGCGGCAGAAGGCGTCGGAAATCAGGGCCGTCCTGGCCGAGGTGGAAAAAGAGATGCTGGCTCTGGAGAAAGCCATACTTAAAGATAAAGCAATCCATAAAAGGACAAAAGGTGTCGGCTATCTTTCAAAAGAAGCGGCCGTTAGCTGGAATCTGGTTGGCCCGGTGGCCAGAGCCCGCGGACTGGCCATCGACGTCAGAAAAGACCATCCCTATGCGGCCTATGATGAAGTTGACTTTGAGGTGGTGACGGCCGACAGCGGCGATGTCTGGGGCACTCTGGTGGTAAGGGTGAAAGAAGTCTATGAAGCCATAAGAATAATAAATCAGTGCCTGGATAAACTGGGCCGGTTGCCTGATCACGAGCCGCTCTCCCTGATCCTGGAAGGTCCGGTTCCTTCCGGTCGCCAGGGTCTGTCGGTGGTTGAAGCTCCAAGAGGCGAAGCCGTCCATTATGTGCTGACCGGCGACGATAACCGGCCGGAACGCTGGCGGGTGAGAGCGCCCACCTATGCCCATCTTCAGGCCGTTCCGGACATGCTCCTCAACAACAAGCTGGCCGACTTCCCGATCATAGTCGGGCAGATTGACCCGTGCATTTCCTGCACCGATCGGGTGCTGGTGGTCAAGCTGAGTGAGGGAAAGGCCGAGCTGCTGTCAAAGCAGGAACTGGAGAGAATTTCCAGGAGCAGGAGGTCCAAAAGATGAAGGTGGCGGCAGTTGTCATCAACCTCCTTTATTTCCTTCTGCTGGCGCCCTTGCTTGAAGGAGTAATGCGAAAAATCACCGCCAGAATTCAGTCCAGACAGGGGCCGCCGCTCTATCAGCCTTACCTTGACCTTGTCAAGCTTCTCGGCAAGGAAAATCTGAATGCCGCCGGGCACCGGTCTTTCCGGCTGGCGCCGCTGCTGGCTTTCGCTTCCATCCTGGCGGTGGTGGCCCTCCTGCCCTTCGGGGGAGACGCCAATTTTCTGACTCATTCTTCTGACCTGATGACCCTGATTTACTTTCTGACGCTCAGCGGCTTCGCCGTCCTGCTGGGGGCCCTGGCCAGCGGCAATCCTTTTGCCAGCGTAGGAGCCAGCCGGGAGATGATGACCATCATCATGTTAGAGCCGGTTCTGGCCATGACCTTGATTCTGGGCGCCGTCAGGAGCGGAAGTTTCAGCCTGGCGGAGGCCATCGGGGGAGTGGCTGCCCACGGAGGGGTTTCCTACTTTTTGATGCTGGCGGTTTTTCTGGTGGCTCTGCAGGCTTTTGTCTCCAGACAGCCCTTTGATATTCCGGAAGCCGAAGTAGAGATTCTGGAGGGTCCTTATATGGAATACAGCGGACCCGATTATGCTCTGTTTCGTTATGCTCTTAATATAAAAAGAATGTTTTACGGCTGGCTGCTGGCGGCCGGATTCCTGGGTTCCTGGCTTCCCGGCAACCTGATTCTGAGCTGGCTGGTGCAGACGATCCTGATTCTGCTGATCTTCGTGGCCATATCGGTGGTCGGGGCTACCCACCCGCGCTACCGGATGGATCAGGCCCTGAGATATTATGCGGTCCTGATGATTCTGGCCCTGATAGCGGTCGGATTCGGGGTGAAGGGCTGGTGAGATGAGCAATAAACTGGCATGGGAAGAAGAAAATGTGGCTCTGGAATAAAATCAAACAACTGGCGATTTCCTTCAGGGCGGGCAAGGTGACCCTGGGCTATCCCTTTGTGCCCAGGCCGGCGCCTGAAGGTTTCCGCGGCCAGCCGGTCTGGGATCATACTAAGTGCATAGGCTGCGCCGGCTGCGCCAATCACTGCCCGGCCCGGACGATTTTTCTCAGGGATATCTGCCTGGAGGTCCGGATTCTTCTTTATGATTCATCCCGGTGCACTTACTGTGGACGGTGCGCCGACCTCTGTCCGGAGAAGGCGATAACCATGAGCCAGAATTTCGAGCTGGCCACCGATAACCGGCAGGACATCACCCAGACCATGGAACTGTTCATGATGACCTGCCAGCGCTGCGGCCGCTGCTACGACCTGGAGATTAAGAATTACCTGGATAAACTGAGTTCGCTCGGTTACCGTTACGATTGCCTGGAAGTAAGGAAGGTAATTCACCGGGCCACAGCCGACTTCTCGCCCGATATGCTTGAAAAAACCGGTTCGTACCAGAGACCTGATAGCCTGGAGAAATGACCATGTTGAAAAAGCTATTCCAGAGAGCCTTCCGACGTTCCCTCTGGGTTTACCACTGCAACAGCGGAGCCTGCAATGGCTGCGACATCGAGATTCTTAATGTGCTTACCCCGTATTATGATGTGGAAAGATTTGGCCTAAGACTGGTCGGCTCCCCCCGCCATGCCGACGCTATTCTCCTGTCCGGGGCGGTAACCAGACCGACGCTGCCGCTGGTCAAAAAGGTTTATCAGGCAGTTCCGGCTCCCAAGCTGGTCTTTGCCGTCGGTTCCTGCGCCATCGGCGGCGGCTGCTGGTATGACACCTACAACGTAACCGGAGGCGGGGAAAAAGCCATTCCGGTAAATTATTTTATACCGGGCTGCCCGCCCCGGCCGGAAGCCATTATTTACGGGGTGGCCCTGGCCCTCGGGCTGGTGGACAAGAAAGTGGCTCCGGTAGAGCTCAAGCAGATGGAATTTCCGGTGGATATGTATCGATGGCAGCGTCTGCTGGAAACCAACAATGTAATTTATAAATTGTTGGGCGAAGAGGATGACCGTCTGAATTTCGGAGGAAAGCGAGATGGCCAGGATACTGCTGGTTGACGACGACCGGGACCTGACCGAAAGTCTCGGCCAGGTCCTGCGGATTAAGGGCTATCAAGTCGAAGTAGCCCACAGCGCGGTAGAAGGCTTAAAAAAATTGCCGGAGGTTAAGCCGGACCTGATGGTCCTGGACGTCATGATGGAGACCGACACCGCAGGTTTTGAAGCCGTCTATAAAATCAGGAGCGAACGACCGGATTCAAAATACAGAGAATTCAAGGACATTCCCATCATCATTCTGACCGCCATCGACCAGGTTACCAATTCCCGCTTTTCCCTCGACCAGGAAGAGAGTTTTCTGCCCGGTCACAATGAATTTCTGACCAAGCCGGTTGAAGTTGAAGAACTGCTGGAGAAAATTAAAGTAGCCCTGGAACGGAGAAAATGAGACTGGAAAAGTGGTTGGAAAAAATCGGCCACCTCAGGTCAACCCTGAGGTTCAAGCTGATTTTCGGGTTGCTGACTATAGTCTTTCTTATGGGCGCTCTTTCTATCTATCTCGGGGTTAGTTCGATTAACCGGAATGTCATCAGGGAAGCCTATGATAACGTCAGAAACAGTCTTAAAGCCATCTCGGACCTCTATCAGGAAGAAATCAGAAATAGAGCCGGGATTATTGAATATCTGGCCCGGACCTCGGAAATAGTCAACGCCACGGCCTCAGGGCAGCGAGACTACCTGTACGAAAAACTGACCCAGATAAAAGAAGAGTTCGGTTTTGACATAGTCAACGTGGTCAAGCCGGACGGCACCATCCTGGTCAGGGCCAATAATTTTGAGGCTTACGGAGACAGCGTTATCGATTATAAATACATAAAATGGGTCCTGACCAACATGAAACCGGCGGCCGGAACCGGCATTCTGGGTTTTGAGAACGTAAAAAGAGAAGGACCGGAACTGGCCGAGAGAACCCTGATCAACATAGTTCCCACTCCCAAAGCTCGAGCCCGGCGGCATGAAATGGAAGAAAGGGCCCTGGTCATGAAAACCGTCTCGCCGATTTTTCAGCGCGGTCGGCTGGTCGGGGTTCTTTACGCGGCCGTGGTTCTGAATAACAACGACCGGTTCGTCGACCGCTTCAAAAAGCTGATTTTCAAGGAAGAAAAGATTGAGGGCAAAGACGTAGGTACCATAACTATTTTTATAGATGATGTGAGAGTGGCCACCAACGTGGTCGACCTGAACGGCCGGCGGGCTGTCGGCACCCTGGTTTCCGAGGAAGTTTTCCGACAGGTCTTCGAGCAGGGCCAAGACTGGCTGGGGCGGGCTTTTGTCGTCAGCGACTACTATCTTTCTGGCTATACCCGCCTGACAGATATCGAAAATCAGCCCGTTGGCATGCTCTACGTGGGCATTCTGGAGGGCAAGTTTACGCGGCTGCTGTGGCGAACGGCCATCCTTTATTTTCTGCTGATTTTCCTGATGACCGGGCTGGCTCTCTATATCTCCACCAAATTGGTGAATCTCTATACCCGACCGATAAACCGCCTGATTAAAGCCACGGCCGAGATCGCTCGCGGCAATTATCACCTGGTGGACGTTTCGCCCGGAGAAAGCGCCGAAATCAGAGAAGTGGCAGAATATTTTAATGAGATGGTCAAGGCCATAGAGGACAGGGACCGGCGGCTTAAAGAGCTGGCCGAAAAAACGATTCTGAGGTCGGAAAAACTGGCCTCGGTCGGCCGGCTGGCTTCGGGCATTGCCCACGAAATCAACAATCCTCTGACCGGGATTTTAACCTACAGCAGCCTGCTGCTGGAGGAAATGAAGGGCACTCCTTACGAGGAAGATTTAAGAACGATCAAAGAGGAGACCCTGCGCTGTCGCAAAATCGTCAGGGGCCTGCTGGATTTTGCCAGGGATTACAAGCCGGAGAAGCTATCGGTCAATCTGAATTCCCTGATCGAAGAAGTCCTGGGCCTGCTGGAGAAACATGTCAATTTTCATAATATTAAAATCATAAAGAATTTTGACCCGGCGCTGCCGGAAGTTAAGGTGGATGCCGATGAGTTTCGTTCGGTGATCAACAACCTGGCGGTGAACGCCGCCGACGCCATGCCCGAAGGAGGTCGGCTGACAGTATCTACTATTTATGACCGCGAGCAGAATCAGGTGGTCATAAGGGTGGCCGATACCGGCCTCGGGATCAGTGAGGAGAATTTGAAAAGAATTTTTGAACCCTTTTTCACCACCAAGGAGAAGGGAAAGGGAACCGGATTGGGCCTGGCCATGGCTTACGGGGTGATAAAGAGGCATAACGGAACCATCGACGTCAGGAGCCAGGTGGGCGAAGGCACCGAATTTATAATGAAACTGCCGGTTGAATGACCGCCGGCCGAAGGGAAAAACCATGAGCAAACCGAGAATATTATTCATCGACGACGAAGAGATCGTCCTGCGCAGCTGTCGCCGGATCTTTGCCGGCGCGGACTATGAAATTGACACCGCCCTGTCCGGAGAGGAAGGATTGAGCAAGGCCATCAACCAGGACTACGACCTTGTGGTCACCGACCTTAAGATGCCGGGAATCGGCGGGATGGAAGTGTTGACCAGGTTGCGGAAAGTCAGACCCGACACCACGGTCATCATCTTTACCGGCTATGCCAGCGTGGACACGGCCCGAGAAGCCCTGAAAAATGGTGCCTTTGATTACATTCCCAAGCCCTTCACTCCGGAGGAAATAAGAGAAGTCATCAAGAATGCCCTGGAAGCCAGGGCCGGTAAACAGAGGACCATGCTGGACCTGATGGCCATCGTCTCCCACGAGCTCAAGAGTCCGGTCTCGGCCTTGCACACAACCGCCTCCACCCTTTATAAGGGCTATTTCGGGCAGCTTTCGCCAGAACAGATGAAGATTCTGGAAACCATCATCCGCAACTGTGAATATCTGGAAGATATTATCCGCAGCTATCTGGACCTTTCCAGGATGGAATTGAACCAGCTCGATTCCTTCAAGGAAGAAATATTTTTTGTAAAGGATGTGGTGGAGGAAGTGCTGACCATTCCGGAAATTGCTGACAACACCAAAAAGATGGCCATCGTCAGGAATTTTTCTGGGGATGTCAGGATAAACGGCGATCCGCGGTTGCTGAAAATCCTGGTCAGAAATCTTATTAGCAACGCCATTAAGTACGGTTATGAAGGAACTGAAGTGAAGCTGGGCCTGGAAGCTAAAAATTCCGAGATGATTTTTTCCGTTTACAACCAGGGGGTGGGCATAAATCCGGAAGACGGCCAGAGGCTTTTCCGCAAGTTTGAAAGGCTCAAACAAAAAGGAACCGAGGGCGTGAAGGGGTCGGGTCTCGGGCTTTACATTTGTAAAAAGATAGTCGACAGCCACGGCGGAAGGATCTGGTTCGAATCCGAGCCCGGGCGCTGGGTGACGTTTTATGTCAGCCTGGCGCTGGCTGCCTGACCGGATAGGAAATAATTTCATTCGCTCCGTTGAAACACGGCCTCAATAATTCTGTCATTCTGATTTCTGGTACCCGCTTTTCCCAGGCTCCACACCTTTCAGCCGGGAAGAACGATTTGAGGCTCACCTTTTCCGTGACGGACGGCCGTGACCGGAGAGCGATGAAGTCTAAATCTTCTTCGGCCCGCAACCTGAGGCATGGCCTGCTGATGGGTCAACGGGCCGGGCGGCTCAGGGAAGAGTCGCGTCCGGGTCCGATAACCGGACTCAGCCATAACGTAAACCAGACGGTCACAGGCTCAATTGACAATTTAACCTTATCTTCCATATAATAATCTTCGTCGGGGGCGAAATGGACTCGACGGAGGTAGTGAAGCAGAAGCTGCAGGCCGAGGTCCCATCAACCTCGTTAAACAGGTGGGAAACAATTAACTGCAGAACCTGTTGCAGTCGCTGCCTGATAGAAAGTGCAGCCGTCTCTTGAGGCCTCTCCTGCGGGCCTGAAGAGACGCCGACCAGCAGGATAGCCTGCCGGGCGTGCTCAGGGTCCGGCGGGCGAAGTTCCACTTGAGCTGGTTGAGCGACGCTCTTCCTCTTCGAGAAGCGCTCAACAAGATGCACTGAAGAGGATAAGCCTGTAGAGGCTGGCTGTGGAATGCCTTCGGACGCGGGTTCGATTCCCGCCGCCTCCACCATTTTTTTATACCGGGAAATGAAGAAGATAAGATGCTCAGAGCAGACAGAGTCATAATAGCAGTCCTGTTATTGGTCTTTTTGTTATCCTGCCTGATAGTTTCCCCGGTTCTGGCGCAGAAAAAAAACCAGACTGTGCCGACGGTCAGGGTCGAGGTTCAAGACCATAATGCCGGAACCCGGCTTAAAATCAGTTCCGGTTCCAATCTCAATTTCAGCCTGAGAAAATCCGGAAATGTGTTGACCGTCTCCTTCCGCTCCTCGAGCGGGCTGCGTTACGACCGGACTCTGTTTACCAGCCGCCTGGTCCAGTCCATTGACCTGGCCAAATCTCCGGAAGCCTATCTGTTGTTGATCAAGACCGCAACCGCCGATTTTGCCTATACCCACTCGGCTCGCTGGGATCCTTTTGAGCTGACGGTCGAGCTCAAGACCGGAGACATCAGAAGCGTCGTTGCCGAGCCCGCCGCGGCAGCTCCTGACAAGCCGGCCGAAGCCCGGGTTCAGCCCCAGACGACGGCCGCCGACGGACAGCCCGGGGCCGCGGTTCCCGGCGGGAAAAAGCAGGTTAAAACAATTGTCATCGACCCGGGCCACGGCGGGAATGAAGTCGGAGCCAAGGGAGTATACGGCACGCTGGAAAAAGACGTGACGCTGGCCGTTTCCAGAAAACTGAAAGAGGCAATCGAACGAGGGCTGAAATACCGGGTGGTCATGACCAGAGAGGCCGACCTCGCGGTGCCGCTGGAAAGGCGGGCGGCCTTCGCCAACAACAATAAGGCCGATTTATTCATCAGCATCCACGCCAACGGTTCGCGGCGGGCAAAGGCCACCGGCTCGGAAACTTTTTTTCTGAGCCTGAATGCCAGCGACGAAGAATCGCGGCGGCTGGCCTACTTTGAAAACAATACGGAAGAGCTGGAAACCCGGGTCCAGGAAAAAGATTTCGACGACCTGAAACTTATTCTCTGGGATATGGCTCAGTCGGCCTATCTTAAGCAGAGCAGCCAGCTGGCCGAGCTTGTGCAGCAGGAACTCAATGAACTGCTGAACACCAGAAACCGCGGAGTCAAACAGGCCCCTTTCAAGGTCCTGACCGGGGCCGCCTGCCCGGCCATTCTGGTTGAAGTGGCTTTCATCACCAACCCGGAAGAGGAAAAACAACTGCAGTCGGAAGAGTTCCAGGCCAGAGTGGCCGAGGCCATTTACCGCGGCCTGAGCCGATTCCTGCAACTTTACGAAAAACCATGAAGCGAAAAAAGAAAAAGCTGACCACTCTGTTCGTCCTGCTGGCGATACTGGCCGTGGTGGTGCTGGTTTTCTTCTTCGGCGGCCGTCGGGAGAAAATAAAGCACGCCACCGGCCCGGCTGTTTCGGCCACCGGAAGCGGACAGGTCCAGCCAATCAAAATGAAGACGGTAACTCTTTTCTTTTTGTCAGAGAGCGACAATCTCCTTCACCCGGAGGAAAGAGAGATTCAGGCCGGGACTCTGAACGAGGAAGCCCGGGAGGTGGTGAAAGAATTAATCCGGGGGTCTAAGTCCGGGCTGTTGAGCACCCTGCCTGAAACCACCCGCCTCAGGCAGGCTTTTGTGGCTGCCGACGGGACAGCCTACGTTGACCTGAGCCGGCAGATACTGGAGGCCAGTTATTACGGCTCCTCCGGCGAAATGGCCGCCGTCTATTCCATCGTCAACTCGCTGACCTACAATTTCAAGAACGTCAAGAGAGTCAGCCTGCTGGTGGAGGGCAACGAGAGGGAAACCCTGGGCGGCCATATCGACCTGTCGCGTCCCTTCAACCCGGATTATTCACTGGTCGCCAGGTAAACATCTTTCAGGCATAAATTCCGGAAATGAAGAACAGGAAACTTCCCCGCGTGGTCATTCTCGGTTACCCCAATGCCGGGAAATCCACCCTTTTTAACCGGCTGCTGGGTCAGAAAAAAGCTCTGGTCCACTCCCTTCCCGGGATGACCCGCGACCTGATTACGGGTGTGGCCAGGATAGATGACCGCGAGTTTCTGCTGGTGGATACCGGAGGTTTTGCCGACGGCCGGGTGGACCCGATTTCTTCCCAGGTCAAGGCCAAGGCCCTGCAGGCTGCCCGGTCGGCCGACCTGCTGATTTTCCTTTTTGACAGCAAGAGGCCTCTGACCGGCGGCGAGGAAGAACTTTTCCTGGAGATCAAGAAATACGGCCGGCCGTTGTTGCCCGTGGTCAACAAGGTGGACATGCCGGAATCGGAACCTGACCTGTCCGAATATTACCGGCTGGGGATAAAGGATTTCATAGTCATTTCGGCCGAACACAAGCTCAACCTGGAATACCTGAGGGAGAAAATCAGGGAGGCCTTGCCGGCCGGACCGGAAGGGAGTCGACCTTCCGAACCGGAGCCGGCGCCGTTAAAAATCGCCATCATCGGCCGGATCAACGTTGGCAAATCTTCTCTGGTCAACCGGTTGTGCGGCGAGGACAGGCTCCTGGTCTCGGAAGTCCCGGGCACCACCAGAGACAGCGTCGATACCCTCATCATCAGGAATAAAAAAACTTATTGCCTGGTTGACACCGCCGGCATCAGGAAGTTCAGCGGCACTAAAGACTCCAGGGAAAAAGCCGGGATAATCAGGGCCCAGAGAAACATTGAAGAAGCGGACGTCATCTGCCTGGTGCTCGATATCCAGGAATTCCCCACCCGCCAGGATGCCCACATCGCCGGGCTGGCCCATAAATCAGGAAAACCGATGTTGATTGCGCTGAACAAATGGGACCTGGCGGAAAAGCAGCTGGTCAACCCGAAGGAAGTTCAGGCCCATGTTTTCAGTCGCCTCAATTTTGTCGATTACGCCCCGCTGGTTTTTGTCTCAGCCTTGACCGGGCAGCGGGTGACAAAAATTCTGGACCTGGCCGAAGAAGTCTACCGGTCGGCTTCCAGGAAGGTGGAAACGTCGCTGCTCAACCGGTTCTGGGAAAAGTTTTCCCGGGAGCATCCTCCCAAAACCAGGGATGGGTCGACCCTCAAGGTGAAGTACATGGTGCAGAAAGGGGTCAGGCCGCCGACTTTTGTGCTTTTTGGCCACAGCCGGGCTCCGCTGCTTCCAGCCTACGAAAAGTTCCTGACCGACGTGTTTCGCCGGGAGTTTGGTTTTACCGGCACCCCCCTCAGGTTTTATCTGAGAAGAAGCTGAATTGCGGGCTGCAGACTGGTGTTCTTTTCGGATAAAATTTCTATTCTTGCGATTAACGGAAAAAATGGCCGGAGGTTGGCACGGCGTGTCTCTGAACCGCCCGGGGCGTAAGGGGTTCCCCGCGGGGGATCGGTGAGCGAGGACGGGAGGAGGCGCGCCGTGACAGGCCCCTTGTTCATTAGCATCCATGGCTGAAGCGGCGATGCTTTAAAGTTCCATTTTTTCTTGACTTTATGGCCTTAATCTTATATAAAATATTTCTAATTGTCTGAAGACCAGATGTTTAAGGAGGTCATGATGACTCGTCAGAGGATAAACGGCTTGGCAGTTATCCTTTTAGCCTTGGCTGTTCTTGTGACCGCCACCAGTTGCGAGAAGCTTAAGGTTAACAATTTACAGGCTAATTTTCATTTTAAGAAAGCCAACAACCTGTTTCGGGAAGGCAAATACCGGAATGCAGTGGCCGAGTACGAGCTGGCCCTGAAATACAAGCCCGATCTGGTTCAGGCTTACCGCTATATCGGTGAGAGCTATAAACAGCTTTATAAGCCCGGGGTGGAATCGGCGCTGAACAAAGAGTTAGAAAAGAAAGCTCTGGAAGCCCTGAACAAAGCCCTGGAAATCGAGCCCAACAACAAGGACATCATCTATTCGCTGGGCGATATGTACGACAAGCTGAGAAAATTCCCCGAAGCCGAAAAGCTCTACCTCAGGATTCTGGAACTCGACCCCCAGAACATGGACAACTTCTACGTGGTGGCTGAATTCTACAGCCGCTATGCCGGCGAAATCCCTGATGCCGCCCAGAAAGCTGAAACCATGTATCTGCGCCGGATTGAAGCCGACCCGGAAAACCCGATGGGTTATGCCTATGCGGCCAACTACTATGAGCACCTGCCGGTTTCGGAACAGAACCTGGAGGGGGCCATCGAGAATTTTGACAAGGCCAATATGTTCTGGGAGAAGCGAATCGTCCTCGACCCGGAAAATCCTCAAGCCTGGCTGGCCAAGGGTGTCAACCGCTGGAGCCGGGCTTACCGATTCCAGACGGTATCCGAGGCCGAACGGCTGGCCATCGCCCGCGATGCTCTGCAGGCCATTGAAAAGGCCAGGGACCTCGACCCCAATTATCCTGAACCCTACAGCTGGCTGAGCGTTCTCTACCAGTCGGTTCTGGCCAAGCTGGAGCCGGACAAGGCTGCCAGATACACGGCCGAGGGCCAGAAGAATATCGAAAAGTTCCAGGAGTTGAGAAAACGAGCGGCCGAGAAAAAGAAACTGGAAGAAGAACTCAAGGGCGTGAAATAATAGCTTTGATTTCAGCGGGGCAGAGGGCGGCAAGCCTCTGCCCCTTTTTTTTGCTTAAATGTTCATTCCGCTAAAAGACGAGAATCCCACCCTCAGGCTTCCTGTGGTCACTATTTTCCTGATTGTGATTAACTGCCTGGTATTTCTCTATCAGGTTGTCTCACCCCGGGGCCTGGAGTACCATGTTCTGAAGTTCGGAATCATACCCTATGAGATTACCCACTGGTCAGCCGCGGCTGCAGTGCCCAGGGTGTTCTGGCCGCTGAGCCTGCTCACCGGAATGTTTCTTCACGGCAGCCTGCTGCACCTGGTCGGGAACATGCTTTACCTCTGGATATTCGGCAACAACGTCGAGGATTTTCTGGGGTCGGTCAAATTTGTGTTCTTCTACCTGGCCTGCGGAGTCACGGCCTCGTTGCTTCAGGTAGCCATCTACCCGAATTCAAAGGTTCCGATGATCGGGGCCAGCGGAGCGATCGCCGGGCTGCTCGGAGCCTACCTGGTGCTTTTCCCCTCAGCCCGGGTTAAAACATTGGTGTTTCTTGTTTTCTACATTACCGTCATCTATGTTCCGGCCTGGGTGCTGCTGGGTCTGTGGTTTTTTCTCCAGGTTTCAAACGTTGGCCTGGGGGGAGGGGTGGCCTGGTTTGCCCATATCGGCGGTTTTCTGGCCGGTCTGTCGATGGTGCTGCCGGCTGCCCGCAGACGACGGAAATTCTACTATGTTTAATATAAACTTGAATTTACGGGGCAAAAAGGCTACAATTAATAGCCTCGGCTGGTTGACAATTTAAGCGTTATTTAGTATCTTTATTCATCAAATTAGCCATATTTTTTCATAAGGCAAGGTTGGAAAATGAAGACTTATCATCCAAAAAAAGACGAAGTTCAACAGAAATGGTGGCTGATAAACGCTGACGGCCGGATTCTGGGCCGCCTGGCGACCGAGATTGCCGTTCTGTTGAGAGGGAAGAATAAACCTCAGTTTGCTCCCAGCGCCGACGTCGGCGATTTTGTGGTCGTGGTCAATGCCGAGAAGGTGGCCGTGACCGGGAATAAGCTGGAAGAGAAGATGTATTATCATCATTCCCAGTATCCGGGCGGCATCAAGGAGAAAAAGCTCAAAGAAATGCTGGAGACCAAACCGGAAGAAGTTATCAGGAAGGCCGTCTGGGGCATGATACCTAAGAATAAGCTGGGCCGGGCCATTATCAAGAAACTTAAAGTCTATCGGGGTCCCGAACATCCCCATCAGGCCCAGAATCCTGAGGAATATAAGTTTTAGGAGGCACCTTGAGTCTGATTCAGTACTATGGAACAGGCAAAAGAAAAAACGCCATTGCCCGGGTTTTCTTAAGGTCGGGCAAGGGCGATATCACTCTGGTGGTCAATAAAAAACTCCGTCCCTTTGAAGATTATTTCAAGCTGGAGTCGCTGCGCTATCTCATCCGCCAGCCGTTGATGGTCACCGAGACCGAGAATAAGTTTGATATTTTCATGAGAGTCGAGGGCGGCGGGCTCCGGGGTCAGGCTGAGGCGGTCCGTCTGGGCATCGCCAGAGCCCTGGTGGAATTCAACCGGGAGCTGAGGGCGACGCTGCGGAGCGCCAGCCTGCTGACCAGAGATTCCAGGATCAAGGAACGGAAAAAGTACGGCCTGCTGGCTGCCAGAAAAGCACCGCAATATCATAAGAGATAAAGTCCGGGAAAGGGAGGAAGTCCTTTGGTTTCAGTAACAATGAAAGAGCTCTTGGAAGCTGGCGTTCACTTCGGTCATCAAACCAGACGCTGGAATCCGAAGATGAAGGAATACATCTTCGGTCAGAGAAACGGGATTTACATCATTGACCTGCAGAAGACCATAAAAAGCTTTAAGGAAGCCCTGCAGTTTGTGAAAAGCGTGGCCGAAAGCGGCCGGCAGATTCTATTTGTGGGCACCAAGAAGCAAGCCCAGGATATCGTCCGGGATTACGCCCTGAAGTGCGAATCAAGCTACGTCAACCAGCGCTGGCTGGGCGGGCTGCTGACCAATTTCAAGGTCATACGAAGCAGCGTGGAAAAGCTGGTGGAGATGGAGGAAATGAGAGAAGACGGCCGCTGGGAACTCCTCTCCAAGAAAGAACAATCCCGGAAGGAAAAGGTTTTCCGCAAGCTCCAGAAAAACCTGGGCGGGCTGAAGACTCTGACTGAACTCCCCGGGGCAGTTTTCATCATCGATTCTTCCAAGGAAGAGATTGCCATCGCTGAGGCCAGGAAGATGAGAATTCCTATCGTGGCCGTAGTAGATACCAACGGCGACCCGGAGGACATCGATTACCCCATTCCCGGAAATGATGATGCCGTTCGAGCCATCGAGCTTTTTGCCTCCAAGGTGGCTGAGGCCATAATCGAGGGAAAGAAGGCCCGACTGGCCCAGGGAATGATGGAAGAAAAGACTGAAGAAGCGTCGGCCGAAACTCAGCCGGCCGCGGCTGAAGGCCTGACCGAGCCCGGCAACGAGAACGAATAATCGTCCGGTGAAGGAGATAGACATGGCTGAAATAAAAGCTGAACTGGTAAAAGCCCTGAGGGATAGAACCGGAATCGGGATGATGGAATGCAAGGAAGCCCTGCAGGAAGCCGGCGGCGACATTGACAAGGCCATCGAAATCCTGAGGAAGAAGGGTCATGCCCGGGCCCAGGACAAGGCCGAGCGGACTGCGGCCGACGGGGCCGTGGGGGCTTATGTCCATGCCACCAATCGCATCGGCGTCCTGATCGAGGTTAACTGCGAGACGGACTTCGTGGCCAGGAACGAAGAATTTAAGGAACTGGTTAAGAATCTGGCCATGCAGGTGGCCGCTTCCAATCCCCAGTACATCGCGCCGGAAGACGTTCCGGCCGAGGTGGTGGAAAGAGAAAAAGAGATAATCCGGGCCCAGATTCAGGATGCCAAGAAGCCGCCCCAGATTATCGAGAAGATTGTCGAGGGTAAACTTGGCAAATTCTTTGAGGAAGTTTGCCTGCTTGACCAACCCTATATCAGGGATGATAAAATGAAGGTCAGAGATCTGGTTAACAGCCACATCTCCAAGTTTGGAGAGAACATCAAGGTCAGGCGTTTTGTCCGCTTTGAAATCGGCAAATATTAAAGAGCGATAAAAAGAATGGACGAGGGCAAGCCGGCTTACAGGCGAGTGCTGCTGAAGTTATCGGGTGAAGCCCTGCTGGGAGAACTGCCCTACGGCCTGGATTTCAAAAGAACCCTGTCCATCGCCCGGGAAATCAAACAGGTTCACGAACTGGGCGTGGATATGGCTATCATGATCGGAGGCGGCAACATCTTCCGGGGAGCAAAAGGGGTGGCCGAGGGGATGGACCGGGTGGCGGCCGACCATATCGGCCTGCTCAGCACGGTCATCAACGGGCTGGCCCTGCAGGATGCGCTGGAAAAGGAAGGCGTCAACACCCGCTTGATTTCCGCCATTGAAATCAGGTCCGTGGCCGAGCCCTTTATCCGGCGCCGGATTCTACGGCACCTGGAGAAAAGGCGGGTGATTATCTTCACTGCCGGACTGGGCAGCCCCTATTTCACCACCGACACCGCCGCGGTTCTCCGGGCTCTGGAAATCAAAGCCGAAGTCATCCTGAAAGCTACCAAAGTGGACGGGGTGTACAGCGCCGACCCGATGCTTGAAGCCGGGGCTACCAGGTTCGACAGCATCAAGTTCCTGGAAGTAATCCAGCAGGAACTCAAAGTGATGGATAGCACGGCCATCACTCTCTGCAAGGACAATAACCTGCCGATCATCGTCTTTAATCTCAATGTTCCCGGCAACATCAAGAAAGCCGTTCTGGGCGAGAGTGTCGGGACCAAAGTATCCTGAAAACCATTCCAGTTTCTAGCAAGGAGGAGCCTCATGGTTAAGGATGTGCTTAAAGACCTGGAAAAAAAGATGAAGACCTCGATCGAACATTTCCGCAAGGAAATCAGCAAACTTCGCACCGGCCGGGCCAACATCAGCATCTTTGAGGATATCAAAGTCATGTACTACGGGACACCGACGCCGGTCAACCAGGTGGCTACGATCGGAGTTCCCGACCCGACTCTGATCACCGTCCAGCCCTGGGACCCAACTTTGATGGAGGCTGTGGAAAAGGCCATCCGCTCTTCCGATTTCGGTTTTAATCCCATCAATGACGGCCGGGTGATAAAAGTTCCGGTTCCACCGCTGGATGAAGAAAGGCGCAAAGAACTGGCCAAGAAAGTCAGCAAGATGCTGGAAGAAGAAAAAACCGCCCTGAGAAATATGCGCCGGGAGAGCAAGGAATATATAGAGAAGCTGGAAAAGGATAAAAAGATCACCGAAGACGATAAATTTCAGGGGCTGGAAAAACTCCAGGAACTTCTGGACCAGTATATCAAACAAGCTGAAGAAGTGGCCGCGGCCAAGGAAAAAGAAATCATGCAGGCCTGACGGCCGGCGTCCCGACCCGGATTTTTCTCCGGGGCCCTTAAAATCATCCTTATATTCTGGCTGTCTGAGTCCGTTCCAAAAAAGTCTGCCGGCTCGGCCTGGATTCTTTTCAGGCTCTCCTTAACTCCGATTGCGGGCCAACCAGTTATCCAGAGTTCCGAACCTGGTCCTGATGGCCACTCCCCAGCCGACAAAACTGACGACCAGGGAGAAAAGAAAGCCCAGCACCGGAACCAGGCCGAGCAAAAACACGATGACCAACCCTATGACCGCAATCCAGATGATATGGGGCATCTTCTTTACTCCCAGAGCCTTTAGAAAAGATTGGCCGAAGAAGCAGGAGAAAGCCGTCCCGCCGAAAATCTTCAGGATTAGCCCGGCCAGAATAAACATGAAAAAAAGCGGAATGCCGATAATCAGGAAGAACAGCAGCGCGGAAAGAATGATCAAGCCGATATAGATTATCATCGCCAGAAATCCGGTGCCCAGAATCGGCCAGAAATCAGTCCGGATTTTTTCGGCCGCAAAATAGACCTGTCTGGGGAATATTCCGGCCACAAAAATGGTCAGAAGAATGCCAAAAAACAGGGATATCAGTTTCAGAGCCAGGAAGAATGCCCCCAGCGGAAAGAAGATTCCCTTGCGGAAGAATTCTGAAGCCAGCTTCCCGCCGGTGGGGATGAAAACCGTGTCCTGGCCGATGCTGCAGCCGGGTTCTTTCTCCATGGTCCCGCCCATGACCACCAGGTCTTCTTTGATGACGGCCGTGGATTTTATGATTACCCGGCTTCCAAAGCCGACGACTGATTTGCCGACCTCCCCGCTGACCGTGACCTCGCCCCCGAAAACCACCACGCTTTCCTCGACCTTTCCTTCCACCACCACCCGGCTGCCGAAAGCCAGAACATTCTTCTGGGTTTCGGCCGGGGAAATGATGATTTCTTCTTTGAAAGTGGGCTGAGCCGTGCGGTCGAATTTATACCAGGCGGCCGAGGCCGTCCCGGCCAGCATTATGACTATGGCCACGATAAAGGCCAGCCTGACGGCGGCGATTGAGTTCCCGGGTCTGATCATCTTTTTCATTTCTTATCTCCCGTCTGATAATTTAGCCGGTCTCAACAACGTCCAGAGCAGAGCCAGACTCCCGGCTCCTCCCAGAATCAGGGCGGCCAGTCCCAGCCCGGCTGAAGGAAAAATGTCGGACAGAAGTCCGCCCGCTATTTCCATAAATATGCGCAGCGCCTTGGCCAGCCCGTAAGCCTGCTGAATAAGCCTGAAAATGAAGCTGCTGAGGTCGGCGGCCAGGTTGAAGAGGCTCTTAAAGATTTTCAGGCAGACCGGAAAAAGAGCGGTCCTGGTGCCCACGGCCAGGATTGTTACCAGCAGGCTGAATAAAAGATAAACGCCGCCGGCCAGCCACAGCCAGAACCTGGCCGAAGACTTAAGGGACGGCAGGCCGGCCATCACCCGGTCGGAGAAGTCGGGCGGCAGGGCCGGTTCGGGCAGGCCGGAAATGGACTCCAGGTAGAAACGTCGGTCGGCCAGCAACCGCCGGCAGCGGGAACAGGCACCCAGATGTTCTTCTACCCGGGCCCGGTCTTCGCCCGGCAACTCTTGCTCCAGATAGGCGTAAATTTCATTCAGGTCGGGACAGCTCATTTTTCCTCCAGCCGGGAGCGAAGCCATTCCCGGGCCTGAAACACACGGTTTTTGACCGTGCCCACCGGCAGATGTTTGATGGCCGCGATCTCTTCATATGAAAAATCATTCATATGTCTGAGGACAAAAAGCTCCCTCAGGCTTTCCGGAAGCCGGCTTATGGCCTGTTCAATCTTCTCCAGGAGTTCTCTTTTTTCAAAGTTTTCGGAAACCGGCGGCTCGTAATCGGGCAACTGAATCGGCCCGCGGTCATCGTCCTCAGATTGGCTGTCGATTGACACCAGGGGCAATTTCTTCTTTCTCCAGTGGTCGATGAGCAGGTTGGAGGCTATCCGGAAAAGCCAGGTGGAAAACTGGTATTTTTCCCGGTAAGTGTGAAGAGCGGCATAGGCTCTCAGGAAAACTTCCTGGGTAAAGTCCAGACTCAATTCTCTCTCCTGCAGCAGTCGGCAGAAATAGTTGAACAACGGCTGCTGGTATTTTTTGACCAGAAGCTCGAAAGACTGCCTGTCTCCTTTGAGACTCCGACGCACCAGAATTCTGTCCTCATCGGGCACCATCTTGGGCTTCTGCATATTCATACGAAAAATCGACCGGCGGGTTTAAGAATCCTGAGGGTTACTTAATGGAGCCGGCCTCAATTATCTCGCAGTCTGGCGGGACCCGGAAGTTGAAAATTTCCTCCGGTATTTTTCGGCCGGTCACGACCCGGCTGAAATGATATTCCAGTTTTCCCCCCGCCGATTCAAAAAAAACCGCCTTGGTGATTAGCCAGCTGTCCCGGTCTATTTCCAGCAGCAGATAGGAAAACTGACCTTCCTCGACGGGAACGAGGCGGAGCTGGTAAACGTTTTTTCGTTCGCTGGGGAAGGGATTAAACTCGACTCGGTAACGCTCGGACAGAGATAAATTGCCCGACAGAAGTCCCAGGATCTCCGATTCCTGGACTTCGGACCGGGCGGCATTCTTGATAAGTTGCTTATCCTCGGGGAAATAGAGCCAGAAGTTGCCGTTCTTGACCAGGAAAATCTGTTTTTCGGGAGAGCTGTACTCCCAGCGCATCCGGTCCGGGCGGCGGATGAAAAGCTGGCCCTGTCCGGTCATGGGCTCGGGCGTGCTGACGGAATAGTAAAACTGCCGGAAATCGGCTCTCAGGGTTACGACTGACTTCAGCCTGTTTTCCAGGCGGCGGGCGACCTCTTCGGGCGTCAGGTCGGCGGCAGCGGTTAAGAGGGGCTGAATAGTAAGACAGGCCAGCAGAGCCAGCAGTCGCAGCGGCCTGGTAGAGAAAAGCCCGGCCCTTATCCCGGCCGGAACGGCCTCATAAAATGACATCGTCGAACCTCGATTGAAAAACAGGTTAACCTTATTTTCTCCGAGCCGGCGGTCAATGTCAATCAACCCCGGCCGGGGCGAATTCTTCTTGACAAGGGTGAGGAAAGCGGATAAAAGATAAGGGCGAAATATTCAAGGAGGGAATGGATGTCCGCAAAAAGCCTGAAAGCAATTCTGACTCTGGTTATCGGCCTCGGTCTGCTGGCCGGTTTCTCTCTGGCCCAGACAGCCGAGGAACTTATCAAGAGTGGCGATGAATATTATTCTAAATGGGAAGACCAGAAAGCGCTGGCTGAGTACCTGAAAGCCCTGGAGATCGAACCCAAAAATTATGAAGCTCTCTGGAAGGCCTCCCGGGGATACGTCGACGTGGCTGACCTGATGACCGAGACCGGCAAGGAAGCGGAAAAGCAAAAGTTCGAAATGTATGTTAAGGCAGAAAGATATGCCAGACAGGCCATCTCGGTCAACCCCAACGACACCTGGGGGCATTTCTTCCTGTCGGCGGCCCTCGGCAAGAAAGTCCTGATGCTCGGCAAGAAGGAGCAGATCGACGCTTCCAAGCAGGTTAAGGCAGCCGTTGATAAAGCCATAGAGCTTGACCCCAATAATGACCTGGCCTACCACGCCCTCGGCCGCTGGCATCGCCGGATGGCTGAGATCGGAGGGGCCAAGAGAGCCCTGGGCAGCTTGATCTACGGTTCAATTCCCAAGGGTTCCTTTGAAGAGTCCGAGAAGTGGTTGAAAAAGGCGGTGGAGCTGAAGCCGGACTATATCAACCACCACCTTGAACTAGGCCGGACTTATGTCGAGACCAAAAAATATGACCTGGCCGCCCAGGAGTTCAACAAATGCCTGGAGCTGCCCGAAGCTTCGGCCAAGGATAAACAGCTAAAAGAAGAAGCTAAAAAAGAGCTGGCCGGCCTGAGCAAGAAAAGCTCAAAAGAAAATTAAGAATAGCGACAGGTCGTCGATCCAGGAGCCGGTCCGGGTTGATTCAGGACGGCTCTTCTTCTGAAAAGACCTGGGCCTCAAAAACTTCGATATTCACTCCGCGCTTCCATTCATCAGCCGGCAATCCGGCCTTGAGGCAGCCGTGATTTAAGAAAGTTTCCAGGTCCCAGCCGTATTCCAGCGGAACCTGGGGCAGAAGCAAGCCTTTGTTGATTCCTTTGCTGATGATGATGCCGTGCCGGCCGAGGACCACCTCTTCCGGTTTGGTTACTTTCCGGGGCAGGGTCAGGACAGAGATTTCAATCACCAGGTCGTCGAGTTCGGCCTCGGTGAGCGGGGGGAAGCGGTAATCTTCGCTGGCCGCGGCCACGGCCATTTCAATTACCGTCTGGTAAAGCGGCTTATAGGGAAGCGGATAACCGATGCAGCCTCTGAGCTGGCCGTTGACTTTCAGAGTGACGAAGGCGCCTTGCTTTTGTTCGAGCCTTGGATTCTTAGCCTCTTCTTGCAGTATCCGGCGGCTTTTAAGGAAATGGGTTATGGAGCGGCGGGCCAGTTGCAGCAGATATTTTTTTTCTTCTTCCGTCAGGTATCCCGAATTTTCAGTCATCGGGGTCCTCCATTTCCAGGATGATCCGTCGGAGAGGCCGGAAGCAGAATTTCCCGTCGAACTCTATCATTCGGGCTCGGGGTTTTATTTCCCCGCGAGAACCGACGGCGACCGACAGGAAGACTTTGCCCGCCAAAAGCGGCCGAAGAATTCTTTTCGTCGTGGCCGGGCTGGAATCCAGGCTGAACACCCCCAGGATGTCCAGGCCCCGGTTCTGCTCCACCCGGAAAAAGGTTTCAGCTTTCAGGATTTCAGGCCAGGAAAGACAGATGACTTTTTCCACAAACAGCCCGGGCCCGGTCTGCCTGCCCAGCAGGTAACCCTGAGCCGGACGTCCGGAGCAGGCTCGCAGCAGCAGCTCTTTCCTGGCTTCCTGGAGAATTATCAGTTCCATAGCTCCGCCAAATTATAACACACCTCTTTTCCGGGCCGCAAAAATTTGCTTGACGCCGGTTTCTGGTTGACATAATATTAGCCCCGCGGGGTGGTGGCGGAATGAATTATCAACTGGTAATCGTCGGGCCGCTGGAAACGAATTGTTATCTTTATTTTTGTCCGGAGAGCAGAGAATGTGCGGTCATCGACCCCGGAGCCGAGGCCGACCAGATCTTCCCACTGATCACCCATCTCGGCCTGAAGCCGGTCATCATTCTCAACACCCATGGCCACGTGGACCACACCGGCGCCAATATCGAAATTAAGGACAGGTACGGAGTGCCGATTGCCGTCCATCAGGACGACCTGCCGTTGCTGGAAGAAAGTATCCAGCTGGAATTCGGACTGATGCTGGGAGCCAAACCCACTCCCCGGCCGGACCGTTTGCTGGTTGACGGGGACGAGGTCAGGGTTGGACGGACCAGCCTTAAAGTTATTCATACTCCGGGCCACAGCCCGGGCAGCGTTTGCTTTTACACTCCCGGCGTTCTTTTCTCCGGCGACACCCTGTTCTACGGCGGGGTCGGCCGGACCGACCTGCCCGGAGGCTCCTGGAAGGACCTGATCCGTTCTCTTAGAACAAGGATTCTGACCTATCCCGAAGAGACTGTGGTTTTGCCCGGTCACGGCCCGAGAACCACCATCGGAGAAGAAAAAGAAAACAACCCCTTTCTTGAATAGAAGCGAAGCCGTTAACCATGCCCAAATACCAGGAAGAACTGCTGAAGATTTATTGCGACTACCTGGCGGTGGAAAAAGGGCTGTCGTCCAACAGTCTCAGTTCCTATGCCCTGGACATCAGGAAGCTGTTTGATTTTCTGGACCGGAGCAAAAAGAGCCTCCTGAAATTAAAAGAGTCGGACCTGGTGGAGTTCATTCATCTTCAGGCCCAGTCTGGCCTGTCGCCCCGGTCGCTGGCCAGGCTGGTGAGTTCGTTGAAATCGTTTTTCCGCTTTTTGCTGCTGGAAAACCATGTCAAGAAGAATCCGGCCGAGGGCCTGAGCTCTCCCTCGCTGTGGCTGACCCTGCCCAGAGTGCTGTCGGTGGAGGAGGTGGAAAGCCTGCTGGAAAGGCCCGACCTGAACCAGCCGCAGGGGGTAAGAGACCGGGCTGTGCTGGAAATCCTCTATGGCTGCGGCCTGCGGGTATCCGAGCTGGTCTCGCTGGAACTAAAGGATGTCCGCCTGGCTCAGGGATTTCTGATCTGTAAAGGAAAGGGCAGCAAAGAAAGAATAGTTCCTGTCGGCCGGTCTGCGGCCCGCTGGTTGAAGACTTACCTGAATCAGGTTCGCCCGCTCTGGGACAGGAAGGGTTCGGCCGAAATCTTTCTCACCCGCCGCGGAAAACCTTTCACCAGGCAGGGCATCTGGAAAATTCTGAAGACCTATGGTCAGGAGGCGGGCCTTAAGGATAAGATTCATCCTCATGTCCTGCGGCATTCTTTCGCCACCCATCTTCTGGAAAGAGGAGCCGACCTGAGGTCGGTGCAGATGCTGCTGGGCCACAGCCAGATTACCACCACCCAGATTTACACTCATGTCAGCCGGGACAGGCTGAAGCAGATCTATGACCGCTTCCATCCCCGGGCCTGAGGATATCCGGTTATTTGCATTTAACCAGTTCCAGGGCAACTCTCACCCTGTTCTTCTGAGAGATAACCGGAGAGTCGGGCTCCAGAAACCGGACTTCTTCCTCCCAGTTGAATTCTTTTCTGACTTCACTCCGATCCAGCAGGTTTCTCGGGAGGCTGAGGTTTCGCTCTCCGCGGATGACCTTGCGGCTGAACCGGGGGAATTTTTCGGCTTTACCGGACCAGGGCACAGCCGGCAAAATCAGTCTCAACCTGCCGCCGGTGGTGCTTCCGGGATAATCAATAAATTCAGGGTTGAAGTCGTAATAGAAGCTGATTTCTTCTTCTTTTCCCTCCACATAATCCAGCCTCAGCGCGGGTCCGGGGACAGAGGCTGAGGAGGGCGGCCCGGTCTCCGGCTTAAGCTCCCAGCGGGCCGGCTCTGAACCCAGGTGGTAGACTATGAAATCCGGGCCGTCTTCCTCCAGAAAACCGGCCCAGCCAACATCCAGGAAAAAGGTTCCGGCAGCCTGTCCGGAAGGAGATGTCCGGAAGTCGCCCTGAACCTGAATCCTTAGCGCCAGCCTCCAGAATCGGGCCTGGCCGGCGTCCTGCCGGACAGCCGGGAGGGCCAGGGCGGCCAGAACCACGGCCGCGGCCATGACCGGCCCGAAAAATCGAAGGTTGTTGCAACCCAAAGCCATGCCTCTTCGTATTTATCTTAAACGCAGGCCGGTCTATTGACAAGTGATAATCGCGGTGGTAAAGTATGTAGACTAATCAGGTTAAAAAATAAACTATTCAGTTTAATAATTAAACCAAACAGTAATATCCGGAGGTTAGAATGGCCGAAGGCCGTCTGGATAAAAAGGCAATTATTCAGACCGAGTACAAGAGGCTGATGCTGGAGGCCGCAGAAAGGGTCATCATCCGCCGCGGCTTCAGGTCGGCCACTATGGACGAGATTGCCAGAGAAGCCAATTTTTCCAAGGCTACCCTTTACAAGTACTTTAACAATAAGGGACAGATTATGCTGGAAATTATCTTGCAGTACATCGACGAGATAAAAGAGCGCTTGCGTGAGATACAGCAATCGGAACTGGCTGCCGAAGAAAAACTTAAAAGAATGATCCTGTCCATCCTGGACATCCAGACCAGGAAAGAAAACATCTCCCGGCTGTTCGTCCAGGACAAAAGTCTTCGGGATTTTGTCCACCGGATTTTTACCCCGTCCAGGAAGGAAGATAATCGCGAATTTCAGCAGGCTCTTAAGATTTTTAAGTCAAAACGGGAAGAGATTATTCAGTCGGGGCGGCAGGTGATTACCGAAGGCATAAAACAGGGTAAATTCGCCCCGGCCGAACCTGAAAAACTTCTCCGCTATGTCTGGGCTTTGATCGAAGGTCTGATCCATACCCGATACTGGCAGGAGAAGGAAATCTCTCCCCGGGATGAAACCGAACAGATATTCGGCTTCCTGATGACGGGCATTGCCGGGAAGTCATTTCAGAAAGGAGCGACAGAATGAAAGCCGCAAGATACTGGCTGCTTATGCTGATCTTTCTGGCCCTGAGCTGGCTTAACCTGCCGGCCCAGGATAAGGCCAGCAACAAACTGGAGCTGACTCTCGACGATTGTCTCAAGCTGGCCCTGGAACAGAATCCCTTCTACCTGGCCAGCCTGGAAAAAGAAAGCGAGGCCAGGGCTCAGGTCCACCGGGCTGTGTCCGGATTTCTGCCGACCCTCAACGCCCAGGGCAGCGACATACTTGACAAGAAGGTTTTCACGGTGGAAATTCCGCCCATGGTTCCGGGCGGCCAGCCGCAGCGGGTTAAGTTTGATTTCACCAGGACCTACCAGATGAGCCTGAATTTCTCTTTTCCCCTGTTCACGGGCGGACGCCTGACCTCGGCTTACCGTCAGGCTGATTACAATTATCAGGCCACCCAGGAATCAATCAAGCAGACCCGCCAGGAAACCATCTTGAACGTCAAGCAGGCCTTCTATGGATATCTCCTGGCCCGCCGCTTCCTGGAAGTGGCCGAGGAATCGGTGAGCCTGGCCGAAAAACACCTGAAAAATGTGAGGAACCTGGCCGAAGTGGGCATGGCCACCAGGTTCGACCTGCTCCGGGCCGAGGTTCAGCTGGCCAACCTGCAGCCCCAGTTGATCAGGGCCAGGAACGGTTTGCAGATGTCGGAACTGGCTCTTAAGAATCTCCTGGGTCTGGACCTTAACCAGCCGGTGGAGATAAAAGGCGAGCTGACCTTCCAGGAGGTCGAGATAAATCCCGAGGAAGCGACGCAGAAAGCCCTGCTCAACCGGCCCGAAATACAGCAGCTCGGTTATCAACGGCGGATGGCCGGAGAGATGGTCAAACTGGCCAGAGCGGCCGACCTGCCGACCGTGGCCATAGGCGGCCAGATCAACTACTGGTCCAACTATCTCAATTTCAAGAAGAATAACTGGGAAAATTATTACACGATCAGCCTGGCCCTGAATATTCCCATTTTTAATGGTTTTGCCGCTCAGGCCCAGGCGGCTCAGGCCAAAGCCCTGGCCCGGCAGCTTGATTACTCAATGAAGGGGCTGACCGAGGCCGTCAAGCTGGAGGTGGAACAGGCCATCCTTAATTACCGGCAGGCACGGGAGGCGTTGCTGTCGCAGCAGAAAAACGTGGAACAGGCAGCTGAAGCCGTGCGGCTGGCGGAACTTAACTTTGCCGAAGGTCTGGCCACCACCCTTGATGTAACCACGGCTCAGGTAGCTCTTAGCCAGGCCAGGACCAATTACGCCCAGGCCCAGTATGAATGCCTGACTGCTCTGGCTCAACTGGAGAAAGCCACGGGCGAATCCATATCAGGTTATAAAGCCGACAGGTAATAAATAAACCGGCGGTTTAACAGGAGGAAAAAATGTTGTTGAGAGGAAAAACCAGATTCGCAGTTTACGGCGCCTTGTTTCTCTTGCTGGTTTCCTGCCAGAAACCGGTTGCCGAGAAAGCGGCCGATGAAGGTATGAAGCCGGCGCCAGTTAAAATCTATAAGGTTAAAAAGCAAAGAATATCGGAAAAATTGACCTATACAGCTACCCTGGAGGCCTGGAAAAGACAGGCCATCACCCCGGATATTTCCGGAAAGGTAGCCAGAATTTACGTCAACGAGGGAGATAAGGTTAAGCAGGGTCAGCTCCTGGCCGAGCTTGATACCCGGTCCATAAGGTTGCAACTGGAACAGGCCGAAGCCGCTCTGGCCATGGCCCGGGCCAATTTTGAGGATGCCAGCCGGAACCTGGAAAGAATGGAAAGGCTTTATAAAGAAAAAGCTGTTTCCGACCAGCAGTACGAAAAAGTCCGCCTAGCCTTCGAAGCGGCCAGAGCCCAGAGAGATCAGGCCGAAGCTGCCGTTAACCTGGCCAAGCATGCGCTGGATGTGTCCATCATGCGGGCTCCGTTTGATGGAGTCATAGCCTCTAAAAACATGGAGGAAGGAGATATCATCAACCCGATGATGGGCGGTTTTTCAGCCACCTCCGGGGTTCTGACTCTGGTCGATTATTCTAAGATCAAGGTTCGTTTCGACGTGTCTCCGGCCGATGCTTCCAGGCTGGCCCGTGGTCAGAAAGTTTACCTGGAAAGTTCTGCCCTGCCCGGACAACAACTGGAAGGCCAGGTGACTGTGGTCAACACCAGCGCCGACCCTCAGACCAAGAAATTCCGGGTTGAGGCCGTCATAAGTAATCCTGACCTGGTTCTCAAACCTGGAACTTTCGGCCGGGTCATTCTGGAGGTCAGCACCAGGGAAAATTCACTGGCCGTTCCCCAGAAAGCCCTGCTGGAAAATTCTTATGTCATGGTGGTCGAAGGCGGCAAAGCAATTAAAAGAACGGTTACCGTCGGCTTGAAGAATACGGATTTGATTGAGATTACTTCCGGCCTGAACGAGGGCGATCTGGTAATTGTCGAAGGGAACTTCGGGCTGATGGACGGCAGCCCGGTTGAGGTGGAAGGCGAGGTAGAAAGATGAAACTGCCTGAATTTTCAGTCCGACGAAAAGTTACCGCCTCGATGATCGCCATGATCCTGGTGGTCATCGGGTTTATCGCTTTTTCTCGTCTGGGTCTGGATTTCTTTCCGGACCTGGAATACCCGACCGTTTCGGTCATAACCACCTACCGCGGAGCCTCTTCTGAAGATATCGAAAAGACCATTACCGAGCCCCTGGAGCAGGTAGTCAGTTCGGTGAGCGGAGTCAAAAAGGTCACTTCGCAGAGTTCCGAGGGGGTGTCGGTTCTGATGGTGGAGTTTGAATGGGGCACCAACCTGGATTTTGCGGCCCAGGACATCCGCGACCAGATCGGTCTTTATCGCAATTTTCTCCCCACCAACGCTTCCAATCCGCTGGTGGTCAAGTTCAACCTGTCTCAGTTCCCGGTGGTTTTTTACGGCATTACCGCCAATTCCGGCTATTCTACTTATGACCTGAAGAAACTGATTGAAGACGAAGTCAAGCCCAGGCTGGAAAGACTGGACGGAGTGGCCTCGGCGGCCGTATTTTCCACCGATGAAAGAGAAATCAGGGTGGAGGTCGATAAGAACGCCCTGGTTTCCTACAATCTGCCGCTGGAGCGAGTGCTGGCGGCCCTGGCGGCTGAAAACGTCAACGCCCCGGCCGGTGATGTGGTCGAAAGACATGAAGACCTGATTGTCCGCACCCTGGGGGAATTCCGGAGCGTGGAAGACGTCAGGAGTGTGGTGGTGGGCCTTTCCCAGCGGGGCGAGCCGATTTATATCCGGGACATAGCCGAGGTCAAGGATACCTTTAAGGAGACCAGGAACGTTGCCCGGGTGCAGGAGCAGAAAGGGGTTTATCTGGTCGTAAACAAACGGTCCGGAGCCAACACCGCTCTGGTCGGCAACGCCGTCAAAAAAGAAATCGACAGGCTGCAGGCCACTCTTCCCGGAAACATCGCCTTTCATATGGCCATGGACCAGGCGGAGATGATCAACATGGTGGCCAGCAAAACTTCCAATAACGCTGTGGTCGGAGCCTTTCTGGCCATTGCCCTGATCTTTCTATTTCTCAGAAACTGGCGACCGACGTTGATTATCGCCATCGCCATTCCTCTTTCGGTCATCACCACCTTCGTCGCCCTTTACGCGGCCGGCTATACCCTGAACCTGATGACTCTGGGCGGCCTGGCTCTGGGCGTGGGCATGCTGGTCGACAATGCCATCGTGGTCATAGAAAATACTTTCAGGCATATTGAGGAGGGCAAGCACGTGGAGGAGGCCGCGGTCCTGGGAGCCTCGGAAGTGGGCATGGCCATCACCGCTTCCACTCTAACCACCATCATCGTTTTCCTGCCGGTGGTTTTTGCTGGCGGAATTACGGGCAAATTGACCCAGCCTCTGGCTCTGACCATTGTCTTTTCTCTGGTGGCATCGCTGTTTGTGGCTCTGACTCTGGTGCCCCTGTTTTCGTCGCTGCTGTTTAAGGCCAGAGCGAAAAAAGCGAAAGTTGAAGAAGAATGCGCGGTTAAGGAGCCTCATTTCGCCGCGGCCAGAGCTTTTTACCGCCGGCTTTTGACCGGAGCTTTAAGGAAAAGAAAAACCGTCCTGATAGCAACCGCGGCTTTGTTTGTGGTCTCGCTGGTGATAGTGGCTTTCATCGGCGCCGAATTCATGCCTCAGTCAGACCGGAATTTTCTGATGGTCAGAATAAAATTGCCGGTGGGGACCTCGCTTGAAGAAACCAACAGAATTCTTACCCAGGTTGAGAAGATATTAAGGCAGCAACCGGAGGTTACCCTGGTCTCGGCCCAGGCCGGTTCCCGGGCGGAAGAAGACCCGGCCGACATGGCCAGCGGTATGGGTATTACCGGAACGCATGAAGGATTGTTGATGGTCAGACTGGTCAACAGGGAGGAGAGGAAATATTCCGATGCCGAGATTCTGGAGAGAGTGAGAAAGATGCTGCCGCGACTGGACAATTTTAAGTTTGAGCAGGTCAACATGGAAGCGGCCATGATGGGCGGAGCCGCGGCCCCGGTGGAAATAAAGCTTTTCGGTAAAGACCTGGAGACATTGAGAGAAATAGGCGACACCATAGTCAGAAGAATCGGCGACGTCGAGGGCATGCGCGACCTGACCCACAGCCTGGCCCAGGGCAAACCGGAATACCAGTTTGCCATCGACCGGGAAAGGGCGGCCAGACTGGGACTGGCCGTGGCCCAGGTTTCCAGCACCATTCAGACCGCCACTCAGGGAACCGTGGTCAGCCGCTACCGCGACGGTTCAGACGAGGTCAATATCAGGGTGATCCTGGCCAGGCAGTACCGCGACAGCCTGGAAGAAATCAGAAAAACCCCGTTGATGTCCCAGGCCGGAAGAATGATCTTTCTGGAACAGATAGCCGACTGGAAGCGGGGAGAAGGCCCGATTCAGATCACCAGGGAAAACCAGATGCGCAAGATTTCGGTCACCGCCAATATCGCCGGTCGAGACCTGGGGTCGGTTATGCGGGATATTCGCAGCCGCCTGGGAGATTTTGAGAAGCAGTTGCCTCCTGGCTATTTCCTGGAGTACGGCGGCTCCTACGAGCAGATGATTGACGCCTTCAAGGTTCTGGCGGCCGCCCTGGCCCTGGCCGTTCTCCTGGTTTACATGGTCATGGCCTCGCAGTTTGAAAACTTTCTCCATCCGTTCGTCATCATGTTCACCATTCCCCTGGCCATCATCGGGGTCATTTTCGGTCTGCTGGTTTCGGGCAAACCGGTCAGCCTGCCGGCCCTGATTGGAGTGATAATCCTGGCCGGGATTGCCGTCAACAACGGCATCGTTATGGTCGATTACATAAACCAGCTCATAAGAAGAGGACTGGACAAGAAAGAGGCAATCATCAGAGGAGCGGTCACCAGGTTGAGACCGGTGCTGCTGACGGCCCTGACTACCATTCTGGGCATGCTGCCGATGGCTGTAGCCGGAGGCTCAGGCGCTGAATTCCGTTCGCCCATGGCCGTGGCCGTGGTCGGCGGGCTGGTTGCCACCACCGTTTTAACCCTGTTCGTAATTCCGATCGTCTACAGCATTTTTAACCGGGTGTCTTTTAAGGATTACGGGCCGGCGGTTGAAAAGTAAGTCGACAAATAAGCATAGTTTTTTGATAAAGGGCAGCTTTCGGGCTGCCCTTTTCTTTTTTTTCGCCATTTCCAGCCGGATAAGACTCGAGTGTCAGAAAGGAGATTTAGAATCTAAGCCCTATTTTTAGTGGCCCAGACCAAGAGGAGGGGCCTGGCGCGGCACGCCTCCTTCCGTCCTCGCTCACCGATCCCCTCGCGGGGAACCCCTTCCGCTGCGGTCGGTTCGGAGACACGCCGTGCCACCCTCCCGAAAACCTTGGCTCTGCGATTCATTATCGGCCCGGATTGGACAAGTGGTCGGGCCTTCCGGAGGCGACGATCGCTAACCGCTTATAAGAAGAAAAGAACCGCGGGGAATGAAATTCCTGTTTGCCTGGAAAGAAAAAATTTAATATCCTAAACTAAAACCCCGATGAGGAGGCTGGGGTGAGAAGGTTAATATCATTCTGGCTGGCCTTGCTGGCAATAATAGTTTCTGTCAATCCGGGTCTTCTGAGCGCGCCTAAGAAGCTGATCTTTCTTGACGCTTCCGTTCTGCCTGAGGGACGGCTGTCGAGCTGGCGAAATCTGGGGACCCTGGGGGGTAATTTTGTTCCGGTTTTCCGGACGCTGCCGACGGTGGAAACGATCAAAAACCAGAAAGCGGTTAACCTGACGGCGGTCGATGTGTTGCTCCGGTCCACCTTTTCTCCGCCGGCCGGCCTGAACGGTCGGCAGCCGTTTACGCTGCTGGTCAGAGTTTATATTCCGGAGCTGGCCCAGAAAAGGACTATCCTGACCTGGTCGCAGCAACCGGAGGCGGCAGCCGTTTTCGGCCTGGGCAGGGGTTTGGAGGCCGCTTTTTATCATTCCGACCGGGTAAAACTCGGTTACAGCGGCGGTTACCCCGATCCCGGGATCTGGCATCTGGTAGCTTTTGTTTATAACGGCCAGACCATCCGGGTCTATCTGGATGGCTGGTTAAAAGCCGAGACTTCAGCCACGCTTTCCATAAAGCCGGATAAATATTTTTATCTCGGCGGAGAAAAGGCTGAAAAATGGCCGCTTCCGGTGGATCCCTTTAACGGCTATCTGGCCTCTCTTGAATTGCTGGATGCGGCCTACAGTCCGCTGGAAATCTGGAACCTGGCCGGGCGGAAGGAAGCCATCCCGGTTTATCCGGAGGAAGGGGAAGTCGTCACCGCCCTTTCTCTGTCTTTGAGATGGCAGAAAGGAGACGAGAAAGCCGCTGCTTATTCCGTTTATTTCTCCGGTCAGAAAGATGAGGTAACCAGGGCCGGCAAAAAAGCCTATAAGGGCAATTTCCCGGCGGGAACAACCAACCTTGAAGTTTCAGACCTGAAACCCGGACAGACCTATTTCTGGCGAGTTGACCAGCTGGACGCCAGAGGACAGTTGCTCCAGACCGGGCAGGTCAGAAAGTTCTCCGTGGATAACGGAGCAGCCAGGGATCCTGTGCCCCACCACCGGCATGGCAGCGTCAGCCGGGAGCTTAACCGTCTGAACTGGACTCCCGGGCCCTGGGCCACTTCCCAGGATGTTTATTTCAGCCAGGACCTGAAAAAGCTGGAAAAGTCCAAGCCGGCGGCCAGGGATCTGGGACCCGGGCAGAAATCCTTCTTTATTCCGGAGAAGAACCTCAAGTACGGCCACAAGTATTTTTGGCGGGTTGTCACCAAAAACGGCTCGCTCCCGGCTTCCGAGGGCGAAATCTGGTCCTTCAGGGTGCAGGACCCGCCCGATGATGACCGGATAACTTTCCTGGTGGCCGCCGACCTCCACTACGGGGGTTCTGTCAACGCCAGAAAGATAAACCGGGAAATGGTCATGGCCATGAACGCCGTGGCCGGAGAGAGCCTGCCGGAACACCTGGGGCTGAAAGGAGAGGTGAGCACTCCCCGCGGGGTGGTTATTCTCGGCGACCTGGTCGATGACGGCGACTCCCCGGAGGTTGAAAAATTCTGGCAGGAGTACGCGGCCGATTTCGGGCTGAAGGGAGAGCAGCTTCTGGCTTATCCGGTCTACGAGGGCTTCGGCGAGCACGACGGCTCTTCCGGCCGGCTGGTCAGGAACAACCTCAGGAGTCGCAACCGTCTGCGGCCGGGACTGAAGAGCATCTCGGCCGACGGCCAGCATTATTCCTGGGATTGGGGCAAGGTGCATTTTGTTCACCTCAACCTTTATCCCGGCAGCTTGGGAGAAGAATACCTGAACATCTGGCGGCGGCGGGTCAGCGGCGATGCCCGTTATCCCAAGCACAGCCTGGAGTTCCTGGTGGAAGATTTAAGAAGAAATGTCGGGAACAGTGGCCGGCCGGTGGTCATTTTCCAGCATTATGGTTTTGATTCCTGGAGCGAGGCCTGGTGGACCCAGAAGGAAAGGGTCGCTTTTCTCCAGGCCATACAACCTTACAATGTCATTGGAATTTTCTGGGGCCATTCTCACGTGGCCCAGAGCCTGAGCTGGAACGATATCCGGACCTGGGGCGCCGGGGCGTTCAACAATGACCCCGAACCGGGGACCTTCCTGGTAGTCTGCTTGCAAACCGGAAGGAAAAGCGGCCAGATGACAGTGGCCGTAAGGAAAATGAACGATTGGCTTTCGGCGGAAAAGATAACTTTTTCTATGCGGAAGATTCCCAAAAAATAAATAGATAAGAAAGCTTGATTCTCTTGTCCCCTCAAACTGCCGCCGGACAGGCCTCGAGCCGAGTTCCGGATTTATTTTTATTTCTGGGACTTGAATTTGAGGAAAGCCCCGATGTTTCCGTAGTGCTCCAGTCTGGTGGGCGAGCTAATTTGGGTCAGGGGAATATTCCGGTTGAGAGCAACTTCGATGGCTTCATCCACCACGTCGGCCACGGCTTCTGTCTTGACTTTGCAGGCCGGGCAGACCTCCTCGTTGAGGAAAAGTCCGTGACAGCCGGGGCAGACCCGTCCGGGCTTGGAGAAATTGTGGGTTATGAGCAGATGCCTGATTTCGTATGAATTCAATTTGCGGAGGGTGTCGGCCAGCCCGGCCACTGCCCTGCCTCCCCGTTCCAGCTCGGCCACAAAGGATTTCACCAGGCCGGCTTCTTCTTCCCGCTTAAGTCTGTCTTCCAGGTCCAGGCACTCCTGCAGCACCCTGGAAGTTTCCGTCCCCGGTCTGACTTTGATCCGGCCCTTTAGTTTGTCCTTGACATAAGAATGAAGCAGCGGTTCAAGCTGGGGATAGAACTGATCGTCGCAGCCAAGCAGCAGCCAGTCAAAGTGGTTCTGTTTCAGGATGTCAAAAGTCTTTTGAGCCGCTTTCTTGAAATGCTCCTGCAGCAGAGCATCTATATGACGTTCGATCCTTTTGGATTCATAACCTTCAAAGCCGCCCTTTTTTACTTTTTTGGGAACATCGCTGCTGAGGCTGTCCAGCTGTCTGATATCGCCCAGGTGAACTTCATACCAGCAGGCCTCCCGGCGGTTTATCAGGAAGGCGCATAGCTTCTTGAATTTTTCCAGAATCGAAGACAGAGGCCGGGTGTAAAAATCAAAATCCTGGACGAGTCTGTTTCTCGGACCGTGGGGCAATTCCAGCTCCTGCCAGATATTCCTGGCTGAACAACAAAAGACGGCCAGCCCGGGTGATTTCCAGGAATTCAACCGGTTAGTGCAGAACTGGGCGATTCTGTCCAGGTCATCCTGGAGAGATTTTCTGACTTCCCGGGTAATGTCTTTTGCTTCCAGTTTCAGCCGGGCCTGGTTTAAAAGCCCCTTGTAGGCGGCGTTGATGGCTTTCAGGGATTGCTGGCTTTTGTCGGTGTTCAGATAAAAACTGGTGGCCTGATAGGGGTGAGTTATCGTTTGAGCCAGGGCCTCGGCCTGAGCAGAGCCGGTAAATTTCATATGACCTCCTTTCAGAAATCAAGAATAAAGACAGAAATAAGGAATATATGAAGACCCGCCCAGGATAAAGTAAGCTCGGTTCCGGATATCGGCTCTGATTGAAGCCACTGATTAAAAATTAGCCCTCCCCCCGGGCTTTGTCAAGAAGAATATTTCCGCTATTTATTCAGCAGGTTGTTCTGTTTTTATTTTTTCTTTCTTTGGTCTCTGCGGTTTTGGCCGGCAGATGACCGTGGTCTCGGCTATCTTATCGTGCATGGTCAGGCCGTGCCGATCCCACAGGACCTGCCAGAACCCAAGAGAGGCAAAAAGACCGGAACAAACGTAGCCGTGAGCCCGCTCGAAGGACTGATACCAGCCCAGCCGCGGCTTTCCTTCCAGGTCGACGACTCTTAAACCGAAAAGCCGTTTGCCCGGCGTTCGCCCGCCATAGCGGAAAAACAGGACAAAATACAGCATGGTTATGATGTATTCTTTGATGATTTTGTAGGCCCCGTCTTCCAGACGGGCTTTCTTCTCGCCGGTCGATTGCCGGCCGCCCGGCTGAACCCGACTCCCGGCCAGAAGCGGTTGATAATTTTTCTCGATTTCCTCGGCGGTCATCGCTCCGGCCTTTTGGAATTCTTCATCCGGCAGGCGGCCCTTTAAGATTTCAAGGTATTCCTGCTTTTTGTCAGGCCTGGTCTGCAGCCCTTTTCCGGGCGTCCAGACGGCGCTCCCCCCTTCCTCCAGGGTCTTGATGGTCGCCGAAAGAGGAGAAGGTTCTCTCCTTAATCTGGCCAGCAATTCCGAGTACCCGGCGTAGACTATGGAAGACAGGATGGCTATTATCAGGGCATCCACTCCGAAGGCCAGTCCGCGGCGGATGAAGCCCGCCTGGTCGGCCCTGGCTTTATTCCTGGGAAAAAGTCTGGTCAGCATGGTTACCCTCTCCGCGGATTCTTTGGCGAAAAACCTGCCTGCTCCGGCGGTCAGCCCGGCCGCCCGGAATCAAGCCGGCCGGCCTCCGGAAAGCAGATGGTTCGGGCTCGCCTTCCTGCCCTTTAATCCATAATCATGCTAATCCTAAATTAAAGCCGGCTATCTTTCAAGGGCAAGTTTGTTCCCGGTCTTCCGGTCTTTACAGAAGGCCCTCAAATAGATATAATTATTATGCTTACCGAGGCTGGTTGCGGAAGTGGCGGAATTGGCAGACGCGTAAGCCTCAGGAGTTTATGGCCGAAAGGCTGTGTGGGTTCGAGTCCCACCTTCCGCACCACCTTTTTTATTCATGCCCGACAAAAAGCGTCTTCTCCTCATAAATCCCTGGGTCTATGATTTCACCGCCTGCGATTTCTGGCTGAGGCCACTCGGACTGCTTTATCTGGCCGCTTTAATCAGGAAATACACTTATTTTGAGGTGGATTTTCTGGACTTCCTTGACTGCGGCCGGGTTGAAGTCGACTCCGGCTTTCTGCCCAGATTCCGCCCCGACGGCCGGGCCTCGTTTTACAAGGAAGAGGTTTCGAAGCCGGATTTATTCCGCCACATTCCCCGAAAATTCTCCAGGTATGGCTGGCCGCTGACCCTGGCTGAAGACAGCTTGAGGCGTCTGCCGCCGCCCGAAGCGGTGCTGGTAACCTGCACCATGACCTACTGGTATCCGGGAGTGCAGACGGTCTGCGAGCTGGTAAAAAAAATATTCGGGTCGGTCCCGGTTATCCTGGGCGGAATTTATCCGACCCTCTGCCCCGAACATGCCGGGCAGAAATCGGGGGCCGGGGTGGTAATTTCCGGCGCCGGAGAGAATCAAATTCTTTCCTGTCTTGAAGAAATCTGCGGACAGCGGGCGCTTCGGCCCGGAGCCGACCAGGCGACTTTCGCCTCGCTCGATTCGCTTCCCGTGCCCGCCTATGATCTTTATCGGGAGCCGAGATTGGCCTGTATCCTTACTTCCAGAGGGTGCCCCTTTAATTGCAGCTACTGCGCCAGTCGGCTGCTTAATCCCCGCTTTGAACAGAGAGAGTCGGCAAAAGTGGCGGCAGAAATCCGCCGGCTAAAGCTGCTGGGGGTCAGGCACATCGCTTTTTATGACGATGCCCTCCTGTTCAATCAGAACCGACACCTGTCAAAAATTCTGGAAGAGACGACCTCCTTCGGGCCGGAGTTGAATTTTCACACCCCCAACGGGCTTTCGCCCCGGGCAGTCGACCGGGAACTGGCGGTTCTGATGAGAAAAGCCGGCTTCTGGTCGGTTTTTCTTAGCCTGGAAAATGCCGACTCCGACTGGCTCAGACAGACCGGACCGAAGGTGGAAGCGGCTGACCTGGAGCGGGCCCTGGATTGCCTGGAAAAAGCCGGCTACAATCGGCATGAAATTTCTGTTTATGTTCTGGTCGGCCAACCCTTGCAAACCGTCGAACAGGTGCTGGACAGCCTGAAACTGGTCAGAAAACTCGGGGCTCGACCGCGCCTGGCTTATTACTCTCCGGTTCCCGGAACCAGGGACTGGGAACATCTGGTTAAAGCCGGAAAGCTCAACCCCGACTCCGACCCGCTTCTTCACAACAAGCTGGCATTTCCTTATTTCTGGGGCAGTATCACTCCGGACGACCTGGAGAAAATAAAAAGGGCCATTGCCTCTGCCGGTCCGGGTTGATTTAATCGGCCCGGAAGGGTAACTTATTGGAGGGAGATATGTCAGATGCGAAAAAAACGGTTTATTTTTTTTCTGCTGCCTGTCTTGGGACTGCTTATTACTTCCTGCCTGACCAGTCGACTTGAAAGGAAACTGAAGCCGGCCGACCAAGACTGGCTGTCCGAGGTTCGTTATATCATCACACCGGAGGAACGGAAAATCTTCCTGGAATTGCCGGAGTCGGAAAGAGAAAAATTCAAGGAAGATTTCTGGGCCAGGCGGGACCCGGACTCCGACACCGAGAAAAACGAGTTTAAGGACGAGTATTACCAGAGGTTGAACCGGGCCAATCAGATGTTCCTGGGAGAAGGCCGCCCGGGCTGGCTGACTGACCGGGGGCGAATTTACATTCTCTTCGGGCCGCCGACCGAGCGTTATACTTACCCCATGGAAGCCTCGGGCTACTGCCGGGAAGTCTGGTATTACGGCAGTTTCCCCGTGATTTTTATCGATGAGCACTGCTCGGGCAATTTCATAATCTCGGCCATCAACCTGGAACATCTGCAGGACCTGAATCTGGCTCAGGGTTATTTTCAGAACACCATCACTCAGGAAAGAAGCGTTTTTAATTATGACCTGAAGCTGACCCGAAGCCAGCGAACCGGGGATAGTCTGAAGGCCAGGCTTATTTTCAGCATGAAGTATGAACAGATCTGGTTTGAAACCCGGGACGATGCCAGTCTGGAAACTCAGCTCTATCTCTTCGTAGAAATTAAAAACGCGGTCGGGGAGACGGTCTGGAGCGGCCATAAAATCGCTCACCTGACTTTCACCGACGAAGAAGAGTTGGAAAAAATGCGGGGCCTTAAATTTACCATGGAAGTAGAAATAAACCTGCCCGACGAAAGGTATCCTCTGCCGCCTCCCGGAAAGTATAAGATGTATTCAACCCTCAAGCAGAGAACCGGGGGGAAAGAACTGAAAAAGGTGGCGGAAATAAAACTTTAAGCCGGACGTCCGGTCTGAACTCGTCCTCAGAACTTGAGGCTTAAAATCAGCTGGCCGGCCCGGGTGCCGTAAAGGGCCAGAAGCTTCTGGTAGGAAGGGCTGTAAATCCGGGTGCCGGCGGAGCTGCCTTCATCTTCCGGATACCAGTAGCCGCCGTCGTTTAAGTCCTTCAGCCCGTACTTTTTACCGAGGACGTTGAGAACGTCAATCGCCACTTCCAGCCGTGTTTTCTGACCGACCTTGAAGTTCCTTTCCAGCCGCAGGTCCAAACTGTGGAAGTCGGGCCATCTCCTGGAGCCCGGTTCTTCCAGGAAGACGGTGGCTGGAATGTTCTGGGCCTGGTGGGTTTCCAGCCAGCCGGCCGGCGGAACTACGGTTACGGTTCTGGCCCAGGGAGTGCCGCTCAGGTACTGGAAAAAGGCGCTCAGATAAAAATCCCCCGGCAGGCGATAGGTGCCCATGACTTTGATAATCCAGGGTCGGTCCAGGTCCAGGCGGCTGCTGTCGGTGACATTGACCAGGGAATTGGGAGAATTAGCCAGCTGGGTCAGGGCGGCGGCGTTCAACCGGCTCAATCCGGCGTTGCCCTCGGCCCGGCTCCAGGTGGCCGAGGCCATAAGCTGCCAGTTGTCACTCATTTTTTTTCTGGCCACCAGCTGAAAAGCTGAATATTTTTGCTTCAGTCCATCGACGTTGCTGAGGCGGGTGAAGAAAGCCGGGGCTTCGGAGGAAGGAAAATAGACCGTTACCGGGACATCTCCGTAACCGGTCTGGCCCGGGACCACGGTGGTAAAAGGCACCCAGAATTCTCCGGCCTGGCCAACCGAGTACCATTCCCTGTCGCCATCCGGGTCATAGAGCACATCTTCGATAATTCCGGTTCGGGTTCTGGAAAGATAAGACAGCGACAGGGTAAAGACCTCTGACAGCTGTTGTTCCAGGCTGGCGGTCCATTCAGTGGTCACCGGAGCTTTAAGGTCGGAAGAAACTCTCTTCTTAAAATATTCGTCCAGGTGAATCCGGTAATCTTCGGGCAGGGGCAAAAAGGTGTCGTCGAAGTCAGCTGTCCCGTCTTCGTTTTCGTCGTACCAGTAAAAATTATGATAACCGGTCGACCAGCTCGGGGCGAAACTCATCAGATAACCGAGGTTGATGTTGTCCTGGTACCGGCCGAACGACCCCTTGATCAGAGTCTTGCCTGTGCCCAGCAGGTCGAATACCAGTCCTGCCCGCGGAGACAGATTATACCAGATTACCATGTTGTCCCAGGACGGATAATTCACCGCGCTGTAGGGATTGACCCCGTAAACCGGCCTGATGGCGGCTTCCCCGGCGTAGAAAGAGATGCTGGTGCCGCTGACGCCTTTATAAACCGCGGCCAGGCCCGACTGAAGCCTTTCGAATTTCAATCCCAGAGAAAAATTCAAACGGCGGCCGAGGTTGAAGGTATCGTGCAGGTAGAAGGTCAGGCGATGGAGCGTGGCTCTCTGCAATAAGCCGTCCCGGGCTCCGCTGGCCACGTAAAAACCAACCAGCCCTTTGCCGACCAGGTTTCCGGTCTCAGGCGAGACGCCGGAGTCGTAATAATAAGGACTTCCGTATAAATAATAATAAATCAGGTTGCTGGACTTCCAGACTGAATCGTCGGCCCGGCTGCTCTGGTATTCAGCTCCGGCGACCAGTTCATGAAGTCCGCCGAGAAGGGACTGAAATCGGCTGATGGAAGCGCCGGCCCTGAAGATTTCGCCAATCTGATCCCGGTTGAAGGGACCGCTGCCCCAGCTGTAGCCGCTGCCCAAATCGACATAGCGCGGTTTTTCTTCAGTTTTAGCATCGAGTCTTCGCGGCAGGAAATCGCGGGTATAAAAAAGGAAAAAACTGGCCTCGGTTTTCTGGTTAATTTTGTAACTGCCACTGGCGCTCAGCAAAAACAGGTTCTGCCCGGCGATGTTGAGCGTGGCAGTCTGGGGATTGAAGGGAGTCAGGAAATCCGGGTCCACTGACTGCTTGTTTTTGTTGAAGCTTAACATGACCGAGGCATTAATCTCGGGGGTAACCTGAGAGGTGAAGCGAAAGAGGGAGTTAAAATCACCGGACTTCCAGCTGTACATCGGGTAGGGGATATTATCCGGGTCCCGCCAGGGAGCGAAGGGCGTTGACCTGGCCCGGCGGTTATACCTGAAGCTGGTGAAATACCAGACCCGGTCCGGCAGAATGGACCCTTCCAGGTTCAGTCCGAAATCGAGGTTGTAACGATCCTTGACCACCGGCGTGGATATGGTCTGGTTCAGCTCCTCCTGGCTCCAGAGGTCTCGTGTTAAATCGCCTCCGGTGCCCAGAAATTGAAGCTGGCCGGAAGTTCTGTTCTGCCCGGAGCGGGGGATGATTTTTATGAACGCGCCAGGAGTCGTGTAGTTCTCCACCGGATTTCCGGCGGCGACAATTTCAATTTCCTCAACTGAATCGGGATTAATATTTCGGGCCGGAGACAGGTTTAACGGGTGATTGAGTTCGCTGCCCGAGAAAGTGACCGGGCTGGAGCCGACCGCAGAGCCGCTGACCGAAAAATTCAGGTCGCGGGGTGGAATCTCCGGATTCAGGACCGGGACCAGCTGCAGCAGACCGGCCAGGTCTTTGGTCCTGGGGATGTGATTAATCAGGTTGCTGTCCAGGATGTATGATATTCCGGGATTTTCTTTATCCAGGGCCGGCAGCGGGTAGAGCAGGACTTTTTCTTCTTCCTGGTCTTCGGCTGTTTCCAGATGAACAGGCAGGCTGAGCGTTTTACCGGTCTCCACCCGGATGTCGTTGATTATGGCGGTGTGAAAACCGGGAGCTTCCACGGCCAATTTGTAGGTGCCCGCGGGGAGGTGCAGAAAGTAATAATAACCGGTCTTGTCCGTCAGGAAATAACGGATACCTACCAGCGCCGGAGAGGATAGATAAATGTAGGCACCCTCAACCGGCCGGTTTGAACCGTCGGCGATGCGGCCTTTAATCGACCCGTCCAGCCTGACCGCGCCCTTAAGGTTGCCGGTGGCGGCCAGAAAAATTGGCATTAATAGGCTGAATATGGTTAAAGCAAACTTGGCTTTCATCCTGACCACCTGGTCCTCCTTTAGCTGCTTAGAAACTGGCATCGGTCCATCAGCAGGCTCAATATTCCAGAAACAGCGTTTTTCCGTCTGGAAATAAGATAAACATTATAGCTTTTTTTAACCTTATTTGTATCAAATTATTAAAACTTTTTGAAGGGGCAAAAAGTTACCCTGGGTGGCTGTTACAGGGACCTGTTTCCGGTTTCCATCCGGTGCCGTCCCCAGGCAGCCGCTCCCATCAGGCCGGCATCGTTCCCCAGTCGGGCTTTCCTGATTTCGCAGCCGGCAAAGGCCGGGGCGATTGACCTTCGCCGGGCCTCGGCCACGGCCGGTTTAAGCAGCCAGTTGCCGGCTTTCATCACCCCGCCCCCGATGATTATTTTCTCCGGGTTTAAGAAGTTGATGACTATTCCCAGGGCTATCCCCAGAAAGTAGCCGCAGCGCTCAAAGCTCTTGCGGGCCGCCACCTGACCGGCTCTGGCCCTCAGGTATACCTCTCGGGCAGTCGGGTTCTCCCGCCGGCCCGAGAACTCCAGGTAGTTCCGGACCAAGGCCGGGGCCGAAACTTCGGTTTCCAGGCAGCCGATGTTGCCGCAGCCGCACTTCAGCCCTTCAGGGTTCACGGTGATATGGCCCAGTTCGCCGGCAAAACCTCCCTTTCCCTGCCAGAGTTCGCCATTCAGGATTATGCCCGAACCAAGCCCGGTGCCGACCGTCAGGAAGACCAGGCTGTGGGCCCGGCGGGCGCTGCCGTAAAGGTATTCCCCGTAAGCCGCCAGATTGGCGTCGTTGTGGACGGCGAATGGAACAGGAATAATTTTTTTGAGAGCCGGGAAAAGAGGAAAGTTGTCAAGGGCCGGGTAATTCGGAGACTGCATGATTCTTTTCTGCTTGAGGCTGAAAAAGCCCGCGAAACCGAAACCGGCGGATTTTATCCGGCGAGGGTATCTTTGCTCAAGCTTCTTCCAGACACTCTGAATCAGCGCCATCAGGGAATTGATATCGGGAGGGCTGGGAGACTGACTTTTGAAAACCAGGCGGCCGGCGTCGTTGATCAGTCCATACTTAAGCTGGGTTCCGCCTAAATCAAACCCGGCGTACAAGTTTTCGGGCATAGCTCAGAATTCGGTTCTGAATCTTCAGCCGGCGGCCGGCGGCTTGGTCTGATTGTCGGACGGGTGCTCTTCCTTGCCGCTGCTGACAGCTTTTTTGAAATTCTTTATGCCTTCCCCCAGGGATTTGCCGAGGTCCGGAAGCTTTCTGGCTCCGAAGATGATGATGACGATAAGCAGGATTAATAAGAGTTCGGTCGGCCCGATAGAACCTAACATGCAAACCTCCTTCCGGAGTTTTCTCAACCTGGTTGAGGTGTCTCCGATTCCAGATAAAAAGGTACTCTATGCCCGGATAAAAGTCAAGGAAGAGCAGGTACCCCCCGTCCGGACGGGCAGTTGTCAGGACCGTCTTTTTCAATTAAAATAAGTATACAGCCTGCCCTTATTCTGGCTGAACACGGCCGGTCATCCGGATAATTGAACGGTGGTATTAATGCAGGAAAGAATACGCAATTTCTCAATCATTGCCCACGTCGACCACGGCAAGAGCACACTGGCCGACCGCTTTATCGAACTGACCGGAGCCCTGTCGCCCAGGGAGCTTAAAGACCAGGTCCTGGACACCATGGATCTGGAAAGGGAAAGAGGAATCACCATCAAGGCCCAGACAGCCAGGTTGACCTACCGCAGCCGGTCGGGTGAGGAATACGTTCTGAACCTGATCGATACCCCGGGTCACGTGGATTTTTCTTACGAAGTCTCGCGCAGCCTGGCAGCCTGCGAGGGGGCGGTCCTGGTCATCGACGCTTCCCAGGGGGTGGAAGCTCAAACCCTGGCCAACGCCTATTTGGCCATCCAGAACGACCTGCTGATTATACCGGTAATCAACAAGATAGACCTGCCCCAGGCTGATATAGAAATGGCCCTGGAGCAACTGGAGCATATCGTCGGATTAAAGCGCGAAGAAGCCCTTCTGGTTTCGGCCAAGAAGGGGACTGGAGTGGAAGAGGTGCTGGAAAGTGTGGTCAGGAAAATCCCGCCGCCGCGGGGCAGCACCGCCTCGCCGCTCAAAGCCCTGCTTTTTGATTCCTGGTTTGATCCCTATCGCGGGGTGGTCGTCCTGGTCAGGGTGGTCGACGGAACCTTAAAGACCGGCGACCGCATCGTGTTGATGGCCGCCGGGGCCGAATACCAGGTGGAAGAAATCGGTTATCTGACCCCCAAGCCGGTTCGGGTGGAGGCTCTCTCGACCGGAGAGGTCGGCTACCTGGTGGCCGGCATAAAAAATCTGGCTCACGCCAGGATCGGGGAAACCATCACCCACAAGCTGCGTCCGGCCGAGCAGCCGCTGCCCGGTTTCAAGGAGGCCAAGCCCATGGTTTTCTGCGGGCTTTACCCGGCCGGCGAAAGCAGCATCGAAGACCTGCGGGATGCCCTGGAAAAGCTGAGGCTCAACGATGCTTCCTTCCATTTTGAACCCGAGAATTCACCGGCCCTGGGCTTCGGATTCCGGGCCGGCTTTCTGGGGCTGCTCCACCGGGAAATTATTCAGGAGAGGCTGGAGCGGGAGTTCAACTTGAGTCTTATCACCACCGCTCCCAGCGTCAGTTACCGGGTGGTGACCACCAGGGGCGAAGTGCTGGAAGTCCACAATCCTTCGGAACTGCCCGAGCCTCAGCACATCGACCGGATTGAAGAACCGATCATCGAAGCCCTGATCCTGACTCCCGACCGTTATCTGGGCAATCTGCTGCAGCTCCTGGATGAGCGCCGTGGGGTGCAGAAAAAGATGGAGTACATTTCCACCAGCCGGGTGCTGCTTGATTACCTGGTTCCGCTGAATGAAGTTGTTTTTGATTTTTACAACCAGCTCAAGTCGCTCTCCCAGGGCTATGCCTCGATGGATTACGAGCTGGCCGGCTACAGGGAAGCTCCGCTGGTCAAGCTCGACATTCTGGTGAACTATGAAGAGGTCGACGCCCTGTCGGTCATAGTTCACGAGGACAAAGCTTACCGGGTCGGCCGGTCGCTGGTCGAGCGGCTGCGGCAGGCCATCCCCCGTCAGCAATTTGAGGTAGTGCTCCAGGCGGCCATCGGCAAGAGGGTCATCGCCCGCGAAACCGTCAAGCCCTTCCGCAAGGACGTCCTGGCCAAACTCTACGGCGGCGACTACACCCGCAAGATGAAAGTCCTGGAAAAGCAGAAGGAAGGCAAGAAGAGGATGAAAAGGGTCGGCCGGGTCGACATTCCCCAGGAGGCTTTTCTGGCCATTCTGGAAGTCAAATAGATTTTTCCGTTATAATAGCCGGAGTCCTGAGCTAATCTGATTTCTTGCGGCTGGAATCCATTATGACCTGCAGGCTGAGTTAAGGGGGCGGAATGGAAGAAAATAAGCTGCTGGCCTTTCTGAGGCAAACCAAAGAAATTCTCGTGGATTTTTTTCCGGCTGGCTCTACGGCCCTGCTGCCGGTAATTTTTTCTTCCCTGGTCTGGGCGGTTGTCCGCCGCGGGGAGATTAAGAAAAAAATATTAGAAACGAAGGTCTGGCTGGAACCTGAAACCCTGAGGACCAAGCCGGCCGAATTTATCCTGGACTTTTTTAAGTCCGACCCGGAGCTTCGAGCGGTCTATGAAAAAGAAATCGCAGCCGGCGATTTAAGAATCCTGCGGGCGGCCTTCCGGGCTCTCTATCCGGTGCTCGGATTGCGGGACCCGTTTCTGGAAAGGTTGTTCTCAGCCGAGCTGAAAAACCATGATTATCGCCGGCTGGCAACCGAGTTCAGGCCGAGACTGGAAGCGGCCCTGTCGGAAATTCGGGCAGCCGGCGGCCGCGAAAACTTCTGGAGAATCCTGGAAAACATCGGCGATGAATTCCTTAAACTGGGCTGGGCGCTTCTGTCCGAAGATGAAATCCGGGAGCAACTGAAAAAGGCCCTGGAAAAAATTCGGGCCGAAAAAATAACGGGAGACGGCCGATGACTCAGGTTCGGCAACAAACAATACCAAAAATATTAAATCAGAAGAAACGGTTCGGAGCGGCAGTCGTCCTGATTCTAATATTGCTCTGTTCCGGCTGCGCTTCCCGGCTGCAGCCGGCCAAGGTGCATCTGGCCATGGGCCAGGAACTGGAAAAGTCCTTCCGAACCGAAGAGGCAATTGCGCTTTACAAGAAATCTCTTGAAGAAGCTGACCGTGCGGTCAGGAAGAAGCCTTCGGCCCAGGCTTACCTGCTCAAGGGCCTGGCCGAGGTCAAGCTGGGCCGATGGCCGGAGGCCGGCCGCAGTTTCAGCCTGGCCGCGGCCCTGGGGGAGGAGAAAGCCGAGAGCTGGGCCAGGGAGGTCAGTCTCTACGGTCTGGCTATTTCCCTCCTGGAGCAGGGGCTGACCGAGCCGGCCGTCCGGCTGTTTTCCGTCCTGGCCGAGCGGGGCAAGTTTTCTCCGGCGGTCCAGGCGGCCCTGGGCCGACTGATAGACACCCAGCTGGAATCGCTGCCCGGTCTGCCGGAAAAGGAACGGGAAAAAATTATTACTAAATCTATCGGAATAGTAGAGAAAGCCCTGAGCGCCGACCCGGCCTGCGGTTATTATCACTATCTTCTGGCCCAGCTTCTCGGTCACCAGAAAAAGTATCGGGAGAGCTTCGAAGAAGCGGTCATGGCCAGGGAACTGGGGCTGCCCGGGCTGGATATCCATCGCGATAACGACAATCAGATCGTCTTCTGCTACCGGCGGCTGAAAGAATCCCTGAGCGGTGAATCCTGGGCCGAGTTCAATCGCACTTACCGTCTCTGGACGGAAAAATGGAAATGGCCGGACGAGGAGACGCCGGACTGGAAAAGGAGGTAAGCATGCTGCCGGCATTAGCCTGGAAAAACGGGGCCCTGGTGCTGGTTGACCAGCGCCGGCTGCCCTGGAGAGAAGAATATCGCACCCTGACCACCGTGGAGCAGGTGGCCCGGGCGATAGAAGACATGGTGGTGCGGGGAGCGCCGGCCATCGGGATAGCGGCTGCCTATGGTCTGGCCCTGGGAATGGGCAGACTGAAACCGGGAGCCGATCCGGAGAGCGAATTTAACCGGTTTTATCAACGTCTGTGGCGGACCAGACCCACGGCCAGAAATCTGTTCTGGGCCCTGGAGAGAATGAAGGCTGTTTTTGAAGAAAATAAAAAAACCGGGCTCGGCCGGTTGAAGCAAGCGCTGCTGGCCGAAGCCAGAGCCATCGAAAAAGAAGACCTGGAAATCAACAGAAAAATAGGAGAATACGGCGCGGAATTGATTCCTGAGGGGGCGACCATATTAACTCACTGCAATGCCGGGGCGCTGGCCACGGCCGGCTACGGAACGGCTTTGGGGGTGGTCAGGGCCGCTCAGGCTCGGAAGAAGAAGATAAAAGTCCTGGCCTGTGAAACCAGACCCTTTCTTCAGGGAGCCAGACTGACCGTCTGGGAACTGGTCCGCGAGCGAATTCCCGTCACCCTGATCACAGATAACATGGCCGGCTGGCTGATGTCCAGGGGCGAGGTCAGCCTGGTCATTGTCGGAGCCGACCGGATTGCCCGAAACGGCGATACGGCCAATAAAATAGGGACTTATTCCCTGGCTGTCCTGGCCGGGAATCATGGCCTGCCGTTCTACGTGGCTTCGCCGCTGAGCACCTTTGATTTCAGGCTGCGGAGCGGGGCTGATATTCCCATCGAAGAAAGGAAGGCGGATGAAGTTCGCCGGGTCGGCCGACAGCTCATTACCCTGCCCGACGTTCCGGTAAAAAACCCGAGCTTTGACATAACCCCGGGACGGCTCATAACCGCTATCATCACGGAAAAAGGCGTGATCGGAAGGCCGTTGTCCAGAGGGATTCAAAAGATGAGGTATGGCTGGCGATAAGCGCACTCCGCCCGCCAGGCCCCGAAATGATGAGGCCGCAGGCTTGGGCTCACTTTTTCCGGGCCGATTCTCAAAGAGCCGCAATCTCTGGACGCCGATTTGTCTGGATATTACCTAAGGATATAAAAAGGGCCGACGGTATTTTGTCCCGGCAGGAAGGCGTCGCCACCTCGATGTTATCGAGCTAAGGAAAAAGGATGTCATTGCCGCCCGATTGGATTTTTCATTAAAAGCTCCCGCGGCAAGTTTATTAAGAATTTTTGCCTTCCCGCTTTAACCGATATCCGGCCCACGGCTTTTCCCGATGATGACGGCTGAGGATCCGGCGTGCTTGTCAGCGGCAAAAAATAAAATCAATCCTTTGCCCCGATGACGGAATCTCCGGACGAAGGTAGTCAAGCCCCGGAACTTGGGCTAAAATGTCCCTGTCCATTAATTTCGGAGAAACGAATGGCCGCACGAAAAAAGCCCCGGTTCCTGCTGGCAGTAGAAACCTCCTGCGACGAGACCTCGGCTGCCGTCCTGGACCGAGGTCGAATTTTAAGTAACATCATTCTGTCCCAGGATGAAATCCATTCACCCTACGGCGGAGTCGTGCCGGAACTGGCTTCGCGTCAGCATATCAAGTCCATAGATTATGTAATCGGGGAGAGTCTGGCGCGGGCCGGGGTGGCTCTTAAAGAAATCGACCTTTACGCGGTCACTCAGGGGCCGGGTCTTATCGGCTCGCTGCTGGTCGGACTGACCTTTGCCAAAGGGCTGGCCTACTATTTTAAGAAGCCTCTCCTCGGCGTTGACCATCTCCAGGCCCACATCGAGGCTCCCTTCCTGGAAAACGAGGGGATTGAGTTCCCGGTGCTGGCCCTGCTGGTTTCGGGAGGCCATACCTCTCTCTATTTTCTGGAAAAGCCGCTCGACTACCGACTGCTGGGGAAAACCCGCGACGATGCGGCCGGCGAATGCCTGGACAAGGTGGCCAAGTTTCTGAAGCTGGGCTATCCGGGAGGTCCGGTCATCGAACGCCTGGCCCGGGGCGGCGACAGCGCGCGCTTCCATTTTTCGCTGCCGAGAATGAAGACGGCCGGCTATGATTTCAGCTTCTCCGGTCTCAAAACTGCCGCCCTGAAAATTATCCGCGAAAACGGCCTGAGCGCCGAACATCCGGAGCTCGGAAATTTCCTGGCCAGCTTTGAGGAAACGGTGGCCAGGGCCCTCCTGGAGAATGTCCATAAAGCCCTGGAAGAATTCCGGCCGGCAGCCCTGATTCTCTGCGGCGGAGTGGCTCGCAATGCCAGGCTTCGGGCCAGGTTTTCCGAGCTGGCGGCAGGTTACAGCCTGCCGTCTTTTGTTCCCTCGCCCCGGCTGTGCACCGATAATGCCGGCATGGTCGGAGCGCTGGCCTGGAAGAAATTTCAAGCTTCTCCCGTAGCCGTCGCCGACCTGGACCTGGATGCCTACCCGAGATGAGCCGGCCCAGGGGCCGGCTGGAAAGGTTCCGCTTTCTAAATCTATCAATATCTTTAGCCCGGCCATTTTAATTTCTCATCCCTCACGCCGCCTCCAGGATTCCTGCGGATTTCAGGCCGGGTTCAGAGAGCCCCCGGGTTATGGCAAATTTAATTACCGATGGGAAGCCGGCGGGAAAATCCGAGCCCGGACTGCGTCTTTATGTTCATGAGCCGCAGGCTGTAACTTTCGCCGGCCTGAATCGTATTATTAATGAGAGAATTAAGTTTGATTTACCCGAGTCGCTTCTGTTAAACTTGAGTTCGGAGCGGCAACGGGAACGAAGTCAGGAGGCTTGAGGTGATGAAAACGGCTAAAAGATTATTAAATATGACGGCATTTCTAACGCTTGTTTTTCTGACGGTCGCGGGGCTGCCGGCCCAGGAGCAGAAAGCCAAAGAGATTTCTCTCAGCCTGGACGAAGCTATCTATCGGGCCCTCAAACATAACCTCAACCTGATAGCCGAAGTCTATTCCACCGAAAAGGCCGGAGAAAACATATCCGTGGCCAGGGAGGCCTTCCTGCCGAGTCTGGAAATGAGCTACGGCAGCAATCGCACCGAACAGCCTTCAACCTGGTGGATTCAGGGGTCGGGCACTTATATTACTTCTTCTCAGAATTATGAAACCAGGCTGTCCCAGCGGCTGCCGATCGGCGGGACCTTTTCCGTGGCCATGTCCAACTACAGCACCAATACCAACCAGCTGTTTCAGCTATTTAATCCTTATTACAACACCCAGTTGCGTTTTGACTTTACTCAACCGCTGCTCCGAAATTTCGGGCCGCGGGTGGCCAAACGGGAGATCATAATCGCCCGCCAGAATTATGCCATCTCCGAGGCCCAGCTCAAGAGCCAGGTCATGGAAACCATCTACCAGGTGGAAGATGCCTACTGGAACCTGGTTCTGGCCCGGGAGAACTTGAAGGTCAAACAGCAGTCGTTGCAACTGGCCAGAGACCAGCTGACCAAGACCAAAAAAGAAATTGAGGTCGGACAGCAGGCGGCCATTGAAATCCTGAACGTTCAGGCGGCTGTTTCCCAGAGAGAAGCCGAAATCGTCCAGGCCGAGGCCGCAGTCAGGACTGCTGAGGACAGGCTCAAAGTCATATTGAATCTGGCCAGCGGTCAGGAATTAAGCTCGGTCAACCTGGTCCCCACCGAGAGGCCGGAATTTAAGCCGGTTAAGGTCGACCTGAACGAAGCCCTGCGAACGGCGCTTCTGATGCGGCCCGACCTGCAGATAGACAGCCTGACCATTGAAAGCAAGAAGTTCGATTATGACTTTGTCCGCAACCAGATGCTCCCGCAGCTCGACCTGAATGTTTCTTACTGGAGCCCCGGGATCTCCGGAGATCGCCTGATCTACCGCGACGATAATCCCTGGACCGGGGAAGTGGTCGGCAAGATTCCCGGCAGCCTCTGGGATTCTTTCCGCGACGCCTCCAGGTTTCTGTACAACAACTGGTCGGTCAATTTTACCCTGACCATCCCCCTGGCCGATTATTTCGGCCGGTCGAAGCTGGCCCTGGCCCGGACCGAGCTGGCTGAAGCCCAGGCCAAGCAGAAAGCGCGGGAGCAGCAGGCCATGCTGGAGGTCAGCGAGGCGGTCAATAATATTGAGACCCTGGCCAAAAGCGTTGAAGCCTACCGGGTGGCCAGGGAATACGCCGAAAAACTCCTGGAAGCCGAAACCAAGAAACTGGCTGTCGGTTTGACCACCAGTTTCTTTGTGCTCGAGGCCCAGGAAAAAATGGCCGCCGCCCGCTCGGCCGAACTAAAAGCTCTGGTCGATTACAACCTGGCCCAGGCCAGGCTGGAAAAAGTCCTGGGCACCATCCTGGCCAACAAAAAGGTCAGTCTGGGCCAGGTCGGGCAGCGCTGATTCGGTTTGAGTGCCGGGGTCGGGTTGTGTTAATATTGACCCGTGAAAATCACGGCGGTTGTTGTAACCTACAATAACGAGAAAAAGATAATAGACTGTCTGGAATCGCTGCAGGGCCTGGTCGATGAAATCGTGGTGGTGGACAGCCACAGCACCGACCTGACCAGGAAAGTCGCCGCCTATTTTACCGATAAAGTCTACCGGACGGCTTCTGCCGATTATGCCGCTCTCAAAAACCTCGGCCAGGAGAAAGCTTCCTTCAACTGGATACTGTCGCTGGAGCCCGACGAAAGGCTGTCGCGCGGACTGAAGCTGGAGCTGCTTAAAATCAAGCAGCAACCGGATGAAGCTGAAGGGTACCTGATTCCCCGCCGGAGTTTCTATCTCGGCCGCTGGGTCAGACATTCGGGCTGGTACCCCAACCGCAGAATAAGGCTCTACCGGAAGGATAAGGGCACCTGGGTCCGAGACAGATTCCGGGTGAGCTTGAATTTTACGGGCCGGGCCGGCCGGTTGAAGAATCCGGTCGAACACCTGGCCTTTTCGTCCATCTCCGAGCACCTGAATTATCTGAATCGGGTCAGCGAGCGGCGGGCCCAGGAGTTATACCTGAAAAGAAAAAAAGCCCGCGCCTATCATTTCTTTTTATCTCCGGTGGCCAGGTTTCTGGGAACTTATTTCGGTCGAGGGGGCTGGCTCGACGGTTTTGCCGGACTGGTGATTTCCACGCTGGCCGCTTATTCTGTTTTTCTTAAATACGCCAAGCTGAAAGAGGTCTGGAAAAAAGGAGAGAGAATTGAGCCTGTGTCTCATAGCCAGTGATCCGCAGGATGAGCTGGAGCTGAAGCAAATTTTCCTAGTTTGTCGGGAACTCAAGAAAAAGAATTATCCGTTTTTTATCCTGACCGGCCCGGGGAGCAAGCTGTCGTCCCAGGCCAGGTTGCAGGGAATCAGAGTTCTTAACCACCGCCTGGACGGCAGTGCGGGCTGGCTGGATTCATGGAAATTGCAGCGGCTTTTTAAGAAGAACGGGATAGAACTGGTCCATTTTTTCGACCGGGAGGCAGCCGGTTCCGCCTGGAAAGCCGCCCGGAAGGCCGCAGTCAGGGTCAGATTAATTTCCTGGAAGCCGGCCTGGAACTTGAAAGAAGCGCTGGGAGTGTTAAGTCAGGTCGATTCGGTCGTCTGTGAGAACGATGAAGCCAAGAGGCTTCTGTTAAAGCATAATCTGGCCCAGGGAAAACTGGAAATCATTCCCCCGGGACTGGATGTTTCGCCAGCCAGGACGGCCAGGAAGGATTTTCTGCGGCAGGAACTTAACCTTCAGCCTGACAATTTCCTGGTGGGTTTGCTCTGCCCGCTGGAAGACCTGAAAACTCTCAAAAGCCACCTGGAAGCGGTCAGAATTCTTGACCAGGAAGCTCCCCGGCTGAAGGTGGTCATCCTGGGAATCGGAGCCCTGAACCTGGAGAGATTGCGACAGGAGCAGGCCCTGGAATTTGAAAACCTGTATTTTTACCTGGGTTTCAATGAACAGCTGGCCGAGGTCATTTCGGCTCTGGACCTGTTCGTTTTCGGGGCTTATTCTCTTCCGGAAGAATATATACTTAAAGCTATGGTCTGGCGGGTGCCGGTAATCGGGGTCATGGCGGCCGGAATGACCGGGCTGATCATTCAACGGGAGACCGGCTTTCTGGTTGCGCCGGGCGACCCGGCCTCCCTGGCCCAGGCCATATTGAAGCTTTATCTTGACCGCAGCCTGGCTCAGAGTCTTAGCAGCCGGGCGTTCGAGCTGGTTTCGAGCCAACATTCAGTCGAGGCCATGGCTCAGAAGATGGTCAACCATTATGAGTTCCTGGCCTTGCAAAAAGGAGTTAAGCTTGGTCGGTAAGGTTTCAATTCGCAGGTTGACGGACCGCAGGGAATTTGCCGGCTTGATTGATATTCAACGGGCCGTCTGGAAACATCCTGACCTGGACCTGACCCCGGTCCACCAGTTCTGCATCTCGACTTTCATGGGCGGGCTGGTGCTGGGAGCTTTCGTGGATGAAGAGCTGGCCGGTTTTGTTTATTCTTTTCCGGCCATCTATAACGGAAAATTCTGCCATCATTCGCATCTGCTGGCAGTTCTCCCTCAGTTCCAGGGTTACGGGCTGGGTAAGAAGTTGAAGTGGGCCCAGCGCCGGGAAGTGCTGAAGATGGGGTTGGATCTGGTCACCTGGACCTACGACCCGATGCAGAGCCGGAATGCCAACCTGAATTTCCACACTCTTGGCGTTATCTGCAGGCGGTACCTGCCGGATTTTTACGGGGAAACCCCCCAGTTGAGGCTGGGCCCGGGCATTCCCACCGACCGGTTGCTGGTGGAATGGCCGATTAAGTCGACCCGGGTGCAGAAGAAAGCCGCGGAAAAGGAAGACCGGAGCCCCGACCTGAGCTTTCTGCCGAAAGCCCTGGCGGGCTATAAGGCAGAAGACGGAAGCTACCGCCCGGGTCCGGTCAATCTCAGGCTGTCAGCCCCGGTTTTTCTGGCCGAAACGGTGCGGGACGTCCGCGCCCTTCAGGCCGCGCCCGAGCTGATCGGAGACTGGCAGTCGGCCCTGAGGCAGGTGCTTAACCATTATTTTAGCCGGGGTTATGCCGTCATCGATTTTATTTTTGGCGAGCAATGTTATTACCTGTTAAAGCAGATGCCGGCCGGAAAAACGCAAAAGTCGGGCCGGCATGAGGGCAGATGAGCGGACGGTAAGGTCAAGGCAAGCGGTTAAGCCTGGAAGAGAAAAATCCCGCCCGGATTGAAAAATGGCCGGATATCCGGCCGGTCGGTCTCCGGGGAAAAGTTCCGGGCGGCTAAAAATATTAAAGGTCGGGCTGACGGCGAAGCCTGACCGGAAGGCAGGTGACAGATGGCCATTGACAGAATCGAGCTGAATTTATTGCGGCTGCCCTATGTTCATTTTTTTGAGACCAGCTTCGGTCGGGCCTATGACCGCACCTTTATCATCATTCGGGTTTATGAAGACGGGGCGGTCGGGTACGGCGAATGCGTGGCCGAGGAAAAACCTCTCTACAGCGGAGAAACCACCGAAACCGCCTGGCATATAATCCGGGATTTTCTGGTTCCGCTCGTTTTTAGCCGGGGAATAGTTGAGCCTGAGGACTATTATGAGGCGGCTAAGATTTTTCGCGGCAATCAGATGGCCAGAGCCGGTCTGGAACTGGCCCTCTGGGATTTGAAGGCCAAAAAACAGGGGGTTCCGCTCAGCCGGCTGTGGGGCGGAGTCCGCGACGAAATTCCGGCCGGAGTGAGTGTCGGAATTGAGGACTCGGTCCCCGAGCTTCTGGCCAGGATCGAAAATTATCTCGGTCAGGGCTATGAGCGAATTAAAATAAAAATTAAACCCGGCTGGGACATAGACGTTTGCCGGGCCATCAGGGAAAAATTTCCCGGGCTTCTTCTCCAGGCTGACGCCAACGGAGGTTATTCCCTTGAGCAGGCTGAGCATCTGAGAAATCTGGATGCCTTCAAACTGCTGATGGTGGAACAGCCCTTTCCTCCCTACGACCTCTGGGACCACAGCAAGCTGCAGAGGAAGATGACCACGCCGCTGTGTCTGGACGAGAGCATCGTTTCTTTCGACTCGGCCCGGGCTGCGCTGGAAATGGGCAGTTGCCGGATAATCAACATCAAGGTCGGCCGGGTGGGGGGAATTATCGAAGCCCGAAGGATTCATGATTATTGCCTGAACTATGGAGTCGGAGTCTGGTGCGGCGGCATGTTGGAAAGCGGCATCGGCCGGGCCCATAATCTCCATATTGCCACCCTGCCCAACTTTAAGTATCCTAATGACCTTTCGGCCAGCGCCCGCTATTACCATGAAGACCTGATCGAACCGCCGATCAGCCTCAGCCGGCCTGGTCATATCCGGGTTCCCGACGGACCGGGTATCGGCGTCAACCCGGTGGAAGAGCGTATTCAGAAAGCCACGGTTCGTCATGAAATTTTAAAACCCTGAGGAGAGACTGATGAAGAATCTGGTAATTCTGGGAGCCGGAACCGGCGGCACCATCATGGCCCACCGGCTGGCCGACCCTCTTAAGAAGCGAGGCTGGAAAGTCACTGTGATTGACAAAGATGACGACCATTATTATCAGCCCGGCTTTCTGCTGGTGCCCTTTGGCCTCTACCGGCCGGAAGACCTGGTCAGACGGCGGTCGCATCTGCTGCCGAAAGGCGTGGAATTTATCGTCGAAAGAATCGAAGAAATCAGGCCGGGGAGCAAGAAAATCAAGCTGGCTGACGGCCGGGAGATAAGCTATGACCTTCTTCTGATTGCCACCGGCAACCGTATAAAACCGGAAGAAACACCGGGCCTGCTTGACGGCTGGCGGAAAAACATTTTCGATTATTATTCGATAGACGGAGCCAGTGCCCTGGCAGAGAAATTGAAGGAATTCAGAGAGGGAACGCTGGTTGTCCAGATCGCCGAAATGCCGATTAAGTGCAATGTCTCGCCGCTCGAATTTGCCTTTCTGGCCGACTGGTATTTCCGGAAGAAAGGGGTTAGAGAGAGTATCAGACTGGTTTATGTGACCCCGATTTCCGGCGCCTTTACCAAGCCGGTGGCTACCCGCTATCTGGGCGACCTGCAGGCCAAAAAAAAGATAGAAGTGGAAAGTTTCTTCCTGACCGAAAAAGTTGACCCGGCGGCCGGGAAAGTTGTTTGCTATGACGGACGGGAAGTGGGCTTCGACCTGCTGGTGACCATACCGCCGAATTTCGGAGCAGAGGTCATCGGGCGTTCCGGCTTGGGAGACGAGATGAATTACGTGCCGGTGGATGAGTCCGGATTTCGGTCGGAAAAATACGCCGATATTTTTGTCATCGGCGACGCCGCGGCCAATGACTGGACCAAGGCCGGTTCGGTGGTTCATTTTGAGTCGGAAATTCTGGATAAGATTATTCTGGCGGAAATAGACGGGAAAAAAGTTGAGCTGAGTTTCGACGGGCACGCCAACTGTTTTATTGAGACCGGTTTCGGAAAGGCGGTGGTCATAGATTATAACCATGAGATTGAGCCCCTGCCGGGAAAATATCCGTTGCCGCTGGTGGGACCGATGTCGCTGTTGAAAGAGACCCGAATCAACCACTGGTCCAAGCTGGCCTTTGAATGGGTTTACTGGCACTGGTTGCTCAAAGGGCGGGCGGTGCCTTTTGTGCCGGCTCTGATGTCCAGGCGCGGCAAAAACGATGTCCGGGAGCCAGGGCTTTAGGATTTAAGTTGATCGGTCAGGTATTTTTATCGATTTGGCGAAAGTTATAAAAAGACCTGGAAGACAGAAAAGAAAAACTTTATTTCAGTTCTTATTGTGTCTTTCTGGCCGATAGAATGAAACCAATCCAGGATTGGGCCAGAAACCGGCGCCGGGGTCCGGGACCAAAAGAGAAAAAATCTTGCCTTTATTGAAAAAGTGGGATATTCTGCTTCAGAAGTGAGATGTTATGCATTTCCGGGGCTAAAAATTTAACAAAGGAGTAAAGGAATGAAGAAAACGACAAAAGGTATGATTGTGGTTCTGGCTTCGCTTTTTATGCTAAGCCTGGTAACCATGCCGGCTCGGGCGGGTATCCATTTCGGCTTGAAGGGCGGAATTACCCTGGCCAACATTAAATCTGATCCCCCGACTTTTGAAGGCTTCGAGTGGAAGACTAAACAGGGGCTGGCCGGCGGAGCTTCGCTGGAGATCGGTTTGATCAAAGGATTCTCTCTGCAGCCGGAAATCCTCTATGTCCAGAAAGGCGCCAAGATAACGGCTAACATTGAAGGTACGGACATAACTCTTAAAGCCAACATCGATTACATCGAAATCCCGTTGCTCTTAAAGTACAACCTTATTACCGGCGGGCCCACCATTCCTTCAGTCTATGTCGGGCCCTATATCGGGTTCAACACCAAGGCTGAATTTGTTATGTCGGCTGCCGGCTATCCGGAGGAAAGAGAAGACATCAAGGATGACATAAAAAATACCGAGTATGGTCTGACATTCGGTGTCGGGCTGACTCAGAAGCTGGGCCTGTTCCGGGTTACACTGGATGCTCGTTACGACCTCGGGATTTCCAACATTATTGAGCCGACAGTTGAGGAGCCTTCTTCCATTAAGACCAAAACCTGGCTGTTTATGGCCGGAATTTCCTTCTGATAAGCTGATAGGAAATCTTGGAGATTTAACCAGGGGGAAGGGGAATTTTGCCCCTCCCCCTTTTTATTTTCGGGGCATATAACCGGGGCGCAAAAATCGGCGAAGCGGCACAAAAGTCTTTTTTTCAATCAGAACGTTCTGTGTCGTTTCGCTGTCTGCGTCGGCGCGGAAGGCGAAAGGAAGGCAGGCTAATTACTTCTCTTTCAAGATTCTGGATATTTATGAAGTTGAATTATTTATAAAATATTAAACAGGGGCCGGGCTGTATCGCTGCTTCCGATAGAACGTAAAAGGAGATTTATGATTAACTTGATAAATTTTTGAATTAATACTATTTAAGAGATAATTAATCTTGAAGGGGCAAACAATGTCAGTGAAGCCACCAAGGCTGATCAGCCGGAAAGTTTTCCACATCGGCCGGCTGATGGAAGAATTTCCGCCGCAAATATTTCATCCGAACAAAAAGGTAATTTTTGAAATAGCCTGGCCTCCCGGCTCGACTTCAAATAACCGGATGGTTTTTTCGAGATGGGCTCCCGGGGAACTTCCAGATATGTTTCATCCGCAGGCGGCAACCACCGCGGTTGAACACCGGGAAGATATTTTCCGTTACGAACCGATGGCGGAGGGCAGCGGAAGAGTCGACTGGTATCTGAATTTTGCTGACCCCTATCTTTTCCCTGGCTATGAGGGAGAGCTGTTCGCTCAGGATGAAATTCAGGTGGCCGAACATCCCTGCCTGGCTGCCCTGCGTCAGGCGCTTGATCATCTGGGGATAACACCCTATACAGTTGAGGAGTACAGCCCGACACCGGTTCTGGTAATGGGAGCCGAAAGACGCTGCGTCATAGATTTCCTTCCCGACCCGGCAAAGGGAAGGCCAGAAGGATTCTACGGCAGAAACTTTGATCGAGCCAGACCGGAGGTGGTCAGGGCGGCTACCAGCCCGATTTCCCCGCCGACCATTACCAACATAATTGCCATAGCTGCTCCGCCCTTCGGCCATGGTCCTTATAGCGCTGAAGAAATAATTATTATCCTGGAAACGGCTTTCACCGGTTTTCTGGCGGCGGTGATTGAATCGACAAAGAAGCGGAAACGGCGGCCGGAAGTGGTGATTCACACCGGATTCTGGGGCTGCGGCGTTTTCGGAGGCAACCGGATAATGATGATCATCCTTCAGATCCTGGCGGCCCAACTGGCCGGAGTTGACAGGCTGATTTTTTATACCGTCGATTCCAGAGGCACGGCTGATTATAAAGAAGCTTTAAGGACGCTGGAAAAGAACGTTCCGTCTGACAGAAAGCCGGTTAGCATGGCCGAGCTGATAGCCAGGATTGAATCTCTCGGACTCAGGTGGGGCGAATCTGACGGCAATTAGCCTCTATCCAGCCTGCCCGAGATCTGAACTCAATGGCTCTCGGATTCCAGCCGGTAGTTTTTGTTCACAAAAACAAAGCCGAAGATTATTATCAGCGCCAGGACAGAGAAAACCAGAAGGTCGCGCAGGGCAAAAGCCGGGTCGCGCCGGACAAACATCATCCAGCCCATGGCGTTGACCGCCAGAATCTGGGTGAAAAAGAAGCCGTAAAACAGCCAGATGATCGGATAGGCCCGGCTGGCTCTGGTCCAGAGCAGATAAACGCTGATCAGCCCGAGAGGAATGGAAAAACCCAGGTCGAAGACCCGGACCAGCCAGAAAGCCGTCGGTGAAATATCATAGCCCCTGGTTGTCCCGGTCTTTATCACTTCAATAACTTCACTGGCCCACATCCCGGCGAAAACAAGGAGGAAGAGGACAAAAAGGGTTGAATAAATCATAAGCGGCTTTTTTCTGAAAAAGGCCGAGACCTTTTTTGGGAAAACAGAATAGGAATAAAGCAGGATCAGAAGAGCCGCAATCAGGATGAACAGAAAATAAAAGAAGTATTTTTCGTTGTTGCCCTGGTGCTGAGCAGAGCTCCACTCCCAGCCGATGGTGTAGCTCAGAGCGTAATAAATCAGGAAAAGTGGAGTGGCTATCAGCAGATACCTGGCGGCGTTTTTTCTTAACAAGAGAAGTATGCCTCCAACTATCAGCAGCGGCGCCAGCACGGCCAGATTAATCATATCCTGACCGATGAGCTGATTGTTGATTACCTCCGGCGTGCGGTATTTGATTTCCCCGGAGACCAGCGGGCCCATTACCGCCAGATAGATCAGAGTGATGCCGGCCAGGATGGCTATCAGTCCGATAAAAATCCGCTCAAAATCGCTGCCGCAATTATCGGAGTTATTATATGAATGGTCATTCATATGTCCTCCTAAAATATATAGATTTTTCCGCGCAGGATGACCGCTTCTGGCTTTCTCAGGTTATCAAAAGACTTAAGCGGGTCGGCTTTGAGGATTTGCAGGTCGGCCGCTTTGCCGGGTTCAATCGTGCCGAGTTCGTCCTCGAGCCCCAAGATTCTGGCTCCGTTTCTGGTGGCGCAGACGATCACTTCCATAGGGCTCATCCCAAGCCTCTGGAAATATTTCATCTCGTCGAAATAGATTTGCGGATACATTTCGCGGTATTCGCCGTTGGCGTCGGTGCCGATGCCCATCACGATTTTCCGGGCATAAGCTTTCTTGAAAAGCGTTTCGTGCATGGCCATCGACCAGCCGCGCTTTTCTATCAGGAAGCGGTTAATGTCGTTGCGCTGATAACTGGCGTAATAGGTCATCAGAGTCGGGACGTTATAGACACCCTTCTCAGCCATCATGTCCAGGGCTTCGTCGTCCATTTCGTTCAGGTGCTCGATGCATTCGACACCGGCCTGGATGGCCACCTTAGTCATCGTCGGCGGCATGGTGTCAGAAAAGCCCCCGCCGTGAGCGGTGATATGAAGCCCGAGCATCTTCGCTTCCTCCACCGCCGCCCTGGCCTCTTCCAGCGTGAACTGGGGAGAGATTTTGATATGTTTGAAACCGGCCGCATACATCTGGCGAACAGCTTTGCGCCACTCCCAGGGGCCGTCAGCGGCCATCGAACCGTGCATGCCGTAGCCATGGCCGCCGGTGATGGTGATCAAATCCCCGCAGGCATAAAGCCGGATGCTGTCGATGTAGCCGTTCCTCTGGGCCCGAACCAGGGCCTGAATGGCTTCAAGGTGCGAGCCAACGTCTCTGACGACTGTTACTCCGCACCGCAGATACATGTTCATCAGCTGCAGGGCTCTCAGGGTGGCCAAGCTGTTGCTGTCGCGGTAATATTCCAGGTCGGAAGTCTCGCTCGTAAGATGGATGTGGCAGTCGATGAATCCGGGCAGGATCCATTTGCCCGAAGCGTCTATTTTTTGGGCTTCCTTCGGTATTTTGACCTTTCCAGCCGGTCCGACCTCTTTTATCTTATCTCCTTCGATAATTATTACACCGTTCGGCAGCGGCTCCCGTCCGGTCCCGTCGATAATCGTTGCACCCAGCACCGCCACCACCGCCGGCTTCTCAGATTTTTCCTGCGGCTTATCAGTGCCGGCAGAAAGAAAGAGAGCTGACAGGAAGAGGCAACAGGATGTTGCCAGCAAGATTACGCCGACCCGACCTTTTCTATCTGTTCTTTCATCGTTTTTTCTACCTGAAAGAATTATTTTTAGCTGGCCGAAAGTTTTCATCTTAACCTCCACCATACAGAACTCTGATAATGGGTGCATTTATCAATATCGTCTTCCTTTGCTCTTGAAGTCAAATGGAATTTTCTTTTGGGCTGAGACATGGTACCCGGGTAGAGGTGTGGGCGAGGGACGACGAAATGATAAGGATGTCTCCCGACCCAGGACATTAATATTGTCCTGGAGTGGCGGAGAAGGAAACCTGCCTGCGACTGTATAGGCGCTCCGGTCACGATAGTTACGAAATGTTATCATCCTTGAAATATATTCTGCCATAATTTATATTCTTCCGGATGATTTAAAGTCCGGGCCAGGCCGGACCTGTTCTTCTTATAAGCTGCTGCGCAACGAGCAATTGAATAATTTAGGAGGAATCATGATTATAAAAAAGGAAAAAGGAACCATCGGCTTAGCTATCATTATAATCCTGATCATGTTTTCCTTTCCGATTTTGACGCAATCCAGCCAGCAAGAAAAAGATAAACCTGCTCCGCCTCCCGGACCGCTAATTACTGAGCTGGCCAGCCCTCTTATTACCAGACCTCCGCTGAAACTCGGGCTTGACGCTTTTTATGAGAAATATTGCGATGCTATGGGCATTCCTGTTGTCGCTTCAGGGGTTGTATCCGAGACCGCAGTTCTTGTAGCCCGCGATATCATTATCCACATGCTTTCCGAGAGGCCCGATATCAGGCTGCAGCTTATCCGTGACGGGCAGAGGGTTGGGATCATAGGCGCCAGGCAGCAAATGTCAGATATTCCTGAGTATAAGAACTTGAAGAAACCTGAACTGGGGGACAGACGTTTAACTGAAGGAGAAGTGCGAAATTATGAAAGAATCAGGCAGATGACTGACGCTGAATACTGGAATCAAAGGGCCAGAGGGCTGGGCGGTGTTTACACTACTTGCGGAGAAGAGAATCTCCTGGGCATACCCGGCACCCGCTATTACGGGGAAAATATTTTGGTCCATGAATTTGCCCACGCCATTCATCGAGCCATCAAGAAAGTAGACCTCGAGCTGGCCGAAGAGATAGAGAGGGCCTATCGGGAAGCAATGGCCTTGGGAATGTGGGAGAGCCAATATGCCTCAAATAATCCAGACGAATATTGGGCTGAGGGAACCCAGTTTTGGTTCTGGTCAAATTATGCCTATCGGAACGGAGAGAGCAATGTTTACTCGCCGGCTGATTTGAGAAATTATGATCCTCAATTATACGCTCTGCTAAATCGGGTTTACCCGATCAGCCATTGCCTGCCGCTTGACGCTTTTTACCGTTTTTTCGACAGGTTTAGCTTGCCGGCCAGGGGCAAGTAGAGGCTCAGAGGGCCGGAAAAGCACACGAGGGATAATTTATTTTCAGGACATGTAAATTCTGTTGAATCCGGGTTAAATGCGAAAACCTGCTATATCTAACCTGCTTCCAGAATTTATAACCGGTAATAGATCTTATTGCCTACTTAAGTCTTAAGGTTGTTCAGCTCCGCAAGAAGTTTTTTCAGTTCTTCCACTGTCGGGATTTTGCCTGAAGAAACAATTTTCCCGTCGACGATAACCGCCGGTGTCATCATCACCCCGAGTTTAGCCATTTCCTTAGGATCCCGGATATGGGAAATGTCCGCGGTGATATTCAGTTCGGCGCAGGCGGCGATGACGTTTTTTTCGGTCTGATTGCATCTCGGGCAACCCGGACCGGCTATCTGTATTTTCATCCGGCACCTCCTGAAACTAAAGGATGAAATTTCCGAAAAACCAGCCGATAACGGTTCCCAGAATTATTATCGTCGGAACATACACCAGAGCCTTTTTAATCCCGAACACCCTGGCTATGGCCAGCCAGTTCGGCAGACTCAAGCCGGGTCCCGTCAGAAGCAGCGCCAGGGCCGGGCCTTTGCCCATCCCTAACTTCATCAGGGTATGAACAAACGGCGCCTCGGTCATGGTGGCAAAATAACTGATCGCCCCGATCAGGGTGGCAAAAAAGGAAGCCCGGACGCTGTTTCCTCCCAGATAGTTTTTAATCCAGTCTTCGGGCAATATCTTTCCTGCAATCCCGACGATAAAAACTCCAGCCAGAAGCAGCGGGAAAATGATTTTCACAAACCACCAGCTCTCCCTCAGCCAGGCTTCTCTTTTTTCTTTTTCCAGGGCTTTAAGGGCGTAAACAGCCACTGCCAGCGTCGCCGCAAACCAGACGAGAACTTTATGCAGGTAAGGACCGCTTCTTATAAGATAGTTCGGCAGGAGCAGCGACAGGAGTATCAGCACAAGAAGCAGCAGGTGTTTCTTATCTATGATGGCTTTTCTTTCGCTTCTGGTCTGGCTGAATTCTTCCCTTTTTTCTCTGAAGAAGGCGCTCATGGCGAACCCGACGACAAAAGCCATAAGAAGCGAAGCCACCAGCCTCGCCAGCACCATCTGCCCGCCGAGGATACTCCCGGTGTAGGTGAGCGCTAAAATGTTGGCTGAAGGAGCTACCCAGAGTATGATGAAAGCCACTCCGACGCCTGCTCCTGAATAATAGAGCCCGCTGGCCACCGGAATAACCGTGCAGGAACAGACAGCCACTAAGAAGCTGGCGACCGAGGCTAACGAAAAGGATTTAAGCTTGTTGGCCTGCTCGCCCAGGTATTCAAGTATAGCCTCGCGGTTGACGAAAGCCACCATGGCTCCGGCCAGCAAAAAAGCCGGAACGAGGCAGGTAAGAACGTGGGTGGCAATGTAATCTTTAAGCGCGACGAGTCCGCCCAGGAAAATCTCTTTAATCAACAGACCGTTCCTTTTTAAGGTTTCAGGATTAAGACTTATTATAATACTCTGTCCGGACGTTGGGCACAACCCAGTCGATGTGGACCGGGACATCGTTCCGGCCACCCATGCCTTTACTGTTGCCGTTAGCAAAATGAATCGAGCCGAAGATTTTTTCAGCCACTAAGGTGTTCCAGCCTTTTTTCTGCACGTAATCGCCGGTGATGTTCGGGTTGGTGCCGATGCCGAGTTCAGCCAGCACGTTAAAATCCTTCCCGCCGAAGATGAGCGGCTTTATTTCCTTATCGATGTATTCCTGAGCTTCCGGGGTATCACCCTTTACCTCGACAAACCGCCCCTTTTCCACAAAGAACTTAGCCCGGTATTTTAAGGGACCGGTGCCTCCCCAGCCGGCCGGCACGGTGAAATAGCCGTTAGAGTCTCCTTCGTGCACCGGAACCACGTAGGCTTCAGCCCCCGGAAGGTTTCCGAATTTGCCAGGCTGAGTGAGCAATCCGCTGGAGACATGCACAAGCGACGGGTCGATCTCCACTGTTATGTCGGTATCCTCGGCTATTACCCGGACGTACCGGCTGTTTCTCAGTTTTTCCGCCGCGGCTTCGGTCTGCTGATGGAGAAGGTGGTAATCGACGTCCATCGGCCCGCCTTCTTCAAACATCTCTAAGGTAAACCCCGGCATGCTGGCGATTCTTGAGCCTTTTTCATTCTGCGCCCGGCGAAAGCTGGTGTGGGTCAGGGAAAAGGCGGTAGGCATGAAAATTATTTCTTTGAAGCCGATTTTTTCATAAAGGTCGGGCGTGGCGTCAACCCCATTTCTGGCTTCTGTGGGCATATAGCTCAGCAGCTCAACATCAACTCCGGCGCTTTTGAACACCTCATACATCCGCCGGCAGAGTTCTTCTGACTTTAAGAACTTATCCCGGTAGCGTTCGTCAAAGGCCGGATTCCATTCCTGCCTGACGATGGCTACCTTTTCGCCATCCTTATAGCCCATGTTGACCATCAGAGAATTCAGTATTGCTCGGTCAATTCTATTCATTCTGACCTCCAGTTACGCCTATACAAGATTATTTTAATGGATTTTTGCGGGAAATAACCAGAAAGAGCAGTCCGGTTAGTTCCGGCGCCCTGATCCTATCACTTCATTCTTTGATTCCGGCTAAATCGAGCAGGAAGGCGTACTGGAGCGCGATTTCTCTGTAACGACGATAGCGCCCTGAAGCTCCACCGTGACCGGCTTCCATGTTTGTATAGAGAAGCAAAGGGTTTTTGTCAGTTTTCAGCTCTCTGAGCTTGGCTACCCACTTGGCCGGTTCCCAGTACTGAACCTGGGAATCATGAAGGCCGGTGGTAACCAGCATGGCCGGATAATCTTTGGCTTCCACGTTATCATATGGAGAATAGGACAGCATGTAATCATAGTATTCTTTGTCGGCTGGATTTCCCCATTCATCGAATTCGCTTGTGGTCAGAGGAATTGAGGTGTCGAGCATGGTGGTTATAACGTCAACAAAGGGAACAGCGGCAATTACGCCTTTGAACAGGTCGGGCCTCATATTGACCACCGCGCCCATCAGTAACCCTCCGGCGCTGCCGCCCATGGCGAATAATCTATCGGGATTGGTGAAATTTTCGGCAATCAGATGCTCGGCGCAGGCGATGAAATCTGTAAAGGTGTTTTTCTTCTGAAGCAGTTTGCCGGCTTCATACCAGTCCCTTCCCAGTTCTTGACCGCCGCGGATATGGGCTATAGCATAGACAAATCCCCGGTCCAGGAGACTCAGTCTGGCCGAGCTGAAACTCGGGTCGGTGCTGGCTCCGTAAGAGCCATAACCATAGAGAAGCAGAGGATTTTTCCCGTTTTTCTCCAGCCCTTTTCTGTAGACCAGAGAAATCGGAATTTTAACTCCATCCGGAGCTGTGGCGTAGAGTCTTTCAGCATGGTAATTCTTAGGGGCAAAATCGCCCAGTACTTCTTCCTGTTTGAGCAGGATTTTCTCCCTGGTTTTCATATTATAATCAAAGGTTGAATTGGGGGTGGTTAAAGAGCTGTAGCCATAGCGCAAAAGGTCGGTGTCAAATTCCGGATTAACCGAAATGCGGGCCGAATAAGTTTCCTCCCCGAAATCAAGGTAGTGTTCGGATCTGTCTTTCCATCTAATGATTCTCAGGTTGGTCAAACCATTTTTTCTCTCATTAACCACCAGGAAATCACTGAAGATTTCAAATTCCTCCAGCAGAATGTCCGTCCGGTGCGGTATGACGTCAACCCAGTTTTCTTTGGTTGTTCGATTGACCGGAGTCGAGACCAGTTTGAAGTTTTTGGCGTTTAAGTTTGTCCTTATGTAGAACTTATCTCCGAAATGGTCAACGCTGTATTCCAGGTTTCTTTCCCGGGGCTGGATTATCTTAAACTGGCCGTCAGGCTTGTTGGCGTCCAGAAAGCGGTATTCATCGGAAAGGGTGCTGTTGGAGGCAATCATCAGGTATTTTTTCGATTTGGTCTTAAAAACGTAAGCGTTGAAGGTTTCATCCTCTTCGCGATAAATTTCCACATCGTCCTTTGGGTCAGTGCCCAGGACATGCCTGTAGATTTTATAAGGCCTGAGGGTGGTTTCGTCTTTAACGGTATAAAATACGGTCTTATTGTCGTTGGCCCAGGCGGCATATCCAGTGGTATTGATAAGACGGTCTGGCAGGACCTCGCCGGTAGTAAGGTCCTTAAAATGAATTGTGTAAAGACGGCGGCTTACCGTGTCGACGCCGTAAGCCAGCATTTTATTGTCAGGGCTTACAGATAGACCGGTCACCTGAAAATATCCGTGCCCCTGAGCCATCTCAGGAACATTCAGCATGATTTCTTCTTCAGCCTCGAGGCTTCCTTTTTTACGGCAATAGTAAGGGTACTCCTTGCCCTCTTCGTAGCGGGTGTAATAGTAATATCCTTCCGACCTGTAGGGGACAGACATATCGGTTTGTTTGAGGCGGCCTATCATCTCAGCATAGAGTTTTTCCTGAAGCTTCTCAGTGTGTTTCATGGCGGCTTTCAAATATTCATTTTCCGCTTCAAGATAGGCTATGACTTTTGGATTGTCCCGCTCATTAAGCCAGTAGTAATAATCAACCCGCGTATGGCCATGGATGGTCAGCTCTTTCTTTATTTTTTCTGCGACCGGGGGTTTGGGTAATCTGGTCGACTCAGCTTCGGGCTTACAGGCCTGAGAAATAAACAGGATAGTGCCTGCCAGTAGCAAGATTAGGACGGAACGCCAATTTAACTTTTGTTTGAATGAGTATTTCATCGTCAGCTCCTTTCCAGGGTGTTAATCCGGATAGGCGGACATTCACCCTATTTTGCTCTTTTAACATTATTATTGGTCGCAGTCAAAACTAAACCACCTCGCGGGTGTTCCCACCTGGCGGCGTGTTTGATAACTTGCTCAGGGAAGCGTTCAATCTTCTCCTTTTCCGTCCGGAATAATAAAGGTTGAAAGTTCGCCTTTTTGATTTTCCGCTGTGAGAGTTAGCCTGCATAGCACAATAACTAACTATGCTGGTAATTTTGAGGTTAAGATCGATTTTTCAGTTCTATTATAAAGGAAACCAGTTTTAATCTTCAGCCTTTTTCCCTGCTGTTTTTATTGGGTAAGCAACCTGGTGAAGGAAAGAGCAGCCAGCTTCCAGGCGCCGTTCTCTTTCACATAGACTTCTGTAACCATAAATGGGTTGGTGACTTCATTTCCCCCAACGACTGCCAGAAGCGTGATTCTGCTGAGAAGAACGGCTGTTGAGCCGATGATATTCACCGAGACTTCATGAATATCGGCTTTTTTGTAGTGAATGCTTCCGCTTTTAATTATGTTGAGTTCTGGCTGTTTTCCCCAGGCTCCACCCATATGAACGAAAACAGCTTTTTCGTGGAAAAGGTTATTCAGGGCTTCCACATTTTTATCTGCCATCCACTGCCACTTTTCTCTGGAAAGATTGATGATTTCCTGCTCCTCATCTTTGATATTTGTGGCCTGAGAAGTTGCTTGTGAGTTTGAAGCGGCCGAGGATTGCAGGCAAATCAACAACAAGCACAGGATAAAAACCGATAATTTCTTCATGTTCTTTCCTCCTTCTACCATGGAAAATCTTATATTGTGCCTGACGCACATGGCATTTTTGTTATCAATGTATGTCGTGACTCCTCTGGAACTCTCCTGGCGATTTATAATGTGCCGCATCTTAAAATAAATTTCAAATCCTGCTTTCCTTCAGGCTCAGAAATAGTATCCCGGGAAGAGGGAGTATATGGAGGTTGTGGAGTGGCGAGCCGGGAAGCTTCGAGCCGGTCAAGAAGCCCCGGAAATTTGCCTCGTAGGGGATCGGCCGGAGTCGCTCATCGATAATCTCGACTTCGATGTCTTCTGGAGTTAGAGCGGCCAGCACGGGAAAGGTGAGCGGAGCCAGCAGAAAAATTCGCAATTGCTTTTTGCCTCTGATCAAATCCCAGGCTGGCGCGATGTACCCTATTTCCATTCAAAACTCCATGAGGTTGGTGGAGAAATATGGTACTGAACAAATGGCAGATGTGGAAAGTGTCGGGCGAGAAATTTTACAGTCTCTCCATCTATGGCTATTCCGTTTGTGCTGCCTCAATTAGTGTCTCCTCTTCTTGCCAGGTAAAAAACAATTTAAATCCCCGCTTCCTGGATGTCAAACACACTTTTCTTTTAGGCACAGACATGGTATCCAGGGTAAGGGCAGTATATGGAGGAGGCGGGGGTGAGCTGCAAAGCCTGGGACTAGTCAAAAAGCGCCGGAAATCGGCTGGACTTCTCATCCTCGGGCTGGAAGAAATTAAGAAAGATGGTCGCCGCCGGGTTCAGCCGCCATCAGAACCTCCTGATAGGCGATGAAGGAGGCGGGGGTGTCAGCTACGAAGTATAGTTGTCAGCTTTAAAAGAGCTTTACAAGCCGGAATCCAGAAAACAGACTGGTTAATGTTTGCGGAAATAATGAAACTTTCTATAACTTATGCAAATGGTAAAAATGAGCTGCTTGAAGTCCTTAATGAAATTCTAAGCTGGCGCGGCGTAATAAGAGCTGACTTGACAGGCCTGGTCAGACCGGGATAACTATGTGAAGAGGCATAGCTTTCTGAAGGAGGTTCTGATGAAGATAGTTCGGCTGTCAGCCATAATTATTTTGGTTTTTGCCGTCGGGGTGATTTTCGGCAGGATTTCGCGAGCGGGGTCAACTGCTGCTCTGGGCGCGGATAAAATTGTTCAGGTGGGGATAGTGGTAAAAGATATAGAAAAAGCCTCCCGGGCTTACGCAGAGGTTCTCGGCACCGAGGTTCCGGCCTGGTTTCTAACTGATACCATAGATAAAGCTCACACCGAATTCCGGGGTAAGCCCACAGAAGCCAGGGCCAAGCTGGCTTTTATTGAACTCAAGAACATCACCATCGAGCTTATAGAGCCGCTCGGTGGACCGAGCACCTGGCGTGAGTTCCTGGAAGAGCGCGGGGAAGGCGTTCATCATCTCGCTTTTGAAGTCAAGGGGATGGATGAAAAAATCAAGCTTCTGGCAGAACGGGGCCTGCCGCTCCTTCAGAAAGGTGATTATGAAGGCGGCCGCTATGCATATGTTGATGGCACCGGACGCCTGGCGGTCATCCTGGAACTCCTGGAAAATTTCTGAACGGACTATATCTTGCTATTAGATCAGAATAATCGGGTAAAAACTCGTTGCTTTTCCCTGTAAGTCCGGAGCTATCAAAATTTACCTTTTATAAAAGATTTGATCTGGAGAGCGGGCGGGTGAGGCAGGTGGGGCCGCCCCAGCCCTTGAAGGCAATCTCGCTGCCGGGAAGCTCATAGACGAAGCAGCCGGCCCGGCGCAGTCGTTCGGCGGTTCGGGGATTCCCCTCAAGAATTACCACCCGCCGCGGGGCAACGGCCAGCACATTGCAGCCCTGGGTCTGGAATTCCTCCTCGGGGATCTCCACAAGCTGAATCCCCCTGTCCATAAGCAACTCATAAAATGCCACCGGAAGAAGCCGCTTATACACCACCGCCAGGTCTGCGTCGAGCAGGCTGATGAAGCTCATAAGGTGCAGGACTTCGCCGGGGCCATTCCAGTAAGGCAGGTCATAGGCGATGATACTGACGCCGAGTGGATGCAGGATTTCCTGAAGCTGGTCAATCCCTTCCTGATTTGTTCTGAAGCCGCGCCCGGCAATGAGCGTTTTTTCGTCCAGCCAGAGGAGGTCGCCGCCTTCGGCCGTGGCTTTTCCGCTGAGCCTCCCGAGAATCGGCACACCCCAGCTCTTAAAGGCATCTTCGATCGCCGCGGGCTCTCCGGCCCTTTCCTTTTTTCCCATCTGAAGTATTATGGCGCCGGCTTCAGTCACAAGCACCGGATCGTGGGTGTAGATTGAATCCAGGGTTGTTCGCTCATCGGCCGGAAGGTAAAGGATTTCCACGCCTTCCTGCCTGAGAATTTCCTCCAGTCGAGAAAATTCCTGGCTGGCCCGCTCGAGGTCCGGCGGGGCAGTGAAACCAAGCGCCTGCCATTCCCGCTCAATCTTTTCCTGGCTGACGAAGGCTTCCTGCGGTCTTTTGACCACCACCCGGGCGAGCCGCCCGACCATGTTCTGCGCGCCGTATTTCTTTTCCATTGCCTTTCTATACTAAAATAAAACTGCCGTCGGGGCAAAAGAATCGTATTCTTAGCGAAAGCAGATTAAGATTTTTCCGGTTCGGAGGTCAACCATCGAGAAAGACGGGCAGCCTTTAGAAAAATCAGTTTTTCCGGAATTTAAGCAACAAAAATAACGGAGAAAAAAAGATGAAAAATCCGTCGCTTCCCGGAGAAATTTCTTTTCTCGGGATAAGAAAAAAATTCGCGAAGAAACAGTATCTATTCATGCCGGGCCAGGAAGCAACAGGCTTTTTTTATCTTATTTCCGGGGAAATCAGGGTTTTCAAAATGGACCGGCAGGCTAAAGAAGTTGAAGTAGTAAGAATAAAACCAGGAGATTTTTTCGGCGAGGCGGCGGCCTTTACTTCCGCCCGCTATCCGGCTTATGCCGAAGCTGTCGTCGATTCCGAGGTCATTTATTTTGATAAACAGCAATTTTTCCAGCGCCTGGATAAAAACCCCGCGGTTGCCCGCTTCTTCATAAAGCTTCTGGCGGAAAAATGCCTTGTCCTGAATGAGAGGATTGAGTCATTAGGACTCAAGACCGTCCGCCAGAGACTTGCCCAGTATCTGCTTTCTCGCTGCTCCGGACAGATGGGCTGCCTGGTTGAGGTCAGTGTGAAGAAGGCCGACCTGGCCAGGCTTTTAGGCACAGTCCCGGAAACCCTTTCCCGGACGCTAAAAGCTTTTCAACAGGAAGGGATAATTGAAGTCCGCGGCCGGAAAATAAAAATCAAAAATTGCCCCCGCCTGAGACAGGAACTTTCTTGTTGATTTTTGACTTAAGTCAAGGAAATTCCCGCTCCCGGCTGCTATCTTGAGTCTGTAATTTCTGTATCGGGAGGATCTTATGGGCAAAAGAAAAATTATCGAAATCGACAGGGATAAATGCAACGGCTGCGGCCTGTGCACCACTGCCTGCGCTGAAGGAGCTTTAGCTCTGGACGAAGAAAACATAGCTTATCTCGTCCACGAAATATACTGCGACGGACTTGGAGCCTGCCTGGATGTCTGCCCGACAGGCGCCTTAAAGGTCGTCGAGAGAGAAGCTCCAGACTACAACCCCAAAGCGACGCTGGAACATGTGATAAAAACGAGGGGGCCGGAAGCCGCTCGCCATGTGCATGGAGCTCACCCTGGAGCCGGGGAGAGCTCAAGCCCTCGACCAGGGTTTGAAGCGGCCTGCGGCTGCCCGGGAAGCGCCATGATGGAATTTCCGGAAGAACACGGTGCGGAGGATGGAAGCTCGGGTGATGAGGACCGGCCGGCTTCCGACGCCCGTTCCGAGCTCAGACAGTGGCCGATCCAGCTCCATCTGGTTTCTCCCTATGCCCCTTATTTTGAAGGCTGCGACCTTCTCATTGCCGCCGATTGCACCGCTTTTTCGCACGGCGGTTTCCATCGCAGCTTTCTCAAGGGAAAAAGGCTTATCATCGCCTGCCCGAAGCTCGATGACACCCGGAACTATGTGGAAAAACTGGCGGAAATAATCAGATACAACAAACCACGGCGGGTTACAGTGGTAATAATGAGCGTCCCCTGCTGTTCGGGGCTTTACCGTATGGTTGAACAGGCGATTAGATTGTCGGGAGAGAACCTCACCCCGGAGAAGTTCATCGTCAGCCCTGATGGGAA
>FWPV01000885.1_pt1 | contig 88912 bp, 66 predicted proteins | sample 2228371 | NCBI WGS metagenome assembly FWPV01 (sample SAMEA103939776, study PRJEB20133) | metagenome
AGGACATCGGATGGTGTTTCGGAGAATAGCGTTGACAGCGGAAAGATCGTTGACGGAGGGATAAGCGGAAAGGATATCAATCCTGCTGCGGATGTGAAGGTAGGAAGCTTGGCTGTAGATGGAAATGTCGGGATAGGGACTGTGGAGCCGGCAGCAAAATTACACATAGCCGAAGGTGCCTTGCTTGTCAACAGAGATGGCGGTAACCAAATAGGGATTGCAACTTCGGAACGGGAGTGGCATCTGGATGTGGATGTCGGTGCCGATAATACCTTTAGAATACGAGATATGACCACGGGTAATGATCCGTTTGTCATCACCACTGCGGGCAACGTCGGCGTCGGGACTACTTCTCCCTCCGAAAAACTCGACGTTGACGGAAACATAAAAGCCAGCGGAACGATTTGTGCTGCTGCCGGATGTATTTCATCCTCCGACCGCAGGTTTAAAACGTCGATCGCGCCTCTTGATTCTTCTCTGGAAAAAGTGTGTCGTCTACAGGGTGTGTCGTATCAATGGAACAGGGCTGCGTATCCCTCCAAAAATTTTCCCGAAGGCAAACAGATAGGTCTTATAGCTCAGGAGGTCGAGGAGGTGGTGCCCGAGGTGGTGAGCACCGACAGGGAAGGTTACAAGTCGCTCTCCTACGACAAAATAGTTGCTCTTCTTGTGGAGGCGGTCAAGGAGCAACAGAAGACTATCAGAGAACAGCAGAAAGCAATCGACGGTTTAAAAGAAAGGATAGAAAAGCCGGAGAGCAGTGGGCTATGAAACGGAAATTATTTTATGCATTGGAAATTATTTATCAACGATAAATATTTTACAGCAATATAATACCTTTCAAACTCTTTGTGTTCTTGTGTTTCTTTTCTTTGCGTGCTTTGTGGTTAAAATACCGGAAAAGATTTCTTTTAGGTTTACAGTATTGATTATTTCGAGCACATGTTGCTTCCCAATTGGTTTTTGAAGGCATGGTTTCACTGAACGGATACGGAACATCTTTCCGATAAAAAAAGAATATTTCACTTTTTCGTTTTTTTTCAGATTATATTTTTTCATATATTATTCACGAATTATTTGTATTTTAGATGATAATTGAACTGTGATAGTTGGATAGTACAGTAAAAATTACTTTCCGGTAATCGCGGGAAAACGGGTCCAATCTTATTTCAAAAAGGGGGAAATCTGGGATGAGACAGATCCGACGCAGCGGAAAAAGCAGATCCGCTATTTTATTGGCCGACGCATTGATTGTGTTGAACAGCGCCGCTCTATTTCAGCCGCTTTCCTATTCGGTAACGTCTAAGGAATCGGCGCAGGACGGACTTGTTTTTACAATGTCTAATAACGCAAAAATGAAGGTTCAGATCTGTTCCGGAAGAATCATTAGGGTCGTTTATACGCTAAAGGATAAAATACCTGAAGCTTCCGACAATCATATTGTATTCAAGGGTCAGTGGGATGTTCCCGTCTGGAACTCAAAAGAGAGCGAATCCGCATACGTAATTTCGACCGACGATCTAATCGTAGAGATATCCAAAGAAAACGGAACCGTAGCCTTCCTTACCGCTTCCGGAAAGCCGATCCTCCGGGAAACGGATGGTAAGACATTAACGGAAAAAAAGGTCGAAGGTTATACTGCCTATGAAGGAACGATAAAATTCGATCAGACGGATCCGGATGAGGGGATATATGGATTCGGAAATCTTCAGAATACTCCAAGATATCTTCCTTTCAATCTGCGGGGCCAGTCTATATTGCTCGTTCAGTTAAATGAAGTGGATTGTACTCCGTTTTTTATTTCTACGAGGGGTTTCGGGGTTCTTTGGATAAACTACTCGAAAATGTCGGTCAATTCGCCTCTTACATTATGGAGCAACTGGGCTACAAACGATGCTATCGATTATTATTTTATTTACGGGCCTCAGTTCGATACCATTATTGCAGGATATCGTAAAATAACTGGTCCTGCTCCGTTATGGCCTAAATGGGCATACGGATTCTGGCAATGTAAAAACAAATACGAATCTCAAAGCCAGATTCTTGGGATTGTGGAACAGTACCGTCGTAAGGGATACCCTATCGACAATATAGTGCAGGACTGGATGTATTATCCCTCCGGCGGGAACGGCTGTCAATGCTGGGACATATCCCGTTATCCCGATCCGAAAGGAATGATAAAAAAACTTCACGACTCCCTGAATTGTCATTTTACAATTTCGGTTTGGCCGTCTTTCAATCCTGCGTCGGGTGAAAACTACAACTTTATGAGCTCGCGGGGCTATTTACTGAACAGCCAGGACTTTCTCGGCACCACTTACGACGCTTTCAACGACAGCGCCTCATATTACTATTGGAAATTTATCGACGACAGTCTTGTTTCGAAAGGCGTGGACGCTTTCTGGCCCGACGCCACGGAACCCGAATATCACCAGAATTGGGAAACCGCAACCACATGCGTAGGCCCGGCCGTAAAGGTTGAAAATCTTTTCCCATTGCTTCACAGCAGAACTCTTTACGAAGGGTTTCGCTCTTCGCAGTTTGCAAAAGGGAAACGGGTGTGCAATCTTACGCGTTCATATTACGCGGGGTCTCAGCGTTATTCTGCAGCCTACTGGACAGGCGACGTGAATGTAGATTTTCCGACCTATATCGTACAGATTCCGGCGGGTCTGAATGTCTGTATGAGCGGGTTACCGCTTTTCTGTACCGATATCGGAGGGTTCTGGGGCGAAACGCCGTCGGATCTGATGATACGCTGGTTTCAATTCGGAACATTCAATCCGGTATTCAGGGTTCATGGGACAAGAAACGAAAACGAATTATGGAGCTGGGGCGGCGCGACGGAAGAGATCCTTTTAAAGTACAGCAGATTACGCTACCGGCTTTTCCCTTACGTTTACTCTCTTGCCTGGAAAGTCACAAACGAAGGATATACTATTATGCGCGGTCTTCCGTTTGATTTCATGGACGACCTGAACGTGAGGAATCGCGACGACGAATTCATGTTCGGTCCCGCACTGCTGGTATGCCCGGTCACAAGTGAAGCAAATGCTACGACAAAGTCGGTATATCTGCCCGAAGGCGTATGGTATGATTTCTGGACAGGAAAAAAGACTAACGGCAGGCAAACCATAACGGCCGATGCGCCTCTTGACAAAATACCACTCTTTGTACGGGCCGGGTCCATATTGCCTATGGGGCCGGAGATCACCTATGCCGATACTCCCGCCAATCCGATAGAATTGAGAGTATATACCGGAGCGGACGGAGAATTTGTCCTTTACGAAGATAGGGGAGACGGTTACGAATATGAAAAAGGAGAATATGCGACCATCCCTTTCCGATGGAGCGAATCGTCTCAGGAACTCGCGATAGGCCATACCTCGGGATCATTTCCGGGTATGCTCGAAAGCAGGATATTCAATGTCGTATGGGTTTCCGAAAATCATGGAACAGGCGGAGGCGTAACCGCTTCCGTTGACAAAGAGATCAACTATAACGGAAATAAGCTTATTTTGAATAAAACAACCGGAGAGATAGGAGTCGTAAATAGATTTGGTCGTCCGAAAACATTGCTTGTCAAAGAACGGCTGGCAGGAAAGCGTTTTCTGGTATTTGCAGAAGGTGAAGGAACGCTGGAGGTAAGGTTGATAGATGTAAAGGGGTGTCTGGCGGCAAAACGCCGCGTAAAAGGAGGAACTTCACAAGTAATCACAGAACATCTTGCCGGCGGAGTATATTTTGTAGAATATAACTATAATAATTCCGTAAAATCGGGCAAATCGTTGATAGTACCGTAATAAGTATCAATAAATATTATATGCATCATCGGGGCATAATAGAAGGGGGATAAGAAGATGCGGCATAATATCTTACCGGCGGTTCTGGCCTTAATCTTATCGACGGGCGGCAGGCTTTCGTTTGCGAAGGTAGATTTACAAACAGTAGATCCGGCCCTCAAACTGGGCATAATCGGCGACGCCTGGGTTGAGTTCGGCCAATTCGTGAAATATTTCAATCAGAATTCCGAACTCGACCACGCATGGATAAATCGCACTTATATGCACTTCATTCTGGATGCTTTCTATAAGGAAAGAACCCACTTTTCATTCGGAATGGAGGGTAGAATGTGGTTCAATGTGCCCAAGCAGAGAGGTACGGGTCAGGCCACCTATGTTCATAGGCCAAACAATTTTATAATAATCTCCGACGCGAACGCCTCATACTCCTTTGGAAACGTTTCTTATTCTCCGCTCTCGGTTACCGCCGGACTTTTTCCATATAAATACAACAGCAACGTAAGAAACCTCGGCGAATATCTTTTCCGGAGCGGCACATACCCCGCATTCCTGATCAATACTTTCGACCTTGCCTTTGCAAGACTTACCGGCTTCAAAGTCTCAAGCGACCTCTTCGGTATGCTCCATCAGGATTTGATATATTCCATAGAGACCGCGATTCCGCCGTTTTTCGACGGATCACTTACCTATATTGCCGGGTGTAAAATAAAAGATATTATAGACATAGGAGCCGGAGTACAGTTCGCTCATCTTATATCGGTTGACGAAAGAGCTACTACTCCCAAAACAACTACGGCAGGTGGCGGCGTTTTTCTAAACAACATATATATTACCGACAAAGGCGATACCGGTTATTACACTTTCCGGGGAACCAAACTGATGGGAAAACTCTGTCTGAATCCGCGGAAATTCATCGAAGGCGATTTTTTCGGTAAAGAGGATCTGAAGTTATATACCGAAGCCGCAATACTTGGAGTCGAAAGCTATCCGAAAAACGACACCAATCCGCGCAGTCTGTATAAAAATCCCTGGGGATATGATACTTTGAAATATAAAGTCCCTGTTGTGTGGGGATTCAACTGGCCGACAAATCCTCTTCTATCCTTTACATTAGCGCCGGGTATAGCCGCTTATTTTATTAACAAAGAAGAACTGAACGGATATACCATAGGTTTTGCGTCCGCGGGATTATTGACGGGAGTCGGGTTGTGGCGGCTGGAAAGGTATTTGGGGCAAAAATACAGGCTTGATATCCTGGCGATAGAGGTTGAAAGATACGCCTGCAAGTATCCCAACAGTTATAAGAAAAGGCTGGGCCCCGGCCCCTCACAGAGTTACCCGGTACCCGACGCGGTCGGCAACCATCCAAACATGGATTATGACGCGGACAACTGGAAATGGTCGGTATATGCAAAGAAAACCTTTCTGAATGACCATTTCGCCGTAATATTGCAGATGGCCAGGGACCATATCAGAAACGAGACGGTAATCGATGAATCATTCGACTATGAGGAAGCTCTAGGTAAAAAGGATCATTGGTGGTGGATGATGAAGCTTCTTGCACAGTTTTAACTTACCGGCAAAACAGAATTCTATTCCTGACCTTACGTGCCATGGAAATAATCATGAAGTTGCGATAGGGGAAAAGGCGCGGACTTTACTATATTGAAACGGTATAAAGAGTATGTACGAAGAGAGGACACGGCGATTAAAATTGCGCGGCTGTTCGGCTTTAGATTGTCTCATAAAATGGCAGGAACGCTTCTAGACGTCGTTTTTTTATAGTTATTGTGCGTTTCTATTCATTTATCGTAGAAAACACGATCGGTTTCTTATATATTAAATATAATGGCTGTCGGCGCGGAAAAACCCAATATATTCAATTATTATAATTACAGGGAGTACCTATCGGCTTTATTTAATTATCATAAGGCCGTCAATCCTGTGCTTGACTTTGCCGCAAACAGCCGCGACGCCGATCAGGTTTATCAGCTCAATTTTCAGTTCTTTCCTCTGGTAAATCCCGATCGACCTGTACGAAGCGGGAAAAGAAAGGAGCAGGGGCCATGATGCGCCGCCGCAAACCGACCGTACCCGGGTTACTTCCGCTTATCGCGGTTTTCCTTTGCGCCAAAGAGCCGGTCGTTGACTCGGGCGGCGGAATAGATATAGGCAACCCCACAAAAATATCGGTCGTTGACTCCGCCGACAGGCCGGTAGCGAACGCAAAGGTCAAGATTATTCATGCCGACGATTGGTTTACGGATATTTTCAGCGGCAAAGAACCGGCGGCGGACAGCGCCGTTACCGACATATCGGGTATTGCCGTATTCGATTCAATTGAAAACGGCATATACAATCTGCAGATAGATCATGATTCGGGAGGCGTATTTATAAGAGACATACTGAAAGAGGATTCAATTTTTCCGGTTTCATCGGTAACTATCGGAGGTTACGGAACTTTTTCGGGTAAAATAAACTCCGATTCGAGCATTCCGGCTTTGATAAGGCTCGAAGGAAGCACATATAGCGCAGAAACCGGTTCGGACGGATCTTTCCTTTTAAGAAACGTTCCTCAGGGAGTCTGCAGGCCGCTTATAATGTCGGCCGATTCGAAATGGACTTCTTTACGTTCCGTTAAGATAGTCTCCGGTGAAATTTTACGGCTTGACGATCAGGTATCGTTCGGATATCTGGCAATCGAGGATTTCGAGGATTCTTTATCGACAAGACGGCTTGGCAGATTTACATACAGTACCCGATTCTATGCCCAGCCCAGCGGCCTCGACAGCGCCTCGGCGGATTTCCGAATTGTAAAAGAAGAAAACGGCGCCGGAAACGTTCTCGAATGCGCTCTGATCAGAAAAGGCCGCTGGGCTCTTATAGGCCTTTTTCTCGGTATTAAACCAAACGGCGACAGCCTCTGGAATTTCGCTTCGGCGTCGGGATTATCTTTCAGAGCAAGAGGAAACGGCAAACTCAACGTCAGTTTCGAATGCGACACTATCGACAAAATGGGATTTTACAAACATTACAGCGCCGACATAATTCTGCAGCCCCAGTGGCGGCTTATAAAAATATCGTTTGATTCGTTGAAATTCAAAAACGACCTTAATCCCAACCCTGATATCGGATGGAAAGATGCGACCGGGTCGATAAAACGGATAGAATTCAACTCCCTCGAGAGCGACACGGTAATCTTTTGGCTCGACGACCTCGGCGTGGACGGAGCGGATTTGTCCTCGGTCTACCGGTAGCGGATTGTCTTTACCGAAGGCATGAGTGGGGAGGTCATATCCTGCAGTCGTATATTATTAAGGATTTAAAACAGAGATAGGTTCAGTGATTACCGATGCAACGGCTGGTCGTTTAGAAAAGAATAAAATGACGTCTTCCGAATCATTTCGGCTGAATTCTGATCAGCGTATCGATCATCATCTGAAGGTTTGTTCTGAAAAGCGGGATGCTGCGTTTAAGACTGTCTACCATTACGGCCCACTCGGCGCTGTCGATCGTCGGATCTTCGCCGACGGCGGACGCGATAACCCTACGCAGTTTATCGATTCTCGGAGACAGTCTCTCTTCCGTAAATATACTGTCAAGAAACCGCCGGCCCTGCGCACGGAAATCATTCCAGACGGCGCTTCTTAACAAACGAAGAAATTTATCCTTGTCGATTGGAGAGACCGTGTAACCGCCCGGATTTTCGGAACCCGGGTCGTAATAACAACGGATATTGGCGTATGAGGAATTGATTACGTTCCAGTTGGGAACGACGTTTTTTCCGACCGGCTGATTGTTCGTCCAGAAGTTGGGTTCGGGATAGATGAATACTTTATCCAGATCCCATGGAATAATTTGAAATAGTCCGGTCGCGTCGTTGTGATACCAGAAATAATTATGCCGGGTATCGCCGTTGTAATTCGACATGATACCGTCGAAGTTCATTATTCCTCTGTCAACTACTATATAGTTTACAAGATACTGCACGTCGATAGAAGGCGATACTTTCTGAAGGAAATTGGAAGAGTCGGTTCCGGAGGCGGTTACGGCGTCGCGGAAAGCCCTGAAATCGCCGATATCGGGATTATCTTCCGGGTCGTTGTTTGTAACCAGTGCTTTACGTATCGCGGCGTCGGTGGCGCGGGCGTCCGGCCATATTTCCTTATACAGGTTCCCGTCGCCGGCTTCCGGAAAGTGTACTTTTGTAAACCGGCCGTCGATTTCTTCGGTAACACAGAAAAGCCCCCACAGTGAGTCGTTGACAAAAAGCCTGCCGTATGCAACGCGCGGACATACGATACCCATGTCGTTAAAAACCGAAAATCCTAGTTTTTCATGTATCTTTGTAGGATCGGCGGACATTGACCTGAAATTGAGCGCCTTTAGGCCGTAGAATCTGCGATCTGCATTGTACCGGTTGAAATCCAGTTTCATACTGAATTTTGCGCATATATCTCCGTTGCCGAATCCGTATTGCGGGTACCTCACGTCTTTTTTACGTTTACCGTTTTTAATACAGTCCCAGATTGACTGATCGCCACGGAACCTGACGCCTATCGAATCTATCGACCTCCCCTCAACTTCAAGCCGTGCAGGAACGAATACGGGATTTACGGTATAGGTGTTGGTTACAAGTTTGCCGTAATCGAGAAGCGTGTCAAGTGCTTCTTTGCTGAAATAGAGCCTGTACTCCCTGACAGTATCTTCGTTAAATACCCAGTAACCGATTTCCGGCTTCAACTTTATAAGTAAAGAGGTATAAACAGTATCGGCGTGAACAGGGTATTTTTTCGTCTGATATCCCTGCCTCGTAAAAACAAGCGTATCGGTGACTGCTTTACTCTTTGAAAACAAACGGGAGGTTTTTCCGGAGACCGACGACAGTGCAGCGTGCTGAGTTCCCCAGGGAACAATTGTTAAGTTTGAAAAACGGCCGTATATCGATTCGATACGTATTATACAAACGCTTACCGGAAAATTCGGCAACTGAATAATACCCGAAGAAGCTTTTCTGTTTTCAGCAAGAAACAGACGCTCGCCTTTAAGGTTGTAGAAACCCACGGTAGCAAGATCCGGCGTTAATTTCAGGTAAAGTCTGCCGAAAGAGCCGGCCGTAACCGTGACGCTTTCCGTAAGAGAACGAACTTTTCCGGGAAAAACGGCGGTATTATCATCAATAGTAAATTCACCGTTTTCATCGGTTGCGGCTGCGGAACCGGAACCAACAAACATAACAGAAACGCCCGAAAGTCCCTTTCCGGTTTCACTGTCGACAACTTTGCCGGAATAATTTTTAGCCGACACCGCTACGGATAGAAAAAGAAAAACACATACTATACTATTTATAAATGTTTTCATAGCAAACAGCTCCTTGATTTGTCTATACAAAGTATCCTTTTTTTGCGAACTTGTATCGTCAATCTATAAATAATAGAAGGGCTTATAAAAAATCAAAAGATAATTGAAATAAGCGTTACCTGGAGGTAACAGAGAAGGTTTTTGCCCGAATCATATACTTGTCAGCCGATACATTTAATATAATGGCGTCAATAATCCGGCAAATAGAATTAACAGCTGTAAAATAAGAATAGAATGGTCTTGGATACTATCAAATATGCAATTGATAGGAATTATCCCAACCATTATAAATCAGAGTGCAAAACTTTAAAATATCTCTGCCGATTAGCGCTTGGTATGGTTGGTTTTTAAGGTCTGAACCAAGCGCCTGAATAAGAATCGGATTAGTCATTACGCCTGGCAAAAGTAATAAAAAACCGACGTCATAAACGCCTTGTTGCGAAATTCCAGAAGGGGTTTGAACCGGTACAATATCTCTTACTATTAAACCTAATTCTTCGGAAATAGGACCATTTATGCATGAGCCGCTTGCTCCCGTGTCAATTAAAGCTATAACTTTTTTGGATGGGGGCTTTTTACCTTCAGATTTCAAATTGGCAAAAACAGGAGGTGGCGGAACAAGAACGACCTCTATTATCGGCCCTATTTGCTGAAGGTTTTGAACTCTATTAGGAAAAACCGGCATACTTTTCTTATGAGAAAACAAGGTTTCTGGTGAAATTAATGGCTATATCAGTTTCGTTAATATTTTTGACTAAAAATGGAACATTGCCATATTTATCTATACCGGCTTTTAAGGCGTCCATCCTCGATTGCCATACACCCAGGATTTCTTCCTCCTTAATTACCACGAAACCGCCGTTAGGATATTGCGTTAATATTTCTGCTTTTCTGGCTCTGAAAGTTTCCATTTCTTTTTACTGCTTTCGCATTTTTTTCAATCGGTAAGTTAAGAACGGCGCTGCTGAAATTAAAACAGAAAAATAGGACTTTTCTTTACTAACGGTGTTTCTTCCGGATATTCGTCCTTTCCAGACGGGACTCCGCTCGAGGCGATAGCCTTTGGTAATGGCGTGTTCGTGGCGGTGGGTTATAATGGCGCGGTGTTTGTGTCTTCCGACGGCATTAGTTGGAAGGAGACTACTTTCGATACTAGCTTAACAATAAAAGCCATATCATTCGGAAATGGCCGATTCGTAGCGGTCGACTTCGACGGCTGGATTCTATGCTCAACGGACGGAGTCCGGTGGTCAAAACAGAAAACCTATTACTTTGACGATATATACGATATAACATTCGGTGACGGATTGTTTGTTGCCGTAGTTGGAAATAAAAAATCATCGAAGAATTAATAGATACTTGTAGATGCCTTGCCCTTTATGAAACATAAATAAACGGACCGGTATTGGTAAAAATTAGATTTTTTATTTTGTTTTTTTCATGACAAATATTCCCTCGGCTCCGTTTTTTATTGTTCCGTGGCCGAACGTTCCGATTTTGTTTTTTTTAGGTCGAAACGGTTCAGGATATCGGAGAAGCACTCTGCCCTGTAAATCGAATATTGAAATCTGCATGGGGGCTGCAGACAACCGCCTGTAAGCCGGATTTGAATTTGGAGAGGCGAGGGCAACGTCGACTATGTTGATTTTCGATACGCATTCTTTCCATGCGTTAAGGGCCGCGTCGCTTGTATTGAGCGCCCAGTCGGCCTCCGCGCTTTTGGATTGATTGAACCACATAAGAGCAAAAATCCTCGGAAACTTCTGAGGTATTGCTTCGAACATATCCCTTATCCATTGAGCCTTGTCGCCTCCTTGTTCGGAACATGAGACCTCGCCTATGAACAACGGTTTTTCCGATACCCCAAGAGCCGTATATGCCGGAGTAAAGATCTCGGAAAAACTCTGCCACCTCGACCAGTTCTGGGTGGTCCCCCAGTTATAACCGTCGATGGCGACCATGTCAACCCAATCGTCGCCGGGAAACCATCCGGTAAAAGTGGCCGAACCGCTGTTCGTAACGTTCGTCGTCCAGACCCATTTGACGTTCGTTACGCCGAGATCGCGGAAAATTGCGACTACATGTTTCCATGCGTCAATAAGCGTCTGATTCGTGTTTCCTGCTCCGCTTTTTGCAATTCCCCAATCATACCAGTCGCCGTTTGCCTCGTGAAACAGACGAAGCCAGATCTCTTTGCCGTACGCCTTCACTCCCTCCGCATATGTTTTAATATAGGAATCGGCTTTACCGTTAATAATCTGCGGCGTCGTATATCCCTCGGCCATCCATGTCACGACAAGGGTCGAGTTGTTTTCGGAGGCGATATCGGCGTAGGTTTTTGTCCAGTTCCAGTCGTTTATGTCCCAGATTACAAATAAACTTATAAGGTCGAGATGACGATTCTGTAATGTCTGGAAAGCTTCGACATTGCTTCTTGTAGGTTGAGGATAGGTACCGGGGCCTCCAACCCACGCACCGATCTGCCTTAGTTCCGCTGATGATGAAGCGATCAGCATCGAAAGCATTGTAGCTAAAGTAAGAATTATATTCATTTCATGACTCCTTTTTTGAAAAAAAATCAAAGTTTTTTTTACTACCTTATCCAATATAAAATCCAATGAAAAAAAATATAAAAATATAAAATTAAAAAATTAAATTATCTGTTATACTGTTATAATTTTGTTTTATATTAAGAATTAAGATTTATAAGCATGAACACGCCAATATTATCCGATACCTTAAAGAAAATCCGGGCGATTATCGAAAATACCGGTGAAACCCGTCTGCCATCAGTAAGGCAACTGGCACGACAATTAGGCGTATCACCCGTTACAATCTTAAAAGCAGTCAGAGCTTTGAAACAGGAAGGAATTATTGAAGCCAGGTGGGGAAAAGGTAACTTTATCGTTGATAATAAGACAAGAAAAACGGACGCCGATACTTATCACCCGATATCAATAAGTAAGGCGGAAAAGACTGTTATGGCTTTTAAAAACGATCTTATACAGGGAAAGTATAAGACACACATGCCTTTGCCTTCAGTTAAGCAGTTAACTTCATTTTACAACGTAAGTTATCCGACCTTAAAAAAGGCGTTGGATTTATTGTGTGAAGAAAATGTTATAAAAAGAAGCGGAGCAGGATACTGCTTTTTTACCGCCAGGGCCAGACCCCGGACAAGAATTGCGGTAGTTGCTTTCGGTTTGGGGATCAATTCCGCCAAAATAGTTACTGAACGGGAGTGCAATTTTTACCGTTTGCTTTCAGCCGTTGCTGTTGAAAACAATCTCGATATGGAAATAATATGCTACAACGATTACCTCAAAGAACCTAAATTTTATACTCCCGACGAAACTAAATTCGGAGACTATTTACAAAAAAGAGAGATAAGCGGGATTATTCTTTCTTCGTATCATATGAAAGATTCCGCAGAATGCCTGCGAAGGCTTCTACGTTTCAATATTCCCATTTCAGCATGGGTTGAAGACCATCGCATATTAAAAATGATGGGGCGTTGCGGCTCAGCAAGAGAAAGATTGTTGTTTTTCGATTCGAGCTATTCAACTCTTCCAGGTTTTGAGGTAGGCAGATATCTCATCGTAAAAGGGCATAAAAATATTGCCTACATTTCGCCGTTTCATAAAAGCCCCTGGTCACAAAACCGGTTGATTGGACTGAAAAAAGCCGCGGCGTCGACTCCGGGCGCAAGAATTCATCCTTTTGTGTCTGAAAAGTACCTGAACGATTATTCTTTTCTGGCGGAAGTAATCGATGAGGCCTATTTTGAAAAGCATTTTAACATCAAAGAAATAACAGACAAAATACGCCCTTTTCTGAAAGACAGAATTTATTCTTTAAAGTATGAACATGATATACTATTACGTGACGATCTGATCTTTACTGTTTGCCGGGAATTTATAACGAAAGCGTCTGAAGACGAATCAATAACGGCTTGGGTATGCGCAAATGATCATATTGCGGCGTTAATAACGGATTACTGGAATTATTCTTCCGTGCCTATTGCGAAACGTCCCCTTCTTATAGGCTTCGATAATTCCTTTAAAAGCTTCGAACGGCATATTACTTCATACGAGTTTAATACTTACGGAGAAATACGAAACATGGTCGACCATCTGCTCTATCCGAATAGTTATTATTTGTTTAATAAGAACGCGCCCGTCAGATTGAGCGGGAGAATAATCGAACGGGGATGTTGAAAAATAAATTCTAAACCCATTTTATGCATTAGGATTTTTGGTTGCAGAAAATACCTGATTCGTTCAGTAAAATCATAAAGTAATATTAATTTCCCCTCTCCCAACGGGAGAGGGGCAAGGGGTGAGGGGGGAAGACACCATCAGGCAACCGGATCATAAAACTCCTTTACCTAACCGGTTTTAATTTATATTATTATATGCTTTGATTATAAATAATACCATTTAGGAATTGTTTGTCTTTGCAACAAATACCCGTTTTTTTGCAGAAATAATCTTTTTCCCGTTTTGAGAACTTCCGAACTTTTTTATGCAAAGAACCGAATATAAAAAAGCTGACTTAAAACATTTGGTTTTAATAACGGGAATGTTTACGGCAATTATTTGTTGCCTGATAATAATCTTACTTAGCCGAAAACACAGGCTTATAGATTTCCGGCAGGAAAAAATTATCGCCTATGACGACCGGTTCGAGAAAGACACGCCAGGCAAATCCGAAATCGTATCAGTTAATTACGATTCCGGTTCGCTTTCGTTCAGTTATATATTAAGGCCGGGTTTCGCCTACCCTTATGCAGGGGTTTCCATATTATTCGGAGATAGTACCGCCGGATACCTCGATTGTTCGGCATTCGATCTGCTGGGAATCCGTATTTCTTCGTCACAGCTTTCCGATTGTAAAATTTATCTCAAGGTATTCGACGACAAAGTTTCAAGACCCAATGATCCTATCAGCGAACGTTACCTGAAAAAGGAACTTGTTCTCAACCGGTTTCCATCGACTGTCTCCATTCCTTTTTCGGAGTTTATTACTCCGGATTGGTGGTTTCAGAAAAACAACATAACTCTTAAAGACGTCTCGCCCCTTGATTTTTCGAAAGTAACCTCATTGCAGATAGAAAGCGGGCCGACAGCCAAGACCGGAATATCGGATACGATAACGGTTTCGGAAATACGCTTTATAAGACGTGCTTCCAGGTATGTAATTTCTTTATGTCTTATTCTGTCGGCCACGCTCTTTGTTTATATACTATTTCTGATTTATAGGAATTTTCGTCCGGCAAAGAACGATCCCGTAATCATACCATACGAAAAAAAAGAGCTTATTAATTACCGCGATATCGACGCACAAAGAATCGCTTCTTATATAGCAGAACACTTCTCCGATCCCGAATTGTCAGTTCTTACGATGGCTAAAAATCTCGGATTATCCCAGAAAAAAGTCGTAAAGGTTATGAAAGAAGTATTCAGGTTGAGCTTCAAACAGTATCTGCTAAAGATAAGAATTCACGAGGCAAAACGTTTACTTCTTCAAACCGACCGGCCTGTGACGGATGTAGCCCTGACGGTAGGTTTTAATACCATCTCTCACTTCAACCGGGTTTTCAAGGCCGCCGCGGGAGTGAGTCCGAAGGAGTTCAGAAACAACCGGAATGTCGGCGACCGGCAACCTGAAACGCCGGTCCGATAAACCGGCCGTTGTCGAATGAGAGGTATCGAGAATGTTTTCAGGTTTTTTCCGAAATATAACAATATAAAGCCGATTGTCAATTTTAATAAAAAACCTGTAATCAAGAAAAAAAACAAAAAAAATCCTATAGATAATATGAAGACAGTACCTGAAAAAGCTTTCTGCTCCAAAAATATCTTACAAACATCGACGACTTTTTTAGCCGCCGTTTTTTGTGCCGCAGCCATGCTGCCCCTGTACGGCTCGGACCAGCTTGACGAATATATAAAGGAAGGACTGCGGAACAATCTGTCTTTAAAGCAGGCGGTCGCGGATATGGAGTGCGCGGAGGAGTCGGTGAATGAGGCGCGCTCTCAGTTCTTTCCTTCAGTGTGGCTGAAATCACGCTATTCCAGGGCCGAAGGAGGCCGGTCGGTCACGATTCCGGTAGGCGATATTCTGCTCGAAACTTTCGGAAAGACTCCTCTCTTTGCCCAGCCCGGAGGTATAACTCCGCCGCCTCCCGTAACCGTATATATTATGCCCGAAAAAGAACAGGAGACAAAAATCCAGCTTACCCAGCCGCTCTTTGCTCCTGCGCTTATTTCAAATTACCGCATGAACCTGGAACTACTATCGGTAAATGAACACGCTTTCCGGAGCGTCGCGCTTGCGCTTATCAGGGATATCAGGATCGCTTATTATAACTGTTTACAGGCCTCCGAAGGAAAAACTGTATACAATGCAGCCTGTAAACGTTCCGAACGGAATCTGTATACAGCACAAAAGCTTTTCGAGGCGGGGATGCTTTCCGAATCTTCCGTACTGGTTGCGCAGGCGGAAGACGGCCGGAACAAAACGGCTCTGGAACGAAGCCGTGCAGATTTCGAAAACGCCTGCAAAGCGTTCAATCTTCTGCTTAACCGTCCTCTCGATACGCCGCCCTTACTGATTGCCCCCGACTCCGCGGAAGTGGAATCATTACTTATTGTCAATGTAAGAAAAGATTCATTATGGAATATTTCGGCGCAGAAGTCAAGGCCCGAAATCCTGCAACTCGAGTCGGCCTTAAAGGCTTCGAAGTCCCGTCTCGGCATAGAAAAGAGCAGTTTTGCCCCTACGATAGCCGCGGCCTTCGAAGGCGGGATCATAGGCGACAAATTCGAAATAAACGATCGTAATACTTTCTATACCGCCTCGCTCCTTTTACAATGGGAACTCTTCTCGGGAGCGGGAAGAATGCATAAACTGAAAAAAGCGTACTCGGCAATGGAGAAGATCGAAGAGCAGTACAGGGAAACTATACAAAAGATAAAATTGCAGGTTGAAAAAGCATGCAGCGATTTCGAGATTGCGCAAAGAGAATACCGCACCGCATGCTTTCAGTACCGGGCCGCGGATATAAACTATGTTTCAGTATATAAGAAGTTCGGGGAGGGAGCGGCTTCCCTGAACGAACTAACGGAAGCCGAGGAGCTTCTCACAAAAGCCGAAGCAGGCCGGTCGATAGCACGGTACGAACTCTTCAAACAGCAGGCAAATCTTTTTTATGCTTCCGCAGTTGACGGCGAACGTATTACTTATTTTTCAGCCCAGAGAGGAAGATGAAGATGCAAAGCCGGAAATCATTTTTTATACTTTCACTGACAGGCGGCTTATTGCTTATGCTTTGCTGCCGAACGCCGACTCCGCAGCCTTCGGCGGATGATCTTTCGCGCACTTTACGTGTAAAAGCCGTTCGTGTGGTGCGCGATTCGGTAATATTGCCGCTGTTCGTCCCGGGGAAACTCTCATCCAGGGCCGAAATGAAGCTGAGCTTCAAGACCGGCGGAATTATACGTTACATTAATGCCGTAGAAGGAGCAACCGTACGCAGCGGAGCGACGCTTGCCGTACTTGACACTGTAGAGTTCGTTGCGGCACGCAATAAGGCCCTGACCCTTCTCGAAAAAACCTCCCGCGATCTTAAACGGATCGAGAAGCTCTACCGCGACAGCGTTGCAACCCTCGAACAACTCCAGAATGCGGCGTCGGCGTTCAGTGCTGCACAATCCGACAGCGCAATCGCGTTTTTCAATCTTTCGCAGGCAGTCATTAAAGCTCCTTGCTCAGGAAAAATCCTTAAAAGACTTGCCGAAAGAAATGAAATCGTAGGTCCCGGTATGCCGGTCATAGTATTAGCCTCCGGAGAAGAAAACTGGATTCTCAAAGCCGCCGTACCCGATCGCGATCTTCCTCTCCTTTCCATAGGCGACAAAGCGGACGCCGCTTTCGACGCAATCCCGGGAATACGATTCCCGGCAAAAATTGTAAGAATTTCTGCGGCGGCGCACCCTGTTACGGGCACATTCGAAATAGAACTTCTGGTGGATACTACCCCGCATCCGCTTTTCAGATCGGGTATGATCGCGGATATCAGGCTCTTTCCTTCAAAACAGGCCGTGTTAGATTTTATTCCCGCGTCGGCGCTTGCAGAGGCACAGGGAGATACCGGTAAGGTTTACGCAATTTACAAAAACGACTCACTGGTATTACGCCGGATAAAGCTTGCGCGGATTTTCGGCGACCTAATCGCCGTTTCCAGAGGGCTTGAAGGTATAGACGAGGTGGTCGGTCCGGGCGCGGCCTATATTGCCGATGCTTCAGGCAGAATAGCAATCGAACGGTAAGGCGCGGTTATGAATTTTATTCTTAACAACCGCCATTTCGTTATAATCACCGCTTTGTTTCTTGTCTTATGGGGTGCGTCCTCTTTCTTTACGATACCGCGTTCCGAAGACCCACAGCTCGAATTTGCCGGATCTTCGGTGTTTGCGCTTCTGCCCGGTGCAAGTCCCGAAGAGGTAGAAAAACTCGTCGTAGATCCCATAGAAGAGGAAATCAATAAGATTACCGATATCAAGAACGTCTCCTCGTCATCATCCGAAAATGTCGCTCTTATTACCATAGAATTCGAAGCGGATACTGATCCCGACAAAAAGTACCGGGAAGTTACGACGGCCGTCGAAAAAGTACGCTCTATGCTGCCCGACGATATCGCGCGGCTCGAAGTTAAGAAATTCAGCTCAAGCGACGTGGCGATATTGCAGTTTGCTCTAGTATGCGAATCCGGTCCCTATGAAACTCTTGTCGAAAATGCAAAATCATTGAAAAAACGTCTGCAGAGAATAAAAGGCGTCGAACAGGTGGAAATACACGCCTATCCGCAGCAACAGGTAAATGTCGAAATAATGCCGGAAAAACTTGAGACGGCCGGGATTTCCATTTCACAGCTTTCTGATATACTTCGCGCCGGTAATTCGATGATACCCTGCGGTTCCGTTGTGGCTGACAACAGACGGTTTGTTATCAGAATAAACGGCGAATTCAGGAGCGTCGATGACATAGGCGCTACAATAATAGGCTTTTACGGCTCCCAGTGCCTGCGGCTTTGCGATATAGCAAAAATTTCCTTTGCGGACGCCGACACTCTCTACATGGCACGTTTCAACGGGAAGCGGGCAGTGTTCGTCACCGTGTCACAGAAAAAGAAAACCAATATTTTCAGACTGACCAAAGAGATAAAAAGAGAGACCGGGGCGTTCGCGCTGTCTCTTCCGGCCCCCATGCGGCTCGAAACAGTATTCGATCAGTCGAAAAGCGTCGACAGGAGGCTGAACGGTTTTTTTGTTAATCTGCTTCAGGGGCTTGTCCTTGTAAGCCTTATCATGTTTCTGACGCTAGGGTTTCGCGCAGCTGCAATCGTCACGCTGGTCATTCCAATGTCTATTCTGACTGCCGTCGGCATGCTCGACGCAATCGGATTCGGCCTTGATCAGATAACGATAGTCGCGCTTGCGGTTTCGCTTGGGATGCTCGTTGACAACGGAATAGTCGTCGTCGAACTCGTGTCGCGTAAAAAACGCTCCGGGACTGACGGCAGGTCCGCAGCTTTACAGACAGTAGCCGAGACGGGTATGGCAATGGCCAATTCCACGTTCACCACGGTTATCGCATTTCTGCCTCTTGCATTTCTTCGCTCGCACGTAGGAAAATTCATTAAAGGATTGCCTGTTACGGTAATCTTCGCCCTCTCCGCGTCTCTTCTTTTCGCGCTTACACTTACTCCGCTCATGGCAGGCAGACTCCTTCCGTCCACCCCAAAAGCCCATTCCGGTTTTCCGGTAGATTTTCTGTACGGGTTTGCGGAAAACCGATACAGACGTTTACTGATAAGAGTACTGAAACGGCCTAAAACCTGTCTGACCGCTCTGGTTGTCTTTTTTCTGCTTTCTATTGCCTTATTACCCTTCGTTAAGGTAAGTCTGTTTCCTACCGCAGAAAAACCGCATGTCTATATAATGGTAGAAACTCCCAAGGGAAGCGCCCTCTCATTTACCGATACCGCAATAAGAAAAATCGAAGGAATACTCGCGTCATTACCCGAAGTGGTAAGCTATGCTTCTAACATTGGAAAGGGGAATCCGCGTATTTACTATAATCTTTTTTCGCTTTGGGAATCTCCCAACGTAGGCCAGATAATGGTAACACTGAAGCACGGCAGTGAAGAATATGTGGGACGAATGCTCGATACCCTTCGCCGACGATGTACGGTTGTCCCGGCCGCGCGTATACATATCCAGGAACTTCGTCAGGGAATGCCTGTGGCCGCGCCGGTGGCTTTCCGCGTATTCGGAGAAAATCTCGACAGCATTAAAGCGTTCGCATCGGTTGTCGAGGAGATCGTTGCGTCTACTCCCGGAACCGTAAACATACGGAACCCGAGCAGGGAAACCCGTGTGGATCTGCGTATTGCGCTCAACCGCGATAAGGCGTCGTTTATGGGGATTTCACCGCTCCAGGCGGCCCAGGCAATCCGTACGGCAATCATAGGGCAAAACATCACTACACTCCGTCAATCGGACGGGAAAGATTATCCGGTGATATTGCACGTCGGAAAGGCCGGCACACCGTTTATGGAAGAACTCGAGCGCGTAACCGTAACATCCGTGACAGGCGATAAGGCGCCGCTGGGCCAGATCGCGACCTTTTCGTTTGAACAGAGCCCCTCGGTAATAAACCACTACGCACTGGAAAGAGCCGCGACAATACTTTCCGACGTCAGGAGCGGCTTCAACATAGCACGGATAACCGGAGCAATCGAGGAAAAACTGAAAAATCAAACCCCGCCGGCAGGAGTAAAATGGAAAACAGCCGGAGAAGAGGAAAGCAGGAAGGAGTCGTTTGCAGGCATTAGCAGGGCGCTTGCAATGGCCCTTGTAGGCATTTTCGCGCTGCTTGTTCTCCAGTTCCGCAACTTCTCCCAGCCCGCTATCGTCTTTACCGCAATACCGTTCGCCGTATCCGGATCCATCATTGCTTTGCTTATCACAGGCTACAGTTTCTCGTTTACGGCGTTTATAGGATTTACAAGCCTTATGGGCATTGTGGTAAATAATTCGATAATACTTGTGGATTGTGCAAACCGCCTCAGATCGGAGGGCATGTCGCTTTTCGATACCGCCGTAAATGCATGCACCCAACGCTTTACGCCCGTAATTCTAACGACAGTAACCACCCTCCTCGGACTGCTTCCTCTTACAGTATCGGGCAGTTCACTCTGGACGCCTTTTTCGTGGGTGATATGCGGTGGACTGACAATGTCGACGGTACTTACGCTTTTTATAGTACCGGTGCTGTATTTGATGTTTACTAAGTAAAACGAGAGTATTGACGAAGGAAATTACGCAATTCACCTATGGTAGGAGAGACTTGATTATTGGAATTAGGGGAAATGGGGCGATTAAAAGGATACTATTTAGGAGTTACCTTAGGAGGAGATTCTAATTTAAATCTAACAACTTCTATACACTCTGGGATACAATCAAAATCCAAACTATTTTTTGCATAAATATTTTCATAAATAGTAATTCCGGGTTTGGGAATATCCCTATCCATATATAGAAAACCCACAGCACTTATGTATGTACTTTTATTTTGATCGAATGACCTGTTATATCCATAATATGGTCCCATAATTTTATTTCCGTCTATATTTATGTTTACTGTTAAATCGCCATACATAGCAGAAATAAAATCATGTCGTTCGGTGCCAAACAATTGCAAACCATCCAGATTGTTGTATATCAATAAAATCGAAGGATATCCTTCTTCTGAAACTGCTTTTAACTGTTCTCTTGCATCTTTTATCTTTTTCCGAATATGTTCTCCTACTTTCCTTGAATGTAATCCTTGATTATCAATATTAAAATTAGTGTCTTTATTTATTTCCTTCACTTCAACGTATACAAAATAATTTTTATTGAATTGATTTTTGAATTGTACCTTATAATCTGGTGTTTTTTTATCAGATTGTTTAACTTTTTTGCATGGGATATTGTTGTCTTCGCAAAATTTTTCGAATATTTTCTCTGATTTTGTATTTGACGACATATTAATACAAAACCCTCTATTTATTAAGTTCTTGTTCAAAATTAAAAAATGGAAAATAATTAGTCAAAAAATTAAAACAGAATATACATTCACTGATTGCTCTTCCCATATCCCATTTACTTGTGTACATAAAAGCACTCATTTCTATTTCTCCTATTGTTCCTATCTGTCCAGTTCTATATTATGGGGCGTCGGCAGTTTTCATGGGTACCGCAATTAGTAGTGGCGTAAAGGTCAAGAAAACCCTGGGGCTCTGCCCCAGACCCCGAGGTTTTTTAAGGCATTGGGGGCAATCGATGAACAATAGATATGCCCATAACATATTATTGTTGAATAAGTTGTGATATATTTTATAGCTATTCCCACTCTATGTTGTGGTCACCCACTAAAATTGCCGATGCGGCAAATATAAAATCGCCGACCTTACGCCCATCAACTGGAAAAATAATCGGGAAAACAGCTAATTCAACATGGGTTCACTGAATGGATATGTTATATTATATATGGTTCTGTATAGAAGCCGTTGCGTTTCTGTTCAGTCCCTACGATCCGCACGGAAATCTTTCGAAGGTAACCGACCCCAACGGCAACGTCTCCCGTTTCAAATATGCGCCCAATCACTATCTCACCGAAATCATTGATCCGAGGGGCGTTTGCGCCGTCCGCACCGAATATGACGACGACTGTTACAAGCTCATCTGCGAGACACGCACAGGTTTTCATCCGTATGCGATTACTTTTACTTACGACAATGTCGGAAAGCGGACCACGCAGACACATGACGGCGTTTTGACCAGCTACACGTAAAATAACCGTGACCAGCTCACCAGTGAAGACAGCGCAGGCCTGGTTACTACCTATGCATACGATGCAGCCGGGCGGATGACCGGGAAGACCGTTTCGGGTGTTACCACCGCTTACGGCTGGGAGGATAACGACCGGCTGGCGTCGGTGAACGGGTCTGGGGTGGAGATACGTTACATATACGACCACAAAGGACAGCGGGTGCGGGAAGCCACGGCAACCGTTTAGGATTAACATAAAGGGAACAAAATCTATTACTCAATAATCAAGGATTCTTATTATGGTAAAGGTATCTAACTCAGTCATCGACATTTTGTTGTACCTGCTACTAGCAATAATAATCTTCAGTTATTTTACGAATCGTGATGTGTATCGAGCTATTAGTAAAGCGAATTCAGAATATATGCTGTGGATGCATGAGCATGGAATTGATATTCAATCGTTTACTGGCCCCACTATGACAGTCGATAGTAAGAAAAGTCTGAAATTTACGTGGGAGTCCAAAGAACTGTTTCAAGGACAGAAGCTTACACAGAGCATAGCTGTCCCTAGGTCAGTTTTCGCAGAAACAGAAATTACAGGCATGGGGCCATGGGTTGATTGGTTTAAGGCGAGGAAAAAAATTAATCAGAAATTCCGTCCCTACCGCTGATTCCGAGCGGCGGCAGATCTTCGCCCTTCCCCCAAACCCCAACCGGAAGCCGCCAGCCGCTCCTCCCCGCCCTGTTGTCTCGTTTTTACATAATGTAAATTATACGCAAGCCCTTTGCTGTCATGCTTCGCAAGGGTGCCTTTAACAACTGTGTGAAAGGAAGAATAAAGAACAGACTGTGTGGCCTTCACGTTTCGGCAAAGCTCAACGCAGTGCTTCAGTGCAGGTTACCATTAATATGCGACCTGAGCCGCCGCATTGGTGCCCGCCAGGTAAGGGAACGGGCAATACCGGGTTTGGCAAACAGGGGGCGGTTTTAAAAGGAATTTATGGAATCCGATGGCTATTCATCAATCAATAGAATAAATTGAAGCGAATCCGGTAAGTCGAAAGCCGGTAATAAGCTCGTAACAATACCGATGGTCATCAGCCTATGCGCGGGCAACAAGGGAAGGGCGTTATATCCGATTGGTTTTGTTTGTTCGTATTGTTGTTAAAACCGCAGTGCCGGAAAATCGGAACTGTATGAGTGTTTGTTTGGTTAGTATGAACTCAGGAACCTGGATAACAGATCCTAGTCACACATGCTTTATTCTTTTCTTGTTGTTGTCACATTGTAAGGGCACCCGCGGCCATCAAATGCGTTGATAATAAGAAGGATTCATGGTATTTTAAAAAAAAAGTAAGAACAATCTTTAAATGTGTCATTGATTCAATATTTGGTCGCATAAGCGTGGTCATATTACAGTAATTTTCAATATGGAGATACGATATTGAAGACATTTCAAGAGATACGGACAATTTTGCATAACCATGCTACAGAGCTTTATGAACGTTATCATATTACCAACCTTGCGGTATTCGGTTCGGTAGTAAGAGGTGAAGCAGGCGAAGGAAGCGACATCGACATTCTGGCGGATGTTCCGGAGAATATGAGCCTTTTGGGAATTATTTCCATCGAGAATTATCTTTCCGAGCTTTTAGGTATGAAGGTTGATTTTATTCCCCGCAGCGATATTAGGCGAGAACTCCGGGATAAAATTCTCAAAGAAGCGGTAGCCATATGACACGCGACCATATGCTTTCTCTTTCGGATATTGTCGAAAATATGGAGAAAGCCAGGCGTTTTATAGGTGACATGTCATATGATGAATTTGTGACAAACGAAATGACATGCTATGCGGTTATACGTTGCCTTGAGATAATCGGAGAGGCGGTAAAGAACGTACCGCAGGAAATACGGGCACGACGCCTTGAAGTATCGTGGAAGGACCTTGCCGGTCTTCGTGATAAATGCATTCACCTGTATTTGGGAATCAATCACCGCCGAATCTGGCAAGTGGTGAAGGAAGATATTCCGAAGTATTTAACGCCGATACAAACCCTAATTAAAGAATTACGTTTAAATGAAAAAACGTAACTACAACTTAATCTCAAGTCCATTAATATGCCGATGAAACAATAGAATCCGCACGGTCGCCCTTACCGTGTGATTGACTAGAAATATCATATGCCACTGTAGCCACCTAGACAGGCTCGGTGCATCGCCTGACAGTGCTTTAATTTGATGAGACTGTCCCCGCCGTTGATACCCTGCATCGTAATTTTTTTTAACCCTTTCAGACGCCCGCTCTTCCTGTATGCTTGTCAAAGGTTGCTTGCTTTACGAATATGGCTTTTTTTTCCGTCTTGTTCTTTAACCCAAATAATGCCAAAAGCACAAGAGTTATTGTTGTATCACATTGTATTTAAAGGGAGAAGTGAGCTTCGATATTTTAACCCAAGTGGTGATTGCGGATATGCGTATGGTGGTGAATTCGTGGCGCGTGGTGGGAATACCGTTTCATTGAGTAATGTACGAAGTAAAGGTGGAATAAAAAATGCCACAAAAGCACGAAGACACGAAAAAATCATTTTTTGCTTTATTTTGTGCTTTAGTGCTTTAGTGGCAGAAAAATATAATAATAATTTTAGAGAAGAATATGCCACGAAAGCATTAAAGGACAAAAATAGGTTTTGTTTTGTTTTATTTTGTGTTTTTGTGATTTTGTGGCAAAATAAAAGAAAAGTAAAAAGGAATATTTGAAATTACTTATAGGCCTTGCAGTCATATTAAACGAAAAAAAGATCGCCGGATAGTACATTAACTTCAAGAAATTATCCCCGTCGATTTCAAGCTTGTGGGTTGCGCGAGGGAGCGCATAAATAAAAAAAGCCCGCAACCAACTGCGGTTACGGGCACTGTTATAAAATTTACTGGCGCTTATTTTTTACAGAATAGAAACCATCTCTTCGGCGCTTACCTTTACGCCGTCAAATTTAACGATATATGTCCCTGCAGGAAGATTCAGCTTGATATTCTGTTGCGCACTCTCTGCAAACGCATCCCGTGAGATGCTCTTCGACAATATCTGGCGTCCAAGAATATCAAGAATTTTGATATTGCCTTCGGACGGCAAATTGAGAGAAAGCATGCGTTCCGTGGGAAGGAACCGGACATTTAAATTTCCGGTAAGCGACGCCACTCTCTTCTCACTTTTCTTTTCCGGTTTATCGACATTAGTACACCCGCCAAAATTGTATTTCTCCTGGCAATACTGGCCGTCTTTAATAAACTGCTCGATGTTTTTTGCTTCTACGGCTTCTTCTTTTTTACCTCGCTGCAATCGGTTTTCATAGCTTTTCCGTACGTCATCGGGCATATCGTCAGTATAGGTGCCTGAGTGAGGCACTCCGAGGTCGATCCACGCGGCAATTATTTCGATAGCTTCTTTAGGCGCATTGTTATGGCCACCGAGAAGCTTCTTTATAACACCGCTTACCGGAGAACCTATCGAGTTAGGCCTTATACCTTCCGCTCCACCGAAGATGCAGTTATAATTTGCATATGATTTAGCGGAAAGATTGTAATAAGAAGTAGACCATTTCCGATATGCATTTTTTTCGTCCGCGCCCAGAGTACTTGCGTCAACAATGTTTTTATTGAGTTTCAGCTTCGAGTGGGAAGCGTCATGACACCCGCTCTTTACACAATATTTATCAAGCACAGGTTGAACAACAGTAAGGAAGTAGAAGTTCCCCGGTTTCTGTGGCAAATCCATAAACGGCTTGAGCGGTTTTGGAGCCGTACTTGCCAGTTGTGTCGCTTTATCAAGAGGCGCCTTATTTTTATCTTCGTGGCAACCCATGCAGTCGAATCTTTCACCCGGCTGAAGTGTCATCCAGCTTCTCATTGTTTGTACGCACAACCCTCTCTCATCGATCAATTGAAGGAAGATAGGCGTTCTTGCCGGCACCTCGAATGCAGCCGAACCGTCGGGAGCCACTTCGGCTTCTCCACAAATCCATTTGGCTTCCCATGAGCAACCGTATCTGCCGACCGGCGTCATCTGGTATGCCGACTGTCCAGTATTGCCGTGAGGCGGGTCGGTACGGTATTCCAATGCGACTACCCTTATTTTCTTTACTGTTCCTTTGGCTACTCCCTGCATCGCATTTATATAACCTCCGGTTCCGCCGCTGTAGTAAACATCAACCACCGATACAGCGGCTTTATCTTTTGTATAATCGGCAAAGAATTTGGTGGTGATGGGAACAGGTCTTTTCATCAGGGAAACCGGCTCGCTTACGGATTGAGAACCGCCCGTAGCGAGCAGTTCACGTTTACCGTCGAAATCCATCCAGTAAATATTAAATTTAGCAGAGCGCGTGGGCCTGTATGAAACCAGCATACAGGTGTTGTCAAGAGGATAAGGGTTCTGAAACAGTTTCTTCTCATCCGGAACTCCATCCATACTCATCGCGCTGCCAGTAGGAACCGACCTTCCCTTAGGACAGATCATTGTAACGCCTTTGGTGCCATTGCGGACCTCGGATGCATCCACCAGGCATATATCTCCCGCAAACGGCCCCATATGACCGCCCAGCGTCGATACGGCCAGCATTTCATTGCCTATCCCCGGTACCGATCGGGCCATCTGGAACATTGCCGGACTGCTTGTCTGGTTTCCATAGAACTCATTCTGACGGGTTCCGTCCGGGTTCATAGTAAAAATTCCCATGACATTGGCAACGTTTTTATCATTGTACTCCCATCGAGTGTACATAACCGTCCCGTCGTCTCTCATTGTAGGATAAAAAACACCTACCTGATCATAGCTGATACGGCGAAGATATTTACCGTCCTTATCACAAATATAGAGATTACTTACCATATTGACATTGCAATCAACATGCTGAAAACAGCGCGAAGAGCAGAAGATAATATCTCCCAAAGGAGTCACACACGGCTGCATGTCGGAAATCTGAAGCCCTTGTTCCGGATCGAAGGTCAACTGACGGGTCTTTTTGGTTTCCAGATCAACATCATATAGATGATAACCGTTGTTGTCCTCAGCCCATGCAAATACCAGCTTATTTCCATCATAAGTCGGACACGGGTCCCTTACGCATCCCCTGCCACCGTCAACCACTGTTGTCGGTTTAGGATAATAGTTGGTAAACTCAAGCATATGTATTGCAGTGCCTCCGGAATTGCCGCTTCGGTAATCACTGCTCATTCCGGTAGTCATACCCCACGGTCCGAATCCTCTGCCGTCACCGTTTAAATCTTCGGTATATCCTATAATTGCTCCACCGATATTGTGATGCCTTGCATATACCATTTTCTTTATCCACTTGGTATAGGGTTTCAGTCGGTCCACTCTCCGCCAGTGGCAGGCATTAAGATAACCCTGTTCTCCGGAACCGGTTATTTTGGCGGCAAGGCTTTTGTCCTTTAAAGAGTTCTTGATACTTGTAATAAGCGATTCATAGTTGGTCCCATCCTGGGCCTTCCAGTCGGAAACAACCTCAGAAGGATAACTCGAAGGAGGAGTTTCATCGATAGCGTCATCTTGCGCGCTTACCCTTGAGATTCCTCCCAGCGCCATAAAAAACATAAATACCGCTGCAGTGAGAATTGTCTCCTGCAGCTTTCTCCACACCTGACTACCCATCCGAATCATGGTGCACTCCTTGTTAAAAATGGTTGTTAATCGGTTAATTTATAAATATGGACTAAATTTTCCAACTTCCCACTCACCAAGATCATTTACAATTTATTAAATATAACTTTAAAAGACAGAAAAAACTTTTTGTTCCACACATTTTGTTATGGCTGTAATAATAAAAGGTTCATTTTTTTTCTAATTAAATTGTTCCACTTATTAGTAAAGCGCTTAAACAGAAGTCTGAAACTTCTATATTTTTGAATATTTCTCATCAAGGAGCATTTCTCTTACAATAATCAAATCCGTGGCAGGGCAACCAAATAAAACTTCTATTAATTCCGAAGGTTTACATGTATTGGGAGACTTCATGGATAGTACGGCATATATCGTGTTTTTTTCTTTACAAACCGATAACTCGATAACGGCGGGTCGGATGTTTTTTTTAATTTTTTCTCCTTTTTTTTCAATTTCGATAAAAACCGAGTCGGTGGAAAGCATTTTTTCTATTTTCGACGAAATGGTAGATATATCCAGTTTACATTCCGAAATAAACCGATACCTTGCCGCAGCCGCAGCTTCGTTAATAGATTGGGTTTTCGGCGGTATCGATCGATAATCCGATATTTTCAGTCCTTCCGGCAGCCATTCATTCATAATTAACGGATTCGCTGGTGGTTCCGTGTTCAAAAACACATCGAAAGCCTCGTTAATGCCTTCGACTCCAAAAGGGAGAGGCGGCCCGAAGGCAATATTGGGATGCGGGATGTAGCCTCTGGAATAGACAAGCGGCAACCGTGCCGCCGTACATGCCCTTCTGATAACGGCCGTAGTGTCAAGGTGGCCGAGAAAACGCATCAACCCCCTTTTCTCGTAATGAAAGCGCAGGCGGACGAACGACTCTTTTCCTTCCGTTTTTTCAACCGGGCGATCTCTACTATTTGAAAAGAAAATATGGGATCCGGAGCTAACAACCGGTTTCAGAAACGAAGTGCATACGCCGCAGCCACTGCATGAAGCGTTTCTGCAATCAGGCGTGGGTTCAGCATTGTATGCCGACTCGCATTCCCTTTCAAGAAAAGAGGCCGATACTCCGGTCGATACAACCCTCCATGGAAGCTTCTGCTCCGGAGGAATCGCACCAAGAAAAGGTGTGATTTCCACATTCAAGTTTCTTGCCGATTCAATCCACCGTTGAAGATCGAAACACTCGTCCCATCCGTCGAGACGGCCTCCCCGCTCCCATACATTATATATGAGATGTCCGATCGACCGGTCCCCGCGGCCCAGCAACGTTTCAAGCATGGTCTGTCCAGGCTCACGGTAGTTTATATTTACATTTCTCAATTTTCGTAAAGATCGTTTGATATAATTGCCTTTTTCTCGCAGAACTCCCTTTTCCTCCATCCGTTCGCGTTCAAATGGAGTGTGAGGTTTCGGGGAAAAGGGAGAGAGCGAAACATTAATCAATCTCTTCGACGAAACCGCCCTTACAATGCCGGAAATTTTATATACCATGCCGATTATAGCGTCAATATCCTCCATTTTTTCGGTGGGCAGGCCGATCATAAAATAGAGCTTAAGTGTTTTGACGTTTCTCTTCATCAGCTCTTCTACGCCCGAGTAAATAGCCTCATCGGAATAATCTTTATTTATGACCCTCCGAAGCCTCTCGCTTCCAGCTTCAGGAGCTATCGTGAATGAACTAGACGACGACACTTCTCCAAGCAGCTCTAGTTGACCGGTGGAAAGAGTGTCGACACGTGTAGAGGGAATTGAACATGAAACCATATCCGACTGCCGCAGCTTATAAATCGATTTAAGAAGCGGCGTCAGTGACGAATAGTCTGCGGTTGAAAGACTCAGAAGCCCCACTTCCCTCCAACCCGTACTTTCTATGCTTCTTACTGTCTGATCGTATACATCTTCAAGCATTCTCTCTCGTAAAGGCCGGTAGTAGAATCCTGCGCTGCAGAAGCGACATCCTCTGGTACATCCTCTCATCACCTCAACTGCAAGTCTTCCGTGTACTATTTCGACAATAGGGACAATTGGTTTTATCGGATAATTATTCTGATCAAGGACAGGTATCTTTGCAGCCTTTACCTGTTTGGAAATTTCAAATTCCGGGATAAAAAACATACCCGACTTCACGACATTGTATAAAGAAGGAACATATATTCCTTCTATTTTCGATACCTGTCGAAGAAATTCCTTTTTTCCGCTGCCGTTTCTTCCAGTTCCAGTTTTTTCCATTAACCTCAGAATCTTTACCAATGTTTCCTCTCCGTCGCCGATAACGAAAAGATCGATAAAATCGGCAAGCGGTTCTGGATTTCCCACACACGGGCCTCCTGCAATAACAAGCGGATCCCGTTCCGAACGGTCGCGGCTAAGCGGCGCAAGACCGGCCAGATCGAGCATATTGACGATATTTGTATACTGCAACTCGTATTGAACCGAAAATCCCACCCAATCGGCCTCACGGACAGGCGTAAAATATTCCAGAGTATAAAGCGGAATTGAGTGTTTCCGCATTAAAGCTTCGGCGTCTCCCCATGGATGAAAACAACGCGAAAGCGCCCATTTGTCTTCACGGTTGACTATGTGGTATAAAATCTGCAACCCCGTATGCGACATGCCGATTTCGTAAAGATCAGGGAAACAGAATACACCGTGAAGGGAGAGTGCTTTTAAATCCTTATATACGCAGTTGAGCTCTCCGCCGGCATATCTCATAGGTTTCCGGACATAAGGAAGAAGCAACCTTTCGACCTTGTCCCGGAGAGTTTTTTCCGTTTTTTTCATTTCCATTATTTAACAATTAGTTAAAAAAAGAATAAAAATACTATTTCTTTTCACACCGAATTCTCTGTTTTCAATAAGCCTTGAAGACATTTTTCGGTGATGACACGCAGAAAAAGAATAATTATTATTTTTCTAGAAAACATTCAAGAAAAGGAGAAAAAAATGCCTATATTTGAATATCGCTGTAATAAATGCGGAAACATTTTCGAAGAATTGTTGCTTGGAGAACGTAACCGTACATTTCCCTGCCCACGTTGCGGTAATGAGCAAACCGAAAAAATCGTTTCCGTCATAGGAGGCATTACTTCGGGAAGAAAATCCGCCGCATCCCCCTGCGAATCGAAATGCAAGGATGTTTCAGGTTGTGCCGCCGCGGCGGGAAGTTGTTGCCCTCATCTCGGCGTATGATTTAATCGTATGCTTAATAGTAAGCATTTACAAAAGATAAAACATCCGCTCGTCAAGTTACGGCATATAAGCAAAGGGGAAGCAATACGTTCGTTTTCCTACAGTTAAAACGGCGAAATAGCATCCGGGCGCGAGCGGTTTCCCGTTTGACGCCGTGTAATTCCAGAGAATCCTTTTGTCTCTTATATTAGATATTTTTTTAATAATACGACCGTCAATTGAAACGATGTCTATTTTTGCGCCTGGGAAGATTCCTGGAAACTCGAATACAACCGTTCGTAAAGAGATGATAGCGCGTACCGCTTCCCTATCGATTCGTCTCCACCCGATACTTATTCCTATATCCGGTTCCGGAGGGATATAAGGCGGCGGTGATGAGTAAAAAGAGGCCATCTTTCCGGCGAATAGCATATTTTCCATAATAATCTCGTTTTCGGTTCCGTCGGGTCCCTGTACCTGAAAACGAATCGCGGTGCATTTGGATAGGTCGAGCGTCCGACCCGATCCGCCAAGACGCTGCCTGAATCTTTTTACCGGCAGACAATACTCTTTTGCAGTGGGTATTAATTTTACCGAATCTTCAAAATAGGTGTAATCTCCTATATCGCTTGTAATAAACTGTACGGAAATCGGAAGCTCCGAAAGAGATCTTGCCGTAAAAATCAATGTATCTAAGCCCGACAAAGTAAAGCTGCTGTCTCTTACGCTGCAGTTCCACTCGAGAGCGGCGTATGCATTGAATCCTATCTGTTGGCTTCCGTCAAGACGAAAAGCCCAATGAAGCGCGGGCGGATATTCGTCTACGGCAACCGACAGCCGTTTTATTGTCGTTTTACCGTTTTTTCCGTCGCTCTGTTCCGTATAGTTTCCCCAGTATGAACCGAAAAACGGAGTAAGGTCGCCGTCGAAAAAATTATCGACAAGAAGCCGGTTTCCGATTCTGAGATCCAGCGGCCTGCCGAGCCATACAAGCTTCGTGTAAGGAGTTTTCATACCCTTGGCTGAAATAATCACATGGTAAGCGCCCTGGGGCATTACCTTACCTTCATTTGACAAGCCTCCCCATCCGACCGACAATGTCTGGCCACTCCCACTGAACAGAGCCGACACATCAGTGCTGTCCCTATGTTTTATCTCGACGGTCCAGCGGACGTTTTTTGTGAAGACCGCGCTTATGCGCAAATGTTCTTCGTTGGCGTCGATATCGAAAGGTTCTATTAAGGGCGTATCCTGAAGCGCGACTGCTATTTCCGGATTAGGATCTTTGAGATCCTCCCAGAGGTTGGTAAAAACTCCCGACAGAACCGAGGCGCCGAACCACCCCATGAACTGATCGAAATACATTTCATTATGAAGGGTGTCTTCTTTGTCAATATCGTACGCCCTCCCCCAGTAGTCGCCGCCCTCGTAGAAAGAAAGCAACTCGTTACTGAAAGCTTCGGCCGTTTCGCTTCCGCCGGCTGCCATAGCCGCCGTCGCCCACATCCCGACAGTCAATGCGCTATGTTCGGATCTTGGCCTTGTTACTTCGTTTCCCAATTTAAAGGAATCACCCGGTGCAAGGTTGGTTCCGTCCATATTGAAAAAATTTGCTCTTTCCGGTGTTCTGATAAAATTTACGGCATTTTTGAGAAACTGAAGCGCACGGGGCTCGCCGTACCAGAGATAATCGGTTGCAAGCCTCCATAGTACCCTTATTCCGTCTTTGTACATTGCTCTGCCCTGCGCATAGGCATTGTATCCGAGCTGATCGTTTCCGGCATATTGTCCGTCGGGCTGCATCCAGTCGGGAACCAGCCCCCGGCTATATCCCGGCGAAGCGGCTATTGATTTATAGCACTGATCGATTACGGCCGACCATGGATGATGTTCCTTTTCAAACTCATCGAACACCCTATAAAAAGCGGGTGCAAAATAGCCAGGATTTACAAAAGCTTTGCCGCCCCACATAAGACCGGGACGAAGATATCGCCCTTCCTCGATGAGATTATTCCAGAAGCTATTTATTAAAATATTGGCCCGTTCGGCATAATCGACGTTTCTGGGACTTTTGAAAGGTTTCCAAACTCCTTTTTTTACTAAAGCATCGGCAAAAATAAGCGCAATTGCAATATCCTGTTCCGCGTCGCTTGCAGGCCCTCTGCCTATAACGGTTCCCTCTCTGTCGACACGCCAGTTATAACATCGACAGTTGTCGTCCCACATATACTGCTCACCCGCACTCCATATTTTGTTGAAATAAGGTTGATCGTTGCAGTATAAGGCAAGCAGCATCCCGTACCCTACACCTTCGGAAACCGCATCATGGGGTTCCTCGGACCGGCTTCGGTGTACGAGAGGTATTTCGTAGGAATCCACCATACGTTTTTTGATTCCTTGCCAGGTATTTAAAAGAATGGCGTCATATTGAGTACTAACTGCAGGAAGGGGGGTAGGAAAGGGCAGAAGTGTTGCTGAAGCGTGTAAATAGAAAATAATAACAACACCCATAGAGGCTAATATCCGAAGCATCAAAAATCTCTCCTCACTAAAAAATTATTATTCTTTTAATTGTTTATAGATTAATCATTATATATGGTGAATAATACCCGCTCGCCAGTTCAAGTTATTGTCGTCGAGATATGCTTTCGTCTTTTTTCTTAATTTATGTGCGGGATTGTTCCGCGTTACTATTTCCCCGGTACAATCCGCACGGCGCCGTTATCCGCCGAAGAAACAAAAAATGCGTATGCGCGCAATGCTTCCGATACCACACGTTTTCTTTTTTCAGGACGGAAAGCTCTGCCTTCGCCTTTGTCAATCTCTTCCTTCCTGCGTCTTTCCAGTTCTGTTGAATCTATCCGCAGATTAATTGTTCTGGCGGGAATATCTATATCTATTATATCGCCGTCGCGGATAAGAGCTATTTCTCCTCCGGCGGCGGCTTCGGGGGATACATGGCCTATAGAAAGACCTGAAGTTCCTCCTGAAAACCTTCCGTCGGTAACCAGCGCGCACTCTTTTCCCAGATGTCGGCTTTTTATATAAGACGTCGGATAGAGCATTTCCTGCATACCGGGGCCCCCCTTCGGGCCTTCGTACCTGATTACTACAACATCGCCGGCCTGAACGTCTTTCAGAATCCCCTCGCAGGCTTCTTCCTGTGAATCGAATACCCTTGCCTTCCCGCTGAATTTCAATATCGATTCGTCAACTCCTGCCGTCTTTACTATGCATCCCTTTTCGGCGATATTTCCAAACAGAACCGCAAGTCCTCCGTCACGCATATAGCAATTTTCGCCGCTGCGAATACATCCGGCTTTGCGGTCGAGATCGAGCTCGGTAAAATTACTCTGCGACCCAAGAACGGAATTCTTTACCCCTCCCGGCGCGCTCCTGTAAAGCATTTTTGCCTCGTCAATGCAAGTTTTTCGCATAATATCATATTTGTCAAGAACTTCACCCAACGTTTCGGCGTCAACACGATGTACAGATTTGTCGATAAGACCAAGCCGATCGAGTTCTCCAAGAATCGCCATTACTCCCCCGGCTCTGTTGACGTCTTCTAAATGATAATGGGAACTTGGTGCGACTTTACACAGTACAGGAATTTTTCTCGACAGGGCGTCGATGTCTTTCATGGTGAAATCAACTCCGGCTTCATGCGCAACAGCAAGCAAATGCAGCACGGTATTAGTAGAGCCTCCCATCGCGATATCAAGCGACATTGCATTCATAAAAGCGGCTTTTGTAGCGATCGAGCGCGGCAGGAAGCGGTCGTCGCCTTTTTCGTACCATAATCGTGTTATTTCTACAATTCTCTTTGCCGCTTTCTCGAAAAGCGAAACTCTGGAGGTATGCGTAGCTAGAACCGTTCCGTTGCCCGGAAGTCCCAACCCGAGAGCCTCCGTCAGACAATTCATCGAATTTGCCGTAAACATCCCCGAACACGATCCGCATCCCGGGCAGGCAGCTTTTTCTATCGCCGCAACCTCCTCGTCGGAAACGCCGGCGTCCGCCGCCATTACCATGGCGTCGATAAGGTCGTATTTTTTTCCTTTGTAAACACCTGCCTCCATAGGACCGCCCGAAACGACTATCGTAGGAATATTGAGCCTCATAGAAGCCATGAGCATTCCCGGAATTATTTTATCGCAGTTGCAGATGCATACCATGGCGTCGACTTTATGGGCGTTGCACATGTATTCTATGCTGTCGGCTATGAGTTCTCTCGAAGGCAGCGAATAGAGCATACCGTCGTGACCCATTGCGATTCCGTCGTCTATCGCTATAGTATTGAATTCCGCTGCAAAAAAGCCTTCCTTTTCTATCATCTTTTTAACCCGCTGACCTATCTCATGCAGATGAACATGTCCCGGAACGAACTGGGAAAATGAATTGACAACTGCGATTATAGGCTTCCCGATCTGTTCCTCGCTCATGCCGTTTGCGCGCCATAAACTTCTTGCTCCGGCCATCAGCCGCCCCTGCGTGGTTTGCGAACTCCTTAATGGAATCGACATACTCCTGCTCCTTGATATTTTTTTCTTTCTGACATTATAAATAAGAAATCTAAAAATACGAATCCCATTACCGGCATATCAAGGTTAAAAGAGAATCGTTGAATAATACTTTTTATTGAGATACAATTTCCGGTTGAGAATAAAAGCGTGACGGATTTAATTATTTACCATTACTATTTGATCGTAATTATTTGTTAAATAATGGGAACCAACCGGTGATTGCATTTACAAAAACAGCATTATTATCCGTTATATCGATAATAACGGTAACAACAACCGACGCATATTCTACATACGAGGCGGTTATCGTCGATTCTCTTTACGGTAATGTGGAAATACGAAGAAGCGGATCTTTACAATGGATATCCGCCGCACCTAACGATGCGCTTTCCAATAACGATATGATCCGTTCTTCGGTTTCATCGGGCGCCAGGCTGCGGTGGCCGGACGGTTCAGTTGCGTTTCTCGGTGAAAATTCGAAACTGTCGGTAAATATGACACGACGGGGTGTGCAAAAGTCTTTTCTTATGAATACAACCCTTTACAGCGGAAAATCTTTTTTTATTATATCTAAACTATCAGACTCAGGTCCCTTTTTTTACGGTACGATTTACACTCTTTCGGCACTTATAAATCCCGCCGGCGGAAGGAGAACCTCTTTCGAACTTATTGCAGACCCGAGCGGCGCTTCTTCCTGTATTAAAATGGTGTGCGGAAGCGCACATATAAAAAACATAAAAACAAACCGCTCTCTATTTTTAAAGGCGCCGTTGAAAGCAATCGTAATAAATAAGTCCGGTTCTATCTCAAAATTGCCGGTTTTAGGCGCTGATCTCGATTCGATGAAAGGCTGGGTACCTTCGGAAACTATCGAGTCTGAATCGGCTGCGGAATTTGCGCAGGGTAAGCACGACCGGATGATTCTTTCCGGAAAAATGGATAAAAAATGGGTGGTAATACAGTTTCAAAACGAATCGGATTACAAAAAAAGCTTAAATATCGGGCAGATTATTTCAAACGAACTTGCCGAAAGACTCCGTATGGTGGACAAACGGATCGATTTAGTATTCGATCCGACTATTCTCACGCCTGAAGACGCGGCGGTAAAGGTAAAGGCTCAGTTTGCGGTTACCGGGGTATTGCTTTTTTTTGATATTGTCAATCACGCCGAAATTTCCGCGAATGCCGACGAATATTACGAGCGTTCGATCGGTAAAGTCGACCTGATGGTGCAGGTTTTCGACATAGAGGAGAAAAAAACCATCTTTCAGACAATGGCAAGCGGCGAACACATAGGGAAAAAGAGCTTCGACAATTCCTGGGCCGCAATAGAAAAACTTCCGTTCGATTTCAAAGACAGAAGGTTTGCAACATCCATCATCGGAAAGGCTGCGGATCAGGCTCTTGACGCCGCGGTAGAAAAGCTTCTTAACGGTGTATTCGAAAGATAGCGGCATTAAAACGCGGAGCCGATCAGAAAGGCCTCATATTTTCGCCCTCACATAAAGGAAGAGCGTCCGACAGCAGGTTAACGTCCTCGCTTTCCGGGATTTCTTTCAATAAGGTAGTTGACAAATACATTTCATGGAGCTCGAGCGTATTCTTTATCCGTACGACACGTTCGCCGCCTTCGTCTATTATTCCGCTATAGCGCATTGCAAGACTCACCGCCTCCGCATCGTTTTCGGCTATCATAGGAATTTTTACCCTTTCGAAAAATGTGCTGGTAACTGCGTTTTCGTACATTTTGTGAAAATCTATTTTTTCGAAAAGCCTCCTTGTAATCACGTCGGCAAGTCCGATTCCGAGCGCGTTTCCGTGCGATCTTTCCGAAACGTCCCTAACAACTATCGCCCTTATCGAAGGTCTGAGAGGCTCCGGCTCTCCCCTGATCCGCATTCTGCCGATTACATTTGTATCAAGTCCCGTGCCGCTGAAATCCTTTCCGATATAATCGACTATAAGAACGTCTATATTGTCGAAGGGCAGCGAGGCCATATTTTCGCGCGCCGTTTTCAAAAGCTCCGGTTCACGCGCTAGTATTTCATTGCCGGGTATCGCTTCTATGTGCATCGGACAATCAACGGCATTTTCCACTATGGCCACACCCGCAAGAACTTTACCGGTTGCAAAGATACGCGCCGCCGCCCCGGGCAAAAGCTCCTTTAGTCCCCATACTCCGAACCGGTGAATTTCGAGCGCCTGCGCATGTTTCCCCAAGCCGATCACGCACATCTTTACCAGTCCGCTCTCGTATGAACCGTGATAGTCGGTATGCGGTTTTATACGGTTGATCATTATAATACCATCTGAGTTATTGGCAACCCTGGAGATAAAAATCCTGCATTTTTCACCGCCGGCCGGCAATTCGTCTACTTCCATCGAAGCGTCGATCGGAACACCCATGCTCTTTTCGGTGATTCCGAATCCTTCCAGCACCTCCTTCTGTCCTTCTGCCGTAGCTCCCCCATGACTTCCCATTGCGGGAATAATAAAAGGATGCGCCCCGCGCTCCTTTACGAAGTCAACCACCGCCTTTGTGATCTGATCGATTGCTGATATACCCCTGCTGCCAACGGCGACACAGATCGACTGCCCTGCTTTTATCGGCAAATCTAAACGAAGCAGCTCTGATCTAACCGTCGCCGCAGGATCGGAAAGCTGAATCATATTCCTATAATTACGCCTGATTTTGTACGTCGGAATATCCGAAACTTTTTTCATCAATCAATCCCGGAAGTAAAAGGTGTATACTGTAAAGTATTAAGAAGAAAATAAAATTTATTTATAAACAATCCCATCCCTTGATCCTGTACTTAGGAATTAGCCGTGAGATTCTCCGACGTTCCGTAGACAGGGTTACTTCTGAAGCTCCATGAGCACGCTCATACGTTCTTGCTTGGAGAGCGGCAGACTCGTTCCGGTTTCCTCTACTATTTTCGCCCCTTCGTCGGAAAGAGCGAATTCGATAAACGTCTTTACAATTCCCCGCGGCTTCCCTTTGACAAAAAAGAAATTTCTCCTTGTTGCAGGATAGAGCCCCTTATGTATCGCCTTGACCGCGTCGGAGCGGCTTGCATATACCTCGCCGGCGTCGGCGACGCCGTTGTTGTTGAAGTCGATCGGAACCAACCGTATTCCCGGCGCGGGGACGCCCTTAGGGGTGAATACATGGCTGAAATTCGCATAACCGACGCCTGTCGAATCCCTGCTTACGGCCTCCACCAGCCCCGGATCGCCGTAGACGCCGATTCCCCGCAGGTTCTCCTGCTTTTTACCCAGGAATGCAGCCCAGACCGCTGCGGCCGCAAGAATCCATAATAAGGCAACTACTAAATTGACCGGCTGTTTCATAGCTCCTCCCCTTTGAGTAGTATGATTGCCGCATGAACCGGTTTTTCTCTGTTATTGAAGAATATAGTATATGTCGACATTTCATCGATGAGAATTCATTCGAGCTTAACCGACATTTTTCGTCTACCTGATAAAGAAGTAAGGAAAAGCCACTTTTTTTATTAGATTTAAAAGGAAAGATTCAGGGTTTTTTTATAAATATTCTTCGAGAAATTAAAAAAGGTCAAAATTACTATGAAGTTCGGGTCGTTTGAATTTAACATGAGAGAACTTGCGGGTTCCATGGGTGACTTCGGCACCCTCTTCCCTTTAGCAAGCGGCTATATTGTGGTGAACGGTCTTGATCCGGCCGGTTTTTTAGTGATGATGGGACTGGCAAACATCGTCACGGGAATAGTATACCGGCTGCCTATGCCTATCGAACCTATGAAGGTACTTGCCGTGACCGCTATTGCCCAACATTGGTCTCCTTCTATGGTATATGCTTCCGGATTCTCAATGGGTATTATGTGTCTGTCCTTTACTGTTACAAATATTATCGGCTGGATTGCAAAGATTACGCCTAAGTCCGTTGTCTGGGGTATTCAGATCACACTGGGTTTGCTTCTTGCTATCGAGGCAGTAGAGATGCTCTCTTCCTGGTGGGTATTGGGCGTTATTTCCATCGGGATAGTTCTCACGCTCCGGCGGAATCGTTATGCTCCTGCAGCCGTGGTGCTGATACTTCTTGGCACGGCAATTAGCCTTGTCAAAGGGAACCTGCAGTCGGTCGGCCCTCCTGCCTTCAATTTGCCTCCGCTTACGGGTTTCCGGCTTCAAGAGATCTGGCAAACATTGTTCCTTGCAGGATTCGCTCAGATTCCGTTAACGGTCACAAATGCCACTATTTCAACAGCCGCTTTAATCAAGACCTACTGGCCCGCCAAACCGGTGAGCGAAAGAAGACTTGCTCTAAATCAGGGCATCATGAATCTGATACTTCCTTTCTTCGGCGGTATGCCTATGTGTCACGGCGCGGGCGGTCTGGCGGGACAGTATTACTTCGGCGCGCGAACGGGCGGAACAAATATCATCGAGGGATTAATCGAGGTTTCTTTAGGGTTGTTTTTCGCCTCGTCGGTCGCCGGTTTGTTCAGCGTCTTTCCGTCCGCCATTATCGGAGCAATGATGTTTCTCGTCGGTATAGAGCTCACAAAGTTCGCAAAGAATATTCAACCCAAAAGGGATTTATTGCCGATTGCCGCGACGATCAGCGTTTCTTTGTTGAGTAATATGGCTCTGGGTTTCGTTGCCGGACTCGGAGCTTATCACATTCCCCGCCTCATTGGAAAAAAGACAGCTCGTTGAACGGGAAAAAGCGCCGTTTAAACAAAGATCGATATTCAAAACGGCGTACACATTTTGTATTCGATAATTTCGAATTAACATTTCTGATCCTTCAAAATTGATATTTTTATTTCTTATTATTATCAAATGCTGTTATCTAATATCAAATAGCCGATATTGTTTTTTTTTCATTTTATTTTTGAATTCGGAAAAGAAAAAGATAAAACTTTCACGCGAATAGATACATACCGTTTGAAGAGGAGAGGTTATGAAAGTAAATCATTTATTATTATTGTTGTCTTTTGTTATAGGGATAGATTCTTACGATGCAATTGCCGATGAATACAGGATTTCAGGAACAGTAACCAAAAAAGGCGGCGGACCGCTCAAAGGGGTTGTTGTTTTACTTAAAGGCAAAAATGTTTCCGTTGTTACCGGAGATGATGGAAAATTTGAAATTGCTCCGGCAAGCGCAATCCGGTTGAAATCAACTAAAATAACTCAACCGCTATTATTCATGATTAATGAAAACACTATAAAATTCTCACCTGCTGTGGATGATAGATTGAACGGTAGCGTTTCCATTTTTTCCGGAAACGGAAGAAGAATCTCATCAATCGATTTTTATGATCTTGTTCCGGGCAAGGATAATATTTCGCTTCCCAGGGTTCCGGCTGGTATCAATATTCTTCGGGTATGCGTCAATTCTACAGTCTATACATGTCAGCTTATCCGTATTGGAAGCGAACTCCATATTATAAATCGCAACGAAGCCTTTCCATCGGAGGGTAATTTTTTATTGGCAAAAAAGGCTTCCTCAGATGTGGTTGATACGCTTATTGCCGCAAAAGAAAATTTCAAAGAGTCTGTAACACCGATCAAATCATATACGATCAGCGATATTCTTATCGAGATGGATAGTATTGTCGGCGGCATTGCCTGGGGAAGGGAAGAAAATCCGACTGCCCGCTGCAAGGTAGGAAAATTGCCGGAATATAACGAACTTACCAAAGCCGATTATAAACTGCCCGACCCTTTTATGAAATTAGACGGTACCCGCATCAGGAATAAGAGCGAGTGGGCATGTCGTCGGGAAGAAATACTTCAGTGTATGTTTAAGTATATCTACGGTTAAAAACCTATCCCTCCCAAAGGCGCGGTTTCCGGCACAGTGACCAACACCAAGATTTCCGTAAAGGTAACTGAGGGTGGAAAGAGTTGTTCTTTCGAAGCTGCCGTAAATATGAACGGTGCCAGTCAACCCGCCCCGGCTATTATCATCTACGACGGCGGGATGGGGAGTTCACTGCCGATACCGAGCGGCGTTGCGTCGATTAAATTCAGGGCCATCGAGCAATCTGGCGGCAGCGGAGCAAAGACGGGGCCGTTTTACGATTTATATGGTTCCAACCATCCTGCGGGTTACCTTGTTGCTCAGGCCTGGCAGGTCAGTCGTATTATCGATGTCCTTGAACAGAATCCAGGCGTCATAGATCCCTACAGAATAGGTTTAACCGGATGCTCCCGTAACGGTAAAGGGGCATTCATCGGCGGCGTACTGGATAACCGCATAGCTCTGACTATTCCCTGTGAATCGGGGATCGGCGGCACAGTGGCGCTACGCCTTGTGGAGAAGCTGGATACCGGCGGCGAGTGGCCGTATCACGCCATAAGCTATGTGCGCTGGCTGTCGGAAGTAGCGTTGGGCAAGTTTACTTCGGCAAACAACGCAGCCGGCGACAACACCGATCGCCTGCCGGTTGACATGCACGAGGCAATGGCCCTTATAGTCCCGCGTGGGCTTTACATTATAGACAACGCCAGCGGAAATTACGCCGGACTCGACAGAAACTCGGCTTATGTAACGGCAAGCGTCGGCAAACTCATTTTCGAAGCGCTCGGAGCGGGCGGCAACTTCTCGTATGAGTGCGCTTCAGGGGATCATTGCGTATGGCGCAGCCAGTATAACGCCTCGCTTAATGCCATGATAGACAAGTTTCTTAAAGGCAACCAATCCGCCCAGACGGGCAGATTCAACAGCGACCTCGGCAATAAGCCAAACCCGAAGTCGTACTACGACTGGGACGCTTCTCCATTGCCCGGCGATTTGTAAGGCGATTCACCGTCGGAATACGGTTTGTAAAGCTTGCCCATATTCGGGAGACGGGTCACCCGGACCGGTCGAAAGTCTGGTATAAATCCAACTACCCGTTTCATGGGCGGGAGTCTCTTCTACAGACCTATAGAGATCCCGGCATAATATGAAATTCCCTTAATTTTCGGAACCGTATACTCCTTCAGCAATCCTGTATTGGGGAGCCATATTTCTTGATTGAGCAGGTTATAACCTTCGATATCGATTGAAATAACCGGTCTTTTAAGTTTGAACAACCGGTTTATTTCGTAATTAAGGTTGGCGTTGAGTAGGTCGAACGCTTTTCGGGTTTTATTGTAGGCGGCATTATACCGCGGATGCAAATCGTGTTCATAAATATTGAATACGCTTGCGGTAAAACCGTTTGCACTGTAGCTGATACCCCCCTTTGCACTGGCTTCCGGAACCGGCATCATGTTGCCTGCGGAATCACCCGTGGAATTTTTCTGGAACAGTCCTGATCCTGTAAGCATAAACTCTTTAGTGATGAAAATCTTGTATTCCACTTCCATACCGACGAATATAGTGGGAATATCGTAGTTTTGATATAAGTTCGGGGGGGGCATTATTTGTTTGGGATATATTGTATTGGTTATACGGCTGTAGAAGTTGTTGAGCCCGAGTAAAACCCTATCCGTTTGTATATTCACGCCGAAATCTAAGGTATTTATTTTTTCGGGTTTCAGGTTGGGGGTTCCTTTCAGCGTCGGATGCTTCAGATAAAGTTCCATCATCGACGGGGCCCTGAAGGCGGAGCTGTATAATGCCTTGACATTCACAATCTCCTCCGGCGACCAGATAACTCCGATGCGTGGGTTGAAATCGAGATCGATTCCTTCCGCCTTGTTTGCCTGTATGCCTGCGATCATCTTGAACTGAGAAAGCAGGTGGTAATCGGCTTGGATATAGCCCGAAAAAGAATTCTGCATGGTGTCGAGCGTAACAGCCAGAGGCAATCCGCTTTCCTCCTTGCCCTTAACCCTTGTTCCGAGTACGCCTATTATTATATTCATTTCCTTCATAGGATGTATAAAGGTGGTCCATTCACAGGTCAGATCATAAGTGTTTCTGTGCGGCGCCGGAAAAGAATCAACCTTCAACCACGATTGCGTATAGGTGGCGTTTATAGTCATATCCCACAAGTCGGAAAATTTATGTGCATAACCCACATCGTTGAACCATTTTTTCCACTGCAACTCTCCGTAAGCATGTCTTCCGGCGATCGGCCCGGAGGGCGGTGGAGGAATATATTTCTGAAAGGCAAAATAATTTTTCCATTGATTTAATGAAGTCATATACTTAAAACCTTTGAAACTCAATTCTCCATATACTCCGAAGCCCTCATCCGGGATGGAGAAATCACGGAAAACAGTATCGCGAGCCTGGAACCGCACGTTCCAGGGTTTTGAATATTTATATTGTCCACCCCAAACAAAACCTATATCACCTATAGGAGTAGGCAACCGATACCCTAAATCAACGGTCGAGTTGATTTGGCCCGGTGCGCCGCCTTTCAAAGAAAGCACCGTTTTATTTTCATCTGCTCTTTTGGTGATGACGTTTATCACGCCTGAAAATGCGGTGGATCCGTACAACACCGAACCGGGGCCGCGAATTATCTCGATCCTTTCGATTGAAGCCGCCGGAAACGTTTCGTATACTTCGCCTTTTATGCCGCCCTCCTGGGCCTCACGTACAGGCCGTCCGTTGATCAACAATAGAATATGATTCGCCGCCGCATTGATCTGGTCACCGCGAATCGAAACACAACTCATATCGCTTATATAAGTAGTCGTCATGTTTGTACCGGGCAGGCGCATCAGAACATCCTTAAGGGTTCTTGCCCCGAATCGTTTCATCTCCTCGGGAGTTATAACCGAAATGACTCCAGGCGCGTCTGAAAGTTTTTCTTCGGTTTTTGATGTTGTGGAAACTGTGATATTAAAAAGATCCTCAAGAATCAACTCCTCCGATTGCCCGCTCGAATCCGAAAAATATTCCGAAGATGGAGAAGCTGCTGCCCCATAAGCAAATAATGATAAAAACAACAACACTGCCCACACTTCACCTATGATAAAAAGGATTTGTCGCATAAGTCATCTCCTCGAAAAGGTAGAGGTGCGAAGTTAATGAGAAAAGAATGAAATGAAATATCGGAAAAAATTATAACATCCCAGAAAGTAGATTGCAATTTTTTATATATTTTCCACCCTGCTAATTCAAAAAAAACCGGCGAAGGGCAAATGTTAATGTTTATTGCAATATATGCGGTAAAGCAGGTATTTTTAACTTTAATATTCGGACAAACGAACAAACCGATAAAAAAGCGTTGTTAAATACAATATCGGAGAGGTGCCTGAGCGGTTGAAAGGGGCGGTCTCGAAAACCGTTGAGCTGGGTTTCCGGCTCCCAGGGTTCGAATCCCTGCCTCTCCGCTAGCTATTATTTTTATACTGGGAAAGGGCTTTTTTCTTAGTGTTCTGACTTAATTTCAATTCAGTCGGTATTTAATAAAAATTGTTGATGTGTCAATAACATACTCACAAGTTTTATTGAAAATATAGCGAGAGAAAATAAGAGTGGAGAAAACATGAAGAAATACCGCAAAAAACAATGTTTATCGCAGGAATACTTAACAAAAAAATCAAGGGCCAAAAAGAGAATTGAGTTTTAAGAAATCCTATTTATTGGTAATGATAATAATAGCTAAGGCGGTATGAAGTAAGTATAGAAGAATAATTGAAAAACAATGCCGACACTTTGGAATCAAAATCAAGAAAAAGATTTCTTTATTAAGTCTTAAGAGTTCGCGACTCCAGAACAACTTTTTTATGTTACTAAAAAAAAGGATTTAGCCTATTGGCCTAAAAATTATGAGGGCCCCAAAACAACATTGCAAAGCAGGAATTCATTAATCGGTTCCTATACGGAAAAATGGGCTACTGATTTATTTAACGAAACGGCGAGGATGGTTGGCGGGTATGCCGTCCAAGGGGTAATCGCCGAAGGAATAGGATTAACAAGCAAATCGCCTGCAGATATTGCTGTTTGTAAAACAAAAGACGTTATACAAAAACCAGAAAATATTTTAATGATTATTGAAGTCAAAATGTCAGTGGTTTGGAATTGGGAATTTAATCCATCTACCGGAAGTTTAGTTTGTATTGGCGATTATAGAACACATCAAGGTAATCCTGGACTTTTGCGTTCTGATACTATGCTGAAAGCTATCGGTAAAAGTATAAATATCCGTGTTTCTAGCTTTTCCGCCTCAAAAATTCCAATCATTATTGTTGGTAATACGCCCGTTACCGAGAATTATTACGAAAAAGTAGACCACTTAAAAAGAAATGGAATTATACAAGGTTTCTGGTCAATAAATCCAAAACCATTGGATAATAATGGAGAAAGCATTAAATCAACGCCCTTCAAGGGATTTTATAGATTTGATGAATATGAGGAATTAAAGCAAAATGCACTGAACCTTCTAAAAGAAAAAAGAGAATTTTTCTCCGGCATGCAAACCAGGAAAAAACTGGGAGAAATTATTGGGATAGCTGACAAAGAGGTTACTTACGAAGCAAAAGCACAAAGATTTCTGGAATTATTAAACCAATCAACAGAGTAAAATACCTATGGAAACAAAAAGCACTATTTCAAAAGAGGAATTTTTAGAGTTTACGAAAAGCGTTTGGAAATTTGCTGCAGAGCGGGCTTCAAAAGTTGGACACCCTGCTCCCTTCCCAGTAGAGCTGCCTTATCGTTTGATTCAGCTTTACACTTTTGAAGGCGAAGTTGTTCTTGATCCCTTTGCCGGAAGCGGAACCAGTTGCATTGCGGCATTAAAGACCAATAGGAAATACATAGCTTATGATGTTGATAAGAAATATTGTGATTTAGCGGAAAGAAGAATAAAATACTTTTTCCAAGAGCAAATAACATTATTTTCGGAAGAATTTGCTGTTAAAGAGGAAAATCCGCTATGATTTTACTTGCTGGTTATCCACTTTAAACTTGAAATCGTCCATTCCGGTTACGCTTTTGTGTGAGGCGGTCGGAAGAGTGAAGTGGGAAAAGAATATGCCTAAATAAACAAATGAAACCGGTTAAAATTTAAAACACCCAGTTGAATAAATGATACTTTATCTCTAAAAACCACTTTATATTTTTTATTGACAATATTTTTCATTATCCAAGGGTTATTCAGCCGATTATTTATGGATTAAAAATTTTGTATATTACGTTACGACAATGCGGCTTTTCGGTAATAAATTGCAGTTATCCGGATAAAAGATATGACTATCAAATATCAAAATATCATTCCATGGGGACGAAGCTACGAGGAGTATTGTCGTATGTTCGGGCTTACAGATTTAGATCTGAAAAGCCGGATCGTCGGATGTGGAGACGGCCCGTCAAGTTTCAATGCGGTCTGCAACGCAAACGGCGGAAGAGTAGTCTCTGTTGATCCCTTGTATTCCATGACACGGGAGCAGATTTCAGAACGAATAAGAGAAACTTTCGATATGGTAATCGCCAAAACGATCGGGAATATCCATAAGTTTCGGTGGGATCGAATAAGGTCGGTTGAGGAACTGGGAGAGGTGAGAATGGCGGCTATGAGAGAATTTCTTGCAGATTTGGAAAAGGGCATAGCCGCAGGAAGATACGTAGCTGGATCGCTGCCTGAAGTAATTTTCAACGACGGCAGCTTCGATCTTGCGCTCTGCGGACATTTACTCTTTTTTTATTCCGATAATCTCAGCCTCGATTTTCATATTGCGTCCATCAGAGAAATGCTGCGGGTTGCTCCGGAAGCGCGTATCTTTCCTATAGTGGATCTGAATGGAAGAAAATCGCGTTATATCAAACCGGTATTGTCGGTTTTTAAAGACTGCTCTATTGATATACGTAAAGTCGATTATGAATTCCTGGCTGGAGGAAACGAAATGATGATCATTTCGAGGAGATAAAGAGTGTAATTATATAGTATTGACCAAGGGGCCGGGTAAAAAAGATAAAGTAGATTCAGGAAAAATTTATTAAACTTACCGATAAATTGACGACATGGGATCACGGTAAGTATACGGGCAGCGGAATGTAAGGAGACAACCGCCGGGGTGGTGAATTTTAATGGGTCACATGCGAATTTTTTGTTATTACAGGAGGGATGAATTCAGAAGGTTTATTTGACTAGGCCAACGTGGAGTTTGAATTTTTTACGCTACTATAGTAACTTAGTCAGCCGTGAGGTTTCTTTTGTATCCTGTATCGAGCCTGTATTTATATATAAGACAGAATATCATCTCACCACTCCCATCTCGCAAAAAATTATTTTTCTACCTTCATTTAACCATAGTCTCGTGTTTTTTAACTGAAAGTATTTAATGGAGAAGACTTACAATCCCGCTCAGGTCGAAGAGAAGTGGTATTCCTTCTGGATGCAGAAAAATCTGTTTCATGCGGATCCATCATCTGAAAAGCAGGCATATTCTATTGTCATTCCGCCGCCTAATATCACAGGCGTTCTGCACATGGGGCATGCTCTCAACAATACGATTCAGGACGTACTTATCCGTTATAAAAAAATGGCCGGATTCGAGACATTGTGGATGCCCGGAACCGATCATGCGGGAATCGCCACACAGAATGTTGTAGAGAGGAAACTGGCAAAAGAGAAAAAGACGAGGCACGATCTCGGACGGGAGGCTTTTGTAAAAGAGGTATGGAAGTGGAAAGAGGTTCACCACGCGACCATATCGGATCAATTAAAAAAACTAGGCTGCGCCTGCGACTGGGAGCGCGAGCGTTTCACGATGGACGAAGGTCTGTCGAGGGCAGTACGGAGGGTTTTTACTGATCTTTACAAAAGAGGGCTTATTTACAAAGGCAAATATATCATAAACTGGTGCCCGAGGTGCCGCACCGCCCTTTCCGACGAAGAAGCGGAGCATAAGGAGACCAACGGGAAACTATACTATTTCCGATATCCGTTTGCGGAAGGCGGAGGTTTTGTAACGGTTGCCACAACAAGGCCCGAGACAATGCTGGGAGATACCGCTGTCGCGGTGAATCCGAAGGATGAAAGATACGCAGGTATAGTCGGAAAGACTCTGTTATTGCCTATTGTCAACCGACCGATTCCCGTCATAGCCGACGATTTCGTGGACCGTTCCTTCGGCACCGGCGCTGTCAAGGTGACCCCGGCGCACGATCCGAACGATTTTCAGATAGGTCTGCGTCATCGTATGGAGCCTGTGGTCGTAATGGATGAAGGCGCGTGTATGAGCGGCCCGGTACCCGAACGCTATGCGGGAAAAGACCGGTTTACTGCCCGTAAAATGGTGGTTGAAGAGCTGTCGGCTCTCGGGTTAGTGGAGAAAACGGAGGATCACACCCATGCGGTAGGGCATTGCTACCGCTGCAGTACCGTGGTCGAGCCTTACTATTCGGATCAATGGTTCGTAAAGATGAAGCCTCTTGCCGAAAAAGCGCTCGAGGCGGCTGTAGAGAATAAAATCTCCTTTTTTCCCCAAAGGTGGAAGCGAACCTATATCGAATGGATGGAAAATATAAGAGACTGGTGCATCTCGAGGCAGATATGGTGGGGTCATCGTATACCGGTGTGGTACTGTTCATGCGGAGAAACCATCGTCTCCGAAACCGATCCGGAAGCCTGTCCGAAATGCGGCTCGAAACAACTTACTCAGGATACCGACGTTCTCGATACCTGGTTCTCTTCGTGGTTATGGCCGTTCTCAACCATGGGCTGGCCGGAAAACACTGATACAATGAGGAAATTCTATCCTACGAATGTTCTTGTCACTGCACCGGAAATACTTTTCTTCTGGGTTGCACGTATGATTATGGCAGGGCTCCATTTTACCGGCCAACTGCCGTTTTCGCATATCATTCTTCACGGTACTGTACGCGATAAAACCGGCAGAAAGATGAGTAAATCTCTTGGGAATGCAATTGATCCCCTGGATATTATCAAGACCACAGGCGCCGACGCGTTACGTTTTTCTCTAATTATGATAACAGCTCAGGGCGCGGACGTTTTTCTGGCTAAAGATACATTCGATATAGGACGCAATTTCGCGAATAAACTATGGAACGCGGCCCGTTTTATAATCTCAGTCGAAACATCCGGTGAAACAATAAACGGACTGCCACCCTCAGAGCGGAGAAAAGCCGAAGACCGCTGGATCCTCAACAAGCTACAGACGATAATCTCGTCAATTACCGAATGTATAGAGAACTACAGGTTCAACGAAGCCTGTCATTTGATATACGATTTTACCTGGCACGATTTCTGCGATTGGTACATCGAAGCAAAAAAGGCGGATCTTTATCAGACCGAAGATATTAAACTACGTAGCGATGCGCTGGCACTGCTCGGTTATGTTATGGAGACGATCCTTAAACTTCTTCATCCTTTCATGCCCTTTATTACAGAAGAAATCTTCCGGCATCTGCACACTTGTAACTGGTCTCCCGATAAAAACTCTTCCGATTCCTCGATTCTTACCTATGCAGGATCGTTTATTACGCCGGATGAACGGCTCCATTGTCCGGTATGGCCGAAGAGTGATGATTCTCTAGCCGATCCGGAGATTGAAAAGAAATTTATACTTGTCAGAGAGATTATAACAGCGTTAAGGACCATAAAGTCCGAAAACAATGTGCCGCCGGATAAATGGGGAAGTGCGGTTATCGTAACGATAGACGAACAGACCGCAGCGTGGATGCAGTCGCAGTCGGGGCTTATCAAACGTTTGGTCCGTCTTACGGATTTAACAATAGGTACCGACGCCCCCAAACCTTCTTTCGCAGGTTCTGCAGTGGTAGGCGGAAATCAGCTCTATATTAGTTTCGAAGGGCTTATAGATCGTACCGTTGAAATCGAGCGATTGACTAAAGAAAAAGATAGGCTGGAGAGACTGGTTAATGGAGCCAGAGAGAGGCTGGCAAGCGGAAGTTTTATCGAGAAGGCTCCGCCGGAGGTTATAGAGAAAGAAAGGGAGAAACTGAACGGCCTTCTTATAAATCTCGAAAAAGTCGGTAAGCATCTTGCAGCTTTAAAAAATCCTTAAAAAAAATTCAGATGTAGAGCATACTATATTATAGAATAATCTGAAAATATATAGGGCATTTAGTTTTTTATTTCTTTTTGGAATGAAATTATATATACTACTTTAATAAAAAGTAAAATAGTATTAATGTTTCATACTTTCCCTACGGTCGCATACCCGAGGAGAAAGGTGATTTAAACAATCTAACGAAAGGAGATAAAATGGGGCATAAAGCTACAGTATGCGAATCTATTGAGCCGCCCGGTAGTCGAAACACAACTATATCACTTCCGCTGCAATTCACCGACACTGTTCAGGAACTGCTTCCCCTGTTCAAAGAGGAAACGTATTTTAATCACTCACTCCATATCGTTCCGAGAAAGGCGCCACGAGGTTTTTCGTCCTATAATAAAACCGAAAGCTATGAAGTCACCCGTTTCCGTAGCCGTTTCTTTGGTTCTGTCGTCGATTCGCAATGGAACGACTGGCAATGGCAGATACAAAACCGTATCCGTTCCTTTGAACAACTAGGAAGATTTTTGACTTTAAGTCCTGAGGAGCGTGCGGCCCAACAATCTCTGGATCTGCACTTTCCGCTATCTATTACACCGTATTACCTGTCGCTGTTCTATGATAAAGACGCGTGCCATCCTTTACGGAAATCGATGGTACCGCAGGTGTTCGAAAGTCTGAATTCAGAGGCTGAAGCGGCTGATCCTCTGGGAGAAGAGTCGCAATCGCCTGTACCCGGACTGGTTCACCGGTATCCCGACAGGGTGTTGTTTCTGGTCACTACCAATTGCTCATGCTATTGCCGTTATTGTACACGATCGAGGGTTGTGGGGAACGGTGATCATAACCACTCCATTCCTATGATTGACAGATGGAATGCAGGGCTGAACTATATCAGTTCCCACAGTGAGATACGTGACGTTTTAATATCCGGCGGCGATCCCTTGACACTCTCCGACGATCAGCTTCAGTGGCTTGTGAGCAGCGTCAGAAAAATTCCGCATGTAGAGTTGATCCGTATCGGCACAAAGGTTCCGATGGTTCTGCCTCAGCGGATAACGCCTCAGCTTGTAAGAATCTTAAAACGGTATCACCCGCTTTTTGTAAGTATTCATGCCACCCATCCGGATGAGATTACAAAAGAGAGTTCCGAGGCCTGCTGCCGGCTTGCCGACGCCGGTATACCGCTAGGAAGTCAGACCGTACTTCTGGCCGGAATTAACGACTCGGTTGAGACAATGCGAAGGCTCTTCCATGCTCTTTTACGAATACGGGTTCGTCCCTATTATATCTATCAATGCGACCCTATTGTCGGATCCGGGCATTTTCGTACCACTGTGCAGAAGGGAATCGATATTATCCGCGGACTACGGGGCCATACAAGCGGTTATGCCGTTCCCACCTTTGTTATAGACGCTCCGGGCGGCGGCGGTAAAATACCGGTAATGCCTGACTATATCGTAGAGCACGCAAACGGTCGTGTCGTAATGAAGAATTACAACGACGATACATTTGTATATCCAGATGAAAAAGCCGCCGGTAATATGCCGGAAGCAATTCTATGGGAGGGAGCCGGTATTTAAAAATGCGCATAGGTCTTACCTATGATCTGCGCTCGGAATATCTGGCAATGGGATACGGGGAAGAGGAAACCGCGGAGTTCGACCGCGACGACACCATTGCTTCCATAGAAACAAGCATAAGGGAACTCGGGTATGAGCCGGTACGGATCGGTCATATCCGTTCCCTTACCCAAAAACTTGCCGAAGGCGAACGGTGGGACATTGTATTCAATATAGCCGAAGGGATGAAAGGTTTTGCCCGCGAGGCTCAGGTGCCGGCGCTTCTTGAGGCATACGGAATTCCCTACACCGGCTCCGATCCTCTTACCCTCGCTCTTACTCATCATAAAGGATACGCGAAGAAGATCATAGAACATGCGGGCATTCCTACGCCGCCTTTCAAAGTGGTCGAGACGGAAGAGGATATCGCAGGCGTCAATCTCCCGTATCCTCTCTTCGCCAAACCGGTGGCTGAAGGTACAGGAAAAGGAATAGACGAAAAATCACGCATCGGCGATTCAGACGAACTCAGGCGACGGTGCCGGTATATTCTCGAAACATTTAAACAGCCTGTACTTGTCGAAACCTATCTTTCAGGACGTGAAATAACAGTAGGTGTACTTGGCAGTGGAAGAGAAGCAAGGGTTATCGGCGCACTTGAAATTGAACCCCTCGAAGGGGCGGAAGCCCATGCATACTCCTATTTCAACAAGGAGAACTGCGAAAAGGTAATAAGATATTCGGCCGTTACCGATAGGGATATGCTTTCGTCAGCCTCCGCCGTCACACTCGCGGCCTGGAGAGCGCTGGGAGGAAGAGATTTCGGCCGCGTAGATCTGCGGGCCGACGAGAAGGGCGACTGGTTCTTCCTTGAAGTCAACGCACTGCCGGGTCTTCATCCCCAACACAGCGATCTTCCTATGATATGTCAACGGGCAGGTATTGCCTATAAGGAGCTCATCGGTTCGATTATAGATTCGGCTTGCAAACGTTACGGATTATGAACCGTTCGGCCCTGATAGTTCACAACAAGCTAAGCGATAATCCGACCAAAGATGAATTAGATGTTGTCGCACAGATAGAGGCGGTCGGCGGTTCGTTGAAGCGGTTCGGCTGGAAGGTCGACACACTGCCTCTTACGCTCGATCTCGAAACAGGACGAAGACTTATTGCAAATAAAAAACCCGAGCTTATATTCAATCTGGTCGAATCGCTTGCCGAAAATGACAGTTTTATTTCAGCAGCACCACTTTTGTACGAATCGCTGCATATACCCTACACAGGTTCCTCCTCTGCAACCATTGCCGTAACTTCCGATAAATGCATTTCAAAAAGAATAATGAAAGCTGCGGGTATACCGACCCCCGAATGGCAGCCTATAGAATGGGACGACTCCGGTCCGGATATTTTTCCGTTTATAGTCAAATCGGCGTCCGACCATGCTTCGATAGGTATTGATGATGAGTCTATAATCAATGATAAACCGGCATGGCGAAGATGGAAAGAAAATCGTAAATATGAAAAAAAAAGAAAGCTTTTTGCAGAGAGGTATATTCACGGAAGGGAATTTAATTTATCGCTTCTTCAGCATGCCGACGGATCCGTAATAGTGCTTCCGCCGGCAGAAATAAGTTTCGCATCATTTCCGGAAGGTAAACCGCATATCGTCGGATATGCCGCGAAATGGGAAAGCTTCTCTTTCGAATACGACAATACTCCACGGATTTTTTCGAAGGACCCGGCGGATGTTCCGCTGCATGAAAAACTCTCTGAAATCAGCCTGAAGTGCTGGGATCTGTTTTCGCTTTCAGGGTACGGCCGGGTCGATTTCAGGGTTGATCGCAACGGACGAATATATGTTCTTGAGGTTAATGCAAACCCATGCCTTTCACCCGACGCGGGTTTTGCGGCGGCATGCACGGAAAAGGGAATCGACTACGACCGTATGGTAGAAGAAATAATATCGGCTGCAATGGGGTGATGCTATGCGATTAATTGTTTTTGAAAAAAGTTTGCCTTTTAATATATGGTTGTCTTATAATGATATTTATTTCTTCCTGATAATCAAAATAATTCTTTAGAGTCCGATCCGAAAAGATGTAGGAAAGGATATAGCAAGGATAAGAAATGTTCAGACCTGATCAAAAACTGCTTAAAAACTATGCCGATATTTTGATTAAATTTGCCCTGAATGAAGGCAAAGGAATAAAAAAGGACGATGTGGTTTATCTGGTTTCTCAGCTTCCGGCATTGCCCCTTGCAAAAGAGGTCTACAGATCGATTCTGCAAAGCGGCGGCCAGCCGATCGTACAGTTGCTGGATGATGATTTCCGCTTGATCCAGATAGAAGAGGGAAGCGATGAACAGATTGCATTTTTTCCGGAGAAGTACTATCGCGGACTTGCTGACAATATAGACCATTATGTACGCATACTTGCCGAAGAAGATCCGCTTTTTCTCGCCAAATCGGATCCGCGTAAGGTAATTCTTTCGAACCGCAGTACAAAACCGTTCAGGGACTGGCTCGACGAAAAGGAGGACGCCGGCATTTTTACATGGACGCTTTGTCTTTATGGAACCGAAGGCGCGGCGCGGGAAGCCGGTATGTCGCTCGAAGAGTACTGGGAACAGATCTGCAGAGCCTGCTTTCTTAACGAAAACTCTCCTCTTGACAAATGGCGCCGCATATATTCCGGCATGAAAGACACAATCGCAAAACTGAACGATCTCCATATCGAAAAGGTGCATATAATTGCCGAAAATACCGATCTGTGGGTAAAAATAGGTCAGATGCGCAAATGGATGGGGGGCCGCGGCAGGAATATCCCAAGTTTCGAAATCTTCACCTCTCCCGACTGGCGCGCCACCGAAGGAACCATTTTCTTTGATCTTCCGCTGTACAGGTACGGAAACATTATCAAAGACATCCGCCTTGAATTCCGTAACGGCGTCATCGTAAATGCATCGGCAAAACAGAACGAAAAACTTCTGCACGAAATGATAGCTCAGAAAAACGCCGATAAGATCGGAGAATTCTCTCTAACCGACCGGCGATTTTCGAAAATAGACCGCTTTATGGCAAATACGCTTTTCGATGAGAACTTCGGCGGTAAATACGGCAATGTCCATCTTGCTGTTGGTAAAGCATACCACGACGCCTGCGCATGCGATCCGAAAAATATGACTGAAGAAAAATATACGGAACTCGGCTATAACGATTCCCCAGAACATACGGATATAATTGCCACCACCGATCGTGTGGTTACTGCAACCCTAGCAGACGGAACAGAAAAGGTGATCTATCGGGACGGAGAGTTTGTTGTATAGTTATTATGGCATATTTACCGTAACACTCCATTTGTTCAATGAAATTTAACATATCCCTTATCAACTGGATGGATAGACACCTCATTTTAACCGATTAATCTATTTAATTCCCTACGCCATTATCGTATAATAATAAATATGGAAATAAAAGCAGGTTGATAAACCGGCTTTACGGACAATTTAATGGCTTATTTTCTATCATTTTGCATTGGATTTTAATGTTGAAGGGAAAGTCTATATAAGAACATTATACATCCGGCATTAATTAATAAATTGATTGGGGGGTTTTATGATAAATCATTACACAACCGGGCAAACCGCCAGAAAGCTTCGTATTTCGGTTTCAACGCTGAAACGATGGCTTGAGGATCCGCAGCTTAACATTCCTGAGCAAAGGAATTATAACGGCTGGAGACTGTTTTCAGACGAGGATATAGCGGTGCTTAAAAATTACAAGCGACTGATCCGCCGTAACGGGAAGCGTTTCAATGATACAATACTCATGCCGGTTATCGGTTCCCCTTCACAGACAAAGAGCGAATAGAACAAGCATGTCGATAAGATTTTATAATCTTTCGATGGCAATAATTGCCGCACTGATTCTTCCGGCGTACGGTCAGGTTAAACGCGGAAGAAACGAAGGGACTTTCAATATACCTGCATCCAATGTAATAGGCAACGGTAATATCACTATTGGGAGTTTCTTTTCAGCAGGGGTTGCGTCTTCGGGGGGCCGTTTCGACCCCGGTGCATATTTGACTGTGGGTATAACCGATATAATGCAATTATCAGCAAAGACGGCTTTAACCAATTTCCGTACACTGGGTTGTTCAGAAGGCCGTTTTCAGCTTACAATGCCGGGAAACGACAATCTGCGGTTTTTCGGAATTGCAATTTCCGCCGACATCTATCTGTCAACCGAAACGGATACCCTAAGCGGAGCCGCATCGCCGGGCAGACCCGACTACCATGCATATATCCGTCCGTCGATAATAGCCGATTTAGACTGGATCGCCAAATTCAAAAAAGCGCCCGTCAAAACCTACCTTTTGATCGGAATGGCCGATGATCCCGATCTGCTTTACAGATATTCACAATTGTCAATATGCCTGGGCTCGGAACTTAAAATGAGCGCAAACAGCTATTTCATAGACTTCGGCGCCGGCTTCTATAAGGAGCTGCCCAACGAAAGGTTGCGTTTCGTCGGCGATCCGTCGTTTGCGCAACAGCTCTTCTGGATCGAACCAGGCTTCAGGTACCGTCTGAGGGACCGTATCGGTTTTCTAGGAGCGTTTCGTGTGTATATCCTTCAACGCATCAAATCTCAACGGTCTCTTCGTCCCAGATATTTGATGGCCTCAACCGCACTGGAAATTCCTTTGTTTTTCAAAGAAACCAATACCGAAGCAATCCGTACCATGATTTTCGTGCATCAGAATAAAAAATACGCCGATTCTCTCAATACATTTTCAGTCTCCGGAAAAAGTATCGAAACCGGATTGAACCCGGAACTCAAAAAATTAGGCATAGAGTTTAACGAAGATGAATCTCAGGAAGAAGAGCTTAAAAGGCGCGAAGAAATACAAAAAAAAATGGATGAAATCGAAAAAATACTGGAGGAACTCGAATGAAAAAGGGAACAGTCATTCTGTCATTGATTGCCTGTCTGGTTATTAATGCTGCCGGAGAGCAGACAGAGAAGAACCAACGACGTAACCGCGGAGAGAGTTTTTACCGTTGTCGGAACTCCAATACGGTAAACCCCGGCGATATCTGGGTTTCTGCCGGCGCAGTCGGTCACATATGGGACGATGATCCTGTATCCATGGACTCTGCGAGTAAATTTACAGCCGACAGCATTTCAGGGGAGAAACGCCGATGGGTTTCCAATATACGGGCATTCCCTGAAATATCCGTTCAGGCCGGTATCACCGAATACCTCTCTGTACATGCAAATTCAAGAATAATCTCATATGGATTTGTTCCGGGATGGTTTGGCGGAGGTGTGAAACTGACTTTACCGAATAATTACGATCTGCGGCTTCACGGTTTGGGGCTATATATCGATTATAGATATCAGCTTCGCGAAAACGGTCCGACGTTGGGAGGATATAACGGTTTTATGCCGGAAGGTTTTGTAGTAAAGGGACATAATTTCGAAGCCGTATTTGTTTACGAACTCGATCTCCTGCCCCGATTCAGCTATCTGCCTCTGCGGGTTCTTGCAGACGCGGGGCTTCGGCAGCCGCTTTCCAAACGTCAGAATCTTCGCCAGCTTCTTATCGATTTATGTATGGTTTACAGCGGATACGGATTCGACTTTTTCGTTCAGTATAGCCTTGAATCATTCAATAATCTTTTCGCGCCGCTTGCGGTAGAAGACGATTCGAAAAAGTTTTTAATCTGGTTTACCGAAAATCCCATGTATTTCACTCTGGGAGGCAACATCAGATACGATAACGGAATTACCTTGTCGCTCTCCGTCCCCATTCTGTTAAGCGTCAATCAGGGTTCCCGGATGAGATGGGAGGACAATATGGCCCTCCATCGCCAGGATATAAACAGCCCTTTCAGATACGAAATCGATCACGGTATTTTCGACCCATTCGATCCCTGGTTTGTCAAATGGAAAATCGCAGGCTCGATATCGTTTCCGATCAGGTTCAAAATGAGCAGCGCCGAAATGATGCGTAACTATTTGCTGTTGAAAAATATAAAAGAGAAGAAAAAGATCGACATCGAGGAGCGTCTTGATTTACTAGACAGACAATCCCCTTCGGATGGAAAAGAAAAAACCGGCAGTGAAGAAGAAAAAAGCGAAGAAATAAAGAAGAAAGAGACGCCTAACGAATAAAAAATAAGATATTATATGTTCAAAAACGTTAAAATATTGCCCGTTCTGGAAACCGCTGCTGTGTTGGTTGTTTTTATTCTCTGGAGCTGCGCATGGTGCTCGAAGGCAGGTAAAAAACAAATTTCAAACATCGATATGAACCTAACGCTGCGGCTTGGAGCGGAATGGCAGAAAATAAAGATGCTCCGGAGAGAATCGGCTTCGATAGGTGATGTTTTTCAATCGATGCGCGAACTGGAGCTTTATCCTCTTTCACTTACCGGCTTCGATAGCGAAAAAATCAAAAAATACGAGAAAGCAATAGAAAATCTTGAAAATCAAAACCGGAATATCGAAAAAAGAATAGACGCTTTAAAAGTGTCTCTTGTGGATGCTATTTCGATTTTGAGGCAATTGATTATCGGCGAACCGGTGGAACGTATGTTTGCAACCCTCGAAAAGGGGAATCTCAAACGTATAACGGAGATGCTGAATATTAAACACAGTATCGATACTTTATGGTTGCGCACAGATTCGTTGCTTTCGTCGGTAATGAACTCTATAGGTATTGACAATGGAAAGAAAACTAGGGAAGAGGCTGAAGAAGATGAGTTTTCCTCTATTCTCAGGGCCAATTTGGGCATGCAGGCGGAAAATTGTTATTCCAGATTGAACGCGGTTAAAAAACATCTTATCAGAAAAGCCTCACATACCCAGCTTTCGGAAATGTTTCGGATCGAAAGGCAAAATATTCTTGTCTATATAGAAGAAAAACCGCCTGTTGCGGGAAGGAAAATAAACGATGCAATAGAACTGTTCAACCATCTGATCGATATCGACGAGCTATATTTACTTATGGTACAGGTACGGTTTCGTGAAGGCTCTTACCGGGAGGCGCTTGCAACGCTGGAATCGGTTCCCGACGACGAACGATATGAAACCGCAAAGATTCTCTACAAGCTTCAGAGTTTTTACGCCCTTAAAGAATACGACTCTATTCTCGCCGACACGTCATTACTTTATGGAAATCGTCTTTACGGATCCTACCGCAACCTTGCGTTATGGATAATTCTGGAAAGCTCTCTTGCTCTTAAGAAATACGATATTGCAATAAAGGCGGCTTCCCTTGTCGATAAGGAAAGTTCCTTCGGCCTTCATGCGCTCCATGCCGTTGCCCGCGCTTATATCGGCCGGAAGGATTACGGCGCGGCGCTTAAAGTTCTCGATCAGTATAAGGGTTATAAAGTATCAACTGACGACGACCGGCGGGCGTTTGAGGAAATAGGAGTGGCAAAGGCTCACATTCTATACGAACTGGGCGAATACGATAAAGCCCTCGAATTATATTATAAACATATAAGCAACAGCAGAGTTTTCGAACGTGCTCTTTCCGGTATAATCTGGTGCTATCTGAAGTCAGGCAAATTCGACAAAGCCGAAACGGCTCTCAAAAAATTAATAAACCAGTCTCCCGAAAGTCCTTACGGCGCCGAAGGACTGCTGATACTTGCGAAACGTTATCTTCAAAAAGCTTCATTTACCTGGAAAAAACATAATCAAATAACAGCGGAAAAACTTCGTCTGGGCAGGATTCTCAGCCGCCTTGATACGTTGTCTTTTTCGTCGGCAGACAATAAAGTATACGATTTCAATTCAATACGCAAAGAGGTAACGGATCTTCTTTGCCGTGTCGAAGAAGAAAAACTTCCGGACTACAAAACTATTTCGGCATATTACGACAAAATCGACCGTATATGCGCTTTTATTAAATCTCATTATCATACCGGCTCCTTTCAGGAGGAGGTTTTTTCCGAAAACCGAAAACGCATTCTGACCGTAATCGACTCTTTAACAATGGAAATAAAACAATCGGAACGGAAAAAGGGCTCCGGCAACCTTCTCTCCAATGCTCTTAATGAACGTTTGAAAATTAAAAATATTGTAGATCAGGCGGAGATATTTTCGGTAATAGGTAATATCAACCGTTACAGATGGGAACGGGAGTATATCGAATGGCAAAAGAGTCTTTTAAAATCCGACAAAAACCTGAAATACTTAACGGAAAGCTATAAGGGTTCCGACACATTATCGGAAGCGGAGAAAATCAAAATTAATAAAAGAATGGATTCGCTTCTGGCGGTCGAAGATTCCTTAAACATAGAATACTCGACGCTTCTGAGAGCCGGAATAGAAAAACTGCTTTCGGCCGGTCTCGATAAAAAAGACGTCTGTTATTTTAAATACCTTCTGGGAGAAATAGTTTACAGAGCAGAAAACAACAGATATGCAGCCGCCTTCGAAAAATACGAAAAAGAGTTGGAAAATTTTAATGCCGCAATGGAGCGGTATCGCAACGGCGAAATGATGGAAATGCCTGAAAAACCCGCGACTCCGATTTTATACCATAACGAAAGTATGGCTTTGTACAGGCAGGCGATAGACGCCGATCCCTCTTCGGAGTTTTGCGCAGCCGCACATTACGCACTTGCCTGGTGTTTCAACGATCTGGGACAATTCGACAGCGCTTATTATCATATGTATATTTTGGCGTCGGGCTTTCCGGAACATCCCTATGCGCCTCAGGCCTGGATGTTCTGCGGCGAGTATCATTTCGATAAAGGCAATCTTTCCGACGCTCTCAACGCCTATTATACCGTAATGAAATATCCGGCGAGCGAGTGGTTCGACGAAGCTCTCTACAAGGTCGCCTGGACACAGTACCGGCTTTCCAACCCGGAAAAGGCGATCAGTTCTTTTCTGGCTCTTGTCGATCTGGGCGGAGGAAGAACCGGGCGCTCGCTTCTGGAAAAAGAATCTATGGATTATATAGCCATCAGTTTCAGCGAAACCGATATGTCGGGACAGAAAGGGCTTGACCGCGCGGTGGCCTTTGCCGGCAGACTCGGCGATGTACGACGCGGCTGTGAAATACTTCACCGACTTGCGCAGGTTTTCCGCGACCAGGGCCGTTACGATATGGCAAAGAAAACTTACTCTTATATTCTGTCTTCATTTCCCGATTACGATAACAATCCCCTTGTCGAGGCCGAATTTCTCGCAATCCTTGAGCGCGACGGCGTATCCCCAATGTTAATTGACCGGAAATACTCTTATTTCAGAAAATATAACCGACAAAGCGCATGGGCGAAGCGGCAGCCGGACTCTGTCCGAACATTTTCAGACAGCCTTGCTTCAAGGATGCTATACGACGCGGCAATCAGTTATCATCAGCTGGCTCTTCAGAAAAACAGCGACACGCTTTATAATAAAGCGCTTTCTTCATACAAAGATTATATCGTATCATATCCGGCCTCCCCTCTTGCCAACGAATGTCATTATAATCTTGCGGAAATAGAGTTTTCTTTAGGCAATTACCTTAAAGCGGCCGAAGAGTATATGGCCGTTTCCAAACGTTATCCGGACAGTAAATACAAGGAAACCGCCGCATGGAACGCAATTGTGGCGTCACAGAACCTTTTGAAACTCGAATCGCATAATAAGCGATAGGAACTATTATGGAGATGCGCGACATTCGACGTTTTAAGAATCTTTCAAACATTCGGTTGAATTTGACGGACGCGGCGATTCCACCACTTATGATTATCATGTTTCTTGCCGGATGCGGCGGCCCGGGGCAAAAAATCATAAAAGAAGAAAGTACGCAAAAGCCGGCCTCCTCTTATCGGGCTGATTCTGCAAAGTCAACCGTTATTTCAGAGGAGAAAATGTCGATCGATAGCGGCAATTCGGTTTTTAAACTCTCCGCGGCTTCACAGCTTCTCATCAAGGCGTGCGACAATTATCTTGCTGTAAACCCCCAGAGTCCAAAAGCAGCCGAAGTACTGACGATAAAAGGTTCCATACTTTTTAACAACAAAATGTACGACTCCGCACGCAGCGTTTATCAGCAGATAATTACCGAACACGCAGAGAGCAACTATTCTTTCGACGCCATTCGCATGATAGCGCAGTCTTATTACGAGGAGAAACGTTTCGATGAGGCGGGGAAATGGTATAAACGACTCAGCGATGCTGCACCTGAAGGTGCAGATAAATCGGAAGCTCTTGCCCGCATAGCCGAATCGATTTTCCGTATGGCCGAATCTATGGAGGCTCAGAGCCGCTTCAGAGAGGCGGCCGAACAGTATGAGCGTGTGGCTCTTGAATACCCCGATGCAAACATTGCGGACGTTTCCCTTTTCAATGCAGGTATCTCATATGAAAAGCAAGCCGAATGGTCGCGTGCGATACTTGTATATCAAAGGCTGGCCGCCAAATATGAAAAATCCAAACTTCTTCCGAAAGCCCATTTCCGTATCGCAAAATGTTATGAAAAACTAATGCAATGGGATCTTGCCGCCGAGACATATCTGCGCTTTACCTCGAAATTCCCGCAGAACGAATTTGCGCCAGCAGCACTTTACAATGCAGGATTCTGTTTCGAAAACGGAAACAAAACTTACGAAGCTGCGGCTACGTTCGAAAAGATGGCGCAGCTTTTTCCGAAAACCGAAGACGCGGCCGATGTTCTTTTCAGAGCGGGCGAATTGTACGGGAAAATCAAAGACTGGGAATCGGTAAGCCGTGTTACCCGTCTGTTTTCATCCCGTTTCGGAGGAGATGAAAACCGCATAGTTCAGGCTATCTGCATGGACGGCGTGGCACTCTATATGCGAAACAGAAACGATGAGGCCGTCAAAAGACTTAAAGAAGCTGTCGAAACTTTCAGGAAAATGAAAAATCCGGGAACGATGAATTCTTTCTACGCGGCTAAGGCACTATATACGATTGCCGAAATCCACCATTCGGCAATGAACGGCATAACTCTCGGAAACCCGCGCGACCTTTATAAAAAACAGCTATACCAAAAATCGGATCTGCTTGATAAGACGGTAAACTATTATGGAGATGTGGTAAAACTCAATATCTCCGAATGGACGACCAGGTCGATTTTTCAGATCGGTCAAGCATACGAAGATTTTGCGGTAGGCATATTCAGTCAGGAACGTCCGTCGGAAATGTCCCTTGACAATCGTATTGCATTCGAACTAGGAGTAGCTCAGGCTGTTGAAAAATATTTCGTCGAGAAAGCGCTTTACTACCATGAGCGAAATGTGAAACTGGGAATTCAGGAGAAAATAGAAGACAAATATATACTGCAATCGCGGCAGAAACTTACTTATCTCCCAGTGCTGGCTGCCGAAAACTATCTTGTGCTTGTGGAAATAACCAAGACTGCTCAAAAGAAAGAAAATCTCGACGGTTTTTCTCTTATTGCCCGTAAACTGCAACTCTATCAAAAAATAGCCCCCTTTCAGAAACGGGCGATAGCTCTTTTCCTTAAATGCCTTGAGATAGGAACCACCTATAAGGAATTCAACGAGTTTTATAAGAAGGCCAGTTCTTCCATAACCGGAATATCCTTTTCCGTCGGAGAAATCTATTCTGAGGTTGTTTCGATAGCACGCGAGGCGCCCATTCCCGAAGGTTTCGACGATTATGAACGCTTTGTATATAAATCGAAACTTCTGAAACAGATTCAGGGCTATGAAGACGAGGCTCTTGATAATTACCTTAAGACAATCAAGATAGCCGAAACATACCAGATTGCCGACCCTGTTGTAGAAGAGGCCAGAAAACGAATAGCTCAACTGCTTTTCAATAGAGGAAGGTGCTACGATCTGCTCTGCATCAACGCATTTACCTCTCCTCCGTTTCCTCGCAATATCGACGAAGCGGAAAAGGAGGAATACAAAGCCCGGTTTGAAGATATAGGGCTTCGTTACCAGCAGCAGGCTTTCGATATATATAAAAACATACTCGATCTCGCAACTCAGTCGTATGCCTCCGGAGAATATGTAAAACATGCCTATGTGCGTTTGTACCAGAATTTCCCCGAAGTCTACGGATATAAAGAGGAGCAGATATTGCAAAACGTAATTTCTTCAGGCCCCCAGTGGCGATTGCATCACGATTCTTTTCCCCGGTGGTATTCACTCGGCTTTGCCGACAGCTTGTGGGAGAAAGCTCAAAGGGCGCCGGTAGTAATACAATCCATCAAGGGTTTTCCCGGCAACAGTATGCCTATCCCGATGTGGCTTGGGGAAGGAAGTCCCGATACGGCCTCCACATACCGTCCATACCGCACCGTTTACTTCAGACGAAGTTTTACAACGGAAAAAATGCCTCAGAAAGCGACGCTTTACCTGGCTTCACAGGGAGTAGTAGATATTTATCTGAACGGCGAACACTTATCGACCGATTCCATGTCCTCCTTTCCGTCTGTTGCCGCATCTTACGATCTTATGGGCAAGATTCGTATAGGTCAAAACACCCTTGCAATAAAAGTCGCTTCCGCAGAAAAATTCGACAGAGCACTGTTGCCGGTTCTGAATATTACTACCGGCGCCGATATCCCGATACCCAAGCCTCCCGGATCGGAAAAACCATTGTCTCTTGAAGAAGTTCGTATCGACAAATACGTTTTTCCTTACATTAAAAACTTTTCCATCGAACCGTCGGAGGCATCGCGATGAGACGTCTCGCCGTAAAACGTTTTTTTTCTTCTTTGCAATTGAAAAAAACATCATATTATGCGATATTCATAATTTATGCGCTTTCGATATCGATCGGCTACGGGAAACCTACCGTAGAACTCTCCGACACCGCAGGCGTTTCGGAACAGGGATATCGAATAGAAAAGCCCGGCACCATTACCTTTACGGTGGGCGTAAAGATCAGCGGAAAAGTCGAGAAACCGCAGGTTATGATATTCTTACCTAAAGAAAAGACTCTCTATCGTGAAGAGATACCCGACCGCTCATTTACGGATGAATTATCTCAGCCTTTACCCTATACTCCTCTGATACCTCAGCCGATTCCGTAAATATATCGATACGATTTATTGACAGAATAAGCTACAGGATGATAAACTATTTTCTAAACAGGAACACTTTGATTATTGTTCCGATATTATCTTTAGTAAAGTTCGAAACCAGGGTGGATAAGGAGGAGAGATGGAAGGCGTTATCCGGTTTTTCAAAGACGGAGGAGTGTGGATGTATCCTCTTGTCGTGGTTTCGGCTTTTGCTCTAGCGGTAATAATTGAAAGGTTTTATTACTATTACATCCATTGCCGGATTAATGCAAAGGCGCTTCTCACCCAGCTCACCCGCATGGTGCGCAACGGAGAGGTCGAAAAAGCCCGTCAGTTATGTGCCAAGACCAAAACTCCGCTTTCGGCCGTTCTCGAATCGGCTCTCTGGCATTTTCAACAACAGGAGCCCGATTACGAAATACAAAATGCCGTAGATGAAATTGCGCTGAGGGAACTTCCGCGCATTCAGAGACGAACGCACTATCTTTCCCTCTTCGCCAATATTGCGACATTACTGGGCCTCCTTGGAACCATTTTCGGCCTTCAACAGGCCTTCGGGGCGCTTGCAGCCGCCGATCCGTCGCAGAAAGCGACAGTTCTGGCCCGAGGTATAGCAATAGCAATGAATACCACAGCTCTGGGTCTGATGGTTGCCGTTCCATGTATGATAATGTTTTCGATATTCGGGGCCAAGGCAAATACTCTCATCGAAGAAATAGACGAAAGCTCGGTGCGTTTTCTTAATTTCCTTTATTCACAAAGAAGAACCTGAAAAAAAGGAGAGTTTGCCGTATGTCTGCCTCCTCCCCGGCGCCGCAACATGCCTTTCCGGCAACCAAACGGGCCAAAAAAGCCGCATCACGAGATATTGAATTGATCGATCTCGACGTAACGCCGGTTATGAATCTTTTTATGGTGCTTATTCCCTTTCTGGTGTCAATGGCCGTATTTACCCATATCGCCGCTGTCGATTTTTCGCTTCCGCCGGCCCATACCGAAGATACGGCAATAGAGGATGCGAAGGAACTTGATATTTCCATTATAGTTACAAGAAGCGGTTTTCGTATTGTAGGCACCGGTAAAAAACTCGATCTTATTCCTTGTATACAAGGTCAGTACCAGTTCGATAAATTGCGCCTATTGCTGAAGGCTATAAAATTCGAATACCCTTCACAAAAAAGCGTAGTTTTAGTGCTTGATGCCGACATTCTTTACGATGATATAATCAAGTTTATGGATATTTGCAGAGAATCGCAATTTCCCGATATCGGTTTGTCGGGAGATATAGGATGAGTTTCAAACTTAAACTAAGCAAATTCAGGTCGACCCCTGTTTTGAAGGTATCCGGCGAAATAGTCGGAAGCAATGTAGGAAAAATATCATTAAAACTCGAGGCTCTCCTTAAACTGCATCCCGAGAAAGTCGCGGTCGATCTCAGTCAAACCACTTTCATAGACAGCCACGGCCTGGGAATGTTCGTTTTTTTCTTCCGCCGTTATTCCGAAGAAAAATGTGGTCTTGTCTTTCTAAGACCGTCGGATTTCATTGTTGATCTGTTTACGGGCTCCAATCTGAACAAAATATTTACGATCATCGATAACGAGAATTCGTTATGAGCTTTCCTGCGTCAAAATCTTCGATGAAGCGGTTGCGCAAACCCCGGGGCTCGCATAAACTCAAGGCGTTCCGTCCGCAATTGACATCTCTTGTGGATGTTATGACTATCCTGCTTATTTATCTGCTTCAAAGTTTTTCCGCCGAGGGGAATATAGTTACCATTCATAAAGACCTAATTTTACCGGAATCGTCTGCAAAAAAACAGCCTGATTTGCGTGTAACCTTAACCGTAAACAACAAGTATATTCTTGCCGAAAACGTCATGGTCGCTTCAGTGGATGAAGTTCTTTCTTCCGACGAAATCATTATTCCAGGACTTTATCAGTGGCTTAAATCGAGGCGTGAAGCTACAGAAAGAATAGAAAAATACTCGACAAAGACAAAATTCAAAGGGGAAATTTCCATTCAGGGTGATAAAAGGATACGGTTTCGTCTGTTGAAAAAAATCATGTACACCTGCGGCCGGCAGGGTTACAACAATTTCTCGCTTACGGTACGGCGACGGGAAGGGTGACGATGATACCGCAACTCAATCAACAGGTTGTAATAGCCAGCACCCATAGAAGCATTACGATCGACTCCTCTCTTGTAAGAAATGTAAAGAGAAACACGGGGACGCCTGCGGACCGTCGTTTCTTTGCCGTCGGCGTTTTGTCTTTTGTATTGCATTTAGCCTTCATTTTTTATATAAGAAGTAAAGAGGTTACGCCTATACAAACCGTAACTATAGAAAATATTCCGGAAAGATTTGCAAAATTGATAATTGAAAAACCCATACCAAAAACGGAAACTCTCAAGAAAGCGTCTGAAATCAGCCCTGATGAAAAAGCAACAGCTCCGCAAAAGGCTGATGAAAAGCCGTCTTCCGTAACCGAAGGACATTTTACGCCGAAGCAACGCGCCGCCGCCAGAAGATCTGTGGACGCACGGGTTGCACGTGTCGAGCAGAAAATCCGTACCGTAGGCGTTCTTGGAATGCTGACTGGTGTGGGAACGACAGCCAAAGGGCCTGCAGTCATCGATGTTCTTGGTGCAATCAAGGAAAGAAAAGAAAGAAGCGTAGATCTTGAGGCTGCTCTCGATAAAATGACCGGTCTGCAGAAAATCGGACAAATCGACGTACTCGACCGGAAACTTGTCAAAAGCAAAGAGCTTTCCGTTTCTCATAAGGAGGAAATAGAAGACCTTATCGCAAGTGTCGGCAGCGCAAAGGCCATAGACCTTGCAAAAAGAGGGGCGTTTATAATCCAGAAACCGGAAAGCATTGAGGGCGCGGCTTCGTCGAACGCAAAAAGAGACAACGAAGCGATAAACGCGGTCGTGGCTTCTCATAAAGCAAGCATTCGTATGAGTTACGAAAAGTTTTTGAAACGAGACCCGGCTCTTGCCGGAAAAATAACGGTAAGGTTTACCATAGCCGCTTCGGGAAACGTCTCGCTTGTAACCGTCGTCGACAACACCACCGGCAACAGAGAACTGGAGGAAGAAATAGTACGTAAAATAAGGATGTGGCGTTTTGAAGAGATCCCCGAAGGGGATGTAACGGTTACATATCCCTTTGTCTTCGCACCTGCAGGCTGAAAATTGTTACTTATGAAAAATATAAGGGTATTAAAAATGGTACTTTTACAAACAATAATATTGATATTTTCTTTTTATATTGCCGGAAAATGTGCCCCCATTATAAAAAGCGGAGATGTTGTAGAGATCAGTGTACTTCAGCATCCGGAATTTTCGGGCCGTTATTCCGTAAACGAACGAGGTTATATCGATTATCCTTTGCTTGCCGATCAGCCTGTAATAAATATCAGCACTACCGAACTTATGAACGATCTTACTTTCAAGCTTGCACGCCATATCGATAATCCGCTGGTTCTGGTGTCAGTTGTTGAGAAACCCGAAATTACTGTTACTGTGCTGGGAGAAGTCGTCAATCCCGGCCCTGTAAAAACCGTCGAAGGCGCCTCTATACAAGAGGTAATAAAAGCGGCAGGCGGCGCCGTTCCAAAGAGATCCGATCTTTCCCGCGTAAAAATTTTCAGGAAAGAAAAAACCGGGGCGCCCGAATTGTTCAATCTGGATTCGTTTCTGGTCCAGGGCAACGTGGAAGATATGCCCCGACTTTCGGCGGAAGATATCGTTGTGGTTCCTGGGCAGGTAAAGGCGCGAAAGGTCAAAGTGATCGGTTCGGTTCAGAAGCCCGGCCTTTTCGAACTCGAGGAACCCATGAATCTCTTCGAGGCTATCTATCTTGCCGGCGGACCAACCGAGAAAGCCGACCTTTCCCGCGTCCGCAGGTTCACCCGGCTCGAAAACGGCAACGCCGCCGACGAGGTAATAAATATTCAGGGTTATATCGATAAAGGAAGAATGGACAATATACCTTTTGTCATGGAAGGCGACGTGATCATAGTATATTCCAAGTGGTTCGACTGGAAAACTATGTTGACGATACTCAATAATACCCTGCTTTTTATAGTTACAATACAGGCTTTTGCGGGGATTTTCAAATAATGGCGCCGCTTACTCTAAAAAAAACGCATACCCGAACCGGCTTGAAGGATTATATAGCGGTGATTATCAGACGGCGTGCCGTCATAGTAATATCATTTTTAAGCGTTATTCTGTCTACTATATTTTACACCTCGCGAATACCAGATACATACGAATCTTTTTCGACGCTTGTTCTGGAGGAACAAACTTCATATGTCAATCAAATGGTGGGAGTTCCGGTTCGGTCGCTTAACTTTTATGAAGGAATTCTCAACAGCAGAACTTTTCTGGAGGCACTACTTGACAGTATCGGAACTCAATCTTTTCTAAACCGTTTCGGTAATTTTACAAAGGAAAACATACTGGATTTTATCAACCAGAATTTATTCTTCCGTAAGACCGCATACGCATCTTTTTTACATCTTACCGCCCGCGCCCCCTCAAAAAAACTTGCATATATGCTTGCGTCTGCCGGCACCTCGATTTTCCTTGCCCGATGCTTCGAGGTTACAGGCGAAGAGTCGCGCCGTGCGATGGATCAGATCGAAAAACAGCTTTCTCTCATACGAACCAAACTCGAGCAGGCCGAACACGATTTCAGAAATTTTAGCGAGATGAGCGGCAATATTGAAGAGGGAATGACTCCGGAACTGAAAACTCTTACCGAAGCCTACGCGACGAGCCTTGCCCAGATCGGCATAAAAGAAGCGGATCTTGCCGCGGAAAAAATGCAATTATCCAAGCTTGAACGTAGAATAACGCCCGACAGCAACGCGCGTTCACCGGAATTTTTACAATTACGCGCCAAATTGCGCGAACTGGAAACCGAAAAAATGCGTCTCGAGGCACTTGGAATCCGTCTAGCGGGCATTTCGACCGTCGACAGGGAGATTCAGGTGATCGAACAGCAGCTTCTGAAATTTAAAGAGACTAAAAACTCTTCTCTCGATCCGGTTACTTTACGTCAATGGCAGGATTTACGCAAATCGGTGATTTCCAAGGAAAGCGAACTGGAACTCTTCAAAAGGAGAATGGAATCTTACGAGAAAGCCATAGCGGCTTATAAAAAAGGAAATCCTAACCTGCTTTCCCGTTCTCTCGAAATGCTGAAGCTTAAACGCTCAAAAGAAGTCTATGAAAACCTGTATAATCTGCTTCTCGAAAAAGCCGAAGAAGAACGGATTAAAAGCGCCTCGAGCAGTGTAGGCATTAAGGTCGTAGACCTACCGGTAATGCCTGAAAAACCTATTCCTAAAAATCAGACCCAGATTTACATCGCAGGAATCATTCTGGGCTTGTTATTGGGCCTGGGGCTTGCTTTTCTGATCGAATACAACGACACTACAATTAAGACCAACGACGATATCGAACGCAATCTAGAACTTCCGGTATTGGGCACAATTCCGCACATTTCATACAACAAGAAAAACGACGTCGAAATAAGACGCCCCTCCTTTAAAACACGTAAAGCGACAAACGTAAGCCGTTATCCGCGGACCATCTTTCAATTCGAGGGCGACGATTCCGTCGGATCGGAGGCATACCGTTCTTTACGTACCAACCTTCTTTTTACCAGCCCCGACAGACCTCTTCAGGTGCTAGGACTTACCAGTGCCGGACCTTCGGAAGGAAAATCGTTGACGGCTTCAAACCTTGCGCTTGCCTTTGCGCAGCTTGGAAAAAAGACACTGCTTGTCGACTCCGACCTGCGCAGACCGGTTCTGCATCATATATTCAATCAACCCCGCGAACCCGGATTTACGGATCTGTTCATGTCCGAACCGAATTTAGAAACCATCAATACTATTGTCCGAAAGGAGATAAGAAAAAACTTCTCATTGATAACCGCCGGAATATTTACTCCAACACCAGTAGAACTGCTTGGCTCTCAGAAAATGGCTCAGCTTATAGACTTTTTCCGTGCTGATTATGACTTGATTTTGTTCGATACGCCTCCGGTTGTGGCGGTAACCGATGCGACGCTTCTCGGGACAAAAACCGATGGGATGCTTATAATAATAAAATCGCATCATACCGATCGCGAGATCGTTATCCGCGCAATCAATAATCTCCAGAATGTGGGTGTGCGTATCGTCGGCGCCGTACTTAACAATATAGATTTATCACACAAGTATTCGAGCTACGGTTATTACAAATACTACTATCATTACTATAAAACCAAAAAAGATTGACAGGCATGAAGCAAAATATCGACGAGCGTGGCTTCTCGATAAGAAAGCATGCGTCGGGCGGATGGCGGACGACGCTGTTGACGGTTTCCAATCCGTTGGTAAGACGGTTGTCGGTTTTTCTTTCATTCAAAAATCAGGAACTATTTGAATTTGCAAAGCGTTGCAACGCATGCGATATCGTCTTGGATCTTGGGGCCGGGTGCGGCTCATACTCCGCGTTTTTTCTCCAATGCCGTCCCTGTACTGTAATAGCCGTCGACTGGGTTTACGAGGCGCTTCGAAAAATTCCCTCTTTACATAAGAATAAAATACTTCCGATCTGTGCGGATATACGACGATTACCTATTAAATCGGGCCGTATAGACGCTGTCTTTTCGATAGATACTCTGGGACACATCAGAGAACAGGAAACGGCGCTTGACGAAATAAACCGTATATGTCGGACGGGAGCACCGGTTTTCCTTCATTGCGAAACATCCGATTACAGAAGCCGTCTTCCCGATCGGCTGCTTATAAAGAAATATGGTTTTGATCCCATTGCAGAACAGGATGGTCATATAGGAATCAAGTCGTCGCAACAGATGCGTTCTCTTTATGAACAAAGATTCTTGGTGATAAAGTTCTTCAGCCCGGCCGGCATATTCGGCTGGCTTTTAGGATATCCCGAGAAGTATTGGCGGCTTCTTTTTTCTTCCCGAATGTTTTTTTTTGCGATTCCTTCTGCTTTCACGGCTTTTTTTAAAAAAATCGCAGGATTAAAAGTGTTGTTACGGTTGATAAATATATGCACCAACCGGTTGGAATTGTTTCTCGGTTTGGAGGCAGGCGGATCGTGTTTTGCCCGGTGCCGCACTATTGTTCCCGAGCCCGGAACCGAACGAAGCCGTCAATCGGGCATTGATATTGTAATCCCCACTTATCGCCGGTCATTATTGGGAGGAAGCCTTTTGACCGATCTTATTAGTCAATGTTATGACGTTGACCGCATCTTCGTCGTATGGCAGGGGAAAAACAAACCTCAACTTGTAGACCATCCGGCAATCCGTTATATTCATTGTCCGAAACCCAATCTACCGGCTTCGCGCAACGCAGGTATAATGGCTGGCGGTAATCCTATAATTCTTTTTCTTGACGATGACTGCACGATTAAACCCGGACTCCTGGATGCACACCGTGCATGTTATTACGATCCGTCAATAGGAGCGGTCGCCGGATATGTGGACGATCCGCTTTTTGAGTCCGATCCGACAACAATCCCTTCAAAGTTCGACATCAAAAGCGGCGAACTGATACAGAAATTCGATATTTTCCAAAGCGGCCCTTCAATTTCGGTTATGGGAACGAATATGTCGTTCAGGCGTTCTGCAATCGAAAAGATCGGCGGATTCGACATACATTACACTCATAATGCAATATGGGAGGAGATCGATGCTTCTTTCCGTATCTTAAACGCCGGATACAATATTTACTACTGCGCATCGGCAAAGGTCGTACATCATCGCTGCCCTCAGGGAGGTTGCAGGACAGACGGTAAATTATCGGATACATTCCACATGTTCGCCAATACAGCCTATTTTGCATGTACATTCGCAGATATAAAGTATATAAAAGGATGGATAAATTTCTGGAAATATCGACTTGAATATTCGTCACGTATTTCGCATGAAAAAGTAAACGGCAATAAATATTGTCACGACGTTAGGGTTGTTTTTGCGGGTCTTTCGGGCGCGGTTTTCGGAATACTAATATTTCTTACTCACGGAACCCGTTGCTCTCTCCCCCGCATAGTTATCGAACAATATACGAATATCTCGGGGAGGAATATTTGAATATCGGTTGGATCTACCCTCACCGTGGCCATTGCGGTATTACAAAATATTCTCTTGACTATATCGATGAACTTCGTAAAAAAATAAATATTATCGACATAGACCCCTATTGGTGGAAGACACAAAGGCAGATATTTCTATCGTTAATCGACAAATGCGATATTTTACATATACAATATGACATCGCAGGATTTATGGATCGTGACAGAGACTATTACGAACCTATGTCAGAAAGTATCAAAAAACCTTTAATCGTTACACTTCACGAAGTATACGATGAAGATCCTGCAGTTTTTCCGCGTTCGGGGATAAAAGGATCTTTTCCGCTGTTGCAACTAAAGCGACTTCTCTGGGACATACGCCACCCTGTTCAACGGAATTTTACAAGACACATGCACAATGTATTTTATGCAAATAAAATAATAGTTCATCACTGCTACCATACTAAAATCCTTATCAGTAAAGGTATACCTGAATCGGTATTATATGTCATCCCCATGCCGGTAAAGACAATCTCTTATCTCCGGAATTTTGTTTTCCATAATTTGCCCGAAGTAAATATCGTATCGTGCGGCTTTATAAACCCGGCATTTGACTATCAGCTGCTGTTTTGCGTTCTGGAAAAAATGAAAAGACCGTGGAACTTCACATGGATCGGCGGCGTACGAAACGAAGAGCAGACGTATCTTTTAAATCAGATTCGTGCAAAGGCGGAAGAATGCGGCTGGAAAGAACGATTTTTAGTTACAGGCTGGGTTGAGGAAGATGAAATGACCCGGCGTCTCGAATCATCCGACGTCGTTCTTGCGCTTTTCAAATACCGCAGCTCTTCCGCAAGCATAAGCACCGCAATGGGCGCATGCAAACCTGTCATTGCGACAAAATTGCCTATTATCAAAGATATGATCACTTATAACGGCGGCAATCCGCCCCTGTTGCCGGTGAAGGCCGACGCAGATTCCGTGGTTTCATCCATCGAACGGCTTGTAACCGATATATCCCTTCAGAAAAAACTTTTCGAAGCTTTATCCGGATATATACGGAATGTTGCAATAGACAAGACGGCGGAAAAACATATCGAACTATATCTGGAATCGGTTCAGAAATGAATATCATATTAAAAAATAAGTATAAAGTCGGAATATACCTGCATTCTTTTTTGGAAATATTTGTAAAGGAACGCAGATAATGCCTTTTATCTCAATCATAATACCCACATTCAACAGACCGTCTATGCTGGAAAATTGTTTATCTTCTGTAAATAACACTACAGAAATATCAGACGCCGAAATTATAGTTGTCGACGACGGTTCAGATAAGGAAGCCGCGGATCAAAATCAATCGATTTGCAAAAAATACAACGCCGTTTACATTAAGAATGAAAAAAATCGCGGTATGGCCGTTGCAAGAAACCGCGGTATAGAGGAGGCACGGGGGGAGTGGCTGGTTTTTATCGACGACGATGTTACAGTGGATCAGAGTTGGTTTTATAAAGTTAAAGAAATTACCGAAAACCTTCCAAGCGATGCGGTCGGATTCGAAGGAAGAATCAATGCTTCGGGTAACGGCGTATGGGACCGTGAAGTAATCAATATAAAAGGCGGCGCTTTTCTGACGAGTCATCTGGCATTGCGAAGATCGGTGTTGAATAAATGCGGCGTATTCGATCCGAATTTCGAATTCAAAGGACCTTATTGTGAAGATCATGAACTGGCATGCCGCGCGCTCGAGTGGGGTGATATACCCTTTATGGATTCTGTATCCGTAACTCATGCACCACGTAAAATAAAATTAATAAACTACCTTTTGGCGGCGCCGAAACGTTGCCGCGGATTGCTCTTTGCCGAGCACTATTTTTACCGCAAACACCCCGACAGATACCATTGCTTCCGGGCACACAGGACCTTCTGGGGAACTTATTGTTCGATACTTTTCAGAAACATTATAAACGAAATACGCCGACGCAGGTTAATTACTTTGCTGCGTCACCCGCTGCAGTCGGCAGTTCTTATACTCGGTGCGCTCATAGAACAGATAACCGCATGGACGCTTCTTCCACGATTTATATTTTCACATTCTTTGCCATTGTCAACACTAATGTCATTTGTAGACATACGTCGCACGTCCTCTTTATGGCATATTCCCGAAGATAGGGTTGGAAAGCTGCGGATAAATCGAAATGTCGTTCCCCGTATATTATTCCCTTTGTTAAAGACACCGGTCTATAACCTGCTTCCATTGCTTGGCCGGTTGAATAAATACACTCAAAACCGGCAATGCAAAATATATCTGAGAATCGACGACGTGTTTCTCGACGACGAAACCTGCGTCGGACGGTTTTGCCGGCTGATGGAAAAATATAAATATCCTTTTCTTGCTGCGGTAACCGGTAATGATCTGCTTAACACTGAATATCGCACCTCTGTTGAGCTTATCCGTAATGCCGGCGGAACCATAGGAATACACGGTTTCGGACATTGCGGAAAATTCGGTCCGTTTACAAGCGAAATTCTGCAGATGCATTATCCGGAAATAATTGTAAAAGTCAATGATATAAAAAAATACGGTATCTTTAATAATGGTCAGCCGCTTATTCTAGTTCCGCCCTTCAATGCGATAGGGCCTGACCAGATCGTATTTCTTTCAAAGATTTTTAGTGTTATTTGCGGCGGTCCGGAAACTTTACGGTTTACCGACAGATTGATAGGCCCCATAGCATTACAAGGCGGAGGATGGTATTTTCCATCTATCTATCCCTTTTATGGATCGGCACGAAAAATGCTTAAGACTGATCTTTTAAGAAAACTCCGAAAAATATCGGGACATGTATGCATTACCTTGCACTTTACTTATGAAGCAAGAGATTCTTTCCGCTTCTTTGAACGATTCCTTAATGAATTGCCGATAAATCCTGAGCCGTGGAATCGATTATTCTGAAATTATGCGCATCTGGTTTGCCGCATCGATATCATCATCTACAATAGGCGGCGTATACCGTTCGATGAATCAGCTTGCCGGAGAGCTTCGTCGGTGCGGTCACCATGTCGAAATAATATACGACAATTCGCGGGCAAATCGTCACTGGCTGAAATTTTCATTAAAGCTTTGCGTGCGGCTTTTATTACTATTCTGGAAGCGACCCGATTGGATTATTGCCCGCTCATCGGACTGTTTACTGAGTGCCGTCGTTTGCCGCATATTCAAGATAAGAACATCGGTTGCTTTTCATAGCCACGGCTGGGAAGAGCGGGCCGCGGCTATCGAAAGCAGACTCCCGGCCTCACTTATTACCAATCCTACAAGCTGGAGGGCGCGATTTATAGGTTTTTTTCTTCAGCACATCGCTCTTAAATCTTCCGGCCTATGCATCTGCGGCACAATAGATGAGGCACGCTGGATCTGTAAACGTCTGCCTTCTGTCCGTGAAAAAATTGCAATAATCCCAAACGGAGTCACGCCTGTTTCACAACCTTACTGGCCATTGCAGAAAGATTATCCTCCAAGCATTCTGATGGTGGGGGCTTTTACATGGAAAAAGAATCTCGAATACGGTGTGGAAGTGTTTCGCCGGCTTCTTCAGAAGCAACCAGAAGCTAGACTATTTATTGTCGGGTGCGGCCCGCTTACAGAAAGAAAAAAACAACTTCTCTTCCCCCTGGGCGATACCGTCTTTATCGTGGAATCGGAATCTCCCGATAAAATGAACCGCTGGTACGAATCGTGTCCGATATTGCTCTTTCCTTCAAGATATGAAGGTGGAAGGCCGTTTACAATACTAGAAGCACAGAGCAGGGGTTGTGTTGTTTTCGGATCACATATTTCTGCAATCCGTGAATGCGTCTCTCATGGGAAAAACGGTTTTCTGATAACGGGAGTAAATCCTGTTGCTGATACTGATCAAATAATGGCGTTATTAGAAGATCATGAACTCATCCGTAGAATAGGATGGGCCGCATGGAAAAAGGCAATGCGCAGTAGCGTGAAAAGGCAGGCAAAAAGACTTATAAAAGTTTTACGGGCAAAACAGGCAATATATTAATTTATTGAAGAGAGATAAATATCAATCGACCGCTTTTTTAATTGATTGATATTATATTAAACGTTTATCGCTGGTTTTCTTACCGATATATCTTCTTTTCAAAGGGAAGGCTTTGAAAATGAGCGGAAAATTTTCTTCATTTGTCATTCTTTTATTTACGGCTTCAACTCTTTTTGGAGAAATCGATTCCTTTAGGATCGCGAAAGATTACCGTTTCATCATCATGGATTCTCCCGCAAATCTCTTTACAATGAGACAATTCGACATAAATTATCTTTCGGCCTATCGTCTGATCTTCCGGGGAATGAATAACGCCGTAAAAAACGAAAAGATCGTAGAAGTTGTGCAGGCTGCGGCTCAACTGTTTTTTTTTATTCCTCTTACCCACGAAGAGGGGCACAGATCGATTCTTACCGCCAACAACATCGGATCAATATCTCAGCCGTATTTCAACAGTAAAGGCGCGGCATACGTAAAGGGAGTCACCGACAGGGAACTTCGCCATCTTCGCGACAACGATCTTCCCACTTACATCCGTTTACACACGGCAGGAATAGAATCTGACTACATGCTTACTAAACATGCCGAAATGATAGGCTGTTTCGGTCTGGATGATTTCAAAATATACCGGTGGGAGTACTGGGTTCGTAAGTTTGCTATAGTTCAATATTATTTTACGGGTGTTTTCGGATATGATATAGATATAAAAGAAGAAAGTAATGAACTCGAGCGCGACATAGTAGGCTACGATACCTACGGCGCAGTGCGTCATCTCTTCAGACCTGCTATGGAATTCTACCGCTATACCCGCTACGACGAATTAACCACGGAAGAGAAACGTTTCATAAAAAGAACAGGCTGGTGCTCGCTTTTAAATCTGGCCAATCCATTGATTGTAGGAAAAGAAAATTTTACAATAGGGAAAAATACCAGGTTAAATTTCGGCCTGGGTTATACGATGGCGCCTTTCGGCGATTTTATAGACGAAAATATGTGGATTAAATACCGGGCCTTCAATATAGCCGCTTATACACGTCAATTTCATAACCGCAGCAAGTGGTTCTATGGAGGCGGTGTGAGTTTATACGATTACCGGCCGATCGACCGTCTGTCGATAGACGTCTCGGCCCATATCTGGCAACAGCCCGAGGAACTGGATTTCAATACTTCCGAAAGTTTTATAGGCGGCGCAATAGAATTCGATATAGGCTTTTTTCTTCTCGACCGCAATAAAACTCCCCTCCGCGGCTTTTCTCTTGATCTCGGTTTTATATATAAAACCAAAGGATTTCTGCCGGAAGAGGTCCGTATGAACGACCATTTAGGCTTTAGAATCGGCGCAACATTCCGAAATTGATATTTTTATTAAAAAATAATCACGATATCAATTATATTATTAACATATTATTCAGAAACTTCCAATGAGGGCATTATATAACAGCAAAGGATGCAAGTATGGGTCGTAAACACTTGAGATCGCTTTTATCTTTAGCAGGAATGTGGATTTTATATTCGGTTTTCTGCCAGCTGCCTCAGGATCCTTCCACGATACCAGAAAACAGCAAGGTGGAATTGTCCGTCGATTCGCTGAGTGCAGATACAAACGGTATATTCCGCGACACTGTCGGAAAAACAATTTCATTCCATGTTCGCCGTGAACTGAGCAATCTGATAGACTCATTTATAGTAAATTTAGGCGACGACACCTCTATGGTATTCGCTACAACTTCCTTTAAGAAAGACACTTTCGGTTTTTCATACAGTTTCGGTTCCGTCGGCAGGAAACCTGTAAGTGTCATTATCTACCGGATTAACGGAACGGTATATACGATGGATAGTATTATAATCATCGATATTGTAAACCGACGCCCGAGTTTTATTCCCGGAAAGCCCGATACCCTTTATTCGATCAGAGACGGAGATTCACTGTTTATTCCACTCGAGGCATCTGACAGCAAAGACGATCGTCTTATTTTCAGGATAAGCGAGAAAAATCTGCCGGAATATTCGGACGCCGCCGTAAAAGACGATTCGGTGCTTTTTGTAAAGGTTCCCATCAACTGTACGGGAGAATATTCGGTAACCGTTATGGTAACCGACAATATTGATTCCGCAATTAAAATTGTAAAGTTGTCCGTTACCGACAAAACGCCTCCCAACCCGCCGGTATTTAAAACTTCTCCGATTGCAAGTACATCCACTCCTACATGGCAATGGGTATCAGGAGGAGGAGGAGGAGCCGGCGTCTATCGCTACGTACTTGACGTCAACGATTTTTCCGGGAATAGAAGCGTCGAAACCGATACATCGATTTTTACCTCACCTTCGAGTCTTACTGAAGGCGTCCATACGCTGTTTTTGCAGGAACGAGACTCTTCCGGCAACTGGTCCAAAACCGCATCCTGGGCAATAATTATCGACCTGACTGCACCGACGTCGCCCAGAGTAAGCGGGACCACTCCCACAAACAATACCAGGCCAACGTGGACATGGAACGGATCAGGACTCGAAGGAACAGTGTTCCGTTTCAAGCTGGATTCAGATAAATTTTCTTCGGAAGACACCGTCGAAACCGCCGCAACCTCATTCACGCCGGAATCGGATCTGCCTGAAGGAAACCATACGCTTTACGTTCAGGAGAAGGACGCAGCGGGCAACTGGTCGGCTTCCGGTTCATTTTCGATAAACATAGACATTACACCGCCGCAGCCGCCTACCGTATCGGGAGTTACTCCCACATCCAGCCTCAGACCTATGTGGAACTGGACCCCAAACGGCGGCGGTAAAGGGTATTTCCGTTGCGCAATCGATTCGAATGTATTTACCGGCAATCATACTTTCACTTCAGGGCTGACATTTATTCCTTCCGCAGACCTTACCGAAGGCAACCATACGCTTTATGTGCAGGAACAAGATTCGGCAGGCAACTGGTCGAAGTCAGGATTCTTCACTACAAGAATAGATATTACGCCGCCGTCGCCGCCTGTCTTTACGTCAAAGATATATCAGAACAATTTACGGCCCACATGGAGCTGGGAGTCGGGCGGAGGAGGAAGCGGAAATTATCGCTACAGACTCGATGACGACGACCTGGGGCCGGTTTCGGCAAGACCCGTAACAAGTTTTACTTCCCCGGCAAATCTTACCGAAGGGCCTCATACACTATATCTCCAGGAAGTGGATTCTACCGGTAACTGGTCGGTTATGGTTTCGCAGGTTATAGTTGTAGACACGACGCCGCCGCAACCGCCCAAAGTCATGGGAGACGTTCTTACAAACAGATCCCGGCCCACATGGACCTGGACGTCAGGCCGCGGCGGATGCGGAGCTTATCGGCTTAAAATAAATTCGAACGATATGGATAATCAGCCGATTTATGCTGATACGACCTCTTATACTCCGGAATCCGACCTTACGGAAGGTAATTATCGGCTATACGTTCAGGAACGCGACGAGGCCGGAAACTGGTCGGAATCCGACTCTTTTCTTACGACAATCGATCTTACTCCGCCGAGAAAACCGGTTGTTTACGGCACATCAATAACAAACAACCGACGGCCGACTTGGTCATGGTCTCCGGGAGGCGGGGGAGCTGGAGAGTACCGCTACAAGCTAGATTCGGAGGATATGTCGGTCGGCGCGACAGTCACGACTTCGACCGCATTTACCCCTTCAGACGATCTTGATACGGGCGGACGAACGCTTTACGTTCAGGAAAGAGACGCTGCGGGCAACTGGTCCGAGGCAGACAGCTTTACGACCATCATCGACGTTTCCGCAAAAGGCGTACCCGGGGTCTCGGCTCCTTCTCCAACCAACAACCCCAGGCCCACATGGAGCTGGACTTCCGGCGGCGGAACAGGGATTTTCAGATATAAGCTCGACGATCCGGATCTCAATAGCGGTGCAGTCGAGACCTCCGCAACATCATTTACGCCTGAAAGCGATCTGGCGGAAGGCACACATATACTTTACGTTCAGGAAATAGACAGTGCCGGCAACTGGTCGGCAGCAGGGATAAGTGTGGTTCAGATAGACCTGACGCCTCCATCTCCTCCGTCAATTACATCCATACCTCTCACCAATAATCTCAGACCCCGATGGAACTGGAGTTCAGGTACCGGAGGCGCCGGAATATTCAGATATAAACTCGATTCCGACGATCTGGAAACCGGCGCGGCAGAAACCCAGAACACTTCTTTTACGCCGGAAAGCGATCTTACGCCCGGCTCTCATACTCTTTACCTTCAGGAGAGGGATGCGGCAGGGAACTTTTCGGTGGTGGTATCGTTTACAATAATCGTCGACGTCACGCCTCCCGATCCGCCGGTAGTTTCGGCTTCTTCGCCTACGAATGATCCTACGCCCTTATGGACATGGATCTCGGGAGGAGGCGGTAACGGAACATTCAGATATAAACTTGACGGCGGCGACTTCTCGGCCGCATCATCCGAAAAGCAGTACGTTCCCCCGGCAGATCTCGCCGAAGGGGAGCATACTCTTTACGTACAGGAGGCCGACGAAGCGGGCAACTGGTCGGAAGCCGGGCGGAAGAGCGTAGTTGTCGACATTACGGCGCCGAATCCGCCCTCTGTTACGGGCTTGACTATTACAAACAATACAAAACCGACATGGAACTGGTCGTCCGGCGGAGGCGGAAACGGAACCTACAGATATAAACTCGATAATCCCGATCTATCGACCGGTTCCGTCACGACGACCTCAACTTCATATACTCCGTCGACCGGCCTCAGCGAAACGTCCCATACGTTTTACGTACAGGAGCGCGATGACGCCGGCAACTGGTCTGCGACAGGCTCTTTTACAACGACGATCGACACCACCAGGCCCGGTAAACCCATATTTGTTTCCGGGACGTCGATGTCACCTTCGGGGACAAAAACTCTCGTGTGGATATGGCAATCCGGAGGTGGAGGAAACGGAAAATTCCGTTACAAACTCGACCTTGCCTCATGGGGTTCCGAAAACGCCGATACAACATATATGTCGCCGGCGCTTTCCGAAGGCTTACATACATTTTCAATTATGGAACGGGACGATGCAGGAAACTGGTCCGATACAGCCATGTCTTCTATTTATGTATTGCCGGCGCCGGGTAACCTAAAAGTCGCGAGTGTTATCGTCGACACAGGATGGGCTGAAGAACTTTCATGGGATGACAATTCCAACTCCGAGAATAAGTTCTATATTTATAAGGAACAAACGACGTGTATAATTATCAAAGGCATAATCAGATGCTGGACACTGTTCGTTTTAACCGACTCAGTCGGCGCGAATATAAAAACATACCGCGATTTCAATGTAGTGTCTTGTTCAACATACACTTACTATGTGGCTGCGGTACGCAGCGATGCGGGGCAAACCGCTTCGGAAACCGTATCGCACACGGCGGTAAAGCCGGGAACCATTTGTATAATACCTCGCGATCCGATTATTCCTATGGACCCTGTTATCCCGATCAATCCGATTGTTCCAGCAGGCTTGACGAAAGAGGAGTAAGAGGAGGCTATCTTAAAAAATTGAAGTTTGAAAACTTAAATTACTATTTGCAAAAAAAACAAATTCTGCAATGAGGCCGGAAAAATATTATTTTTTACTTGCCATTTGACGTTAATATTCATACATCTACATCATCTGCGCCTGAAAGGGCGCTTCTCTTCGGCTGTATAAGCATACAGGTGAGGAGGGGGCGTCTTATTTTTAGTGTCCGATCATTTGAAATTATGTTTTATTTTACAGGCGGCGATATATATGAAAATTGGAACACGAAAATATGCAAGGGTCAAGGTTGAAGGCCGTTCTGAACCGGTCATTATCCCGATTTCCACCAATAAACCGGAAGTTCCCGGGAAAGTACTGTCGAGGTGGCAGAAAATAGTCGACCTTATTGCAAAAATCCTCAATGTTCCTTCGGCACAGATTACAAAATTTACCGAAGAAAACCTCGAGATTTTCATAGCAAGCAAAAATACCGGCAATCCGTTTAAAAAAGACGATAAGGTTCCGCTCAGTATAGGTATGTTTTGTGAAACCACGGTTGGGAAAAGAACCCCTGTAACGGTTCCCGATATCAATGCTTCGGACTACTGGAAAAACAATCCGCTTGCCCATACCGGAATGGTATCGTATATCGGAATCCCGATCGAGTGGGAGGACGGGGAGCTTTTCGGCACGATCTGCTGTCTTGACAATAAAGCAAACGGTTTTTCGCCATATTTCCGTGAGATAGTAATACAATTCAAAGAGATCATCGAGTCCGATCTGCAGTTTATGCTTCTTCAGCATGAACTGCAGAACAGGCTTACATCAAACGAAATGCTTATGCGTGAAGCGCATCATCGTATAAACAACCATTTTGCGCTTCTGATTGGATACATTCAGCTCCGCGCTTCGGAACGGGAGGAAGACCGGAAACTCTACGATATTCTGCTCGACATACAGAATCGCATAAAATCGATCTCGCTGGTTCACGAAAAACTATGCCGCACTTCCGATGAACGACTGCCTCCTCTTGACGTATATATAAAACAACTATGCAACTATATTATTTCCGACATTTCCAGAATCAAAATCGAAACTTTCTATCAAATCGAGCCGTTGGAACCTGCAATGGAAATTACCGTTGCAATAGGTCTTATAATTTCGGAACTTTTGACAAACTCGATTAAATACGCCTTCTCAGGCAGCACTTCGCCGCGAATCGATATCGGAATAAGAAGAACTCCTGAGGGTCGTCTGCTGCTGTGGTACCGGGATAACGGTATTGGGCTTCCAAAGGATTTTGATTTTAATTCCAGTGTAAACATAGGCATGTCCCTCATCCGGCTACAGGTCGAGCAGTTGCACGGAGAAATACACGTCGACACAAGCAACGGAACGGAATTCCGTATAGTAATTGAGGGGTGATGATATTGATATTTCCTGTGGTTGTCGGCCTTACCTCTCGAGAATTCTGCTAAGCCTGCTTATTTCGCTTTCGGCAAATTTGGCTTTTGCGTTTTCCGAGGTTCCGTCGAAATGTTCCCTTACTTTCCACCATGCGTCTATAGCCGCTTGAGCAGTCTCGGGGGAAGGAGCCTCGTCGTACTCATGCGATAAATATTTTGCTTTGTAAAGCAAGCATTGCCCGAGGCGTATGTTTTGAGTTACTTTCGTAGACGGGAAACGTAACGAGGCCTCGGCGTTCTCATACGCTTTCTTCCAATCCCCCCTCTCATAGAGGCAGCGTGCGTATAGGTAATAATATGCGCCGTCGTTTATGGTTTTAGCCTCAAAACGTTTCAATGCCTCCGAAAGGTTGCCCTCTTCTACAAGAGCCTGAAGAACGGATAACGGATCGTTTTGAGATATGGAAGGGACTAAGGAACGTCTTGAAGCCGAAGACGGGACGTCTCGTTTCGGTGCGGCAGGTGCACTGGGAGGTAAGTTTTTGCTCGCTTCGGAAAATGCAGGGGTTGATGAATGCGGGCCGGATGTTTGAGGAAAAGAAGAAAATCTCGGTGTGTTTTCGGAAATATCAGTTTTACGTAAACCTTCAGGCGGCTGAACGTTAATTGATTTTTGTATCTGAGGTTGTGAGACGTGAGGGCGATGAGTTGTAGGGTTGCGTCTGAGGAAAACGGAGAATAAGATAAGTGTCGAAACTAATATAATCGAAGGAACCATCCATGTTGTAAACGAAACTATCGTATGCCTCGATATAGGAATTTTACGATTTATTACGGTTTTGTTTTCGATATAACTCATAATGACCTTCTGGGGGTCTTCCGAAGAGTATTTTCTATAAAGAGAAAGGATATTTTTGCACAATTCATTTACGTTCTGATAACGCTCTTCGGGCCGAGGCTCCATGCAGGTTGAGACGATACGGTATAACTTTTTAGGGAGATTGGGGCATAATTGGTTTAAAGGAACATAATCGTTATTTTTACGTTTTTCGATTAATTCCAGGAGTTTATATGAATGGAAAGCCTTTGTACCGGAGAGCATTTCGTAAAGTACCGCACCCATTGAATAGATATCCGTTCTGGCGTCCACGTGATGCGACCTGATTTGTTCGGGAGCCATATATTGGAGAGAGCCGGTTACCTTGTTGGGGTCATTATGAAGCGATACGTCGGTAGGATTGGCAATACCGAAATCCATCAATTTGACGGTTCCATTGTGTGTGATCATAATGTTCGCAGGTTTGATATCGCAATGAATAACGCCTTTTCGTTTACGGCCGTAAAGCGTAAACTCTTCCTGATGAGCATAACTCAGCGCCCGGCAAATAAATATTGTAATTGCCAGAGCTACAACCGGCGGAAAGGCGCCTCTTTCATCTAGAAGCATCTGAAGGCTGTAACCGTCTATACGTTCCATTTCAATGTAAGGCAGACCATTCCACTCACCTACTGTATGAATTTCTACTATATTGGGATGGTTGAGCTTTGAGGTTATTTTGATTTCAGTTTCAAAACGCTGGAGATTTTTCTCGGAGATATTGGGCCTCCATAACTTGACTGCTCGATGGATCTCAAGTTTAGGGTTCCAGATCTCGTAAACAATAGAAGCGCCTCCTTCTCCAAGAACCGATGTTACAAAACCCGATCCCAGAGTTTTCGGTTTGTTTTTATCCGAAATCTGATCAACTGCATCTAATTTGTTCAATAACGATTGGATTGCATCCATTCATTTAAAGCCCTGTTAAATACCTAAAGGCAATAAATTTTATAGTAGCCTATTTTAGGGAGATCGGAAGAGTAATTGCTTTTATTTAAATAAATAAATATAATTAATCAGGTTCAGAAAAGGAATGAAATTTTCTTTTATAAATTGATTTTTTAGTTTAACCGCTTGAAAAAGCGGCATACCATTAAATTTATTCAAACCTCCGTTGGTTCGTTTGAAGACGATCCTTATAGAGGTAATTCCACTTATGGCTGGACCGATAATTAGTATGTATGGATACTGAAACGTCAGAATTACAACTCAAACCGGTTTTGTAATGCGATTGCGTTTTACTATTTTCATAACGGGATGTCTTTGAAATATATTTTAAAGGCGCGAGAGGCTGCTTTAACGCATTTAAAACCAGACAGGCGTAACTACAGATGAATTTAGCATTAGTTATCACTCTTTGCAGAGTGGGAATCGCTCCACTTTTTGCCTGGTTTTTCATAGCAGGTTATCAAAGTAATAATAGGTGGTTCCTGTGGGCAGCCATATTTTGTGCTTTTCTTATAGAGCTTTCGGATATGGTCGACGGAATGACTGCACGGGCCCGTAATGAGGTTACCGATTTCGGCAAAGTCTTCGATCCGGTTGCAGACAGTGTTTCGCGTCAGACAATATTCATATCGTTTATGGTGACCGGCATTATTCCTCTTTGGCTCTACCTTGTGTTCTTCTATCGGGATGCTTTCATGCAGCTTATGCGTATTGTTTGTGCGTCAAGAGGTGTGGTAGTTGCCGCAAGGCGTTCCGGCAAGATGAAAGCTATTCTTCAGGCCATAGCAGCTTTTATTGTTTTATTTATTGTATTGACCGAAAGTTACGGTCTTCCATATCTGCCGAGGACCATATATGGTATGCATCCGGGATTCTGGGTAGTTCTGGCTGCAGGCGCATTTTCTGCTTTGTCGGTTATCGATTATATTATACCGAATCGCTCCCTATTTGCGGAAATGATGCGGAAGAAGTGATTAAAATAAAAAATTCAGCAGGTTCTTCAATATGGTTTTAACGGAGTTGTGACGCAATTCTTTTAAAAAATTCGATCTGTTTCTGGATACGGCCGGTGCGGTCCTCAGAAGCGTCTTTTTCTGCCAGCAGTTCCTCTTTACGTTTTATAATATTTTCTATCTCGTCCGACAAATGTTTATATTCCGATGAAATTATTTCCTCCATGGATGAAAAGACCTTTTCGAGACTGAGGCGCAGTTCCTTTGAAAAACCGAAAAAAAGGTTGCGGATGAATTCATCCATCCGGTTATCATACCGTTGATGTAACCGTATTAATCTCTTTTGTCTCGGAAAGAAACGATCGACCCACTGAAGCTCAACCGAAAATCCGGTCAATCCTTTGAATAAATCCTCAATCGGCTCATCGGGGTTGATCTCCAGTAAATCGAGTTTCTCCTGAAGCCTCTTTTTTATTGAATCATTTATTCCGCCGATAGACAAGGCTAAAGAGTCGATACATGCATTGAATTCTCTTATATGTAAAAATAACGCTTTTTTGATCGGACGATTGAGCCGCGCAACGATCTGGGCTCTCAATCTGTTGAATACTTCAGGTATAATGGCGTTGAGCGCTGAAGTTACGTTTCTGCACGCCGAATGATCGCAACCTGTAGGATCCAGAAGAAGCTTCATTGCCTCATGGAGCTTGCGGAAGATTTTCGGTTTCTCATCCGGGAGCTGTTCATCCAGGAATTTCATAACCGCCTTTTTCTCCGCCTGAACAAGGGCAAGCTCCTTTTCCAGCGTATGATCGACATGGATACGTCGACGAACAATAGATTCCTTTTCTTCATTTACAAGAGCTAAAGATGCGGAGACGTCGTCTATTTCCTTTTGCAAAAGTCCGATTATGCCCTTTACCGCCTCTCTTAATTTATCGTTCACCGCTTGTGAAAGGGTGAAATATTTATCTCTGACCATAAATGAAATGATATCCTCTTTAATCGTCTCCATTCCGCTTGCCGTCCATTGAGGGTCCGATAATGTTTGATTTACCGCATTCTCCGCCCGGCGTGCGCATATATGAAAAAGACGCGGTCTTTCGTCAAGCTTAAGGCCGTTTTTAAGAATGTCGCCCGCGAACCTATCGACCTTTTCCAATTGTTGCGGTGTAAGAAGATCGATTTTGTTGAGAATAAAAAAGAGCTTGGGAACGTTTGAAATCGCCTGTTTGAGAAACTCAAGTTCGGTCTGGGTAACGGCCAGATCTGCGCTCAACAGAAAAAGAGCGGCGTCACACTCTTTAAGAATGTCGAGAGCGGTTTTGGTATTATGTAAATATGTGGAACCGAATCCGGGCGTATCTATAAGTACGGTGCCGTTTTTAAGCAGAGGGGAAGGGACTGAGACGTCAACCGAACTTACGCACAAATGGTTTCCCGGATTATTCTCCTCGGAAACATGCTTCAAAAGAGCATCGGAAATACTCTCGGGTGAGGAACGTATAAGAAGCGCTCCTTTATCGGTAAAAAACCTTATGGTACACGAAAGCTCGGACCCGTAAATTATACGGGTCGGCACTGTCGTAACCGGAACCATCGACGTAGGAAGTAATTTTATTCCAATCAATCCGTTTATAAAGGTACTTTTCCCCCGATTGAATTCCCCTAAAACTGCAAGGTTCAGCCGCCCGCCGGCAAGACGGTTATAAAGTTGCCGTATCTGTCTGACATAAGGAAAATATCCTGATGGCAGTTTATCGCATTCGTCAAGTACAGATTTTATAAGTACATCTATTGAAGGCGGATCAGCCTCGGCCGTCTGAATAATGTCCGCTTCGGTTTTTTTAGAGGAATCGTTATGATTGGGTTGTTCTGCGCCGGTAATGTACGGAGAGAACTGCATCTTTACTAAAATATTCTCCCTCATTGTATTATCGATGATTGTTTAAACGATTCCAATTTGTCGTAAATTAAATATTATATATATCACCGACCGCCTTCAATGGATGCGGCCATCAATGTTATGAAATATATATAAAATATTTTATATCAGAAACCGACACTGCCTTCTCCTATAAAAATAAGAAATAGTAGAAAATTTTACCGCCCG
>FWPV01000890.1_pt1 | contig 88843 bp, 85 predicted proteins | sample 2228371 | NCBI WGS metagenome assembly FWPV01 (sample SAMEA103939776, study PRJEB20133) | metagenome
TCCACCCTTTCATCTCTCCTTCAGAAAATTTTTTATATATCTTTCCCTTTCCCATTACTTAGGTCCAATTCTCATAAGTTATAATTAATAATTTTCCCCTAAATTGAGCGATTTTTTTGAATCACATAGAACAAAGTTTCTGGATTCCTGCTTCCGCAGGAATGACGACTAATCACCCAATGAATGAAAATGTCATTCCCGTGAAAACGGGAATCCAGAAGGCTTTATCTTTAAAAATAGAAATAAGAATCGCTCAATTTAGGTTACCTTAACCCTTTCCTTTTCCCCAAAAAATAATCGTTTAATTTTCCTTTTTACCTTTTCAGAAAGTCGGTCATCACTCTTAACAAGCCGGATGGGGGGGAGTTTCCCCCATTCCTCCGAAGGCAAAGTTTTTCGGGCAGTGATCCATACCCCCTTGGGTCTCTTGGAATCCCCCTCTAAGGTGCAGTCTAGAATTTTAAACTTCCTCAAAAGCAATTCTAAACCTTCTGGAGTAAAACGCCAGTAATCTTTGGGGGCACGATGAATTTTGAAATGCATCACAGTACTAAGGATTAGAAGGCCATTGGGCTTCAGGACCCGGTAGATTTCATCAATCGCCCTTTGAGGATAGGGAAGGTGTTCCAGAGATTCAAGATTGAGCACTAACCCAATGCTCTCATCAGGAATGGGCTTCATATCACAAATATCACAGATAATATCAATGCACGGAGGGTCAAAATCCTGGATGTCTTGCTTGATATATCGTTTCCCTAAAAAAAGAGGCTCGTAGTAGTTGGGTTCCCATCCTGCACATGTGTCTAAGATAGGTTCCTCATAAGGAAATCGTTCAATCGCCCATTTTACATAGTCCACAATGGCTTCTCTCAAGGCATCCTCCTCAACTTCACCTCTTCGCCACCCGTTCCAAAATGGATAACAAACGGGGGGCACACGTCTGAAGGGTATATCTATTCAAGACCCTACTTCTCCCTTCCATCCCCATCTTTTCCCGAAGGGCTGAATCCTCAATGAGGAGGGAAAGTTTCTCTTCCCACTCCTCCGGAGCCATGGCATAAAATCCATTGACCCCATCCTCAACCAGATCTCGGTTAATCCCAACTGGTGTGCAGACGACAGGCAGTCCCACTCCCTGATACTGAATAATCTTAAGCCCGCACTTTCCCCAGGACCATGGATCATCGACCAAAGGCATCAATCCGATATCAAAGCTCTGGAGGTCTAAGACTTCTTCTTCCGAACTCCAAAATTTTTTAACTACCTTCATCTGTTCACAATCAAAGAAAGTGTCACAAACGATTTTCAATTCTACCTGAGGGTATCGCTTCCCGATCCGCTCAAAAACAGGCTTCATCTTCTCTAAATAGTGAATCGACCCATGATCACCAATCCATCCAATCGTGATTTTCTCGTTTTGAATATGGTAGTCCTTTAAAGAATATCGGTCCTGATCGATGGGAGAAGGTATGAGTTCTACATTGGGATTAATCGGTAAAACCTGTTCTTTTAGAAATTGGTTTCCTGCAATGACGAAATCTGAGTTCCTGATCATCTGAGTAAATCTTCTTCTCCTTGTTCTTGAAATAGGGTCCTTTGCCTTTGAATTTCGATACATCACTGCATCATCGAAATCGTAAATAATCCGTTTCGCCCTTTTCCTGAGGAGGGTAAGTCGGGGTTGATTGAAACGTTTTCTTTGTAAAAAGAGAATATCGAATTGAGGGAGGATCGAAAAGAATCGGATATTCTCCTTTAAGGTTCTTGGATAGAGGCTCACCGTTGCCTCTATACCTTTCGACTCAAGGTAGGGTAAATATTGAAGCACCCGATAACGGCTGGCAGCCACCTGAAAACCCTGTATCAGAAAAAGGACCTTCATCGACCAAATCCTATTCCCTTATTCCTCTGTCTAAAGCGAAACCCTTGGAGGAAGAAACTTTCTGAAGGACATTTAAAAACTTCTCTGAAGTAACCGTGAGGGAATACCCTTGCTCCACCGTTTGTATCCCATTCTCTCCCATCCTTTTTCTCAATAGTGGATCCTGGATCAACAGCGTGAGTCGCTCCACCCACTCCTCTTCCATATTCGCCCAAAAACCATTCTCTCCGTCTTTGACGATGTCTCTGTTTATTCCCATGGGGGTGCAAACCACGGGCACTCCCACACTGAGATACTGAACTATCTTTAACCCACACTTCCCTCTTGACCAGAGATCATCATTCAGGGGCATAAGCCCAATATCGAAGGAAATCAGGTCCTCATTTTCTTCCTCTAATTTCCATGACTTGTTGAGGACAGGAATAGAAGGAGATTCGTAGAAATCGTTACTTACGATTTTTAATTTGACCTGGGGGAATTTTTGAGATATAGCCTGAAACACAGGCTCCAACTTTCGGAGATACTTTAAATTTCCTTTTGTCCCGATCCAACCAAGGATGATCTCTGAAGAATCCTTCACCTCTTTCTTTTTGGGATAGAGACTCACATCGATAGAAGTCGGGATAAGAAACACCTCTTTTTGAGGATCGACCTTCAGAACCTCATTTTTAAGAAACTGATTTCCCACGATCACCGCATCGCTCCCTTTAACCATCCATCTAAATTTAAGTTTTCTCGAAAAGGAATGGGGGTTGGAGGAACTGGAAGAGCGGTACATGATGGCATCATCAATATCAAAAATAATCTTGGGGGCTTTCCTTCTTATCCAATAAAATTCAGGGGGAGGAAGCAACCTCCTCTGAATACAAGTCACGTCAAAATCAGGAAGTTGTCGATAGATGGAGAGACGCTCCCGCCAGGACCCAAAGATGGGCTGCCATTTGGGTTCCACTTGATGTTGCCGGAGAAAAGGGAAATACTGCTCCACCCTAAATCGATGCCCTTGGTTGCTGAAATGCGTGAGAAAGATGATTTTCATCCTTTGGGCTCACCTTTTTTTTCTGCCAGAATTAGAATGGATTTGGCATAGTCGATCCCCAAATATCGATGAAGGGGCGTCATCACATAGACACGAAAAAGATATCGGTGGAAAGCGTCATTGTATGTCCGGTAAATGGCTCTGAGATGAAACCCCTGCGCCAGAAGAAGACCTCCTAACTCATCATAACAATAACCCACTCGGTGTGTAGCATCTCTCCAGAAACGGCTTGGATTAAAGATATTAGGAGTGGTCAGGATCAATCGGCCACCGGGATTGAGAAGATCAAAAATCTTTCCAAGGAGTTTGATCCCCTCCTTAAACTCTAAGTGTTCAATCACCTCAAATAGTAAAATGACATCAAAGGGTTCTTGAATCTCTTCCAGGCTGTAAAAGTCATGAAATTGTTCTTTATTTATATCCATACTTTTATAGATGAGGTTGGGGTAGTTTGCTTTCAATCTATTTTCAAAGCCTCTCTCGGATGCTCCAATATCCAACACCTTTTCTCCATCCCGAATAGTCTTGAGAACAAAAGGAAATCTTTTCTTTAAGATCTTAATATCCCAGACCTCTGGGTAGAGTTGGTGGATTTGTTCCCGATATCTAAACAATACACTCCACGGAATGGTTTCACTCATTGATCCTCACCCACCTCTTCAACTCGAAATGATATTGTTTGATCACCTTTGCCGGCACACCAACGGCCACTGAATAAGGTGGAATATCTCGATTGACCACCGAGTGGGCGCCAATGATCGAGTGCATCCCAATCTTCACATTCGACATAACAAAGACAAAAGCCCCAATCCAGCAATCCTGGCCAATTCTGACCTCCCCTCCCTCTGTGGCCTCTTGAATCTTGATGGGGACCTCTATATTTTCGTAATGGTGACTATGGTCTCCTATTAAGACATAGGGCCCAAGCAAGACATTATCTTCAAGGACAATACTCTTTCTGGCCCCGATGATATTATTTCTTCCAATGTGAACATTATTCCCAATCCTGATGATATATTTTTCCAAATTCGAGTCGATTGGATGAACATAGATATCTGTCCCCTTGCCAATGGTGACATTATCTCCAATAGAAATAAACCTTGGTCTTACAATTCGAACCCCTGATTGGATATGGACATTTCGTCCATAATGTCCAAAGATCATCCGATTCTTTAGATTTTGAATATGCCGCCAAAATCTCCTTCTCATGAACAACGACTCTCCCTAATCCTTCTCTAAGTTGCACATCACCCACTCTCTCTTTTCGAAATCAAATCTTTTAATCACTTTGGCGGGTGATCCGATGGCTACAGAATAATCCGGTATATCATGGGTCACGACGGATAGGGCACCAATGATACAGTGTCTTCCAATGGTCACGTTTGGAAGGACACAGGCTCCATAAGCAATCCAGGAGTCGGCTCCAATATGGACATAACCCCTGACAACCTCCTGCTCTTTACTGGGACGACTGACATCCCCGGGCTTTCGTGAATTGTCAATCACCATGACATTGGGCGAGATGCCCACGTTTTCCTCAATGACAATCCGATTACAGGCACTGATAAAACAACTCTCAGAAATAATCACATGATCTCCAATGATGAGAAGGGGTCCTTTGAAATCCTTATCTACAGGATGGAGATTAATGCTGGTGTTTCGTTTGATCCGAACGTGATTGCCAAGGTGAACATATCTTGGTCGATTGATAACGACACCCGGTTCAATATAGACGTCCTTTCCATAAGCCCCAAAGAGGAAACGATTCTTTAAATTAATCAAAGGGTACCAGAATCTCTTTTTCTTCACAAAGTAGACCTCTTTTTAATGAGACTTCTCTCGAAAATCGTTTTCATCTCACTCCAGTTTCTTTGATAGGAGTGGGCTTCAGCCAATTGTCTCGCTGAGAGGGAGGCCTTTTCCCTTGTTTCCTTATCAAAAAAATAGGAAATTTTATTTTGTAGATCCTGAATATTTCGAGGATCAGAGATGACAAATCCCTCTTGCCCCTGTGTAAGAATCCATCCTGCCCCATTCGACCAGGTGGTGATGACCGGTAATCCACTGGCCAATCCCTCGATCACAGTAAGGGAACAGGCATCGTAAAATGTAGGGTGAATCAAGAGGTCCGAAGCTCCGTAATACTTCTCTGGCTCATCCGTGCTCCCTGCAAAAATCAAATCTTTAAAGACCCCCTCTTTTTGGGCTAAACGAAAATAGGGTTCTGGTCTATCCCTTCCCAAGACCAAACATTTGAAGGGAGGGCTTCCGTCTCTCTTTAGCCTTCCTAACGCCTTCATCAAGTATTCCAATCCCTTCATTTTAAAATTATTGGAAACAAAGAGAAATACTATTTCGTCATCCATCCCGAATCGTTTTCGGATCTCTTCTCGATATTTTCGATTTTTGGGATGGAAACGTTCAAGGTCCACCCCATTATAGATTACATCAATCTGTTCTTCCGGGATTTTATACCAACTCATAATATCCTGTTTGACCATCTCGGAGATGGCCACAATTCTTTTAAAATTCTTCTTCTTATAGGGGACTCTCTCAATATAACTCTGAATCCACTGTTTTGGGCTTAGAACTCTTCCTAAAAACTTTACTGTCCAAAGAACCCAATGATCATAGGCCCTGAGGCTCCGCCAAAACCAGGCCCAGTGGACTCCTCCATGGGGTTGGAGGACATCTGCCTTCAAGGTATTGCCGACTCCAAGAGTCACATCATATTTTTCTTTCTCCATCTCACGAGTTGCACGGATGGCAAAGGAAAGAAGTCTAAAACTTTTTGGAAAAGGAATCGTTTTAACTCGATGCAAATGGACCCCTGGAATTTCCTCCTCCCAATCCTCTGCGTAAACATGGACTTCGAATCCCTCTTTAACCATATATCTACAAAGATCAACCAAATAGCGCTCGGCCCCTCCTTTGCTTTTTGAAAAATGTGGAATGGCGGTAGCGAACTTTATCTTCTTTTCCATCTCCCTAATCGGATCATCTTTTCATAAAATCTTTCAATTTCTTCAGCCTGTCTTTCTAACCGAAACTCCCGGTGGGCCTTCTCATAGGCCGCCTTTCCCATGGCAGCCCTTTTTTCCGGGTTATTGAGTAAATGGAGGGTTGCTTGGGCCAATCTCTCAGGCGTATCCTCCACGACCAAACCAGAAACTCCATCCTCCACCAACTCCGGTAAGATTCCACGATTGGCAACGATGGCAGGCTTCCCCATAGCCATCGCCTCTCTCAAAGCCCTCGCACTGCCGTCAGATCCTGCCATTAAAAACACAAAGATATCCATGCAGGCCAATGTGTCAAGGTAGTCATCCGTTCGGTATCCTCCAAGAATAACCCAGGGCTCTACCCTGAGTCTTTTCATCGGTTGAATCACACTCTCATTCATCTGACTTGATCTCCCCACCAGCAAAAGCTTTACCTTTGGAAACTCCTTAACAATTAATGGCAAGGCTTGAAGAAAGACATCTGTCCTTCGATATTTTTGAAACCGGGCTATCATTCCAAGGACCACCTCATCCCTTTTAAGACCAAAAACTGCTCTCATGTCCTTAAATGGACCTGAGGGTTGATACCGGTCTAAATCTAACGCAGGTGGGACTCTCTCCACCCTTTCTGAAGGAAGCCCAAAATGCTTTATATTGGCTAATTTCGCCTTCTCGGAAAAGGTGATTATTCCATCCGTATAACAATGCATAAGAAATCGATTCCCGATGCTCGGTTTAAGAAAATCGCGTTTATGGTCCATTCGAATGACAAGGACATTTGCATTTGATCTCCTTGCTGCAATCCCACCCAAGAGGTGATCATGAGATTGATGGACATTCAAAATATCAATTCTCTCTTTACGAAAAAATTCTGACAAATCAAAAATATCATTAAAATTCGCCTTTATTGAAGAGAACGAATACAACTTCAACGGACGGCTCAGATGGAATCGGTCTGTAGCCCGAACCCCCCTTTCAAAGACCCTTTTTTCGATGCTATCTTCGACAGGAAGGGGAGGTTTACGATAGGCGAGCATCACTTCATGGCCTCTTCGCTCCATTTCTTGACATAGGTTAACAATCGGCTCAGCAGGCCCGGTCCATTTCCAGTCACTGAAGAGATGGAGTATCTTCATATCGCTTTCCGATAAAGAGGGTCCTTTTCAGCCAGTAAAAAAAGTTTCTTCCCAAAGAGAAGGTCTGGAGATAAGACATGGTTTAAAATCTCTTTATTCCTCTCCCTTTGTCTCGGGTTTTTCTCCCTCTGAAAAGCTCGATGGGTGGCAAGGAAGATAAGGGGATAGAGGGGGCTCAGCAACATTGCCGTGGGACTGTATCGGTGGGTGGTCGCCTCGAGGATCCGAAATCCATTTCTATGGAGGCTGATCCTCAATTCATAATAGTTGGCCAGATGAATGTGGTCACCTCCTTCATAGGCATCCACCTCATTGGAGGGTCTTCCTTTAAAGAGGTTAAATCCCACGAAGAGATTGGCCATCCTCGACTTAAGATTGAGAAGATTGGGAGTCGTGATCAGGAGTTTGCCTCTCTCCTTCAAAATTCTGTAACACTCTTTTATAAAATGAACTGGATTTTCTAAATGTTCGATGGCGTTGGAACAGAGGATGTAATCAAAACTCTCATCGGGGAATGGAAGATCCTCATTGAGGTCAGCCTTCTCACATCTAATTTCCGGGATGGAGAACAGGAAGGGATTGATATCCGCCGCCATCACATCGAACCCTGCCTCCTTCAATCGCTTAGAGATCACACCTGGACCTGCTCCTGCGTCCAACAATCTTCCTTCACGCCCCTGATGGATAAAAATCTCTACCACCTTATCATGGGGGTGCTGAAGCCCTAAAATCTTACTCATCAGGTCCATAAGGTTCCCCTCGCTCTCAAGAGTTGGATTCACCCCCAGTATGCTTTTTTGTACTGACGATAAAACTCAATCGTCTTTCGGAGACCTTCTTCCAGGGTAGTTTTTGGCTCCCATCCAACGATTCTTCTTATCTTGGAGATATCGGTATAATAGTCTCCTGGCTCCACCTCCTTACGTTCCTGAGTAAACTCCGTGAAGACCGGCCTTCCTTTCTTCGCAATCTCCACAATCTTTCTTGCCAGATCGATGAAACTGATCGGAATCCCAGTTCCAACGTTAAATACCTCTCCATAGGCCTGGGGGCAGGTGGCCACCTTTATAAAGCAATCCACCAGATCGTCCACATAGAGGAAATCCCTTAGAATCCGACCGTCCCCAAAGACCGGAAGGATTTCATCATCAATCGCTTTTCGGATAAACCAGTTGAGAACCCCATATTCGTCATGGGCCATCTGGTGCCGTGGCCCATAGGTGTTGGTGATTCGAAGGCAGGTTCCTGCAATCTTGTGAACGTCATGATAAACAAGAACCATCTTCTCTGCGGTTAAGTTAGTGACCGCATAGATCCCCTTAGGGTTGGTGGGATGGTCCTCTGAAACAGGGAGCCTTACACTGGCTCCATATTCTCCCCTTGTTCCAGAGAAAATAATCTTGGCCTTGGGATTATGTTTCCTGCAGGATTCAAGAAGAACCAGGGTTCCACGACAGTTGATGTCGAGGTCTTGAATCGGATTGCGAATGCTATCGACATGGTTGACCTGCCCGGCGAGATGGAAGATGAACTCCTGATCCTTTACCAGATAATCCATGGAATGGGAATCTCTGACATCACTGAAGTTAATATGAATCTGGTCGGCTACCTCCTGGACATTGAAGAGATTCCCTCCCAGTCGAGGGATCATCGCATCCACCACGGTCACCTTTGCTCCTAAGCCAACCAATCGAAGGGTCAGGTTGGATCCAATGAACCCCAATCCCCCGGTGACCAAAACCTTCCTTCCTTTAAAGGCATTCTCTTCAGAGGTCATCTCTCTTCTCCCTTTTTCGAAATCTTTAACTCCCAGAGTTTGGCATACTTAATGAAAACATAAAACATGGTGGATACGATGATGATTAAGCCTGGTAGCCCATCGAGAAATCCCAATTTGAAAAGATATTCTTTCCCAAACCGAAAAGGGGGATGGAACAGGAGATTGAAGAGGCTGAACCTCTCTCCCCTTTGGGCCATATCTTCGGCTGCAATCTTAGAATATCGATCAATGGTTTGAATCTGATCGGAAATATCCCGGTAAGTATAATGAAAATACTTATTCTTTAAACCCTCTACTCTTCCCTTTACCACCACCTTCGCATGGAGCCCACCTTCCCATCTTCCCTTATCTTTTCGATAGAGTCTGATTTCACCATCTGGATACCATCCCCCATAGCGAATCCATCGCCCTAAATAATAAGTCTGACGATAAACAAAGAACCCGTCAATGCCTTCTATTCCTTCTTCAAATTTTTTTCGAATCTCTTCTACTAAATCCTTTGGAACCTCTTCATCAGCGTCTACAAACATAATCCAATCCATTGTAGTGAGATCTGCTGCATATTGATACTGCCCCTGAAATCCTTTAAATTCCACCTGATAGACCTTATCGGTATATTTTTTAGATATCTCAAAGGTCCCATCATTGCTAAATGAATCGACTACAATAAGCTCTTTCGCCCAGGAGAGACTCTTCAAACATCGTTCAATTGTCCTAATATTATTGTAGGTAATGACATACACAGAAATTGGAAGTTTTTCCTTTCCCATATCCATCATTCTTATCCACCCAAAATTTCCTTTAATTTGAGATTGACTGCCTCTTCCACTTCATCTACACTAATTAACTCCATACACCGATGGTCCGTGGGGCAGACTCTTTTTAGGCAGGGACTACAGGGAAGGTCTTTTTTAATGACCTTGTGCCTATCTCCCCAGGGACCGGTGGTGTTCACATCAGTGGAACCAAAAATGGCCACGACCGGCGTTCCCACAGCAGTGGCCATGTGCATGGTTCCTGTATCATTGGTGACCAACAGGTCACACCGTTCAAGAAGGGCGGCCAGTTGGAGAAGGTCAGTCCTCCCCGTTAGGTCAATGCCTTCTCCTTTTAGATGATTTAAAATCTCTTTGGCAATGGGTTGTTCCTCTCTTCTCCCAAAGAGAAAGAGAGAGGCATTCCAATTCTCAAACAGTCTCCTCCCTAACTCCCCGAATCTTGAGGAAGGCCAGCACTTGGCCAATCCGTAAGTAGCCCCAGGATTTAGGCCGATCAAAACCTTCCTATTCAAAAGGCCCAAGTTCCTGAGAAACTGATCAGCCCAGGTTCGATCTTCATCTCGAAGGAAGAGTTTGGGGGAGGAGATTTCCTCTGGCACTTTCAAGGGTTCGATGAGTCTCTGGTAATAATGAATTCGATGAATCCGAAGAACCTCTCCTTTTCTCTCGATGGGATGGGTGAGAAAGAAAGAACGTCCTTCTTTGTATCCTATCCGGATGGGAATTCGGGCTAAATAGATTTGAAGGGCTGAACGAAAAGACCTTGGAAGAATGACGGCTAAATCATACCTCCCCTTTCTAAGCGAATGGCTTAACTTCCAGTCCCGCCAAACCGACTCTAAACCCTCCTTCTTCTCAAAAGGGATGATCTCATCCACATAAGGGAAGGTCTTCCAGAGGTCTATGAGATGATGAGGAATGAGAATGGCTAGATGAGAATCTGGAAAAGCAGTTTTCAACCTCTGGACAGTAGGATAGGAGAGGATGGTATCCCCCACCCAATTGACTCCCCTCACCAATATTCGTCGCACCTTCTTAAATTCGGCCTTCATCGGGTTGCTTCAGACCCCCTCATCCTATTATATTCACTCCTTAAAGTCTATCATAAATCTATTTTAATGAGAGATAGAAAAAATCTCTTGGGTTGCCCTAAAGACATCCTCGACCGATATGGATTTCAGACAAGAAAGGGATTCGCAACTCCGATTTCTGCATGGGTTACAACCCACATCTTTTCTCACCATCACGTATCGGCCAAAGGGTTCGTTGACAATTGGGTCGGTCGGGCCATAGATGCCTACCACAGGGATTCCCAACAAGGAAGCCATATGAAGTGGGCCTGTATCCCCCCCGATATAAAGGTCACAACGTCTAAGCACTTCCCCCAGCTGGGTTAAGGTTTCGGTTCGAGGGGCGAGGTGAGAGGCTTCTTTCATCATCCTTTGAATCGATTCCACCCATTTTAATTCTCCTGGCCCCCACGTAAAGATCACCGTGGCCTTGAGTTCCCTAACCAGTCGGTTGGCCAATTGTGCATAAGATTGAGGCATCCACCTTTTGTATGCAGTTTTTTGGCTCGTTCCTGGATGGAGGGCAATCCATGGCCTTTTTGATGAGAGAGAAAGGTTACCAAAATATGAATCCACATATCTACGGTCTTCCTCTGGGATGTGGAGTTTTGGTTTGAAATCCTTGACTTCCAACCCTATCCCCTTTAGAAGCTCAAAATTCCTTAAATAACGGCTTATCCGCTTCTCAGAAAGAGTGACTTTGACGTTGGAAAAGAGAAAATTCCCCTCCTTGGTCGATTTTCGATCAAAACCAACCCGCTTCGATGCCCCCGATAAAAAAGAAAGCAGTCCACTCTTCAGGATCCCATGAAAATCAAGCACCACATCAAACTCTTTCCTCCGTAAGGTCTTCAAAAATCTTCCCATCTCTCCCAAGGTCCTTCCGATTTTTTTGGCAGACCTTATCCCCTCTGCCCATCGCCTCCTCGGGAATAGGATCACTTCATCAATCTCTGGCTGGCTTTCTAAAAGGCCCTTTGAGGGTTCTTCAACAATCCAGGTAATGGAGGAAGCGGGATTGTATTCCTTTAAGGCTTTTACTGCAGGGAGAGTCCGAATTACATCCCCTACAGCACTAAGCCTTAAAACAAGAATCTTGGAGCCATCCATTCTGGGATAGATTAACCGATTGTCTTCTAATTTTCAATAATAAAAACAGGTAGATGGTAATCTTTCGGATAGACTATTAACTCACATTGAGCAAGAGGTTGAATTTTGATATGATTCTTTTTAGGAACATTCAATTTAAGATTACAGATTTTATTTAGAAAGAAGTTGAACAAACTCTTTAGGAAGGGTTTTGGGCCTATTCTCTGAATCGAGACAGAGGTGCCGGGTCTCACCTTCTGCAATAATCTCTCCATTTCCCTGTCTTAGGATTTGATAACCAAACGTGATCATTCTTCGGTTTAGCTTTTTAAGCCAGGTTCTCGTGGTGAGGATCTCATCATATCGAGCCGCACTTCGATACCGACAATGAACATCGGTCACCACCAGCTTATAACCCATTGCCTCAAGGTCAGAGTACCGGAACCCTCGATTTCGACAGAACTCTGAACGTCCTACTTCAAACCAGACCAAATAATTCGCATAATAGGCTACCCCCATTTGGTCTGTCTCTGCATATCTAACACGAATCTCCACATCCACAAAATCTTTCATCCCCAATGACTCCATTCATCCCTCCCCTTCTCCTTTTTCTCTACCTCCCCTAAAGGGCTCTTAAATATTCCGGTCTTAATAATGCAGGATCTCTTCTTCGTAAAACCTCTCGAATCATCTGAAGGGCCTTCTCTTTCTCCTCGGGTAACCAGACTCGAAGGGGAAGGTAGTTGGAGGCATGGTTGGAAGCAAAAAAACAATGGGTAAAATGGGAATGTTCAATCATCGTCTCCAATTCCTGGATCATCCCGAATGGTGTGGGGAGCAGTAGTTTCCCCGATTTGATTTCTTGTTCGATGGGTGTTCCTGGAATCACCATCAGGGAAAGGGCTCCGGTATAGTGGGGATCCATTTCTGAAAGAACCCTGCCCGTGTCTTCTGCATGAGCCTGGCTCATCTCCACCCCGCCGATTCCCAGGATCACGGTTACCGATAGAAGGAGGCCTGCCTCCTTTACCCTTTGGGCAGCACGAATGAATTGTTCAATGGTAGCATTCTTTTTAATCCGCCTTAAGACCTCTCGATTTCCAGATTCCAACCCCAAATAGATAATTCCTAATTTCAGTTCTTTTAACTGGCAGAGCTCCTCAGGATCTTTTCTTAAAATATCTCTGGCATTCGCATAAATCCCCACCCTCTCCAAGGCTTTGATCTTTGAATTTAGATAATCCAAAATCCTGACGAGATCCTTCTGGGGAATGACCAAGGCATCCCCATCTGCAAGAAAGACTCTTCGAATACGGCTCCCATAGACACTGGCCTCGTCGATATCCTCCTTGACCTCCTCGAATGACTTCACCCGAAAAGACTTCCCCCGGTAGGCCCCACAAAAGGTGCAACGATTATAAGAACAGCCAACAGTGACCTGAAGAATCAGGCTTTCCGCTTCGCTTGGAGGTCGAAAGATCAAGCCCTCATACTTCATCTCGAACCTCCTTTTTCAGGAATATCGAACTGGTAGATGATTTCATCTTCCTTGACCAACCCAAGCTCCTTTCGGGCAATCTCTTCAATATATCGTTTATCGCTCTGGAGACGTTTCACTTCCTCCCTGAGTTTTTGATTCTCCTCTTCTATCTTTTGATTACGTCTTTTAATCTCTTCTAATTCCTTCTGGAGGCGAAGGAGTCTGATCACCCCTTTCTCTCCAAAAAAGGTCAAAAGTCCAAGGGCCACAAAAAGAGAAATCATTAAGATCAAGAAGTACTTCTTTTTCCTCATTGGAGTCGAAATTTGACCCAGACCGTCCCCGATTCTTCTACCTGAGGCTTTTCTTGAGGAAGGGGGGCGAAACGCCACTGTTTCAGATACTGGATCGCAATCCGTTCCAACTCTACATCTCCTTTCGTCATGGGAATGACCCGATCCACGATCCCATTGGGCAATACCCAGAGGAGCATCTCAATCTCTGCCTCCACCTTTACCTTTACCTGGGGAGGGGGAGGCCTTTCTAAAATCTTTCTGGAGGCAAGCGCTCCTTTGATTCCCAGTCGGAGGTTTTCCTCCAAAGGTTTTTCATGAGATATCCTCTCCTCCGTGGCCCGAAGCCTTTCTATAATCTTCTCTGTGGCTTTATCTTTTAAGTGGGTTAAGTCCATCGCCTCCTTTTGGGAAGGGAAAGAAGGGTCAGGAATGATCATCTCTCCTCGTTTCCTCAAATAATCTCTGAATTCCTCCCTGATCTCCTTGTATTCCGGTGATTCTTTCAAGACCTTGACCTTCTCCTCAGGGGAAATAGTTTCGAATTTCTTCGGTCTTGGATATTCTGGAGCAAGAGATCGCCAATCCTGTTCTGCATTGGCCTCCTCCATCTTTTTGAGAATGACTTCCTCTCTGATCCGTTTTTCTTCAGGGGAAACCCTCTCCCCTTCCCATCCCAAAATTCTTTTGCCCTCTTGGGTCAGGGTCCTTAACCAGGGTTTGATGACAGGGAGAAAAAAAAGGTAACTCAACCCCAGCCCTACGAGAATCAAAAAAAGAACAATAAAAAAGAAAGGTGGTCTTTTTCCTCTCTCAACCCTTTTTTTTTTTTATGCGTTACCCCCTGCTGAATCTGAAGAAGCCTTCTTCTGGCCTCTTCTCGTCTTGCCTCCCCTCTGCCTTTCTCCAGCAATTTTTGATAGGCCTGCTTGGCCTCACTATATCGCTTATCCTTGAGATAAAGATCTCCCAGTTTAAGGAGGGATTCCTCCATCAGTTCGGTCTGATGGGGATAGAGATAGATCACCTTAGAAAATTGAAGGAGTGCCGATTCTTGATCCCCTTGGCCCATATAGGCTTCTCCTAATTTGAATTGAGAAAGGGCCGAGATTCTCTCTTCTGGAGATTGGACGCTCATAGAAAAAGCAGAGATGGCCTCCGAAAATCGCTTCTGCTCCAGATAAAGCGCCCCCAATCTTAAATACCCTTCAAAACGAACCCCCTCTTGAGGAAACTTGCTGACAAGTTCTTTGAGAATCTTTTCCGCTTCTTCGTTCTTCCTCAGTTTCCGAAACCCCTGCTCCATCCCAAGGTAGGCCCTTTTTGCCAAAGGATGATGAGGTTGATTCTTAACCACCCATTCATATCGTTCCAATGCCTTTGAATCACTGTTGAGAAGAAGGTAAAGATCTCCTACCTCCACATAGGCATCTACCAGAAACTTTCCTTTTGGGTGCTCCCGAATAAATTTCTCCAGTTCTCCGACCGCCTCTGACCACCTTCTTTCTTGTTTAAGGAGAAGGGCGATACGAAATTGCGCCTCTTCCACCCACTCACTTCCTGGAAAGTGTTGGACCAATTCCCGATAGACTTGGGAAGCCTTCTCCCCCATTTGCGACTGTTGATAGTAATCGGCCAACTGGATGAGTGCTTGAGGGGTTAGGGGGTGTCGAGGATATCGTTTTATAAAAAGTTCCACGGCCTGGACAAAGCTCTCATAATTCTTCTCTTGGAGATGGGAGAGGAGAATCCCGTAATCAGCCTCCGGTGCCTCCTTCGATTTCGGGAATTCTTTTGACACCCTCTGATAGAATCGAATGGCAGACCCATACTGTTTGAGATTGTAGTATCCATCTCCGACCTTAAGAAGCGAAGAGGGAACCCAAGGACTTTCAGGAGACTCTCGGAGGAGGCGCTGGAAGGCTTCGATCGAGCGATAAAATTCCTTCTTCCTAAAATAACACCACCCTATCCAATATTGAGACTCATCCCAGTAAGAACTCCTTGGGTAAGAATCGGTTAAACTTTTAAATTGCTCGATGGCCTGATCAAATTCTTCCTCCCGATAGGCGATCCATCCGAGAAGATAGACGGCCTTCTCTCCATATGGGTCCTTCGATTGAGAAGCCCATTGCCTTAAATAGATTTTTGCTTTTGGATAGTCATTCTGATTCAAATAACATTGCCCACTCATCAATGCAATGGGAGGGAGGGTTTTAAATTGGGGAAATCCCTCAAATAGTTTTAAAAAGTAGTGATTGGCTTCTTTCCACTCCTCTCTCTGAAAATGATACCATCCCAAACTATTCAGCCCTTTAGGGTAAAGGATGGAATCCCCCTTGAGGCGATTGACATACTCAACTCCTTTTCGATAATCCTGCTTCTGAAGGTAAGCTTCAGCAAGCCAATAAAAAATCTCATTCCTATCTTTCAGGTCAGGGAAACTGGACAAAAGCCTTTCCCAATAGAAGATGGCTCCATCATAATTTTTCTGATAAAAATGGGCATAGCCCAATCTCGAAAAGACCAGGGCTTCGAGGTTTGCTTTCCTTCTCTCCTCTAACACCTGTAGATAAAAAGAGATCGCCCCAGGATAGTCCTTCTGGTTGAACAGGCATTCTCCTGCCATAAAATGGGCCCCTTCGATAAGGTCGCTTTCGGGATAATTCTTTATAAATTGTCGAAATATGGCCAGTGCACGCTCGTACTGCTTCTGATCAAAATGGTATTGACCGATGTCAAAAAGGACTAAATCGACCCATGGAGAGGGAAGAAATTGGGAAAGGAATCTCTGGTAGAGATGGGTAGCCCTCTCCACCTCTTTCAATCCCAGGTAGGATCTCACGATCCCCCAGAAGATGGGATCTGAGAGTTTGGTCTTGGGATGGTTAAGGAGAACCTCCTCAAAGGCCTTTCTCCCTTCTATATATTCTCCTAAAGAAAGAAGAGACCAGGCCATCGCATAGCGGGCACTCTCCTCCAGTGGATGTTTGGGGAACTGCCTGCAGAGGCCACGAAAAACCTCTGAAGCCTCCCTATATTTTTGAAGGCGAAACAAACTGATGCCCATCAAATACTTTGCCTCGGGTTGCCACTTCCCTTGTGGATATTTTTGAAGGAGAGTTTCCATCTTCTGAATTGTCTCTGGATATTGTCCGAGAAAATAGAGACAGTATCCAGCCCAGAAGAGCGAGGTCTCCGCAATGGGGTGGTTTGGACTCTTTTCATAAGCCTGATGGAAGAATCGATACCCTTTCTCATAGTCCTCTCTCTTAAGTTTGATCCATCCTGATGAATAAAGGGCATAGGGATAGAATTCATTCTCTGGGTGTTCATCCACCACCTTTTGGAAATAGAATAAGGCCTCCTCCTCCCTCTCCTGATGGTAGCGGGCCTCTCCCATCCAGTAGATCGCTGAGGCCTTCCATGGACTTTCGGGGTATTCTCGAATCAGTTTCTTAAATGACTGAAACGCATCTTCATATTTTCTTTCAAAGTACCGATATCTCCCTTGTTCATAATAGGCCTTATCTCCTACAAACACCCTGGTAATGCCTGCCGTCAAACGTCCAGAGTAGGCACAACCCGGTTGAACCGTGGTGGGACTCATCTTGCTCATAGGGGCAATGGCTTCTTCTCTCAGGTCCAACCGATCGATCCTAGGCTCCTCTTTCACCCCCTGACCAATGAAGAGGGGAAGAGGAATCTCCCTCTTTTCTATCCATCGGGTCTCTTCTTTCCCCAAAAAGAGAACCTCAGAAGTTGAGGACCGATTCCCCTGCTCTCCCTGGCTGTGTTGAAAGGGAAAGGAGACGGTTAAGCAAAGTAAGAGAAGAAGACTAAAAATTTTCACCCTCTGATCCTTCCTCTTTATATGAAGCTCTGAAAAACTAATTTTCGATTCTCAAATCCCTCAAATTTCTAAAAAGAAAACCTCATGAAATTAAAGTATCAGAAAAATGAATGAATTTCAAGGATTGACAGAGTTTTTGGGCCTATGGTAGATTGTCTTTGATGACCAAGGAGAGCGTTCTTTTCCTGATATTCCTTGCCCTTTTTACATTTACGGTCACCTGTAAGGATAAAAAAATGTCCCCTGATGAAGTTCCTCAAAGAGATTTTAAAACCCTGCGCGAAAAGATGGTGGAGACCCAGATTAAGGCAAGGGGGGTTAAAGATTCTCGGGTTCTCTCAGCCATGCTCAAGGTAGAACGACATCGTTTTGTCCCAAAAGAATTCCATTCCTCCTCTTATTCGGATCAACCCCTTCCCATTGGCGAGGGCCAGACTATCTCCCAGCCTTATATCGTGGCCCTTATGACCGAACTCTTGGAGTTGAAAGGAGATGAAAAGGTCTTGGAAATCGGGACTGGCTCAGGCTATCAGGCCGCGATTTTGGCGGAATTGGCAAAAGAGGTCTATACCATTGAAATTGTCGAACCCCTTGCTATCTCCGCTAAAAAACTGCTCCAGGAACTTGGATACCAGAATATCCAGGTCAAGGTAGGGGATGGGTATTTAGGATGGCCTGAGGTAGCTCCCTTTGATGCGATCATCGTCACCTGTGCACCCGATCACATCCCCAAGCCATTGATCGAACAGTTAAAGGAAGGGGGCCGAATGGTCCTTCCGGTTGGAACCTATTCTCAAGAACTTAAAAAGATTGTGAAGCGTTCCGGGAAGATCGAAACGAGCGATATTTTGCCTGTCATCTTCGTCCCTATGACCGGCGAAGGCGTAAAACAGAAAAAATAATTAGGCGATGGCCTAAACTCCTCTTTTATTTCTTTCCTTTTTTCTTTTTCCTCCACATCTCTAACCTCTCTTTAATCTCCTTTTCAAAACCCTGTTCGGTGGGATGGTAATAGATCCTTCCTTTTAAGTTTTCTGGCAGGTACTCTTCCTCGACGAAATGGTCAGGATAATCGTGAGGATATTTATAATCCTTGCCGTACCCAAGGTCTTCCATTAGGGGGGTAACAGGATTTCTGATATGAAGTGGAACAGGTTGATTTTCCAGTTCTCGCACGTCCCTCTTGACCTGTTGATAGGCCCTATAGATGGCATTCGATTTGGGAGCAGTGGCAAGATAGACGGCTGCTTGAGCCAATGCCAGATCCCCTTCGGGAAGGCCAATGAAATGAAAGGCCTGCATCGCTGAAACAGCAACCTGTAAGGCCTGAGGATCGGCATTCCCAACATCTTCCGAGGCAAATCGGATCATCCTTCGGGCGATATAGAGGGGGTCCTCCCCAGCCTCAAGCATCCTCCCAAGCCAGTACAGGGCTGCATCCGGATCACTCCCACGAAGACTCTTGTGAAAGGCAGAGATGAGGTTGTAATGCTCCTCGCCCGATTTATCATAGAGAAAACTCTTCCGCTCAAGGACCTCCTCTACATCCTTCTTCTCAATCACTCGGTGACCCTCTAAATCAGGTGGTTTGGTTAGCACCGCCATCTCCAATGTATTGAGCGCTATCCGTGCATCCCCATTGGATAAACGACAGATGGCTTTGACCACTTCCTGAGAAATCACGGGATGATATTGTCCCAAACCTCTCTCATGATCTCTTAGGGCTCGATTCAAAATCTCTTCCACCTCTTCTTCGGTTAAGGCATTGAGGGTGAAAACCTTGGTTCGAGATAGCAAAGGAGAGATCACCTCAAAAGAGGGATTCTCTGTGGTTGCACCAATCAGGATGATCGTTCCCCTTTCCACGTGGGGAAGAAAGGCATCCTGTTGGGCTTTATTAAATCGATGGATTTCATCCACAAAGAGGATCGTCCGCCTTTTCCGATATTTCCATTCCTCCTCCGCCTCCTGAATAACCTCTCGAATCTCTTTTACTCCTGAAAGCACTGCACTGAAGGAGATGAAGTGGGCTCCTGTGGTAGCCGCAATGACCATGGCCAAAGTGGTCTTTCCTGAACCAGGTGGGCCCCACAGGATCATGGAGGGAATGTGATCGGTCTCAATGGCCTTCCGAAGGACTTTTCCTGAAGCCAAGAGGTGTCTTTGCCCAATAAACTCCTCCAAGGTTCTTGGCCTCATTCGATCCGCCAACGGAGCCTCCCGTTCGAACAACCGCTTTCCTTCTTTTTCAAAAAGATCTGACTGCGACTGTTTCTTGATCAAATTCCCCTCGCTAGGGGCAACCCCCTATCGGTCAGGATATAATCGGGATCGTTGAATTTTAAGACCACACCTTTAACGCCTTTCCATTTCTTGAATCCCTTGAATCATCTCTTGATGAATCAGCCCGTTTGAAGCCACAATCTTATCAGAATAGATATCGAAGGGTCTTCCTTCAAAATCGGTAACCATTCCCCCTGCCTCTTTAACCAGAAGGACCCCTGCAGCCACATCCCATGGGTGGAGTTTCAATTCCCAAAACCCATCAAAACGACCTGCGGCCACGTAGGCAAGATCTATGGCTGCCGAACCCGGTCTCCGGATGGCAAAACTCTTGGTAAGAAAATGGCGGAAATAAGGGAGGTAGTCATCGACATGCTCATGAACATCATAAGGAAAGCCTGTTCCAAGAAGTGCTTTTCGTAACGGCTTTAATTCAGAAACATAAACCCTCTGACCATTGAGGAAGACCCCTTTGCCTTTCTCCGCATGGAAGAGTTCTTCGAGGATGGGAGCATAAACCACTCCCAGCCTAACCTCTCCCTCCACCTCCAGCCCAATGGATACAGCGAAACAGGGAAATCGATGGAGATAGTTGGTGGTTCCATCCAGAGGATCGATGATCCATTTAAAGGGAGAACTCTTCTTTTCATAAACGCTCTCTTCTGTCATAAGATCATGATCTGGGAATGCCTGGCGAATCATTTGGACAATGGCTTGCTCGCATCGTTTATCCACCTCTGTGACCGGGTTGAATTCAGCCTTATAGCCAATCTGATAGGAGTGTTCGTAGTAAAGTTTTTGAATCCGTCCTGCCTCTTTGGCTGCGGCAATTGCTATCTCTAACATACGATTATCCCAATGCATCGCTAAGGATCCTTTAATGAGATTGACGGGTTGATTAAATTTGACAACCCTTTTAATAACAATTTATGATACTTACCGATTCAAGTCAACCTCTGGTGAAGGTAAGGGGAGGAACGATGAAATTTGAGACCTATGGAAATTGTTTTGTCTGCGGAGAAAACAACCCTGATGGCCTGAAATTAAATTTTGAAGTGGACAGAGAGAAACAGAGACTAAAAACCACTTTCGTGGCCCCTCCTAAGTTTCAAGGATATGATGGAATTGTCCATGGAGGAATCCTGAGTACCCTTCTGGATGAGGCCATGGCTAAACTATCCTTTGAATTAGGTTACGACACCGTGACCGCAACCCTTGAAATCAGATTTAAGAACCCCGCCCCGATTCTTGAACCCTTAGAGGTTTATGGTGAGATTGTGGAAGTAAAACCCAGGTTGGTCAAAGCAAGGGCAAGGATCACAAAGAAAGATGGAACGGTTTTGGCCGTGGGAACTTCAACCCTGTTAAGGCAAAAACCCAAAACGGGAGAATCTCCCTACCCCTAAGACTTTCGGGAAGTCCTCCTTTACCCCCTTTAAGTGGCTCCGAAAGGAATCCATTTTAAAAAGTTGAGACCAAGGATCTTTTTCTGATCTTCTTCAGAAAGGCCGGAGCCCTTCAGTTCTTCAAAATACCTCTTGGGACGAATCAAAGGAAAATCTGAACCAAAAAGAATCCTTTCAATCCCCACGATCTCCTTGGCAATCGCATAGATCTTTCTCGAATAAAGAAAAGGAGAGGCTGCGGTATCGTAATAGACATGGGGAAGGCCTTTCGCCACCTCGGGCATCAATTCAAAGAAGGGGAGCCCTCCTCCCCAGTGGGCAAACAAAATGGGAAGGTTTGGAAAAGAAACTGCAAACTCATAGAACCTCTCAAGAGGGGTCATCCCTTTCCCTGGATAGAGGTGGCCAATCGTCTCGTTGGTATGAAGGAGAAGGGGAATCCCCTGTTGCTCCATTTGTCTTAAGGTCACTCCCATGGATTCAATATCTTGATGGGTCATCTCGCGATGATAGAAGGCCATTTCCCCAACCCCCCGTGCACCTTCTTTTATCCTCTTTTCTAATTCCTTCTCTGACCACTCTGGATCCGAGAAAGGAAGAGAGATAAAGACGATCAATCGGTCAGGATACCTTGCCCTTGACTCCATCAGATATTGATTATGAAGGCTACAGAGGTCGGGGTTCTTCCATGGAAACCCACAGATGACCGAGCGGTCCACTCCTGCTTCATCCATGGAGGTGATCAACTCCTCCATCCCAACCATCCTGGAATTTGAATCTTTATAAATGGAGGAAAACCCTTCATCCTTTTGGCAGAAGGCCTCTCGATTCTTTCTCATCGTTTCAGGAAAGATGTGGGTATGACAATCGATGATCATGGCTTTCCCTTGGAGAAACTATGATGCCCCAGGCATTTGCCAAGACTCCAATATTCCTGTGCCCCCGGGCAGTAGGCAAGGGGAAGAAATTTAGAGATATCAATCCTTCCTTTCTCCTTCTGAACTTCCTCTCTAACATGGACCAAAACGATTTCGGCAAGAAAAAGGTGATGGCTTCCTAAGGGAAGGATCTGTTTTACCTCACATTCCATTTGCAGAGGACATTCATCGATCAAAGGTGGCTTTACCTTCTGGGCCGGAACAGGGGTCCAACCCATCGTGTTAAATTTATCCACATCTCTTCCAGAAATTACTCCACACGCATCCACTTTTCTAACCATCTCCTCCGTGGGAAGGTTAATGACAAACTGCATGGATTCCTTAATACATCGATAGGAATATCGTTCAGGTCGGATGGAAATCCCTACCATCGGAGGTTCGGAATTGATCACCCCTACCCAAGCCAGCGTAATAATATTCGGTCTTCCTGCTTGATTGATAGAGGTGACCAATACGACTGGGGTAGGAAAAAGCAGGGTCGTAGGGGATAGGGTTCTTCTTCCCATCTTTCCCTCCTTCCTAAATTTTTTGACTTATTGGAAAAGGCTCACATCCCCTTTCCCTTTTCGAATCACTTTTGGAAGATCTCCGGTGAGGTCGATGATGCTTGAATGCTCGGAAACGATAATCCCTCCATCGATTACCAGATCCAACTGTTTCCCAAACCGTTCTTCAATCTCGGAGGGGTCGTTATAGAGGCTTTCATCAGGTCTATACACGCTGGTGCTGATGATAGGATGCCCCAATTCCTTCACAAGGGCAAGACAGATTTTATTGTCAGGGATTCTGATCCCGACGGTCTTCTGTTTCGTCATGGCGATCTTGGGAACCAGTTTGGTGGCCCTCAGGATAAAAGTATAGGCACCTGGAAGAAGGCGTTTCATGATTTTGTAAGCATAGTTTGAAACAAAGGCGTAACGGCTAATATCCTTCAGGTCGGAACAGATAAAACTGAGAGGTTTCTTCGCATCGATCTTCTTAATCTGATGAATTCTACGAATCGCCTCAGGATGGAAGAGGTCACATCCTACGCCATAAACAGTGTCAGTGGGATATCCAATCACGCCCCCTCCCTTAAGGACCTCCACCACTTTCTGGACCAATCTTTTCTGGGGATTTTTTGGATTGATGGCAATGAGCATGCTTAACTCTCCTGTCCTAATTCTTTGACGCGAACCCCTCCGAGAAAACGCTTACTAAAATAGGGGGCTTCTAAACTGTCGATCTTCACCTCTTTGCTCCAGGAGGAGGCATGGACAAACTCCTTGTCTCCCACATAGATTCCCACATGAGTTCCATTAGCGCGACGCGTTTTAAAGAAGACCAAGTCTCCCTCTTCTAACTCCTCTCTCTTTACCCTTTTCCCAAAAAAGATTTGTTCCCGGGCTGTCCGGGGAAGATCCACATTAAAAATCTGATAAACCTTTTTTACAAAAGCGGAGCAATCAATTCCTTTCAGGGTGCAACCTCCTAAACGATAGGGTACTCCTAAAAAGGTCTTGACCACCTTGACAAAAAGATTTCTTTCCTCAAGGCTGGTCCACTTCCCAAGAGGTTTCCCCTCCTCCCCTTTTTCTGTTAGGGCCTCTTCCTTTAGGTCGCTTCGCTCTTCCAGATCTCCATCTTCTTCGAATACCTCCTCCATTTGAGTGCTCGGAAGTTTAAGAGCCTGACCCACTTTCAGAATCGTGGATGAAAGATGATTGATCTTCTTAATTTCTTCGATCGAAATCCCACACTTCTTTGAGATCGAATAGAGGCTTTCTCCTTTCTGAACGACATAGGTTTCCATCTCTAAGAAGGCTTTTTTTGACATCCCCTCCATAGAATTGGGCCCTTTTTCTCCCTCCTTTTTGGCCAATTCGCCTCTTTTCGTTCCCCCCGGGGTAGGAATCAGAAGGGTCTGTTTAGGCCAGATTCTATCCCCTTTTAGAAGGTTTACCTTTTTAATAGCCTCAATGCTCAGGCCAAATGATTTTGAAATACTGTAGAGAGAATCACCCGGTTTGACCGTATATCTCTGCTCTGCCCATCCCTGCTGAACCCCTACCCATGAGAAAAGGATAACGAGCCCCCATCCCAAAAAAATCCCTCCTCTTTTCATACCATCCCTCCTCTTCGTATGGTTTATTTTTCAGGACGATCTTTCCACAGCATGGTGGGAGGATTAGACATATTAAAAGGAAATAAGATTGATGGTTATTTATATACAAAACTTGGGCTCAGAAGTCAAATATAAAAAGCAGGGATTATCAAGGGGCTAAAAATTCATTTGATTTCTCGGATGAATAAAATTATAATATTCCACAGTTAAATTAAATCATACCAAAAGGAGGTGAAGGGAAGATGAAAAAATCGATTTCAGTGATTCTTTCTCTGTGTTTGATCGCTTTGGTGATTGCCTCTTTCGTAGGTTGCGGAGCTGACATTAAGGCAGAAAATGAAAAACTCAAAGCAGAGAACGCCAACCTTAAATCAGACAATGAAAAATTGAAAATCGAAATCCAGAAACTCAAGGAAGAGCTCCAGAAGGCTGCAGAAAAAGAGGCAAGCATCGGTTCTCTTACCGCAGAGAATGAGGCCCTAAAAAAACAGGTTGAAGACCTGAAGGCCCAATTAGCCAAAAAGAAAAGATAGCCACCTCCTTTGAGACCCTTAAAAAGGGAAGCCCCGGTAATTGTGGGTTTCCCTTTTTTGGTTCGCTTCCTGCCTTATGAAAAAAAAGGGTTCCCATTCAAAAAAAAATCCTAAGAGGAGGTTAAAACGGACCTGGACCCTTTACCTCCTCTATCCCTTCTGTTTTCTCATCCTAATGGTATTTTTGGCAGGGACTCTTCTCTTCCTTTATTATTCCAGCACACTACCTGATTATAAACCCCTCAAGGAACGACGCCCCAATGCCTACTCCATTGTTTACTCTGAAGAGGAAGAGGTAGTGGCAAAGTTTTTATTGGATAACCGGATTCCTCTTCCGTATGAGCAGATCCCACCCCTTCTGGTCCAGGCCTTCCTGGCTGCTGAGGATGCCGAATTTTTTGAGCACCAAGGAATAGACTATAAAGGGATTCTTCGTGCAATGCTCAAAAATTTGATGGCGGGTAAGATTGTCCAGGGAGGAAGTACCATCACCCAACAGGTGACCAAGACCTTCTTTCTCACTCCCAAAAGGAGCCCCTTCCGAAAACTCAAAGAGATTGCTTATGCCTTTGGGTTGGAAAAAAACCTCACCAAGGAAGAGATCCTCTCCCTTTATCTCAACCATATCTATCTTGGAAATGGGGCTTATGGAGTGGAGGCCGCCAGTGAAAGTTATTTCAATAAAAGAACCCAACAACTCCACTTGGCGGAGATGGCGATGCTCGCAGGTTTGGTCAAGGCGCCCAGCCGATATTCGCCCGTTACCAATTTTAAAAAGGCAAAGGATCGTCAGGCCTATGTTCTTTCTCGCATGCTGGAATTGGGATTTATCACCCCGGAGCAGAAAGAGCGTGCCTTAAAGTTTCCCATCAAGGTCCAACCGAGAGAAGGCGCCTATTTCAGCAAAGCCCCTTACTTTACTGAATTCATCAGACACTATATAGAAAAGAAATATGGCAAAGAAAAACTCTACCAGGAAGGACTTAAAATCTATACCACCCTTGATCTCTCCCTCCAGAGGGCCGCGCAAAGAGCAATTGAAATGGGTCTAAGGGACCTAGATAAGAGACAGGGGTTTCGGGGTCCCCTCCATAGGCTCTCTGCCAATGAGGTTAAGGAACTCGATAAGAAAAAGAAGAGGGAGCTTTCTCCCCTTCCCCCCCATGAGATGTTTGAAGGAGTAATCCTCTCTAAAGACGATTCCAAAAAGCATTACACGGTCTGGGTTGAGGACCGAAAAGCCATTCTTCCCTATTCGGAATTGAATTGGGCTCTTAAAATCAAACCTTCACCCAATTTCAATCCAGGGAAAGTAAAAACCCCTGGAGACCTTCTCAAATCTGGGGATGTAGTCCTTGTAAAAGTAAAAGAGATTGGAAAGAAGGATCAATCCCCTCTCCTTACTCTTGAACAAGAACCTCTGGTTCAGGGTGCCCTTCTCTGTATGGACCCAAAAACAGGATATATCAAGGCTATGGTTGGAGGTCGCGACTTCAGCGAAAGCCAATTCAATCGAGCCATCCATTCCCGCAGACAGCCTGGGTCTGCATTTAAACCTTTTATCTATGCGGCTGCCCTGGAGAAAGGATATACCCCTTCTACGATTCTGATGGATTCTCCAGTCGAATATTCTGACCCAGATAGCGGGACCTATTGGGCTCCTAAGAATTATGATAAAAATTTTATGGGTCCCATTACTTTTCGAAATGCTCTGGCCCATTCAAGGAATGTGGTCACGGTTAAAATCCTTGAAGAGATTGGGGTGGGCTACGCTTTAAAATTCATTAAAAGACTGGGTATTGAATCGCCAATTAAAAGGGACCTTTCTGTTGCCTTAGGGACTTCTGGAGTCTCCATGCTGGAAATGGCCATAGGCTACTCAGTCTTTGCAAATGGGGGAGAGCGGGTAAATCCCATCTTCATTAAAAGGATTGTCACCATGAAAGGGGAGGTTCTTGAGGAGAACGACCCTTATGTAGGGATAGAGGAAACTGAAGAGGAGGAGGAATTAATTACTCCCCCTTCCCCTTTGGCAAAAGAAAGGGTGATTTCTCCTCAAAATGCCTTTATCATGACTCACCTCCTTCAGGGGGTGATTCAGCATGGAACGGGGCAGAGGGCAAAAATCCTTGGAAGACCCATTGCAGGGAAGACAGGAACTTCAAGTGACTATGGAGATGCATGGTTTATTGGCTATACCCCATCCCTTCTTGCCTGTGTCTGGGTAGGATTCGATGAGAAGGTCTCTCTGGGGAAAAATGAATCAGGGGCTCGGGCCGCCCTTCCTATCTGGATCTCATTTATGGGTTCAGCTTTAAGAAACATACCTTTTGAAAATTTCACAAAACCTGATGGAATCGTGATGATTAGAGTAAACCTCGAAACAGGGATGCCCGTCACAGAAGAATCCCAAGACACTATCATAGAGGCCTTCGTTGAAGGGACTTTCCCAGAGAATAAAGAGACAACTGAAAAGGGAGAGGCCACCTTGGGAACTCCAATCAAAGGATGGTCTCCAGAAAATCGACCTGCCATGCCCAACTATTAATCGTTTGGGAGGATTCAATGAACGAAGATGAACTGAAGGAGATACTCACGAAAGTAAAAACCATAGCGGTTGTCGGGATCTCACCGAAAGAAGACCGACCCAGTTATCGTGTTGCCTCTTACCTTCAATCCAAGGGATATCGAATTCTCCCTATTCGGCCGAATGGGGATACGATTCTGGGAGAGAAGGTCTACTCCAACCTCATGGAAATCCCTGAAGAGATCGAGGTCGATGTGGTGGACATCTTTCGAAAATCAGAAGAAGTCCCACCCATTGTGGAAGAGGCGATCCAGAGAGGGGCAAAAGTGGTTTGGATGCAGGAAGGAGTGATCTCTCCAGAGGCAGGGATGAAAGCGGAAAGGGCTGGGCTGAAGGTAGTGATGGACCGCTGCCTGAAGAAGGAGCACCAGCGTCTCCTCTGATTTCGGAATTCGGAATAAGGATTCCGCACTCCGCATTCCCCATTTCAATACCCCAGGATTGTCCTACGGCCATTATACCGTTCGGTATCGTATTGGGTCTTCACATCCACAAGGTTCAATTTCCCTACCGCCTCTTCAAGGGGAACAGAGGTGATCTGTCCATGGCGATAGCTTACCATCTTCCCAAAATCTTCTCTTACAATCAGATCCACGGCTGCGATCCCAAAATACCTTCCCATTCGGCGATCATAGGCACAGGGAACACCTCCTCTCTGAAGGTGACTCAAGGTGATGCTTCGCGTCTCAATCCCTGTAGTCTTCATAATTTCCCTGGCTAAATATTCTCCAATCCCTCCAAGAACCTTATGACCGAAACTATCCACTCCTTCATCTTTCGCAATCTCAGTTCCTCCTGAGGGCTTTGCCCCTTCAGCCACGACCACAATATCATAACGGGCTCCCTTCCTTCTTCCCTCCAAGAGGAGTTCGCTTACCTTTCCAAGGTCAAAATCATATTCAGGAATTAAGATGATATAGGCTCCACTCGACTCGCCCCCTTCGAGGGCCAACCAACCCGCATGTCTTCCCATGGTCTCCACGACAAAGATCCTTTTATGGGATCCTGCGGTCGTCCTCAGTCGGTCGATCTCCTCAGTGATCACATTGACTGCAGTCTCGAAGCCGAGTGTATAATCCGTTCCGGAGAGGTCTTTGTCAATGGTCTTGGGAATCCCAACGACCTTCACCCCTTCCTTATGAAGTTTATGGGCCACGCCAAGCGTATCCTCTCCACCAATGGCAACCAAATAATCAATGTGGAATCGTTCAATATTTTCAAGAACCATCTTGGATCGATCCTTTTGGGGGTCATAAGGGTTGGTCCGGGAGGTTCCAAGATTGGTCCCCCCATATCGGTCCCAGGTTCTTACCATCTCCTCGGTGAGGGGGATAACTCTGGGTCCTAAGAAGTCAGGATCTCCTTCTGGCGAAACCAACCCCTTCCAACCATCTCGAATCCCTAATACTTCGTACTCGATCCTTCTCCTCTTCCGGAGTCTGTCGTCAAGCGCGGTCTTCACCACCCATTTAATGGCTGGATTTAACCCTGCACAATCGCCTCCTCCGGTAAGCACACCTATCCTTCTCTTCTCCATCTTTCTCCCTCTTTGTGTTAGAGAATTCTTTTACAAAAGGTGATTCGGTCATTGCCTTCCCAGTAGAAATCTGGGACCCTTGCCACTTCCTGAAATCCTTTTTTGAGATAGAATTGGTGAGCCTTTTCGTAAGAAAAAATTGAAGAAGTGTCGGCGAGGATCATCCTTCCTTTCCTTTTTCTTATCTCTTCTTCTAAAAAATCGATAAGGCCCGAACCAATCCCCTGTCCCCTGAAATCCCGATCGACCACAATCCAGTAAAGGTCAAAGGTCCCCTGGGTCATCGGAACCGGTCCATAACAGAGGTAGCCTAAGGGCTGATCGTGAGCATTCACAAAACAGTGGATAAGATAATCCTTCTGATTTGGATCCTTTAATACGAGATCGATCAGTTCCATGGCTATGTTGACTTCTTCCGGAGTGAAGACCTCTGCACGAAGAAGCATTGAATGCAATATTGCTCGATCCTTTTGAGCTAAGGGTCGAATTTCCATCAAAGGATACTTTCCTATCTTCCTCTTTCGATCACCTTAATCAGGGTATTGGTAGAAAGGGTCTGTTGAATCTCCATCCCGTTTAGAAGGGCAACCTCTTTCATCTTCTCCTGAGGGAGGCCCAATGCCCGAAGTTGACTCTCAAGGGATTCCACTCTTCGAACAGTATGGAGTCGGATGCGATCTGGTTTAACATGGATTCTTTTGGGATCGGTTAGGTCTTTGAACTGGCGCATCGTATGGTCAAAGAAACCCTGATATCTCTGGAAACGCTCAACACTGGTCAGGCCGTGGAAGGCATAAACCTTCCTATCCTTTTCAATGAAATAGGAGAGCAATCGAAATACTCCTTTATTGGTCCGAATATCAGAGACCAATCGTTGGGAAGATAGTCCGTTGACTGAAACCGGTTCAGATCGAACCACGGTAGCCCCTGTCTTTGAGACAAATGACCTTACTGCCTCTCTTGAAGAGGGCTCTCCAGCAATAAAGAGCAACATCATGGCGTCCTGCCCCTCACTGACCATCTCCACTTGGGATGGCCTGTTGGTAAGTTTCCATTGAAGAGGTACGGGGAATTGAAATCGGAGTTGAGGATGAAAGAAGAGATTCTCGTCCACATATCCTTGCCGGGGATCGTCTCCATAGACCAGGCCATCAATCTCCCTCAGATAGCGATCTCGATCCACCCGATAATCCCTCAATCCCAATTTCGATTGCCATTCTTTGGCTTTCAATCTGACGGCCTTTACTCGGTCTTCTGGGCTGGGGTGGGTTGAAAACCATCCGGGAAGTCCACTTCGATCTGAACCTGGCTTCATCCGCTCAAGCGTCTCAAAAAAATGTGCGAACTGAGTAGCGTCATAACCCACCTTGCTTGCGTACTCGACTCCTAGGTCATCTGCTTCCCTCTCATTATCCCGGCTGAACCTGAGAAAAAGCATTCCTACTCCTAATTGGGCAAGGCTGGTAATAAGGGAAGAATCCAAAAAGATGGACCCTATCCCAAGACCGATCTGAGCCAGTTGGGCCTTGGTATATTGTTTGGCAGAATGTCGTGCAGTGATATGGCCGATCTCATGCCCCATGACCGAAGAGAGTTCTGCCTCGCTATTTAAAACCGATAGGATGCCACGACTAAGATAGACGAAGCCTCCTGGGACCGCAAAGGCATTGACCACAGAGGAGTCAATGATTTTGAATTGATAGGTAAGTTGGGGCCTGTGGGAGACCTTGGCCAATCGATGACCGATTTCGTTGAGGTAGACGGTTAATTTTGAATCCTCATAGATTCCATATTGTTTAATAATCTCAGCATCTGTTTCGCGGCCAAGTTGAACCTCATCCTTCTCGCTTAAAAACATCAATTCCTGCTTTCCAGTTACCGGGTTGACCGCACAGGAACTGAGTAATCCAATGAAACCAGCAAAAAGGAATAAAATGAAAACAAATCCCTTGTCCTTCATCTTGATTTTCTCCTATCTTTAAGAGGAGTTAACCTTTTGGGTTTTATCACTCCTTTGCTGGAGCCGGCGGGGGGATTTGAACCCCCGACCTACTGATTACGAAACTGTAACTCTACCGCTGAGCTACGCCGGCCTGTTCTTCCTTCGCTAAAGAATATTGTCTATTTTTTTAGCATGTTTTAAAATGACCGTCAATCTTGACCGAATTAAAATAGTGAGGGAACCTTTTGAGACGATTTCTCCCTTCCCTTTTGATAACGGCCGGAATCTTCACCCTCCTTTTTACTCAAATCTCCCTCGGCGATCTCTCTTCCCTCATGAAAAACCTTGATCCCTTCTGGGCAGTTTCAGGAATGGGAAGTTATCTTCTCTCCCTCTTCTTTCAGTCTCTTCGATACAGGTGGCTGATACGAACAAGGGCACTTCCCTTGTCAAAACTTTTCAGTATCTCTGTGCTCTATAACCTGTCCTTGATGATCCTTCCTTCCAAATTAGGGGAACTTGCTTATCCATATTTATTAAATAAAATCACCGAAACAACCCTTACTGAAGGGCTTGCTTCACTGATTGCCTTGAGGGGATATGATCTTTTGGTCCTCCTTATCTCCTTCCTCTTCTCCTCCCTCTGGGTTCAAGCCCTTTTTGAATTCGACCATTTCTTTACCCTCCTCTTTGTCTTGGTATTGACCCCCCTCATCTTCATTACATTCTTTTATATGACGACCCTCTTGATTGGAGGTGCAAAAGTTTTGAATAAGATTTCAAATTGGGTGGGACAAGGTCATCGCAAATCCATTCGATGGATTCAAAGAAAACTTCATGAGATAGCAGAGGATTTCTATGCCATTCGGGCAAGAAAGACCTATCTCCCTGTTTCCATTACCAGTCTTCTCTCTTGGCTTTCTGTCTTCTGGATGTTCTATGCTTTTATGAAAGGATTTGGAATTGATATCTCATTTTTAAAAGTGGTATTTGGAGCAACAGTTGCCCTCCTCATAAGCGTACTGCCCATTAGTGCCTTTGGAAATTGGGGGATATTGGAAGCCGGGTGGACAATAGGGTTCTTCATGGTAGGCCTTCCCAAGGAAAAGGCCATTGTGACAGGATTATGGGTTCATTTGGCAGTCTTTATGGTCTGTTCAATCCTCGGCTCCTTCTTTCTATTTACCCTTAAACTATTCCCTCTCTTTTTAGACAGAAAGAACGAAGATAAAAATAGATAAGCCCTTCCTCTCTTTCCACAACCAAAAATGAGAGAGAAGGGCTTTCGATTTGACGACCCCTTATAAAAAGGACTACCCCTCCATTTTTAGGATGATCTAAAACTGATTAAGCCCTTTGGGTCGCATTTCTTTTTGAAGCCTTTAGAGGGTTTAACTTAAAGTTATCTTCTTTAACTTCCCTTTTGATGTGAGTGGCGAAATTGCAAGGCCCTTTTGCCCATTTGATGGCAGGCTCACAGTAGGTCTTGCAATAATCTCCAGATGGATAGGAAACCACTCGGTCACACCCCTTGCAGGCCTCCACGATGGGATAACACCTCCCACCGTTGTAGGAACAGCCGTTCTTCTTCATGAAGATACATTCTGTCCCTACTTTGATGGTTTGACAAACCATGGCAATCTACCCCCTTTCCTCTTTAATTTTTTAACTATTCGAAATAATTAAGGATCCATTTTTTATCAACGAATCCAAAAAAAAGAGTCACCAAATTTGGCAACCCATTTGAGCAAATATTTAATTTATAATTTTTAATTTGTCAAGAAGCCTTATGAAAAATTTGACACTTCCCTAAAACTCAGTTATTCGTTTCGTATAAAAACTTAAAATTGGGATCCTCTATGGCCACTAAGAAACCTTATCCCCTGATCCTTTTAATCATTATTTTTTCATTCCTCACCACTAATTTAACCTCACGCTCCAATGGTCTTTGGGCTTCTTCAAGATTATCCAGGGTTTCTAAAAAGATGGAAACCCCTCAGTTCTGGCTCAAAAAAATCCAAAACCCCAACCAAACCCTCCTTTCCCTCGAACAGATTCAAAAAATGAATGAAGAAAATCTTAAAAATCCTGAACTCTATCTTTGCAAAGTGAGCGAGATGAAAGAGGGATGGACAAAAGAAGAGGTCCTTTCCCTCTTAAGAGAGGACTGGGAGGGATTCGGAAGAACCGATGAAGTCCGATACAATCAAAGGGGTGATCCTCTGAGTGAAACTTTTTGGAACGATTTAAAAGAGAATTTGAATCGGGAAGCCTTAGAAGAACCCCTCTTTGTAAGATTTGGCCTCATCGTGAAACGGACAGATATACGGGTGTTTCCAACCCAAGAGGCCTCCCTCTCCTCTCCTAACCAATTCGAATTTGATCGCTTCCAACATTCCTCTATCTCTCCGGGGGCACTGGTGGGGGTCTTTCACAGAAGTAAAGATAACCAATGGGTTTATACTCAGTGCGGCTTCATCCGGGGATGGATTCGAATCTCAGATGTGGCTATCGCCCGAACAAAGAGCGATGCCATTGAATATGACCAATGGAAAGATCGATGCGTCATCACTAATAGTTTCGTCCCGATCTATGGAGACCCTAACCTAAAAAAGAGACTCTTTACTGCCCAAATGGGATCCTCCTTTCCACTCCTTAATCCAATGGAAAAATCCCAAAGGGACCTTCCCTACTATGTGATCAAGGTTCCGCTTCGGGGGGATGACGGGTCCTTATTTTTTGACAAAGGATATCTCTCTAAAAAGGAGGGGGTTCACCGAGGATTTCTTCCCTATACTCAAGAAAACATTGCTCATCAGGCATTCAAAATGCTTCACGAACCCTATGGGTGGGGAGAGAGGTTTGGAGGAAGGGATTGCTCAAGGTTCATTATGGATATCTTCTCAACCTTTGGGTTTCAACTGCCACGTAACTCGAAACTCCAGGCCAGGATCGGAATTCCTCTTCTGAGAGAGGGAGAGGACCCTCCCAGGGGCATAAAGGACCTCTTAGATAAGGCTGTTCCTTTAGCCACGCTTCTTCGATTTCCGGGGCATATTATGCTTTACTTAGGAAAAGATAAAGGGAACTATTATGTGATTCACAGCCTCTATGGGATTCAGACGGTAGGAAGAGAGGGATTTAAAATGGAAAAGATAGGAAAGGTAGTCGTCTCCGATTTGAGTTTAGGAAGGGATGGGGTAAACGGTCCGATCCTTGACCGAATCACTGATATTCGAATTCTCGCCGGAAATCCTTGACAATTCCTTGAAAACGGATAGAATTTTAAAACTTAAATACAAGGAATTAAGTTTGAAGGTTTTGGTCACAGGAGCCACAGGATTTATCGGGAGCCATCTCGTAGAAGCCCTTCTTAAAAAAGGAATCCATGTTCGATGCCTTCTCCGAAACCCGGACAATCTGAAGTGGCTCAGGAACCTTCCAGTGGAAGTAGTGCAAGGGGACATCACCCATAAAGATTCACTGAAAGAGGCCGTAAAGGACGTGGATCAAGTTTATCATCTCGCCGGGGTAACGAAGGCAGTGAAAGAGAAAACCTATCTTGAAGTCAATGCGAATGGAACTAAGAACCTTGTGATGGCCATACTCGAAAAGAATCCTCGCCTCAAGAAATTAATCTACCTCTCAAGCCTGGCGGCTGCAGGTCCTTCTCGAGACGGAAGTAAAAAAGAGTCAGACCCCTGTGAACCCATCTCCCCTTATGGCCAGAGCAAATGGATGGGTGAGGAGTTCGCCCTTGCCTACGCTCATGAACTTCCCCTTCTCATCCTTCGACCTTCTGCGGTCTATGGTCCAAGAGACCGGGATATCTACTCCTTTTTCAAATGCCTCTCAAAAAGGATCCATCCCTGCCTCACAGGCCCCGCCCAGCATCTCAGCCTATGTTATGTGGAGGATCTGGTCCAGGCCATCTTGATGGCAGGAGAGGCCCAAACCAAAAGTGGTGAGATTTTCTTTCTATCCGATGGCCATAGTTACCGAATCGAGGAAGTCGGAGATACCTTTGCTCAGGTGATGGGGGTCAGTCCACTTCGGCTTCGATTGCCCAAAGAGATGATCTTTGGAATCGCCTTTTTTTCTGAATACCTATCCAGACTCTCAAAAAAACCTTCTCTCATCAATAGAGGAAAGGCCAGAGAATTGGTTCAAAGGAATTGGACATGCGATATCACCAAGGCCAAAACCATGCTTGGGTTTCGTCCCCAATTTTCCCTTTTGGAAGGAGCCCAATTGACCTTCAACTGGTATAAGAAAGAAAAATGGCTTTAACCAAGAAAATGAGGTGACCTTATGGATGTCTTCGAAAAATGTCAAAAAGTCCAGGAAACTTATCAAAAAATTAAGGAAAGTGGTCTTTATTTCTTCTTCAGAAAGATCGAATCCCCTCAAGACTCGGAAGTGATGGTCAATGGAAGAAAGGTGATCATGATCGGTTCGAACAACTATCTCGGCCTAACCAACCATCCCAGGGTAAAGGAGGCAGCGATTCAGGCGGTCGAGAAATTTGGGAGTGGGTGCGCCGGCTCACGGTTTCTCAACGGAAATCTTGAACTGCACGAGGAGTTGGAAAAGAAACTGGCCCGCTTTTTCAGAAAGGAAGCCGCCCTGGTCTTTGCCACAGGTTACCAAACCAACCTGGGAACCATCTCTGCCCTTCTGGGTCGAAACGATGTGGCCATCATTGATAAATACGATCATGCAAGCATCATTGATGGCTGTCGTCTCTCCTTCGGCCAGATAAAGAAATTCCGGCATAATGATATGAAGGACCTGGAAAAGGTTCTCGAGAGTACAAAAAATAAAGGACAGTTGATCATTGTGGATGGGGTGTTCAGCATGGAAGGAGACATTGTGGACCTTCCCCCCATTGTAAAATTAGCGAAGGCCTATGGGGCAAGGATCATGGTGGATGACGCCCATGGAATAGGAGTCTTGGGAAAAGGAGGCAGGGGAACCGCAGAGCACTTTGGTTTAGAGGATCAGGTCGATCTGATCATGGGCACCTACAGCAAATCCCTTGCGGCAATCGGAGGTTTTGTTGTAGGGAATGAGGAGGTGATTAACTATATCAAACACATCGGCCGATCCATGATCTTTAGCGCCAGCCTTCCCCCTGCACTGGTGGCCTCGGTCAATGCCGCACTGGACATCATTGAAGAGGAGCCCCAACTGAGAGAACAACTCTGGAGAAACACTCGGAAGATGCTCTCTGGCTTTAAGGCCCTTGGTTTTGACACGGGCTTGAGCGAAACCCCCATCATCCCCATCATCATCAAAAACGATCTAAAGACCTATGAGATGTGCAAACGCCTCTTCGAACAGGGTATTTTTGTGAACCCAGTGGTCAGTCCTGCCGTCCCTCCAGGGAGGGAGCTTCTCCGAACAAGTTATATGGCCACCCATACCGAAGAGCAACTGGATCGGGTGCTGGAGGCCTTTGAAAGGATAGGAAAACAGATGGGCTTGATCTAACGGAATTCAATGGAATGGCAAACCAAAACATCCATGTCGAAGAAGTAAAAAACAAAAAAGATCTGATCTCCTTCATCCGTCTCCCATGGGAAATCTATCGGGGTGACCGCTACTGGGTTCCCCCTCTCATCAAAGACCAACTTTACAAAGTAAGTCCAAACCACCCTTTTTATGCCCACGCTGAGATGAGGCTCTTTCTGGCATTTCGAGGAAGTAAAGTGGTGGGAAGGATCGCAGGGATCGTCGATCATGCCTATATCGAATTTCATCAAGAAAAGGTCGGGTTCTTCGGATTCTTTGAATCGATGGAAGATGAAGAGGTTTTCGAATCACTCTTTTCAAAAGTAAAGGACTGGCTGAAAAAGAGAGGCATGGAAAAGGCCCTTGGCCCGATGAACCCTTCAACCAATGATGAATGCGGGCTTCTCATAGAAGGATTCCAGTTCTCACCTGTCCTCATGATGCCTTACAACCCTCCCTATTACCCTTCCTTCTTGGAAAGACTGGGATGGAAAAAGGCAATGGACCTCTATGCCTATCGGATCGATAAATCGAGCCTTGTGGAGGGGCGGTTGTCCCGGATCACCGAATTGGCCAAGAAAAGGGAACCTGAGCTCTGGATTCGGCCTCTTAGAGTCCACCAGATCGAGGAAGAGTTAAAGACGATCAAGGAGATTTACAATCAAGCCTGGAGCAGAAACTGGGGGTTTGTCCCGATGACGGAGGAAGAGATTGATGATCTTGCCAAAAACTTACTCCCGTTGGCCATCCCTGAATTGGTTCTCTTTGTCTACTTGAAAGAAGAGCCCATTGGATTCTCAGTCGCCCTTCCAGATTATAATCAAATTCTCAAACACCTCAATGGGAAGATAGGTCTTTGGGGAGGGATTAAATCCCTCTATTACCGAAGAAAGATTAAGACCATTCGGATGATGCTTCTTGGAATAAAGCATGGCTTTCAAAAAAGGGGGGCGGAAGGCCTTCTCTATGCCGAGACAATAAAAAATGGGCTCCAGAAGGGATTTGAATCTGCTGAGTGCTCATGGATTCTTGAAAACAATCACCTGATGAAACACGGAATTGAATCTCTGGGAGGAAAGCATTACAAGACCTACAGGATTTATGAATCTCCTCTCTAAGGCTTCTTCCAGGCCTCGTAAAGACGGGGGGCAAGGATCATCCCCCCCAGGGCAAACCCTGCTCCCACAAGGAGATCAATCACATAGTGATACCTCAAATAGACGGTTGAGAAAATCAGGGCACAGATGAGGGGAAAAAGGATGTAAAAAAGAATCTTCTCATAACGATAGGCAAGGGCCAGGGTCATGAGCACAATCTGCGTATGGCCGCTGGGCATACAGTCCCTTTTATTATGCTCGAGGAGGTTTAATACATCCCGGACCACATCGGTAAGGAGGCTTCCTTCAAGGGGAACCGAATAGAGATGGGCCATGGTATAACGAGGGCCAATGGCTGGAAAGAGGATATAACCCACAAAGGAGGTGTAATAGCCGAAGAGCAGGATAAAGATGGAACGTTCCAATTCGGGGAACTTCTCTCTAAAATAGAGAACGGTGATGAGGCTCACGGGGATGAAATAATAACTCCCATAAGCAAAGGACATGAGGTCTGTGAGCCAGGGAACAATCCATCGCTCCAACCAGAGGGTGGGATGAACTCCAAAGATCAAGTAATCGATCTGAATCAACCAAGGATCAATATCCGGTTGAAGATACTGAATGAGATTTCCGAGAGATTCATAGATGAGGACCACAAAGAGGATGGGTGAAAAATAGTGAAAGAATCTTTTGACCTTTCCCCTCTCTCCCCGGTTAAAAGAAAGGTTTAGGATAAAGAGAAGTCCTAAGAGAAAGAGGTAGTGGAGGAGGAGAAACCGCCATTTGGGGATCTGACCTTGGAAGATAATGGAAACAAGGATTAACCCGATAAGAAAGAAAAAGGTAAGCCAGTGAAAAGGGGGCATGCGTCTCATCATTGGACAACAGGGATGAAGTTCTTCTTAACGAATTGATTTTCGGGTTTGAATTTTTACGAGTATTAGTTTAATCATTTTAGAGGATTCTGTAAAGAGGGGATTAAAATTTTTCCCTCTTTTTACGAGTTCGGATTTGATCATCTCTTTTGCCATCCCAATGAGGAGAGGAAAGATGCGTTATTCTCAATATTTTCTTCCCACGCTGAAGGAAGTCCCTTCGGAGGCTGAAGTCCCCAGCCACCAACTCATGCTTAGGGCAGGGATGATTCGAAAACTGACCTCGGGGATCTATCATTTTCTTCCTTTTGGATTGAGAGTGATTCAGAAACTCGAAGCGATCATTCGAGAGGAGATGAATCGGGCAGGTGCCCTGGAAGTCCTTCTCCCATTTGTTCAACCTGCAGAGCTATGGCAGGAAAGCCACCGATGGGAGGAGTATGGAAAAGAATTGGCCCGTTTTAAAGATCGTCATAATCGGGATTGCTGTCTTGGTCCAACCCATGAAGAGGTGATTACCGATATTGCCAGAAAGGAGATTCGTTCTTATCGTCAGATGCCCCTCAACCTTTACCAGATTCAGACCAAATTTAGAGACGAGATTCGGCCACGGTTTGGCGTCATGCGAGCCCGAGAATTCCTAATGAAGGATGCTTACAGTTTTGACGTAGACGAAAAGGGAGCGGACCAGAGCTATCAGAAAATGGTGGATGCTTACTGCCGGATCTTCAGTAGGTGTGGGTTAACTTTTAAGGTCGTGGAGGCGGAATCCGGACTCATTGGGGGCTCCTTTTCGCACGAATTTATGGTTCTTGCGGAAACCGGGGAAGAAACCATCGTCAGCTGCACCCAATGCTCCTATGCAGCCAATATGGAAAGGGCAGAGTTTAAAAGGCGAGAAAAAATGGATCAGCCTCTTCCCCTTAAACCCCTTCAGAAGGTTTTCACCCCAAATCAACGGACTGTGGAAGAGGTCACTCAGTTTCTTGGAGTCTCCCCTCAGGATTTGGTTAAAACCCTTATCTTTGAAACGGACAAAGACAGTGTGGCTGTTCTTGTTCGGGGGGATCATGAAATCAGCGAAAGAAAGTTAAAATCGGTTCTAAAAACTGAACGCCTTCAATTGGCAGGGGAAGAGAAGGTGGAAGAGATCACCCATGCTCCAAAAGGGTTTGCCGGTCCTCTGGGCCTCTCCATTTCCATTCTTGCTGATCTGGATATTCAACCCATGATGAATTTTGTAACAGGCGCCAATGAGAAAGATTATCACTTGATGAATGTAAATATGGGAAGGGATTTTCGAGTTTCTCAATTTGGGGATCTGAGGAAATTCTTCCCTGGAGACCTCTGCCCGCTCTGCGGGGGAGAGACAAGGATGGATAAAGGAATCGAAGTGGGCCATACCTTCAAACTCGGAACCAAATACAGTCAAGCCATGGGGGCGACCTATTTGGATGAACGGGGAATGGAAAGAGAGATTGTGATGGGCTGTTATGGAATAGGAATTGGAAGGACGGTGGCAGCAGCCATTGAACAGTTTTACGACAAGGATGGGATCGTCTTCCCGATGGCGATCGCCCCGTTTCAAGTCCTCTTGCTTCCAGTCAATATCAAAATAGACCTATTGAGAGAAACCGCTGAACAGCTTTATCACGATTTGACAAAGGAAAAGATAGAAGTGCTCTATGATGATCGAGAAGAAACTCCAGGGGTCAAGTTCAAAGATGCAGATCTGATTGGGATACCGTTAAGAATTACCCTTGGCGAGAGGAATCTAAGGAAAGGACTGGTAGAGATCAAAAAAAGAAGGACAGGTGAGGTCTCCTTGGTGAAAAAAGAAGAGGTCGTCGCCAAAATCAAGGAGATGGTGGCTCGGGAAATGACAGGCTGACCCCAAATCGTTCCCTAATCACTCGATTAAACCGAGGCCGATAGATCAATTCGAATGTCCCTTCCTTGCCGGGAAAGAAGCCAAGGGCAGCCCTTTTAACCTCCTCCACCATCTTTAAAGCCTCTTCGAGGGAAAGGTCATTTTGCTGGATGGAGAGAATGGTAAAATCAACCAGATAACGGAGAAAACGGACCTTTCGATTCTCTTCCCGTATCTCTCTCTCATCTAAGGTCATGGTCTCTCTCCCATGTCTGTTCATAGAATGGATACCAAAAATCCTATGAGTTGTAAAGGATAAATTTAAAGAAGTAATCCCCAATTGGGATGAGGGGTGAATGAATCTTAGAGATTTATCTCAGGCCTTTAGCCCCGATGGATCAGCCCTGAAGCCTGTCTGCCACAGGCAGGACTGAGTCCAAAAATTATCCATTGACAGGCTCTGCTCAACCTTTATAATATGATCCCATCGAGGGAGGGTTTTTTAAGGGACCTCTATGAAACAGCCTAAAGAAAGGATTATCTTTGCACTGGATGTCGAGCATTTTCGAGAGGCCCAGCACTGGGTAAATCTTCTTAAAGACCATGTTGGGCTCTTTAAAGTGGGCAAACAGCTCTTCACTCATGCCGGGCCTAAGGTGATCGATATGATTCGGCAGAAAGGCCAGAAGGTCTTTCTCGACCTGAAATTCCATGATATTCCAAACACGGTCTCCAAAGCCGGTGAGGAGGCGACCAAACATCAGGTCACGATGTTTAACCTTCACGCCCTTGGAGGATTTGAAATGATGAGGAAGACAGTTGAGGCCTCAAGGGCAGTGGCCAAAAGCCTTGCCATCCCCAGACCGATGATCCTGGCGGTCACCCTTCTTACCAGCATGGATGAGGGAACGTTAAAGGAGGTGGGTTTGAAGGGTCCGATCCTGGAGGCAGTCGGCCGTCTCGCTCTTCTTGCGAAGGAGGCCGGAGTGGATGGAGCGGTGGCCTCCCCCCAGGAAATCAGTATTATTCGAGAAAAATGTGGCAGGGATTTTCTGATTGTGACGCCTGGCATTCGCGCTCCCTCGGATAAAAAGGATGATCAGAAAAGAACCCTTTCCCCCAGGGAGGCTATTACGGCAGGCGCAGACTATCTAGTCATCGGGCGTCCCATTCGGGAGGCTAAAGATCCCATTGAAGCGGTTCAGAGGATTATTGAAGATATCTCCTGAGTTGAAAACACTAAACCCTAAACTCTAAACCCTTTATGTCTCCAATCATTTATGGCATTCACCCTGTTGAGGAAGCACTCAAATCAAACCTCCCCATCCAAAAAATCTTTCTCGGAACACAAAAACCTTCTTCCACCTTACAAACGATCCTTGAGATGGCCCACAAAAAGGGGATTCCTGTTGAATTCACCCCCAGAGAGTCTCTTGAAAGGATGAGCGAGGGAGGCGTCCATCAAAACATCGTGGCTATGGTTCAGGAGTTCTCCTATGCGGGGTTGGAAGAGATTCTCTCTCGCTGTAAGAAGAGGGGCGCAAAGGCCTTGCTTTTGATTCTGGATGGGGTTCAAGATCCGCAAAATTTTGGCTCCATCATTCGGACCTCTTTAGGATTGGGAGTGGATGGCATCCTGATTCCAAAGGACCGGGCGGTAGGGATTACCTCCGTGGTGGTGAAAGCCTCTGCAGGTGCCATCGCCCATCTACCCATTGGACGGGTGGTCAATATTGCAAACACCATCGGGCACTTAAAAAAAGAAGGCTTCTGGATCTATGGGGCTTCTGGGGAAGCCAAGGATCGTCTTTATGACCTCGATCTCAATCTTGACCTTGCCGTGGTCCTCGGCGGAGAAGGAAAAGGGATACGGCCTCTGGTAAAGCAGAGATGCGATCGACTCTTTTCCATTCCCATGAAAGGCCCTATCTCTTCGTTCAATGTCTCTGTGTCGGCTGGAATCATCCTTTATGAGGTGATGAGACAGAGGGCACTCCATAAAAACCTCATGGATAAAGGTAAGGAAGAGGATAGGGAGGCTTCCTAATGATCTCCATTCAAAGACCTGGACAATCCCCCATCGAGATCGAATATCTCCTGATAGATTTTGAAGGAACGCTTGCTTCAGATGGGCGGGTCCATCCCAAGGCCAAAGATAAGATCAATCTCCTTTCCAAACGAACCAAGATCACCATTTTAGCGAAAGGAGAGAAAGAGAAGGTTGAAGAGACTCTCAGAAGAGTCAAGGCAGAACTCTATTTTGTGAATGAGGAAGAGTCCGCTTCTCAGAAGTTAGAGTTGTTGTTAAATTTAGGGGCTTCAAGGACTGCCGTCATTGGCAATGGAATGGATGACATTCGGATGATGAAGGAAGCAGGTCTGAGCATGGCCATCATTGGAAAAGAAGGCACATCAGGAGAACTCATCCAATCCGCACACCTCATCTTTACCAATATGGTTGACGCCCTCGATTTTTTGCTGAAGCCCCTTCGTCAAAAGGCCACCCTTGGCCGTTAATTTTACTCTTTTTATAAAGAAGGAGAATTAAGAGCGGTAGGAGGCGTTGATCTTGACGTAATCAATGGAGAGATCGGTGGTGAGGAGAGAAAACTTCCCATTCCCCTGATGAAGATCTACAATCACCTTAAAAGATCCCTTTTTAAGCACCCTTTCAGCCTTTTTTTCTAAAGGAGGTCCAACCCCCATCCCATTTCTCACGATGGGGATCCTATCAAAGAAAATGTCTATCCGATTGGGGTTGATTCGGGCACCGCAGTGCCCAAGGGCACAAAGAATCCTTCCCCAATTTGCATCCTCTCCAAAGAAGGCGGTTTTTACCAGGGGCGAGTGGGCAATCGCATAGGCAGCTTTTTTTGCATCTCCCTGGGCCCTTGCTCCCTGAATGGCAATCTCTATCAATTTCGTTGCACCCTCTCCATCTCCTACAAGGCTTCGGGCCAACTTCTGACAGACTTCAATAAGGATGGATTGGAAGGCTTCCATCTCTCGGCCCAGGCGATCCAATAGAGGGTTGCCTGCCTTCCCATTGGCTAAAAGCAATACAGTATCATTGGTGCTGGTTTCACCGTCAACCGTTATTCGATTAAAAGATTGTTCAGCGGCCTCCTTTAACATTTTTTTCAGGAGAGGTGCCCCAATATTTGCATCGGTAACCAGAAAGGAGAGCATGGTGGCCAGATGGGGGCGAATCATCCCTGCTCCCTTGATCATCCCGCAGAGTTTTACCCTTCTCCCCTTAATCTTGCAGGTTGCCACTTCCATCTTGGGACGGGTATCGGTGGTCATCATAGATTCTACTACCTCCGCCCAACCCTCCGGAGAGAGGTTCCCCACCAATTCTGGAATCTTTCTTAGAATCTTTTCCACTGGCAAAGGAGTCCCAATCACTCCGGTTGAGGCCAAAAGGATATGGTTTTGAGCGATTTTCAATTCCCTGGAGAGAAGGGAAGATATCGTATAACAGGCTTCTAACCCCTGCGATCCTGTGCAGGCATTGGCATTTCCACTATTTATTAGAATCGCCTGGCAGAGGCCTTGTCTTATCCTCCTCTGATCGACTAAGACAGGAGCAGCTTTGACTCGATTCGTTGTAAAGAGGCCTGCAGCCTGGGCTGGCGCTTCAGAATAGATCAGGCCCAGATCCTTCTTTCCATCCTTTTTGATCCCTGCGGATATTCCGGAAAAAAGAAAACCATCCACCTTAAATCGTGAATCCTGAGACATGAATTGTGATTCGTGATAGGACAACTTTAAATTTTTCTCCTCTTCCGCACTCCCTGCCCACAGGCGAAACCCGAAGAAATTCGAAATCTAAAATCATTACGCTCTGGCCTCTTCCTTCAACAGACAGCACTTCTTATACTTTTTACCACTTCCACAGGGACAGGGATCGTTTCGACCCACTTTTCTCCCCTCCCGGCGAACCGTTGCAGATCCCCCCTCCTCTTGATCATTTCCCCTGTTTAATGGAACCTCCCCACGGCTCATGATGAAGGTCTGCTTCCGAGGAACCTGTACCTCTTTTACCTCCTGCCGGGCGATCTGAATGGCAAAGAGTTTCTGAAGGGTATCCTTCTTTATCCGATCAAGCATTTCGAGAAACATCTGGTAGGCTTCTCGTTGATATTCAATCTTAGGATCTTTTTGACCATACCCTCTTAGCCCTATGCCCTCCTTTAACTGGTCAATCCCAAGGAGATGGTCTTTCCAGTGGTGATCGATCGACTGGAGCATGATCACCTTTTCAAGATAGCGGAGCATCTCCTCCCCAAATGCCTCTTCCTTTTTCTGGTAGACCTCCTTTGAACTCTGGAGGATCGCTTCTTTTAATTGTTCACGGTTTAGCCCATCTGGGTTTTGAGAAGGAAGGGACCATCGGAAAGAAAACTGCTGATAGAGGGCATCCTGAAGCCCTTTCAGATCCCAATCCTCAGGATGAACCTTCTCATCGGTATAAAGGTCGACGATACTTTCAACCTGCTCCTCCAACATCTCCATCACAGATTCCTTCAAATCCTTACTGGCCAGGACCTCCCTTCGCTGAGAGTAGATTACCTCCCTCTGTTTATTCATCACATCATCATATTCCAGAAGGTGTTTCCTTATCTCGAAATGTTGGGCCTCAACTCTCCGTTGAGCATTTTCAATCGCCCGGGTCACCAGTTTATGCTCAATGGGTTGATCCTCTTCCATCCCCAACCGATCCATGAAATGTGAAATTCGTTCCGAGCCAAAAATCCTTAAGAGATCGTCCTCCAAGGAGAGATAGAAGCGTGAAGAACCAGGGTCACCCTGCCTCCCAGCCCTCCCCCTCAACTGATTATCGATCCTTCGAGCTTCATGTCGCTCGGTGCCCAACACATGAAGCCCTCCCAGCTGAACCACCTTCTCCTTCTCTTTTTGACAGATGCTCAGGGCCTTCTCGTAAGCCTTTTCCAATTCCTCTTGACTCCCCCCCTCCTCTACCATGGTTTTGGCCAGAAATTTCGGATTCCCACCAAGAAGGATGTCCGTCCCTCTCCCTGCCATATTGGTGGAGATGGTCACCGCCCCAACCCTTCCGGCCTGAGCAATGATCTCAGCCTCCCTCTCGTGGTGTTTGGCATTGAGGACATTGTGAGGGATTCCCCTTCTTTTTAGCATCTGGCTCAATCGTTCTGATTTTTCGATGGAGATGGTGCCCACCAGAACCGGGCGACCCAATTTGTGGAGTTCCTCGATCTCCCGAACCACGGCTCGAAACTTCTCCTGTTCGGTTTTGTAGATCACATCAGAATAATTGGTCCGGATCAGAGGCATGTTGGTGGGAATAACCACTACATCAAGATTATAAATCTTTCTGAACTCCGCAGCCTCTGTATCTGCGGTTCCGGTCATCCCGGCCAGCTTCTGATACATTCGAAAATAATTTTGAAAGGTAATGGTGGCTAAGGTCTGATTCTCATTTTCAATCCTCACATTCTCCTTCGCCTCGACAGCCTGATGGAGCCCATCGCTCCATCTTCGGCCGGGCATGAGCCTTCCAGTGAATTCATCGACGATGATAACCTGGCCATCCTTGACCACATAATCCACATCTCGTTTAAAAAGGGTGTGGGCTCTTAACGCCTGGTTGACATGATGGAGGATCTCAATGTTTCGAGGGTCATAAAGGTTTTCCACGTGAAGGAGTTTCTCCACATGGACTACCCCTTCTTCGGTTAAGAAAGCGGTATGGCTCTTCTCTTCAATCTGATAATCTCTCCCCTGCTTGAGGTTTGGGATAATCCGATTAATCTTGTAATACTTGTCTGTCGATTCCTCAGCAGGACCTGAGATGATGAGAGGGGTTCTCGCCTCATCAATCAGGATGCTATCGACCTCATCGACAATCGCATAGTTTAACTCCCTCTGGACATAATCCTCGAGACTGAATTTCATATTATCCCGAAGGTAGTCAAACCCAAACTCATTGTTTGTTCCATAGGTGATGTCACAATCATAGGCCTGCTTCCGCTCCCGATCGTTCATCTCATGGACAATCACTCCCACGGAAAGGTCAAGGAATCGATAGATGGCTCCCATCCAATCCCGATCCCTTTTGGCAAGGTAGTCATTGACAGTCACAATATGCACGCCTTTTCCCGTAAGGGCATTCAGATAGGCAGGCAAGGTGGCCACCAGAGTCTTCCCTTCTCCTGTCGCCATCTCTGCAATCTTTCCTTCGTGGAGAACAATTCCACCAATCAACTGAACATCATAATGGCGTTCTCCTAAGGTTCGCCTTGCTGTCTCTCGGACGACCGCAAAGGCCTCTGGAAGGATCTCATCCAGAGACTCTCCACGACTGATTCGTTCTTTGAACTCAGAGGTTTTTGCCCGGAGTTGATCATCCCGGAGAGGACGAATCTTTGCCTCCAGTTGATTGATCCTCTGGACAATGGGCTGAATCCTCTTCAGTTCCCTCTCGTTCTTGCTTCCAACGATCTTCTTAATCAAGGTCCCAATCATAAAAATTCCATTCACCTGGGAGGGTTAATATTATGCGTGTGTGAAAATTATATAATGTAGGGTTACCAGTTTCAACTTATTTAACAGGGTCACCCACGAACCATGAAAATCCCCCTCATCACCACCCTCTCCCCCTGAGACTGTGTTGGAATGTCATTGCGAGGGAGCAAAGCGACCGAAGCAATCTCTTTTTGGATTGCCACGCTCCCTCCGATCGCTCGCAATGACGAAAAGGGGGTTCCAACACAGCTTCTTTGGAGCGAGGTAAAAGTGAGGGAAAAGCTCTATTTTCTACTTAATAAAAAAGCCCGATGAAGGAGTCCTCCACCGGGCTTTGATTCTTTCTCAAAAATTCAATTGAGAATATATCGCATCGGGTTGACCGGAATGCCATTCAGCCTCACCTCATAATGAAGATGAGGACCGGTGGTCTTTCCGCTCATCCCTATTTCAGCGATCTTCTCCCCTCTTTTCACCTTTTGCCCTACTTTAACAAAGACTTTATTCAGATGGCTATACCGGGTGATCATTCCAAATCCATGCGAAATCACTAGAACCTTTCCATGGACCCAGTCACTTCCGATATCTGAAATGATCCCATTCGCTGGGGCAACGACAGGGGTTCCCACCCGATTGGAGATATCGATCCCTTCATGCATCTGGGTCAATCCAGTGAAAGGATTCGTCCGAAAACCAAACCCTGAGGTTACCCAGCCCATCACTGGCCAGATCGAAGGCGTATGGGCAAGCACCTCCTTTTTGGTTTGCAGTAACCGTTCAAGTTCAGAAAGGCTTTCCTCCCGGTGAAGGGCTTCGGATTTTAACCTTTCCACATCTCCTTTCATCTGCTCAATCAGACCCTTCTCGTCCTGCTCTGCTCTCAATCGCTCTCGAATATCGGAGGGAGAGGGCCCTCCCATTCCTAAAAGAGAAGTGGTCTCCTGCCCTTTTTCTAAATTGGCCAGAATCCGTATCTTTCTGTCAAACTCCTTCAGTTTGGATAACTGTCTTTCTAAGTCTTCAATTCGCGCAGAAAAGAAATGAATTTGGGACTTCTGAGCCTGGGTCTCCTGGCGGAGTCGGTTCAATTCAAAGGCCTTCTTTTTAATCTGAATATAGTCACAGAAAAAGAAAGTGGTCGATAAAAAGGCAAAGGCGATGAGATAAAAACCGATCTTAACGGTCTTTCGGTGGATTTTAAAACTTCGGGTCTTGGAGGTTTTATGGCCAAAGATTAAGATATTAAAATAGTCCTTTTCCAAAACGACCTCCTTGCTTCCTCACCCCACCAGGAGGACCCCCCTGAAAAGGCCTCTATTTTTTTACCAAACTTAGAATCGCCTTGTCAAGACCTTTTTAGGAGATTTCGGGAAAACACAGAAATCTATGATTCCACTGTTTATAAAATGACACCAGCGATTGGAAACCTCTTGGAAATTAAAGAGAAATCTATGGAATCATTTTTTGAAATCTTTGGTATCAGAGAGCGAATAAGGAGTTTTTCAGACCCCTTTAATTCATAAGTATCCCTTTTCCTTGGAGAATTGGACCATGGGCAAAGGATCTATTCCCCCAGGCGATGGGTCTCGATTGTAAGATTGGAGAGGGTTCCGATAATTTTTCTTGACAAAAAATTTGTAATTTGATATGAAAATCATATCATAGGATTAAAATTATGGCCTACATCAATAAGAAAAAATTGGCCGATTCGGTTATTGAAGAAATAAAACGGATGATTAAGAGTGGCGAAATCAAGGAGGGAGAAAAGCTTCCTAATCAAAACGCCTTTGCAGCGCAGTTAGGAGTAAGTCGTACCTCTCTCAGAGAAGCATTAAGTACTTTAACCCGTATCGGGGTCATTGAACAGAGACCTGGCTATGGAACCGTTCTCCGCTCCCGCATTCCCGCCCTCTTTACTGAACATCTCACCCCTCCCCTTATCTCCGACAGAGAGGCGACCATCGAATTGATTGAGGCAAGGCAATTTATAGAAATCGGGACAGTGGAGTTATCTGTAAAGAATATAACCCAAGAACAGATGAACGAAATGGGATTTCTGATCAAAGAAATGGTCCAATCCCTCAAAGAAGGAAGAATTGATGATTATATCGAACAGGATATTGCTTTCCACTTTTTGATCGCTAAGGCTTCCCATAACCGTTTCCTCATCAACCTCTTTGTAACGATTCGGGGGTTTATGGAACAGTATATGCGGGAGTCCTTTCATCTCTTGCCCTATATGTTAGAAAGGTCTTTAAATTTCCACAAAAATATCTATCAAGCGATTAAAAGTGGAAGTCGTTCAAAGGCAACTCTATATATGAAGAAACACATTTTAGATATTCAAAGAGCCATTCAGAAGTATTATCGCGATGAGGAGCAGAAAATAAAAAGGGAAATCAAGAAATCATAAAGCCTTCCTGAAGGAATACCCGACCGATAAAATCCTATTCACAAAATCATGGGAGGGAGGAACCATGAAGAAGAAGCTAACCCGTTTTGACCTTCAAGAAATGAAATCATCAAAAAAGAAGGTGGTATGGATCACGGCATATGACTATTGGACAGCTCAATTTGCTGAGCGGGCGGGTATGGATATGATTCTGGTTGGGGATTCTCTGGGAATGTGTATCTATGGGTATGAAGGGACAATTCCCGTAACCATGGATCAGTGTATTTGGCATTCAGAAGCCGTCCGCCGAGGAGCCCCCAATACGTTTGTGATTGGGGATATGCCTTTCCTTTCCTATCAAATTAACTGTGATGAGGCTATTCGTAATGCTGGCAGGTTCTTTAAAGAGGCCCGAGTGGATGCAATCAAACTCGAAGGGGGTCGAAGGGTCTGCCCTCAAATTAAAGCCATTGCCGACGGGGGGATGTTAGTGATGGGACATATTGGGTTAACTCCTCAGAGTTCAGGCCAATTAGGTGGATTCAAGGCCCAGGGCCGAACCGCAGAGTCTGCTCTTGAGTTAATCGAGGATGCCAAGGCAATTGAGCAAGCGGGAGCTTTTGCTCTTTTAGTGGAAGCCGTTCCTCCGGAAGTCTGTAAAATCATAAGGGAGGAGCTAAAAATTCCTGTTTACAGTATCGGCGCAGGTATCGATGCAGATGGTCAGCTCATGATTGTCAGTGATGTTCTTGGAATCTTTCAGGCATTTACGCCAAAATTTGTAAAAAAATATGCAAACCTTGGAGAAGAAACCTTAAAGGCCTTACAGGCTTATGCCAACGATGTAAGGACCGCTAAGTTTCCGGAAGCTCAACATACTTACAATATGATTGAAGGAGAACTTCCAAAACTAATGGATATTCTCAAAAAGTAGTTTAATATTAATTTGCTTTAATCACGTCCTCTCTTATTAAGGGGATAAACTAAGAAAGGAGTTAAATGCGTGTCGATCAAGAAAAATGTATAGGTTGCGGTCAATGTGTGAGTTATTGTCCGGTCGGAGCGATTCAACTCTTCGAGGATGAAAAAACCCTAAAGAAAAAAAGGGCGAACATTGACGAGGATGAGTGTGTTGAATGTGGGGTTTGCCTCAGAGCCCAAGTATGCAAACCTCAGGCCATTTATCTCCCTGACCTTCAATGGCCAAGGGTGGTTCGTCGTGCTTTTAGCGACCCTATGGTAGAACACAAAGAAACAGGAGTTCCAGGGCGAGGCACCGAGGAAATGAAGACGAATGAGGTCACTGGTCGTTTTAAAAGAGGTTCATGGGGAATGGCTGTTGAGGTGGGGCGGCCTGGAGTGGGAGCAAGGCTTTGGGAACTGGAAATGATCGCCATGGCCTTAGCAGAAAAAGGAATTGTTTTTGAGCCAAGAAATCCAGTCACTTTTTTATTTGAGAATGTAAAGACTGGAAAGCTAAAACCGGAGTTAAGAAATGAGAAAGTTCTTTCGGCAATTATTGAGTTTGAAGTAAAACCTCAACAGCTTAAAGGGGTTCTTCAACGATTGAGGGAAATCTCAGATCAAGTAGAGACCGTTTTTTCGGTAGATTTAATATCCTTTCCAGAGGAAGAAGAGAAAGGCCCGGCGATAAAAACAGCAAGGGAAATGGGATTTCCTGTTTATCCAAACGGAAAAGTAAACCTGGGACTTGGGAGAACTTTAAACCAAAAAACTGAAAGGAACCCTTGATGACTCATACCCTTCACCGAACTGGAGATATTGAGAGTTTAAAAGAAGATTTTGTTATGCTGACCCACGTAGCCCGAGGATATAATGATGAGGGGGCGGGTGAGCGATTAAAACAGATGGCAGAAATTGCAAGGAAATACACGGATCTCAATTATGGGGATTGTAAGGTTGCCAATCAATTTATGATGCCTCCTGAAGAGATCATGAATAAACATACTGTCGGTTGGCAGGTAGTATTCAAAGATAAGGAAAGTCTCATTGCTTGTATGAAAGAGTTAAAAGAAAAAAATATTGGAATTTCAGTGGTGGTTTCAGGTTTATTTGATGAGGTGTTTGAGTGTTGCCAAAAATCTGAAATCACCCCTCCTTTGATTGAATTTGCCTTAGGGATTCATGGGAACAGAGATAAAATCTGGCCAGCAGAAATCCTCGATTTTATCACCATGTGTGGTCATGGGCTGGTTTCTGGTCACCTTGTTAAGAAAATGGTTGAGGAGATCAAAAAGAAAAAGATCACAATAAAAGAAGCCTCCATCGAATTGGCAAAGCCTTGCCTTTGTGGGGCTTTTAATCCTCATCGGGCAGCCAAGCTTCTTGAGAAATTGGTCGCCCCGTGAGGATATTGGGCCTAAGGAATCTTTAGGCAAAGGTTATTTTCAAATGATCTAAATTGACTTTTTTACCCATCCTCTTTGGGAAGAAGAGAGTTGAGGAGGCAATGATGGCAAAGAAAATTGGAATTATTGGACTCGGTCGTTGTGGAATGCCTGCGGCCGAGAAATATATTGAAAATGGCTATCAAGTTTTTGGGTTCGCCAGGAGGCCTGAGGTAATAAAAAAATTTCAAGAAATGGGTGGGATTCATGTGGAAAACCCTGCCGCCGTCGCCCGAAATGTAGACACAGTCATCATCATGGTTTTAAATGATCCTCAGGTAATGGAAGTGGTCACAGGACCAAATGGAATATTAGATGAAGCCCATGACAACCTGAAGGTGATTGGCATGTCTACCATCCGTCGTGAAAATCAAGAATGGGTGGCTCAAAAATGCCAAGAGAAAGGGGTTCAGTTTATTGATTGTCCTTTTACAGGTGGACCGGCCAGGGTGAAGGCAGGGACCCTTACATTAATTGTGGCAGGGCCGACCCATCTGGTGGAAACATGCCGGCCGACTCTCGAGGTAATTGGTAAAATCCATCATGTGGGCGAGAGGATTGGTATGGGCCAATCGGTAAAGCACTGCAACCAACTCTTAGTGTGCGTCACTCATGCGGCGGCCATGGAGGTCATTTTGATGGCAAGAAAGCTTGATTTAGACCCCGCAATGGTTTGCGACATCGTCGGCAAAGGGATTGGTGGGAGTGATTATTTCCGTCTCTTAACCAAAAGTATCCTTGAAGATGTCCCATCACCGGGTGGACTTGGGCAACTGGCCAAGGATATTGGTATCGTTATCAATACGGCCCATAACCTTAAAGTACCTCTTTATACGGCCACCTCTGCTTACCAATACTTCATGGCTGCGATTTCCATGGGATTAGAAAATAGGGACGGTGCAGACACCATGAGGGTTTTAGAGCGTATTACGGAACCGTAAGGGATGTCTAATGGACCGTATTCTAATTAAAGGAAAGCGGATTATTTGGCGATTAGACTCCCCTCCTATCGAGGACGGGGTGATCCTCATTGAGGGAGAGCGGATTAAGGCGGTCGGGCGCAAAGAGGAAGTCAAAATAGAGGGAAGAATTACAAATATCGATTTCGGAAACCTGACCCTCCTACCAGGGTTAATCGATTGTCATAATCATCTCTCACTCGATGCTACACTGGAAAATTATCTCCATCGAATGGAGGACAGCCTCCCTGAACTGACGCTTAGAGCAGTGGCAAAAATGGCTGTAGACTTACAGTCAGGGGTAACGACTTCACGTTGCCTGGGGGATAAAGGTTTTCTCGATGTCGAATGTAAAAAGGCTATCCATTCGGGTTTATTAAGGGGTCCTCGTCTCCTGGTGGCCACTAGAGGAATCCGTGCCGTTCATGGACATGGTTTTGTCGGTTACCCTTTTAATGGAGTGGAACAAATTCGAAATGCAGTCAGGGAGAACATCGCTGCAGGTGCGGATCTCATTAAAATCTATATCACTGGAACGTTACGAAGCCCTAAGGGCATCTCCAGTTACTTGTCTGAGGAAGAGATTCGGACAGCAGTGGAGGAGGCCCATCGAGTAGGAATTCCCGTGACCACGCACTGTATTGGTGGGATCGGTTTGGATTGGGCCATAAACCTTGGGGTCGATTTCATTGAACATGGTTATTTTCTGACAGACCAACAGATTGACCTTCTCATCAAATCAGAGAGGTGGTTAGTGATGACCCCCAGCGTTTTTTTAAACGATGATCGAATTAAGAACCTTCCTTCTCCTCTTGCTGAAGGCCATTTAGCCCAGCGAGACGAAGTCACCGAAAAAATGCGAAAGGTGGTTAGATCAGGGGTTAAATATGCAGTGGGTACCGATGGGTTGCATGGCGGCTTGGCCCAAGAGATTAAATACCTGGTCGATTTAGGGGCGACTCCAAGCCAGGCCTTAATGGCGGCCACGTCTCATGCTGCCAAAGTCTGTGGAGAACAACCCAGTATTGGAACCCTCGAAACAGGGAAATTTGCTGATATTCTTGGTATAGAAGGTAATCCGTTGGAAGATATTGGGACACTCAAAAATGTTAAGACGGTGATTTCCCGCGGTAGAGTCGTCCGCTTAGATGGGGAATTAAGATAAAAGGGGGAATCATCATAAAGGAGGAGGACCATGCAATATTTTGTATCCAAAGTAACTCCAAAAACGATTCTAATTATGTTTGACAGGGACGACCTTCTTCTTGAAGGCTTACAGGAGGTAGTAAAGAAAGAGGAAATTGATACGGCTGCAATCACAGGAGGAATTGGTTCTTTACAAAGAGTCCATCTTCACACGATTACAAACACCGGCATTCCTGTAATAGAAAAATTCTGGAATTTTACTGGTCCCATCGAGCTGGCCAGTGTCCAAGGCTCTGTCATTGGAGGTGATCCTCACGTCCATATCACTGTATTCGATTGGGATAGCAAAGCGATTTATATAGGACATTTAGAACCCGGCAGTATCGTAGCCTATCGGGCTGAAATAAGTTTGACTGTCCTCGAGGGAGTAAAGACTGAGAGGTATACTGATGAACAAGGAAACTTTCGCATCAGGGGTCGCTAAATCTCTCTCTTGTAGCCCATCAACCCTTAACCTTAAAGGGTTAAACCCTTATCGAAAGGAGGTGAAAAAGACTTAAAACTCTTTAGAAGGAAACGTCAAGTCGGAGGAAATTAAGAAAGAGGAGGTTAATGTTTACAGGACTATTCTTTAAAAGAAAGGGGGAATCGGAATGGAAAGGATTTTGAAATTTTTTTGTACGATTGGGTTGATAGGTATTTTCATCTTTATTTGGAGCGGCCCATCCCAGGCACAAATTAAGATTGGGGCCATGTTCAGTATTACGGGAGCCGGCGCTCCAGTGGCGAAGATTCAACTTGATGGCGTTAAATTAGCAATCAAGCAAGCAAACGAAATAGGAGGGGTGATGCTTGGAGGGAAAAGGGTTAAGGTGGAACCGGTGATAAGGGATGATGAAACGAAACCCGATGTAGGGGTTCGAAGGTTCCGGGAGTTAAATGAAGAAAAGATTCTGCTTGTGGTCGGTGGAACCTTTGCCCATGTAAGCCAAGCCATCAATGAGCAAATCCGGGAAGGCCAAGCATTATTTATGGCTCCTAACGGGGTGGAGGAAAGCATCTTCCGTAAGGATAAGAAGGCCCCCTATTATATCTCAACTCTCGGTGCGGTCGACGGAATAGGAAGGATGTGTGCGGATTATGTAAGTAAAACTTACAAACCCAAAAGTGTGGTTCTCTTTCTCCCAGATTATGCCTATGGTCGGGGGGCCGCAAAGGGGGCCCATAAAGTCTTTAGCACCAAATATCCCCATATCAAGGTCACGGAAGTCTGGTCACCTGTTGGAACTCCTGACTTCACTTCCTATATCATCAAGATCAAAGAGATGAAGCCTGATGTGGTGATGATGGGCCATTGGGGTGCGGATGCCATCAATGTTCTAAAACAGGTTCACGAACTTGGGTTGAAGAAAGATGCCAAGCTTTTCTTCAACTGCATTATTAACGCACAGGCTGTTGGAGTCCCACCCGAAGCCCTCGAAGGGGTCACTATGGGATGGTGGTGGTACCATGATTTGAAAGGTCTGAAAGATGTTGAGACAGTTAGGGCCGTGGAGAAATTATCAGAGGTTTGGAACAAAGAGTATGGTGAACCCCCGGACCCATTTGCGGTTTATGCCTATCTTGGCGCACAACAAATTATCCGAGGGATTGAGCTTGCCAATTCTCTCGAACCAGGCAAGGTCTATAAGGCGCTTATGGATAAACCTGATTTTATGAGTGTGAAAGGACCAGCCACCTGGCGAATCGATGGGAGGCCCTCTTATAAATATGCTTATTTTATTGTAGATGGGAAATCTCCAAAAGAGAAAAGGAACAAATGGGATTTCGGCAAAGTGGTTGACATCTATACGGGAGAGGAACTGTGTCTCCCCCTGAAAGAAATGGGGTGGGAGTAAGCAATTAATTCCCTCCCTCCCTTGTGGAGGGAGGGAATTAAAAAAGGATGGATATGAGTCAAATTCTAATTGCAGAAGGTCTAAGCAAACATTTCGGCGGTCTTGTAGCCGTCAATAATATAAATTTCTCTATCAATCAAGAAGAGGTGACAGGCATTATAGGACCCAATGGATCTGGGAAAACAACCCTTTTTAATTTGCTTTCAGGTTTCTTCCCTCCTACGAAGGGACGGATTACTTTTTTAGGTGAGGACATCACTTACACTTCCCCACATGAACGAGTGGTGAAGGGGATGGTGCGGACCTTTCAACTGGTTTCTGTTTTTAATACCATGACCGTTTGGGAAAACCTTATCCTTTCGGTCATTCGATTCAATGAACTCCAAGCCTCCGCTCGAAAATTTTTCTTCTCGTCAACAAAAAATAGAGAGGTTTTAGAAGACTGCCTCAAGGTGTTGAAAATGGTTGGACTTGAGAAGAAGGCAAACAGTCTTACTTCCGAGCTCCCTTATGGTTCAAAGAGAATGTTAGAAATTGGGATTGCCCTCTCTCTCAATCCTAAACTTCTCCTTTTAGATGAACCTCTGTCGGGGCTAAGTGACGCAGAGATTTCAGAAGTTCTCAATCTCCTTCAACAGATTAAAAAAAACTTAACCCTATGCATCATTGAGCACAAGGTATCAAAGATTGTGGACTTTGTAGATCGCCTCTGCGTGATGAACGAAGGAAAATTAATCTGCCAGGGAAGCCCCAACCATGTGCTCTGTGATCCAACCGTGAGAGAATGTTATTGGGGAAAAAGTGAGATAGCCCAGTCAATGATATCGTAAAGGAATTCTCAGAAAGGATGATATGCTTGAAATTAGAGAGTTAGATGTCGCATACGGGTATGCAAAAGTCCTCCAAGGTGTCTCATTAAATCTTGAAAAAGGAGAGATGGCCTTTTTAATTGGGCGGAATGGGGCCGGAAAGACCACCTTGCTAAAAACCATCATTGGCCTTTTAAAGCCTCAAAGGGGCTCTATCCTGTACCAGGGGCAAGAAATAGTGGGGTTCCCTCCTGAGAGTCTCTATCCAAAAGGGCTGAGATATGTGGCCCAGGAAAAGAAAGTTTTTGGGAATTTGACCGTCCAAGAGAATATAGAAATCGCTGCATTCTCAAGCGGGGAACCCATTGAAGTGGCCTTGGGAAAGGTCATTAGCATCTATCCAAAATTGAAAGATTTCCTTAAGATAAAGGCGGGGCAGTTGAGCGGGGGACAGAGACAGATTCTCTTGGTGGGACGGGCTTTGGTCGGAGAGCCCAGGCTTCTTTTAATCGACGAACCAACCCAGGGACTGGCTGCCATCGTCATCGAGGAGATCGTTAACATCCTAAGCAACCTCAAAGAGAAAATTTCTGCAGTCATCGTTGAACAGAATCTTGCCTTGATGAACCGGCTGGCGGATAGACTCTATATTCTTAAAGAAGGGAAAGTAGTTAAATCCATCACAGATAAATCTCAGGTCCGTCAAACGACCGAGTTAGAAGAGTTTCTTTAAAAATTTTGGAAAAAGTTTCAAAGAGGTCACTATATAAAATGGGAAATCATTTTGATAAAAAATCGGATGAAGAGTTATCAGAATTTATGGGGAGATTCTCAAAGGCTCGCGGTATAATAGGATTTATTTTAATTGCTGTTTTTTTCCTTCTGCTCACCCCTCTGCTTTCGGTCCACAGGGTGACAGACTTCATGATCTTCTGTATCTTTGCAATGTCCTTTGATTTACTCTACGGATATATGGGCCGGCTCTCCTTTGGCCACATGTTATATCTTGGGAGCGGTGCTTATGGATGTGGTCTTTTTATCAACTATCTCAGTGGAAATTTTATCTTATCCATTTTTATAGGAGTCGCCTTTGCTGGATTATTGGCCATGCTCCTTGGTCTCATTACTGTCCGAACTACAGGGGCTTGTTTTGCTTTGATCAATTTGGCTTTCAACCATATCGGGTTTTTTCTCGTTCTTTCACCCCTTCGAGGAATTACAAGGGGAGAAGATGGATTTGGAGTCAGCCCCTCGAAATTAGGTTTTATCAATTTGGGTAGCCGGCCAGTGATGTTTCTGTTCGTTTTAATTTGTCTATTACTCGTTTATTACTTTTTAAGAAAGTTAACCTCCTCACCCTACGGGATCCTCATTCGGTCGATTAAAGAGGATGAGGCAAGGGTGAGATTTCTTGGATATAATACCTTTCTTTACAAGTGGGTAACCTTTGTGATTGCGGGCGGCATCGCAGGCCTTGCGGGAGTGTTGACGGCGCTCAATTATAATTTCGTCAACCCCAATGCAATGGATGTGCATAGTAATGTAGGGGTGGTTTTCGCTTGCCTCATCGGAGGATCAGGTCACATCTATGGAGCCATCCTTGGAGGGATGATCTATATGGTGATCAGCAATTTTTTACCCATCTATATTTATCGTTGGGAAATGTTCTTAGGATTTTCTCTTCTGATTATCGTCTTTAGATTTCGGATGGGCGTTTGGGGATATATTCAGAAATTTTTGGAACACTTAGAAAGAGGGAAAATCGTTTCGAGATTTACAAAAGGGGAGGCGATTTAAGAGTGATTTATACGATTGTTTATGGGTTGACTATTGGGGCAATCCTTTATTTTATCTCCATTGGCCTTTCATTAACCTTTGGAACGATGAGAGTCATCAATTTCGCTCATACCATCACCTATACCATAGGAGTCTATATATTAATTACCCTTGTCAACTTTCTCAAATGGCCTTTTCATTTTGGGGTCCTCCTTGCAATCTTCGCTATCATTCCCATTGGCTATGTCATTGAACGATTTATCATCAGAAGGCTTTATGGAGAATCACTCGACTATACCTTTATTGCTACCTTCGCTATTGCACTGATCGGGGTCGATGCGATCAAATGGATTTGGGGAGTGAAACCCTATCCCATCAGTGATCCCATTGGAGGCTATCTTACGCTTTGGGGACTCTCGCTTCCGACTTATAGAATTCTTATCGTGGTCATTGCAATTCTCCTCTTTTTTGCTATCAACCTCTTTTTCAAGAAGACCATTGTGGGAAAGATCGTTATAGCCGCCCTGGAAGACAAAGAGGGCGTGAGATGCCTTGGCGTTAAGGTGAACAAATATTTTTCAATTGTTTTTGTATTAGGAAGTGCCCTGGCTGCCTTGGGAGGGGTTCTCTATGCTCCCATGAGTTCTGTCCATCCCTATATGGGAATTTCTGTACTCCTATTAAGCTTTGCAGTAATCATCGTAGGGGGAATGGGAAACTTAAATGGAACATTTATCTCTGCCTTTACTCTAGGGATGGTCATGTCTATCACGGCGAGGTACTGGTCTCAAGGTGCGGAGACAATGGTGTTCATTGTGATGGCGGCCGTACTGATTTTTAGACCCATCGATATTTAAATTGAAAATTGAGGCGTTGAGTAAAAAATTGCTTAGAGCGTTCGGATGAAATTGAATTACTTAAGGGAAGTCTGATAAAAGAGGGAAGGAGGGTAAATCATGAAAGGGATATGGAATAAAGTTTTGAGGGTCGATTTAAGTCAAAGAACCGTTAAAATTGAAAAGATACCCGATGAGATTTACGAATATTTCTTAGGAGGGGAAGGACTGGGGGCGTATTTTATGTGGAGGGAATCCCCCCGCGGGACGCTTCCATTTGACCCAGCCAATTGTCTTACTCTTGCCGCAGGGATGCTCAATGGGATTCACCAGAGTGGAGCAGGAAAATGGGCCACAACGGCCATTTCTCCCTCAATTTACATGAATGCAGGCTCTGCAGGTACAGCGAGTTTTGGGATAGTGATGAAGGCTGCAGGCTATGACGCTATTGTGGTGACAGGCCGAGCGGAAAAACCTCTTTACCTCGTGGTCGATGATGACAAGGCCGTGCTCAAATCTGCGAGCCGTCTTTGGGGGAAGGATGCCTATGAGACCGAAGACGCCATTCATTCTGCCGAGGGGGACGACTTCGAAGTGGCCAGTATTGGCCAGGCGGCAGAGCGGGGGGTTCGTTATGGAAATATTCAAACCCGTAAGAAATCCTATTGTGGTCGATGCGGGATGGGAACAATCATGGGGTCCAAACTCCTGAAGGCTATTGCCATTCGGGGAAGTCAGAAGTTGAAATACCACGACCCCTCGGAATTGAATAGGCTAAACAAAGAGATCAATCGAAGACTTGCCATAAACGATTCCCAAAAACCAGAATGGCTTCAAACCAAACGGGTCGGGACTGCTTCTGCCACAGAATTGTTTGCTCCTCAAGGGAATCTTCCCATTAAGAACTACCGTTTAGGAGACTGGCCAGAAGGAGTGAAGGCCTGGCACGCCTCTAATTATGCTAAGGAATTGAATGCAAAGCCTTGGCCGTGTAAATACTGCGTCGTCCAATGTCATAACTATTGCGAAGTGAAAGAAGGGCCCTACCAATTTAAGGGGAAAGGACCGGAGTACGAATCCCTGGCCATGATGGGCTATGACACCATGTGCGCAGATGTGAAAGCGATTGCTTATGCGTGCGAACTGGCTGACAAATACTCTATGGATACCATCTCTTTAGGTACCGTCATTGCCTGGGCTATGGAATGCTTTGAGAAAGGGGTGATTACAAAAAAGGATACGTATGGCCTTGATTTAAGATGGGGAAATCATGAAGCCGTGGTTGAGCTGACGAAAAAAATTGCTTTTCGAGAAGGGGGCCTTGCTTATCTGCTCGGGGAAGGATGTCAATATGCGGCCCAAAGGATTGGTAAGGGCTCTGAAAATTGGGCTGTGGCGATGAAAGGCCAAGAAATTGCAGCCCACAACTGGAGGGCCCAATATATCTCCGCCCTAAATTACTGTACAGGGGCTGCATCCGGACCCAACCACGAACGCGGAAACTCTCAGCATATCTGGGTATGCAACGTTCGCCTCCCCGAGTGGGGGATCGGTGACGTTACGAATGAGGAACGCTGGGACTGGAAAAATTTACCCGATTACAATGCTAAATTCCACGATTATTGCAATGTGATCAACTCTGCCGGTCATTGCAAATTTCAGGAATTCAGTGGCTACACCCTTACAGACCTGACGAACACCCTGAATGCTGTCTGCGGACTTGGTTGGAATCTTGAGGACCTCCGAAAATGTGGAGAAAGAATTACCACTCTTCAGAAGATCTTAAATATCCGCTATGGATGGAAGAAAGAGCACGATTTCCAATATCCAAAACGATTTATGGAGCCTGTGAACGAAGGACCAGTGGCTGGAAAGGTCCCGTTTGGGTTGGAAGAAGCGATTAATGAATATTATAAAGTTAGGGAATGGGATGAAAATGGGAAGCCGACTTCAACCTTACTCAAACGGTTAGGGATGGAAAAATATGCGGAGGAAATCTAAGTTTTTCTTTTAATCTTAACCCAATCGAAAGAAGAGAGAAACATTCCCTTGAACTATTTCTCTCTTTAATCTTTCATTTGAAAAATATCAACGATGAGAGATATAGAAAAGTTAATGGCCGAAGCCGAAAGGATGTTGAAAATCTGGACACCCACAAAGATTCATTTTGGGGAAGGAGCTTCGGTTCAGGTCGGAGAGGTCGTTAAAAGATACGGAGAGAGAGTTCTTTTGATCCTTGGGAGGGGTTCAATCAAGAAATCAGGAATCCTGGACCATGTTCTTCATTCCCTCGATCAACACTCGGTGATCTATAAGATGGTTGAGGGGGTGGAGCCCAATCCCAGCAAGGATACAGTCCATCGGATCGCTTATTATCTTTTGAGTGGAAATTTCAATTCCCTCCTCGCCATCGGCGGAGGGTCTGTGATCGATGCAGCTAAGGCAGCCGGCATCTTAGGGACCATCAAAGAAGGAGAGATCGACGACTATTTCGGAGCGGGCAAGGTCTCCAAGAAAGTGAAGCGGATTATGGACCTCATTGCCCTTCCCACCACAAGCGGAACCGGTAGCGAACTCACTAAATTTTCTGTTATCACCGATCCAGAAGTGAATATCAAAAAGTTTATCTTCGATAGTGCCATCGTGCCTACCGAGGCGATCGTTGATCCTGAGTTCACTTATTCCTGCGGAAATCATGTATCAAAAGTGGCTGGTTTGGATGCGATGACCCACCTCATAGAAGGATATTTTAATAATGTGGACGAGGGCATAGACCCTGAAGCCAATCACCGGGCACTGATAGGATTAAATCTTGTTTTCGAAGGCCTTCCAAGGGTCTTGAGAGATGGTCAAGACAGGGAGGCAAGGAAAATGATGTCCCTTGCAAGTACACTTGGCGGATCTGTACTCTTCTATAAACAGGCTGGCCTACCCCATCTTAATTCGTTCAGTTGGTCCCACGTCATGGACCATGGAGAGGCTGTGGCAGTCATGCTCCCTTATTATTCCGCTTATTATGCACCCTATATTAAAGAAAAAATAAAACGGGTAGCCGAATTGATGGGAATCCCGGATTCTAAAGATATGACAAGAGCCTTCATTGAGGGATTATTTGAATTTTATCGAAAGATTGATTTCCCTCTCACCTTAAAGGGATTTAAAGACTTTTCAGAAGATTTAATCAGAAAGGCTGTGCAGGAAGCCTCCCAGAATCGCATGAAGCTCGATGCTTCCCCTCGTCCTGTCCCACCCGAGAAAAGTGAGAAGATTCTTCAGACCATTATCGGGGGGGCCTATCGGGGAGATATTGAACCGATCCTTGATCTCTGAGTTTCCTAACTATCCACCGGGGATCATTCGGAGAAAGCTCAATTGGTCACCTTCCTCCAATTTGTATGAGAGATCGTCCCTTCGGATCCACTCCTTGCCGTTTCTAAGAATCTGTTGCCATAGGGTATTTTTAATGGACTCCCCATAAATCTTTTTAAGGCACTGGAGGAGGTCCCCGTAGGTCTTCCCATCTAAATCGAGTTCAATCTCCTTACCCCCTACCCTCTTCTCCACTTCAGGAAACCCAAAGAATTTAAGTTTAACCTTCATATCTATCTCATACCTCCAATTTTTAAATTATGATCAAAGGAGGCGAATTGTCAAGTTTACGACCTTCTTTACCCTTTAAAGGCCCCTTCTTTTCGAGTGATTAAAAAGGATTTAAAATCCTCTTTAATCTCCACTGATGACCAAATTTTCAATGAGAAGGCTGGGGGACCCAACACTTCCAAAAAATCTTATATCATTTCCTACCTTGACAATATCCTGAAAGAGTTTAAAAAGATTTCCTGCGATAGCAATCGATTTGACCGGATGGAGTTTTACCCCATTTTCTACCCAGTCTCCTGCACAGCCCAACGAAAATTCTCCAGAGATGGGATCCACAGTGTGAAGACCCATCACCTCTTCGACCACAAGCCCCCGATGTAATTCTTTTAAAAGTTCATGGATTGAATCTTCTCCTGCCTCAATATATAGATTTGAGATTCCTAACCTTGGCGGAGAATGAATGCCTGAACGCCGGCTATTTCCTGTGGAGGCGACTGGAGGCTGGAGATTCTCTCGATTCGCCCAGTACCGGTCATAGAGATACCCCATCACCTCTCCTTTATTAACAAGAAGGGTTCTCTGGGTGGGTGTTCCTTCTCCATCAATCGGCGACGTGGAAGCCCCCTTTGGGTGGAGCCCATCATCGGTGATGGTAATGAGAGGGGAAAAGTATCTTTGCCCTAATTTCCCCTTCAAGAAAGACTTTCCTTTTTGAACCTGCTCCGAAAGAAAGGAAGGTGAAAGAAGAGATAAAAATTCTGAGGCCACATGATTTCGAAGGAGGACAGGATAGACTCCAGATCGAATTCTTCTTCCTCCTAACCTCTCAATGGCCCTTTGACCCGCCTCTCGCCCGACTCTCTCCACATCGAGGTCATTAAAAAAATGAGAGAGGTCAAATTCCCATCCCATTTCTGATTCCCCTGACTCCTCAGCCACAGCGGTGACACTTACTGAGACAAGGGTAAAGGAATAGGAAACCCTAAGCCCATTGGAATTGATCAAGGTTCTTCGGCAGAGGGCATCCTGATAGGAGGCCTTTCTCACCTTCTGAATTCTTTTCGGGTCGACAGCCCGAACCCTCTCCTCCAGAAGTCTTGCCTTTTCAATCTTCATCTTCTCTGAAATCCTCGGTAATTGCTCATCATCAATGGGTAAAGAGGGAGGGGAAGTTTTAAGATTCGGAGAAAATTCATAACAGGCATCAGGCGAAATCGATTCTGCGCTTGAAATGGCCTCATCCACTACTTGCTCCAAATCAATGGGAAACCCCCTTTCCCCAACCGGGTGGGTTTTTGAAGAGGTCATATAAGAAAAACCCATTCGATGTCGATTTAAAATTCGAATGGCCATCCCCCAGGAACGAGAAGCGAGGAGGCTATCCACCTTTCCCTCTTTGGATTCGATATCAAAATGCGATGACTCCTCAAGGTAAATCTCAAAGCCATCCAAAGATTTCTTTTGGAGAAGGTCTAAAGTCTGATCAATGATCCTCTCCGGAGTTTTCATATTCATTGGACTCTAAAATTCCAATCATCAAATCCCAAATTCCAAACAACCCTCAATCACTCAAACAAATATCTTAACTGGTAACACTTTAGCGGTTTGAAAAAACTTTATAAAATCCCTCCCAACTTCCCCTGCCTACCGGCAGGCAGGCTTTGCCAAAGGGAGGTAAAAGGAATTCCCCCTTTGGAAAAGGAGGACTAAGGGGGATTTATGATTTTCTTTTGATCCATTGACTAATATATCTCTTCTTTCCAAAGAGCTAAATTGATACCTTAACTGTAGTTTAGCAAATTTTGTCATTCCTGCGGAGGCAGGAATCCATAACCTCTTGATTTTAATGGATTCCCGCTTTCCCGGGAATGACAGATAAAATGCATTGTATTTCAATGAGTTATAAATTTTTACTAAACTACAGTATCTTATATGTTTTCCCCGGGTTTGGTTATGGGTCACTGGCTATTGTTTGGTAATGGACATCTGGATTTTGGAGTTTGAATGTTTTATTCCACCCCCCGCTCCTTTTTACCACCTAATCAGACTGCTGGCCCAGGTGAGCCCCCCACCAAATCCATTCAGGATGACCAGATCTCCTTTCTGGATGGAGCCATTGCGAACCGCTTCATCCAGAGCGATAGGAACTGTGGCCGAGGAGATGTTTCCATATTTTTCTATAGTGAGGTAGACTTTTTCAAAAGGAAAATCGAGTCGCCGGGCCATCTGCTGGAGGATACGGATATTGGCCTGATGGGGTATGATCCATTTCACCTCCGATAGTTGGACACCATTGAAGGAGGCCGCCTCCTCAGCAGCCTCAGCAAAACGTTTTACAGCCACACGGACAGATTCATTCGCCTTAATCATCCTCAGGGTGTGGAGTTTCCGATCCACGCTTTCATAGGAGATGGGGGTGGTCTTCGATCCACCTCCAGGGAGAAGTAAGTTCTCTCCATTTGCCCCATCAGTGTGGATATGAACGGAAAGGATTTCACTAAATCCCTCTGAAGAGGGATCAAAAGATTGAAGCACCGCCGCTCCTGCGCCGTCTCCCCAGAGGATACAACTCTCTCGGTCTGTCCAGTCGAGCGTCCGACTCATGATCTCCACTGAGGCCACCAGGGCAGTTTTAAACGTCCCTGCCTTCAGATATTGCTCAGCAACAGATAGACCAAAGATAAATCCACAGCAGGCAGCAGTGACATCAAAGGAGACTGCCTGGTCAGCACCCAACTTAGCCTCCAACCAGTTTGCCCCTGCGGGACAGCAGGTATCCGGGGTCATGGTGGTCATCACGATGAGGTCTAAATCTTTGGCATGAAGCCCTGCCATCTCCAGGGCCCTCAACGAAGCCTCCTTGGCAAGATCAGAGGCATTAACATCCGGTGCGGCAATCCTTCGTTCTTTAATTCCTGTCCTTTTATAGATCCATTCATCATTCGTATTGAGAATCTTTTCGAGATCAAAATTGGTGAGGACCCTCTCCGGTAAAAACGAACCGGTCCCCAGTATCCCTATCCTCCTGCCCATTTGAAAACTCCTTCTGGTTCCCTGAGATTATTTTCTCCCCCTTCTCCTCGTTGGATAACCCTCCAATCGACTCTTCCTCTTGAAGAGGAGGACGCTCGGCCTTTTTAAGACGAATGGGTAAATAGAATAACCTAAAAAGAGAGCGATCTCCATCCTTTTTATAAACGAATAGTCCCTTTAACACTGTCACGGTCTTCTTTCTCGGTTCTTTTTCCATTCCCAGGAGGTGAGCGATCTCCCAGGATTCCTTATCCTCCTTCTTTGTTCTTCGATAAAATCCCCAAAGAAAATTGGTTGAACTCCCTTTTTGTCTATCCCTTTCCCAGCGAAAGATTCGAAATAGGGGGAAGAGATTTCTTTCAAACCCTTCGTCCTTGAATGGGAAGAGATAAAAGACTGAAAAGAAAAGACGGCCCTCTTCATCTTCCTCATAATCGAAAAAGGGCCAAATCCTGAGGGAACGACCCTTCTTTAATCCATTCTCCATCTCGTTTGAACGAATTCGAATTAGAAGCAAGATTCGGTGGGTCCTCTCCTGAGATTCCCCCATCCAATCCTCCTCCAGTTGATAGAGGGGGTAAAGATAGAAAGTTCTTCTCAATTCCTTTCCCTTTACCTTATAGCCATAGAAGGGAAAAAAACGGTATCCCTTTAAATCCTCCCCTTTCAAGGATTGGTAGAAGGGGAAGGGGAGATCCCATTGTTCAAATCCAGTAAGACGGTCTCTTGCATGAGAAAAGAATGGCCAGAGAAAGGTCTTACTCTCAAAGCGCTTCGATTTTTTGGAGATATAGAATGGAAAAACCATCCACTCCTTCACGGGATCATCCGTATCCATATCTTTTTTCTGTTGGATGAAGAAGGGCCAGAGAATGAACTGCTTTCGGGTTACCCCAAATTCTTCTTTCTGGCCATAAAAAGGCCAGAAGTGAAAACCTCCTTTTTTCTCCCCCTGGATGAAAGAAAAAAAAGGCCATATCAGGTGGGTGGTGCGAAATCCCTCTGAAGAGGACTCTCCATAAATGGGCCAGAGGAGAAAGCGGATCTCATGCTTCCCATACCTTTCCAAGAGTCTCCCATAAATGGGAAAGAGGCCAAAGTAGTTTTCCCCCTTCTCTGTCTCCCCAATAAAGAAGGGGAAGAAATGAAAATCCCATTTCTTCCTCCCTTCACCCTGTTCTCTCCGATAGAGGGAGAGAGGGGAGAAATATCCTTTGGTGTAATCTTCTTCGTTCCGAATCTTTCCAAAGGGATAAAGAAATTCGAGTTGACTTAAGGATTCCTTCGATCTCTCAACCCAAAAGAAGAGGGGTCGAAAACCCCATTCCTTTTTAACAGAACCCCTCCTCCATGAAAAGATCGGTCCCAAGCCATCCATCTCTTGCATCTCTTCTACAGGATCCGATCGATATTGAAGGAGAGGCCATAAATTGAGCGAGAAACCGTTTTGGCTCTCCAGGGAAAGGGCAGGCCTAACCCACAAAAGGGGGATTATCAGGGATAAGAGAAAGAACCTCTGGATGGTCATGATGATTTAAGGGTCATCCCTAAACAGAATCACCATCATAAATGGGTTAGAAGAAGATTCCAATGATGGTCCCTAAGACGGTAATAGGAGTCTGCTCCTGGACTCCTTCGGCAGCCTTTTGAACCTTCTTCAGGGTCTTTTCGGTCTCTTTCATAAGGGCATCATCGCTGACCAGCTTCCCAAGGGTCCCCTCCCCTTTTTCAACCTTCTCTGCAATCCCTTTCACCGTCTGAAGGGTCTCCTTCGCCTCCTGGTAAAGGGATTCGTCCTGGATCAGTTTTCCAAGCGTTCCCTCTCCTTTTTCAATCTTCTCCGAGACGTTCTTCAGGGTTTCTGCGGTCTCCTTTACCTTTTCCACAGCCACCCTTGCATCCTGATAGATGGCCTCGTCAGAAATTAACTTTCCTAAGGTCCCCTCCCCTTTCTTCACCTTCTCTCCAATATCTTCGATTCTAACAAAGGCCTCCTTTGCCTTCTGGAGGGTCTCCTTTGAATCGGTAGCAATCCCGGGTAATTGAGCTGAAAATTTATCGATATTTTGGATTACCTTCTCTACCTTCTTCGTATCCACTGCTTTCAAAACCTCACTGAGAGGTTTCACAATCTCCTTCACATCATCTCGAATGGCACTCATATTGGTTAAAAACTGCTCCACGTCTGCAGGAGAAGCGCCCTGTTCAATCATCCCGCCTTCCTCCACCTTTCCAGAGGAAGGGGTTCCTGGAACGATCTCAATATATTTTTCACCCAAAAATCCCTCTGATTTGAGATAGGCCTTCGAATCTTTATAGAGCACAATGTGATGAGGAATTCTGAATGTGACCTTTGCCTTTCCCTGGTCTAATCCAACCCTTTCTACACTTCCTACATGAACTCCGGCAACTCGAACCGGGGCGTCCCGATCTAAACCTGCGACTGTATCAAAATAGATATGGAGCAGATACCCAGCCTTTTTCCCAATTTCAAACCTCTCTATTTTCAAGGTCATAAAAACCAAAAGAAGGATCCCAACGACGACAAAAATCCCCACCCACAACTCAGATCTTTTTCTTTTCATCATCAACCACCTCCTGAAAATGTTCCCTCCCCATCCAGTACCTTGCCCCCCGTTTGGGTCCCGGGGGTAAGGTGAGAAGGGATGGGTCTATGATTTTGATTGGACCTTCGGATCTTCCTTCAATGAACTGTTGGACAACGGGGCTGGAAGATTTCTGGATCTCGGACGGGGTCCCCACCTCAATAATCCTTCCCTGAAAAAGCATGGCAATGCGGTCTCCGATCTTATAGGCACTTTTCATGTCGTGGGTAATGGCAATCGAGGTTACGTTTAACTTCTCCCTCATCTGAAGGATCAGGTCATTGATGGCATCGGCCATGATGGGATCAATTCCTGTGGTCGGTTCATCATAGAGAAGGATTTCTGGCTCGGTCGCAATCGCCCTGGCCAAACTGACTCGTTTCTTCATCCCTCCACTTAATTCAGAGGGCATGAGGTCTTCGATATTTTTTAACCCAACCAGAGCCAATTTCTCAATAGCAATCCTTTTAATCTCCTCGTCTTTAAGATGGCGTTGGTGTCGAAGCCCGAATCCGACGTTTTCCCAAACGGTCATCGAATCAAAAAGGGCACCCCATTGAAAAAGCATCCCGAACTTCTTCCGAACTTCGTTCATCCTCTTCTCGCTTAGAGAGGTGATTTCGAGGTCATCAACATAAATCTTTCCCCGATCGGGCTCCATCAGACCAATGATACATTTGATCAGAACCGTCTTTCCGGAACCACTCCCTCCGATCACCACCATGCTCTCTCCCTCTCGCACCTCTAAGTTAACCCCTCGAAGGACGTGGTTGTCTGAAAAGGATTTGTGAAGGTCGACCACCCGAATCTTAATCTTTGGCACTTGATCCATCATCTCTGCTTAAATCTCTATCTTCCTAACTATCTGTTTTCCTAAATAATAAAGGCGGTGATAAAATAGTTGGAGATCAAGATCATGAGTGAGGACATCACCACCGCTTTGGTGGTCGCCCTCCCCACTCCCTCTGCTCCCCCCTCTGCAGAAAACCCCTGATAACAACTGACCGTGGCAATGATCATCCCAAAAATGATCGCCTTTAACAGCCCGCTATAAAGATCATTCAATTCAAGATAATCCCATGTCCTTCGAATATAGATGGTAGGGTTCGTCCCCAAAATTTGAACGCTCACCAAATATCCCCCCAGGATCCCAATGATATCTGCAAAGATGACCAGAATGGGAATCATGATGGTAGAGGCCAAAAACCGTGGGACAATGAGATATTTGATCGGGTTGGTGGCAAGGGTGACGAGGGCATCGATCTGTTCAGTCACCCTCATCGTCCCGAGTTCTGCAGCCATCGCCGAGCCCACTCTTCCTGTAACCATCAGTCCTGTTAATACAGGTCCCAATTCCCGGGTCATGGAGAGCGCAACCACTGTCCCCACCATGGTCTCTGCGCCAAACCGTTTAAAGCCTGTAAAACTCTGAAGGGCCAACACCATTCCAGTAAAAGCAGCGGTGATAACCACCACTGGGAAGGACCGAACCCCCACCACTTCCATCTGCTTCAATATCTCTTTACCCTGAAGAGGAGGCCGAAAAGTCCAGCCCAACGTCTGGAGGAAAAGAATGAGAATTCTTCCAGATTCCTCAACAAATCGCAGAGTATAATATCCAACTTGTTGAAAAAAATTCACGCTTCCCTCCAGAAATGGATCACAAAGCCAGGGTTAAAAGGTTCAACCTCTTCCTATCCTTTGTAGACCCTGGGGACTCGTTTCCCGATCAGACAAAAAATCTCATAAGAGATGGAATTGACTTTATCGGCAATCTCCTCTACGGTGATCCTCTCCTTCCCTTGAGATCCCATCAACACCACCTCATCTCCCAATGCAACCTGAGGGATATCGGTCACATCGACCATGATAAAATCCATGCAGACCTTCCCCACTACAGGCGCCCTCTTTCCATGGATGAGAACCTCCCCCCGATTGGAGAGGCGTCTGTTATAACCATCCGCATAGCCAATAGGAAGGGTCGCAATGAGGCTTGGTCTCCGGGTTACAAATGTTCCTCCATAACTGATCTTCGTACCAGGGGGAACCCACTTTAGAAAATGGACGGTCGTCTTAAGGGTCATGACAGGTTTGAGTTGAATGAACCTTTGAAACCCGGGCGATGGATAGGACCCGTAAAGCATGATTCCAGGCCGAACTAAATTCCCTGAGTAATTTGGATAGAGGATAAGGGTAGCACTATTGGCCATATGAATGTATTTGAATGTAACCCCCATCTCTCTCGCAAGGTTGACTGCCTTCTCAAAATCGCTCCATTGTTGATGGGTATAGGCCTCATCTTCATCGGTCATGGAGAAATGGGAAAGGATTCCTTCCATTTCAATGTTGGGGAGATGGATCAATTCATTTAGAAAAGGGGACCATCGATCCAACGGAACCCCCAATCTTCCCATTCCTGTATCAATTTTTAAATGGATCGCAACCTTCTTCTTTCTTTTTAAGGCCTCTTTGGAGAGAAGTTTAAGGGAATCTTCACGGAAGACCACAGGGGTGAGACGATAACGGAAAATCAATTCTACTTCTTTCCCATAAATTCCCCCAAGGATGAGGATGGGAGATTTGATTCCCCCTCTCCTCAACTCTACCCCCTCTTCGGGGATGGCAACTCCAAAAAACTCTACTCCCAATCGCTCAAGCCTCTTTGAGATAGGCACCGCCCCATGTCCATAAGCATCCGCCTTCACCACAGCAAGCATTTTAACCCCCTTGGGGATCCTCCTCCGAATCTGGCCATAATTGTAGGCGAGAGATTCAAGGTCTATCTCTGCAATGGTAGGCCTTTCTATCAAGGATCTGGGCCGCTTCATGAACCTTTACCTCTTAGATTGAAGAAAAAACAGGTAATTCATACCATCCCAACTCTTAAAAGTCAATTCTCATTCAAGGGTTAAATCCCAATTCTAAAAATAGATAGAGACAAGTATCAATATTTAGAGCGATTTTTTAAGCCAAGAGATTATGATTTATCAAGCCGTCTTTTTGCCCCATATTATCCACGATTTCAATGGGTTACCTTGCTGAGAAGAAGATTGAATGCTATTCTGCTTATTAAAGATTCAGGATGATAAGGATCCATAGGAGTCTAAAGGGGTTTGAGGAGAAATATTTGGGTAAAATTTTTCTTAAAGGGGGTCTTTTAAGGAAGGAAGCAGGATTACATCCCCCATACCCATACAGCCTCGTAAGTTAATCTCTTATAAAAATCACTTTTCAGACAAAGATGCTGCCATTCCTCCTCAGTATAAACCAACAAATCAGCATGAACCGGAAGGGAACTTATATCCCACTCCGAGGCCCGATAGATAAAAGGTCTATTAGATTTTTTTAAAATGACAATAATATCAATATCACTGCCTACACCCCAGTTTCCTTTAGCATAAGAGCCGTAATATCCAATCTTGAGAATATCTGGATTTCTCCTTGTTTCCCTTTCTACCCATCTTTGCAAGGCTTCAGAAACAGTCGTGCGATCAGGCCATTTTAGAACGGACGAACTCAATGACCTCACTGGCATATTTAATGGCCTCCTCACTCTGAATAGGACCATAATGTTCAAAAGGAGCTCCTTCAGGATGACTATTGGGGTATCGAGTAGGAATGTAGAAATTATCTAATACTTTTGCCTTCTCAATTAATTCTTGAGGCACCTCCACCCCCTCTGGTAACTCCTGTAAAAGTTTAGCCACCACATGACCCCATGCCTCTTGATGGAGGTGAAGATGTAAGGCCTTAACGGCTTTTTCAGCAGCCTGCTGGGCAATAAAGCATGCCCATTCATGACGATCTGCCTTTTTCGAATCCAACGCGTGATCAAGATCCCTTAGGGCCTGTCTAAACCATTCATTTGACCTCTGTGCCATCACTCTCTCTCCCCTTAAAATTAAGAATATCAGAGAAAGAAAGGAAAGTCAAAAACCATTATCAGCCTAATTGACAAAGATAACCTTATCCATTAATCTTGTTCTTAAAAAGAAGGGCCCATGATGATTCAGATCAAGGTCAATGAAAAAGAAATCTCTGTTGAAGAGGGAACCACCCTCCTCCAGTTAAAGGATAGACTCAAACCCAATGCCGATTTAATCATCTATAATGGCTTTCCTCTCACGTCGGATTGCCTTCTCCAAAATGGGGATGTGATCGTCTTAATCAAGAAGGGAGAAATCCCCTCTGAGGATGAGTTTGAATCCTTGATGATGGCCAGGCATACTCCTGGGGTTCATCATAAAATTAAACACTCGATCGTTGGAATCGCAGGCTTAGGGGGTCTTGGTTCCACGGTTGCCCTGGCATTGGCCAGGGTGGGCGTAGGGACCCTTATTTTGGCCGATTTCGATGTAGTGGAACCTTCCAACCTAAATCGGCAACAATATTTTACCCATCAGATTGGAATTCCAAAGGTGGAGGCCCTCCGTGAAACCCTTTTCAAAGTCAACCCTTATGTAAAGGTGATTACCCATCAAGTAAGGATAGAAAGAGGAAATATAGAAAAGATTTTTAAAGAGGCGGGGGTGATTGTTGAGGCCTTTGACCGGGCAGAAGAAAAGGCGATGTTGATTAACGCGGTCTCTGAGAAGATGCCTGAGAAATATATTGTGGCTGCCTCCGGCGTGGCAGGCTACGGGGAGAGCAACGAGATCAAAACGGTCCGTTTCTCATCAAGAATTTATATCATTGGAGATCAGAAGACCGAAGCCCGACCTGGAATGGGTTTGATGGCTCCAAGGGTGGGGGTGGCTGCCCACCATCAGGCCAACCTGGTGTTGAGGATCCTCCTGGGGGAAGAAAAATAATAGTTCAAAGGATAAACTCTGACACTATAACTCTTTCATCAACGCCACTTCATCACAGTCGGGAAATTTCACACACTTAACACAGTCTGTCCAGATCTTGTGTGGAAGAATGCTTTTGTCCACTTTCTTGAAACCCAATCGTTCAAAAAATTTTGGTTTATAGGTCAAAGCAAAAACCCTCTTCACACCCAGTCTCTTCGATTCATCTAAACAGGCCTTCACCATCTCTGCCCCCATCCCTTGGTTTCTAAGAGACTCTTCAATCGCAAGGGACCGAACCTCAGCCAGGTCCTCCCAACAGATGTGGAGGGCGCAGACTCCGACCACCTTTCCTTTCTTAAGGTAGACGAAGAAATCCCTGAGGTTATCATAGATCTCGCTTAAGGAGCGAGGGAGGATCTCTCCATGAGCAGAGTAGAGTTTGATCAACCGTTGAATCTCTTTCACATCTTCTAATTTCGCTTTTCGGATCATCTCATCCCCTTCCGTGAATCGTGATGGGTAATTCGTGGTCCGTTATTAAAAATCGATTTTATACGATCCGCGGTTTCCGAGTCACGAATCACGATTTTTTGGCATTTTCAATCATCTCCCTGGCATGGGCCCGGGTCTTTTCAGTCACCTTGACCCCTCCGAGCATCCTTGCGATTTCTTCCACCACTTCTTCCTTCTCCAAACGGCTGACCACCGTAACGGTCCTTCCACCTCGCAGTTCCTTTTTCACACTGTGGTGCTGGTCTGCAAAGCAAGCAATCTGGGGAAGATGGGTCACACAGATCACCTGATGAATCTTTGAGAGTTCTTTCAATTTTCTCCCGACCACCTCTGCAATTGCCCCGCCAATCCCCGAATCCACCTCATCGAAGATGAGAACCTGGCATCCCCCAACCCTAGCCAGAATCCGCTTCATCGCCAGCATTATCCGGCTCAGTTCTCCACCTGATGCAATTTTAGCCAATGGCTTTACCGCCTCCCCCACATTGGGGGAGATGAGAAACTCCACCCGGTCGATTCCTTTGGGAGAAAGGGGTTGTTCTTCGAGATGGACTTCAAACGTGGTCCGCCTCATCCCCAAAGAACTTAACTCCTTCTCCACAGATCGCTTGAGTTCAGAAGCCACCCTTTTTCTTTCCTCGGAGAGCCTTCGGCCTAAATTCTCAACCTCCATCCGGAGTGGGGTTAAAGTCCCCTCCAGTTTAGATAGCCTCTCTTCATCAATCGTGAATGAACGTAAGGACTCCTCGATTCTTTTTTTAAAGAGGAGAATCTCCTCCACCGTTGACCCATACTTCCTTTTTAACCGTTGGATCTCATCCAACCTGTTTTCGACCTCCTCAAGCCTGAGGGGATTGACCTCTATCTTTCTCAAATAGTCTCGCAGATTGATGGAACTTTCTTCGATCTGAATCAGAGCACTCTCTAAGTTCTTCAGAAAGAGGGAGAGAGAGGGGTCGATCTCCAAGACCTCCCTCCCCTGATGAAGGATGGATTGAATCTTTTCAATGGCGGAGCCATCCTCTCCGATCAGTTTCTCCTCAGAAAAGGTTGCAAAATCGATCAACTTTTTGGCATGGAGGAGGATCCTCCGCTCTTCTCTCAGGGCCTCTTCCTCTCCTTCCTGAATCTGGGATTGCTCAATCTCTTTAAGTTGAAATCGCATCAACTCGCGTTCTTTCGCCCCTCTCTCCTTCTCCTCTTTGATTCGTGTCACCTCTTCAGAGAGAGAAATAAACTGCTGGAATTTCCTTTGAAACTCCTCCCGTTTCTCGAGCAACCCTCCTAACTCATCCAAAATATCGATATGGGTTTCAACCCTCTGGAGGGATTGGTGCTCATGCTGACCATAGATGCTGAGGAGCTCTCCTCCTATCTCCGATAGGGTTCCAAGTGTCGAGAGTTGATCGTTCATGACCACCTTTCCCCTGCCCGTTTTTGAGACAACCCGTCTCACGACTAAAGAATTGTCCGCCCCCTTCCCTTTCTGTAACCTTTCTCTTACTTTCTCTTGAGCGTTAGGGTTATCTGAAAGGTCAAAGAGGGCTTCCACGATGGCCTCCTCCTCTGAACTTCGAATCATTTCCTCTGTGGCCTTATCCCCCAAAAGGAGGCCAACCGCATTAAGGATAATGGACTTCCCTGCGCCTGTCTCCCCGGTCAGAATATTGAGGCCTTTTGAAAAGGAGAGGATGAGTTCATCGATGATGGCAAAATTCTTGATTCGAAGTTCAAGTAACATTGTCGTGGCCCTTCTCTGTGTCCGTGACCTGATCCAAACTCAATTATTGACTGACACGGGTCACGATAACGCGGACAGGCGTATCATCTTTCTCCCCATTTCAGTTTCTCTCTTAATACTTCAAAATAATGCCGATAGGGAGACTTGATCAGAAGGATTCTTCCTTCTGCCTTCCTCACTTCGACCACATCTTCAAATTCAAGGGAGAACCCCTGCTGGCCATCCAGGGTTAAAAGGACCTCCTGCTGTTTGGTCTTTAGGGTGGCTCGAATGACCACGTCATCTGGAATCATAATAGGGCGATTGGTCAACATATGAGGGCAGATCGGAGTGATGATGATACAGTGAAGGGAGGGATAGACGATGGGCCCTCCTGCAGAGAGGTTATAGGCGGTGGAGCCAGTGGGGGTGGAAATAATCAGTCCATCCGATTTAAAGGTGGTCACATACTCTCCATTGATGGTGGTCTCAATGTCGATCATCCGGGCCAGCGCCCCTTTATTGATCACCGCATCGTTGAGGACATTGAACTCTGCCATCCTTTCCCCTCTTCTCAATACCGAGGCGTGAAGGACCACTCTTTCATCCGCTGTATAATGACCACTGATGACCACGCTCTCCAGAACCCGGTATAACTCCTCCAGAGTGATCTCTGTTAAAAAACCCAATCCTCCCAGATTGACCCCGAGGATAGGGATTTCGTGATCCCCGACCAGACGGGCCACGCTGAGAAGGGTTCCATCCCCTCCAAGGACAATGATCATCTCCACATGCTCGGGAAATTCCCCCCGTTCAATCCAACGGAGAGCAGGACCTGAAAGTGGAGGACTGAAGAGAGTCCCCATCTCTTTTTCAAGATAGACATCCATTCCCTTTGGCCGAAGCCAATCGACCAGACTCCGGACAATTGGGATGGCCTCAGGTTTATTCTTTTTGGCAATAATCCCTATGCGTTTCATCCTTTTACCCTTCTATGAAATTCTGAATGAGCCATCTCCCAACGAACGATCAACCTTCGTTACAGGCAAAAATCACCTCTAAGATCTCGAGATATATTCTTATCGTCATTCCTGCGAAAGCAGAAATTCCATAGCATTTTAAATCCATTGGATATCATAGAGTGAGAGAGGTGTCAAATTGATTAAAGGGCGTGCGGAATTTAAGGAGAATTTGTCTATAGTCTATTCGATAATAGCAATGGTTGCTTCGGCTTCAACCTCCTGTCCGGGTGAGACACAGACCTCTTTGACGATTCCACTCACAGGAGCAACCAGTGGCATCTCCATCTTCATCGCCTCTAACACCGCCACCTGATCATTCTCTTCAACGCGATCCCCCACCTTTACGGTTACGGAGATGATCTTACCTACCATGGGCACGGTTACAGCGGTTGCCATCACAACCTCCTTATGGTGTAAAGATAGACTTAATGATTACCGATGGACGAAGGCGGCGTTGACTTTGGGACCATTTTTTATGAAATTTTCAATTCCGATCTTCCTATCCTCTGTCAGCGCACACTCCCCAAAGAGTTTTGCCTCAAGTTTTAACCCTTCTTCAAGGGTCATCTTTGCGCCTTCGATGACAGCCCTCTGGAGAAGGGAATCGATCTTTCTGCTCAAATGACCGATATCCACCTCTGGAAGTTTTTCCGGGACAGGAATGGGGCCTTTTGGAATGGCGGGAACCTGAACCTTCTTCGTTAAAATTTTATTAACCCACTCTATGGCCGCTTCGATCAGATCCCCCTCCACTTCCTCCTGAATCAACCCCATCTCAAGGGCTTGGGCAGATGAAATGGGATTGGCATTTCGTAAAATGGGCCAGGCCTTCTCCATTCCCACTAACCTTGGTAACCTCTGAGTTCCTCCTGCCCCAGGGATGATGCCGAGCCTTGGCTCAGGTTGGGCGACAAAGACCTTCTGACCTTTTCTGGCAATCCGAACCGTGCAGGCCATCGCAATCTCATTGCCTCCTCCAAAGGCAAGCCCATTCATTGCACAGACCACAGGTTTTCCAAGATTCTCAATCAGATTAAAAACGGAATGAGTTCTTAAACAACCTGCCTCTGCCTCCTCTGGCGTTCTTTGTGAAGCCAGCATCCCAATATCTGCACCTGAGATGAAGGCCCTCGTCCCAAAGCCTGTCAAAATCGCACCTTTAATCTTGGGATCCTTCTGAATCTCAGTGAATACCTCTCCCAGTTGCTCAATCACATCTTCGTTAAGGGCATTCAGGACCCTTGGCCTTCGAACCTTTACGATCGCTATCTCTCCCTTGTCCTCCCTTAAAACGACCGGAATCTTCCAGGGCTTCCCACTCTCTGCCTGTTTCCGGTGCATCTCGGTCACTTTAAACCCAGGATTTTCCTTTGCATACTCCTCCACCAGTTCAAGGGATTTCTTTATTCCGATACTATTCATCATCCGAAAAGGAGGAGTCATGACCAGACCCACCTCAACTCCCATCTCCACATCACTGATATTTGAAATTCCGCTCTCAACAATTTCACAGGCAATCCCAAAGAATGCAGCCATCACCCTCTTGGAAACTGCCTCATAGGTCTCCTGACTATATTCAACGGTTTCACCTTTTGCTGGAGCCTCCCAGGGTTTCCCCAATTTTACTTGCTCATCAAGGAGCTTAGGAGAACGGAACCATGGCATAATGACTTTATTATATTCGGTTAGACCATGCTGGGTCAGTGGATTTCCACCTGCAAGGTTGTGTGCGGTAAAAGGACCCACTCCTAATCCAAGGGCTTTCTGGACGATGACGTCGGCCTGCTTGATACTCGCAAGTCCCTTTTCAACGGTTAAGGCTGTGGCCTGAAAGATTCCTTCGAAAAAGGGGTTGATGGCATAACCAAAACGACTCTTCACCTTGATGGGGGCTTTTCCAATAAATTCATAGAATTTCATCGCATAATCAATCACCGAAGGATCGGTCTCGTTCATGGGAACAATTTCAAGGAGGATGTTTCTCTCGGCCGGGAAAAAATAATGGAGCACCAAGCACCGGGATTTGTCCTTCATATTTTGGAAGATTTCCTCAGGAGGAATGTGGGAGGAATTGGAGGCCAGAATGGCTGTTCTGGGGCAGGTTTCCTCAAGTTGAGAAAAGATTTTATGTTTAACATCAAGTCTCTCAAAGGCAGCCTCTATGACCAGATCGGCATCGGTGAGGGTTCCATAGTCTGTGGTGAAAGTCATGCTCTTGAGAACCGCATCGGAGTCTTCCTTTTTAAATATCTTTTTCTCAACCGCCTTGGCCATCTTGGATTCAACCCTTTTTAAACCAGCATCCAAGGCGGATTGCAAAATATCCACGATGACCACGGGAACACCATATTTATAAAGTTCCTGACTAAAATGAAGGGCAATATCAGGTCCAATATTTCCTGATCCAATTACCCCGACCTTTCGAATCGTCCGACCAAACATGGTAAAGGGCATGATTCCTTACCTCCTTTTAAGTAAGAGTTTAGTTTTTCCAAAGGGTTTTATTTTTCCTCTTCTCTTTATCCCCATCACCCCGTTAAGGAGAGGGATGGGGTGAGGGAATTTTTAAGGCATTTGTTTTATAGCAAACGAAACCCCTCTATGTCAATCTTTCACCCTTCATTTCTTTTTCGTGGGATAGAAAATAAACTCCTATGCTGAGGAGTTGGCCATTAACCGTAAGAAGTGATCGACTGCCGCCTTGGCAAAAGCAGGATCGTTGATGTGGGCATCCAACTCAATGACCTCCACCTCAGGTTTTAGGTTTTCTCTAAGGGTTCGGATAAGGACAGGAATAAGTTTTGGATCGATCGTCCATCCTCCTCCACCAAACCCTTTCATTGGAATGATCATTGCAGTGGGACCTTTGGCTCGATTCAACTTTTCTGCCATCACCTGAGCCACCCGGATGATCTCCTTTCTGTTTAGCCAGATGGCAATGACATTGGGATTGTGAGGTCTCCTCTTTCGCTTCCTGAATTGTGAGGGGATTGCCTTTTCGCTTGGAAAACAGACAAATTCAATCCCTCCCGTGCTAATCAATTGAGGAATCCCTTTCTCCCCTGCCGCCTCCAGACGATCGGGTCCTGCACTAAACATTCCCCCAAATAGATGTTCATTCACTTCCGCAGGCACAAGATCCAGGACCCCACTGATTAAACCCTCTCTGATCAATTCCTCAAGGAGCCTCCCCTGTCCTACTGCATGAAAACAGAGGACTTCAAATCCTTTCTTTTCAAGTAGTGATTTTACATTTTCCACGCAGGAAGCCTTATCTCCTCGAACCGACATTCCAATCAGTGGTTTTTCGATGGTAACAGAACTTGCCTCTGCCTCCACCATGCCCACGATGGCCCCTGAGGCCTTTGCCAGAATCCTTCTTGAGATATAGTTCAGACCAAACATATCTGTAATCGATGGGAAAAAAACGATGTCTTTATTTCCCACATAGGGTCTAAGATCACTGACATAGGTTGAGACCATTAACTTTGGAATGCCGATGGGCAGACTCCTCATCACCGCGCAACCCATCGAGGTCCCTACCGTGCCTCCAAGCGCCATAATCCCATCTAACTTTCCTGAATGGAAAAGTTTCTCCACGACATGGGTGGCACCCTTAACCACCACAGAACAGGCATCCTCTTGAGCCAAGGAAATCAATTCTTCCAATTTCATCCCGCTTTCATCGGCTATCTGTTGTTGGTCAATATCTGGCCTAAAGGAAGAAGGATTCCACAACGATAGGCTCAGATCGATCAAAATGACCTGGTGTCCTTTTTCTACGATCCTCTCCCTGATGTAATTGAGCTCTTCGGCCTTGGTATTCAGGGTTCCAAGCAAAGCAATGGTTTTCAACTCTCTCCCCTCCCCTTGGAAATATTAAGAAATGGATCAGTCTCCCTCTTTTTTATGAACTGGTATAACATTTTTATACCCTCATCTGCAAATAGATCATCCACTTCCTATTCGTTTCTATCTTTCCTTTTATTCCTCGTCACCAGGCCCCTCCCATAATAATTAAGGAGAATTCTTAAAATTTCATTATTTCAAGAATGAATTAACAATCCTGAAAAATTACTCAAGCGATTTTTTAAAAAAAAGAAATCTTTGATACCAAAGATTATAAACATCTCGAAAAATAAAGAAAAACTATGGAATCACTTTTTGAAATCTGTAGTATCAGAGAGAAGAAAGGAGTTTTTAAGAGATATCTTTCCAAAAAATATTGACATCTGGGGAAAATTATAATAATTTATGTGAAAAATTTAACAGGTTCTAAATATCTAACCAAAAAATATTTGAAATTTCCCCCTCACCCTTCCCCTCTCCCAGTGGGAGAGGGGAAGGGTGAGGGGGCATAAAATCTTAGAAGAAAATTTTCAGATTTAAAGTGTAAGAATCTAAATCTTTAAAAATCTTAAAAAGGAGGAGATTATGGAGATTAAAGTGATTGGTGTCTTGGGCGCAGGGACAATGGGAAATGGGATTGCGCAGGTTTCAGCGCAGGCAGGTTACAACGTGATCATGAGGGACATTGAAGACCGTTTTGTTGAAGGGGGGATGAAAAACATTGAAAAGTTTCTCTCCAAAAGTGTTGAAAAGGGGAAGATGACTGAAGAACAGAAAAAGACCATCATGGGACGGATCAAGGGAACAACTCGAATGGAAGATCTGATGGATGTCGATTATGTCATCGAGGCTGTCTTTGAAGACCTGGAATTAAAAAAGACCCTCTTTAGGCAACTTGACGAATTGACCAAATCCCATGTGATCCTCACTACCAATACTTCATCAATGTCAGTGACAGAGATTGCCATGGCCACCAAAAGGCCAGCCAAGGTAGCAGGGATGCATTTCTTTAACCCCGCTCCCCTGATGAGATTGGTTGAGGTGATTCGAGGTTATGAGACCAGTGACGAAACCGTTTCCGTGGTCATGGAGATGGCTCGAAAGATGGGAAAGGAGCCTGTAGAGGTGAAGAAGGACACCCCTGGGTTTATCGTCAACCGTTTGATGATCCCCCATATGATCGAAGCCATTCGGTTATATGAAGAGGGTGCAGCAAGCAAAGAGGATATTGACAAAGCAGTGAAACTGGGTCTGAACTACCCCATGGGCCCCTTTGAACTGATGGATTTAACAGGGATCGATATCATGCTTCATGTAACAGAGTATCTCTATAAGGAGTTAAACAAAGAGAGTAAATGGTCTGCTCCCCTCCTTTTGAAATCGATTATCCGTGCAGGAAAGTTAGGAAGAAAAACCGGGGAGGGCTGGTATAAATATTAAAAATATCAGGAATTTTCCCCTCACCCCCTCCCTCTCCCAATGGGAGAGGGAAAGAGTGGAGGGACATAAAATAGAAAAAATTCTCAAATATTCATTGGAAGAATCTAAAACAGAGGAGGAAAACTTATGAGTAAGTTGAGCAAAGCCTATATTCCATTCAGGGGTTACTATTCTTCACCTTTCTGCCGTTGGCAGGGAAGTCTGGCCAATGAGAACGCCATTGTTCTGGGAGCGATGACTGCGAATCGGTGGCTGAAAAAAAGAGGGATCGATCCCAGGGTCATTGACTATTTTTATTATGGTATCACTGTGGCTCAGCACCATATGTTTTATAGCCATACCTGGGCAGCCGCAATGGTCTGTGACGGCGCCAAAGAGATACCTGCCCTTATGGTCCATCAGGCATGCACTACTTCAACCACCTGTATCTATCTTGCAGCCTCAAACATTGAGCTTGGGGCTTATGAAACAGGATTTGCCCTCATGTCTGACCGTTGCTCCAATGGTCCCCATACGGTCTGGCCAAATCCTTTGGGTCCGGGTGGAGAAGTCGAGTCGGAAAACTGGATGATGGATAATTTTAATCGTGATCCATGGGCCGGTTTCAAAATGATCCAGACTGCGGAAAATGTCGCAAAAAAAATTGGGGCGACCAAGGAGGAATGTGACCGGGTAACGCTGAGGAGATATCAGCAATACCTCGATTCCCTGGCGAACGACCGTGCATTTCAAAAAAGATATATGTTCCCCGTGGAGGTTAGGGTGGGCAAGAAAGAGACAAAACTGATTGAGGAGGATGAGGGAATCATCCCTACGACCGCAGAGGGTCTTGCAAAACTTGCCCCTGTGGAGCCAGGGGGTGTCCATAGCTATGGTGCCCAAACCCACCCTGCAGATGGAAACTGTGCCTTCATCGTGACCACACGGGAGAAGGCCAGGGAACTCTCGGCCGATCCAAAGATTGAAATTCAGATCCTTTCCTATGGTTTTGCAAGGGCCAAGAAAGGATATATGGCCGAGGCGCCTGTCCCAGCAGCCGAGATGGCCCTTCGCGATGCTGGGCTAAAAGTGAAAGACCTTAAGGCCGTTAAGACACACTGCCCATTTGCCATCAACGACATCTACATGTCAAAAATGATGGGAATGGATGTGAACTGGATGAATAACTACGGAAACTCCATGATCTATGGACACCCTCAGGGACCCACTGCAGGAAGGCTGATCGCAGAACTGATCGAAGAGATCGTTATCCTTGGCGGAGGATATGGTCTCTGGGCTGGCTGTGCCGCAGGCGACACCGGAGCAGCCATGGTTTTTAAAATTGGGTAATTAATCCTGGTCAGTTCAGGGGGACAGGGGGGACAGTCCCTCTTATACAAAGGGACTGTCCCCCCTAATTTTTTCCCATTTGACAAATCCTTCCAAATCAATCATCATAATCAATAATACTTAAATTTCCGCTCAAAGAAAGGAATTGCTATGAAATTAAAAAGAATTATTCTGTTTATTCCGCTTATCCTTATTCTCCTCCTACCCTCTCACTCCAGCCTGCAACCCCGAGACCCTGCGAGGGTCTACAAGGTCGCCATCCTTCCATTTATGATCTACAGTCAGGAAAACCTTGATTACCTGAGAGAGGGCATCTATGAAATCCTCTCCACCCGGATCATGGTTGAAGGAAGAATCGAGGTGATCGATCGAACCCTTGTCGAACGGGCCCTCTATGAAGAAAGGCCCATGCGCCTCGATGAAGCAGTGGCCCAAAAGATCGGGATGAGGGTGGGTGCGGATTTCATTGTCATGGGAAGTATCACCAAGGTGGGTAACTATATTAGCCTCGATGCCCGAATGATCAACCTCACTGAGGAGAAACCTCCCCTCTCTGCCTTTACCCAGCATAAAGGCATTGATGATGTGATGCTTAAAATCGGAGACTTTGCTCAGGAGATTGGCTATAAAATCCTCGGTCGGCGGGTGATGACAGGAAGGCTTGCCGAACCCCGACAACCTGGCCTTACCTACTTAGGAAAAGAGACAGGATATAAGAAAAGCCAGACCTTCAATTTTGAAATCAAAGGCCTTGACATTGGCGATGTGGATGGAGATAAGAAGAATGAACTGGTTCTTATCGACAATTACAATATCTACATCTTCAAATACGATGGCGAAAAGATGAGCCTCTTTCAGAAGATTGAGACAGGGTATGAACATAACTTTTTAACCCTTGATGTAGCAGATGTGAACCGAAATGGATTCGCTGAGATCATAGTGACCTCGGTTGTGGAAGATAACCTCCGCTCCTTCATCCTCGAATACGAGGAAGGGAAATTTAGAAAGATCACTGAGAAATCCAACTGGTTTTTCAGGGTTCTTGAACATCCAAAAGAAGGTCCTATTCTAATGGGTCAGCGAATGAGCCCGGAGGCTGTCATTGATGGTCCTATCTATAAATTCATCTGGAAGAAGAAGTCCTTTGAGAAAGGTCCGAAACTCCCCTTTCCAAAAGAGTCCATCATATTTGGCACCATCCTGGCCAACGTTCGAAACAAAGAGACCATGGATGTCTTGACCCTGGATGAGTTTGACAGGTTGAGACTCCTCTCCCTTGATGGAAAGCAGATCTGGTTTAGCCGGGACCGTTTTGGTGGAACGAACAACTTTTATGAAACACGAAAGAAGAAGGATATTGCCTATCGACCTGGCGCAGAGCCTGCCTGGAGGGTCTATCTCCAGGGTCGAATCCTTGTGAGAGACCTCGATGGAGATGGGATCCCAGAGGTGATTGTCCCTAAAAACAACAGGGATATGAGGTTTATTGATAAGGTTCGTAGTTTTGATAAGGGAGAAGTCTATAATCTGATCTGGGAAGAAAATGCCTTTATTACAAACTGGAAGACAAGGGATGTTGAAGGCTACTTCTCCGACTTTCAGGTCAAGGATGTTGACAACGATGGAGAACCTGACCTGGTCGTAAGCCTGATCAACCACGAGGGCATGTTGAGCCGAAAAGGCACCAGCAACGTGCTGTTTTTTAAACTCTTCTGAAGGATTGGGGGAAAGGGAGGGTAATAAATGAAAGCCACTGTAAAGCACCTGGTTAAAAAGGTAACCCTGGAATTAGTCTATGATGTGGTGGACGAACGAACAAAAGAATTAAAGGAACAGATGAAAGAGATGAGAGAGGATATAAAGGCTATAAATGCCCGAATTGACCAGATTCATATGAGACTCGACCAGATTATGCACATGCTTGCAGATATTAAAAGACAGTGGTGGTTTAAAAGTGATAAAGATGGTATTTTAGTTTCTCACCCTTCAGTCATTCCTGCGTAGGCAGGAATCCAGACCCCTTCCTGTAAAAGCACGAATCAAGGGGCAAATTTTGAAACAATTTTATGTTTATATTCTTTGTAACAAACGAAATGGTACACTCTATACAGGAGTGACTTCTGACCTTGTTAAGCGTGTATATGAACATAGAAATGATTTGGTGGATGGTTTTACCAAGAAATACCATGTTCATCGCCTGGTTTGGTATGAAGTCCATGAATCTTGTGAAAATGCAATCCAGAGAGAAAAACAGATAAAAAAATGGAAAAGGGCATGGAAGCTGAGACTGATAGAAAGTAATAACCCTTCTTGGGAGGATCTATATGAAGGAATCTGTAGATGAAAAAGAAGATCCTGGATTCCTGCCTTCGCAGGAATGACACTATTTACAATATGTCAGCAAATCTGTTCTGGCAAGACCTCTGAAAAAACACCTTTTTCTGTCACTCCCGCGAAGGCGGGAGTCCAGAAATACATTAAAAACTCTGGATTCCTGCCTCCGCAGGAATGACAAAATTTGTTAAACTACAATCATTTAAAACCACTAAATTCTGGGTGCCTGCCTTCGCAGGCATGACAAAAATTTGCTAAACCAATTAAGATAAGAAGAAAATGGGAGGGAAAATGAAGGCAACTGTAAAGCATATCGTCAAAAAGGTTACGCTGGAATTAATCTATGATGTTGTGGATGAACGAACAAAAGAATTAAAAGAAGAGATAAAATCTATTCAAAAGAAAATTGATGAGATTCGTTCTGAATTTTCAAACGAACTCAAGGAGATACGTTCCGAATATACAAATGAATTCAAACAGATACGTAATGATTTTACAAACGAATTTAAAGAGATGCGTGCTGAATATACGAACGAATTCAAACAATTGCGTGCCGAATATAAAGAGGATTTCAAATCCATCAATTCACGGATAGATCAAATTCACACCCGATTAGACCAGATCATGCACATGCTCTCCGATATTAAGAGTCGTTAAACCCCAAGAAGAACTATGAAAGCCATCTTTAACCCCGAGGCTGTGGCTGTAATCGGTGCCTCCGATAATCCAGGTAAATTGGGCTCCCATGTGATGAGAAGCCTGATCGAGGGTAAATACCCTGGAAGAATCTACCCCGTAAACCCTGGGAAAGAGGAAATCTTCGGGATTAAAACCTACTCTTCTATAACAAAAATATCCGATGGGATTGACCTGTCTATTATCGTTCTTCCTTCAGAACAGGTTCCCCCAATCCTTCACCAATGTCATGAAAAAGGCGTAAGAGGGGTGATTCTCATCACCGCAGGTTTCAAAGAGATCGAAGACAGAAGAGGAGAGGCACTTCAGAAGGAGATTTCTGACCTGGCTAACCAATTCGGGATCAAAATCATCGGCCCAAACACTTTTGGGGTTGTAAATCTTCATCTCCCCCTGAATGCCTCTTTTACACCGGAATTTTCCCTTGTGGATAAAGGCCGAATCAGTTTCATAAGCCAGAGTGGTGGTATGTCACACCTCATCGGTTTTCTTTCGATGAAGGAGCGTGTGGGACTAAGTAAGATTGTTGGTCTTGGAAACCGATGTAATGTTGACTTCTGGGATATGGTTGAATACCTCGAAGAGGACCCTGAAACCGGTGTCATCGCCCTCTACCTCGAGGGGATCGATGACCCAAGAAGGTTGATTGAGGTCTCAAAAAGGGTCGGTCGAAAAAAACCCATCATCGCCTATAAGGTGGGGATTTCTGATTCGAGTGACAGGGCCTCTCAATTTCATACAGGCTCCCTTGCAGGGAATTACGAGATTTATGAAGGAGCCTTCAGACAGGGAAGAATCCTAACCGTGAGAAGTTCAGAAGAACTTCTGGACACAGCCAAGGCTCTTGCGATGTGTCCGCTTCCCCGGGGAAGAAGGGTGGCTGTGCTTTCCGGTCAGGCAGGTCCCGGGATGGCGGTCTCTGATGTTTGTGAGATGGGAGGATTAAGAATCGAACCCTTTTCAAGGGAGACCCAGAAGAAGGTAGACTCATTGCTTCCTCCCCTTGCGATTAGAACCAACCCTGTGGATATGGGCCCTGCCTGGTATGACTCAGAGGCAATCAGAGGAATCGTTCAGACTGTGCTTGAGGATAAAGGGATTGATTCGCTCATCATCTGCATCATGTTTGCATCGGCCAATCGGTCTTCTGTTCCGATGTTGACAGACCTCCTATGCAAAAGAAGCATTAAAAAACCGATCCTCTGTTGTTTTTCTGCACCTTCTGGAATCTGGGACGATGAGATAAAAAGGCTCGAAGAATCCGGGATTCCAAACTACCCCACCCCTGAAAGGGCTGGCAGAGCCCTCGTGAACCTTTTAAGATACAGTACAATATTGGCGAGGCCCGCCTTTCCGCCTAAGGCGGATCAGCCTCTAGGCGGATCAGCCTCTGGCTGACACCCTCTGGCTTAGGGCGGATGGCTGAAATGATATTACTGGATTCCCGCTTTCGCGGGAATGACAGAGTTGAGATTTTAAAATGAATTGTTTTTCAAGGAGTTATAAATTTTGTCATTCCTGCGTAGGCAGGAATCCAGCCACCTTCCTGTAAAAGCGGGAACCAAGAGGCAAATTTTGAAACAATTTATGGAAAAGGGCATGGAAGGTGAGACTGATAGAAAATAATAACCCTTTTTGGGAGGATTTATATGAAGGAATCTGTAGATGAAAATGAAAACCCTGGATTCCTGCCTACGCAGGAATGACTTTCTTTAATATGTCAGCAAATCTGTTCTGGCAAGAACTTTGAAAAAAAACCCTTTTTCTGTCACTCCCGCGAAGGCGGGAGTCCAGAAATATATTGAATATTCTGGATTCCTGCCTTCGCAGGAATGATGGAACTATACTTAAGTGATTTCTTCCTAAATTGAGTTGTTTTCTGAAGAAACCCTTTTTCCCTGTCATTGCGAGGACCCAAAGGGTGTGTGCCTGCACCCCGAAGTGCCATACATTCTCTTTTCGTAGACCTTCAAATAAAGGGTTATGGCACGCAGGCCTGGCAATCTCTAAAAAAGGGATTGCCTCATTGATCTGCTCCTCGTAATGACCTTTAGGGAGGTGCCATCCGGAGCCTAAAGAGGAGAAATTATAGATGGCATTGAAAGCAGGCCTTTTGGAGAAACCATTTTTGACTGGAATAAAATGATCTTCTGGTTTTTGAACAAAGATGGGTAGGATGAAATTCTTCTTTCTTTCATTTCTTTTGATTGGAACGCTATGGGTCTCCTTTGAACCCACTACCCATTCAGTTGAGAAGGAGAGTATAAAGGCAGAGATGAAGGGGTTACTTCCTATAAAGATCGAGGAATACAAGGCAGGTGGAAAGGATGAGTTTTATGACCTGATTGGAGCCTTCAAATATATGGATGGTGCTGCGGAACTCTACCGCTGTTACAATTTTAAACGCTTAATGGTAAGGCGTTATCTTAAAACCGATTATCCTCCCATTCTAATAGAACTCTTCGATATGGGCTCCTCAGAGGATGCCTTTGGAATCTTTTCCTATCAAACCGATGAGGAAGAGGTTGGAATCGGGCAGGGATCAGACTATGGGGGAGGACTTCTCAGGTTCTGGAAGGGAAGGTATTTTGTCAATATTTTTGCTGAAAGAGAGACCCCGGAGACAAAAAGAGATATCCTGATCTTTGGCAAAACCGTCGAAGAAAATATTAAGAAGGAGGGTAAAAAACCGAAACTGATCCAGTTTCTTCCTGAGGAAGGACTTTCTGAAAGAAGCATCCGATACTTCCATCACCATCAGATCTTAAATCATCACTACTTTATCTCCCATGAAAACATCCTCAATCTTGGAGCAAAAACAAATGGAATTCTTGCCACTTATCCTTCCAATGAGAGTAAGGCAAAAACCCTCCTTCTTCTAATTCAATATTTAGAACCCCACGAGGCTCGAAAATCGTTTAATCGTTTTATTAAAACCTATCTTCCGGAGGCCCAAAAATCTCATACCGTTAAAACGGAAAATGGGAGGTGGACCTCTGCAAGGCTCCATCAAAGGTATATGATGGTCGTTTTCGATGCCCCCTCTCAGGAAAAAGCAGAAGAGTTAATTAAAAAGGTTTTAAAG